>WNGR01014185.1_pt1 | contig 13125 bp, 10 predicted proteins | sample 5407581 | NCBI WGS metagenome assembly WNGR01 (sample SAMN13153383, study PRJNA577476) | soil metagenome | isolation source: 80 cm soil or saprolite under Garry oak tree replicate 2 | place: USA:California | collected 2016-06-15 | reverse complement strand
CACAGCAGGTACGCATAGTCTGGCCCATACTTTTTAGCGACAGCGTCAAAGGCCTCTCGCATCCTGGGCGGCCGCGAGGTCGTGTTGTGCGCGTCTGTCGCGAGAAAATGCACCCAGCGGTTGGCCAGAAGCTGATGACTCATGCGCTCGGCATGTTTGCCCATATGACCCAGGACCGATCCTGCGGTCACCTGGATAAGCACTCCGCCGCGCAGCCAGTCCAGCATGCGAAGCTGATCCGCCTGCAGCGTAGGATTTCGCTCAGGATGGGTCAAAATCGGCGTCAGTCCCACCAGTTGCAACTCGTAGAAGATCTCTGTCAACCCGCGCGGCAGAGCGTAGTCAGGGAGCTCCACCAGCAGATAGCCCAGCCCGTTGATGCTGTACCGTCCCGGGTCCGCCTTCGCCTCTTGAATATTTTCGTACGACATATGGAAGTCACAGCCGCGACCTAGCTTCAACGCAATCCGTTCCTTGTCTAGGATGCGCTGGAGTTCGTCGATCTTCCCGGCGACTACATCAGGATCGTAGTTGTACTGACCATTCGCATGCGGAGAGCACACAACATGCGTAATTCCGTCCTCAACAGCCACTCGCGCCATGGCAACCGAGGTCTCAACACTCGTAGCACCATCGTCGAGGCCCCAGAGAAGGTGATGGTGAATATCAATCATCGCGTAGCTAGGTTACCACCGTGCAGGACTTACCAGACATCATCGCGCAGTCGCCAGAGACTTCGCCATAGCCTGAAAGAGCACCAGACCATCGGCAGAACCCAGCAGAGCCTCGCTGGACCGGTCCGGATGCGGCATCATCCCCAGGACATTGCGCCCCTCGTTCAGGACGCCGGCAATGTTCTCGAGCGATCCATTCGGGTTCGCCCCGGCGGTCACCTCTCCTGCCGGAGTCGCATAGCGGAACGCAATACGATCCTCAGACTTCAGCGTCGCCAGAGTCTCGGCATCGCAGAAGTAGTTGCCTTCCATATGGCCGATCGGCATCTGCAGCACCTGCCCCTTGGAGAGCCCATGCGTGAAAGGAGAATCAACCGTCTCGGTCCGCAGATACGTCTGCTTGCAGATGTAGTGCTGGCCGGCGTTGCGCATCAACGCGAATCCGTTGCAGATGCCCAGCACCAGGCCGCCGCCCTTGGCGAACCGCGCCACTGACTGCATTACCGGAGCGAACTTCGCAATCGCCCCCGTCCGCAGGTAGTCGCCATACGCGAACCCGCCGGGAACAAGGATCGCATCGCAGCCCTGCAGATCCTCGGATGCGTGCCAGAGATACGTCACCGGCCGGTGCGCGATCGCCTCGACCACATGGTGTGTGTCATGGTCGCAATTGGATCCCGGGAAGACCAAAACGCCGAATTTCATAGGTTAAGGATAGCATCAGGTGGTATGGAGCTAAGAAATGGCGATCCCGCAAATCATCTCCGGACAGCCGGCGGAGCGCTGGTGGCTTGGTGGCGAGCCGCCACTCTCGATGCCCTCATCGTCGGCGTCCTCTGGCTCATAGGCCTGGAGCTCATCCGCGTACCGTTCGCGCCGTTATGGGCGATCCTTGGCGGCCTGCTCCAGATCATCCCCACCTTCGGAGGCATGATCGCCCTCATCGGTCCAGTGCTCGCAGTGGCCTTCAGCGGGCATGACGAATGGCGTCTTGGCTTGGTACTCGGTCTCTACGGCTTGATCGCCGTCCTTGAAGGCCTTGTCATCGGCCCCTATGTCCTGCACCGCACGGCGAAGATTCCCTGGTGGGCTGCCTTCTTCGGACCCATAGCGCTGGGCATCATCATCCCCTTCTGCAATCATCTTCGCCTTCAGGCCTGCTGCGCCGAAGCTGAAGTGATTCAGCCCTCGAGCTTATACCGTGTCTCAGCCAGCCTGTAGAGCGGCCGCCACACCAGCCGGTTGATCGTCACCACCATCATCGCCATCACGATCGTTGCCAGCAGCAGGATCTGAAACTGCCCGCTGTCGGTCGCCGCACTGATCTGCGCCCCCAGACCAACCGTCTGCAGGGTCTGATTCTTCAACCGGAAGTACTCCGCGATGATGCTCGCATTCCAGGCGCCACCGGACGCAGTCACCAGCCCCGTAATCAGGAACGGAAAGATGCCTGGCAGAATAACCGTCCGCCACCGCTGCACGGTACTGAAACGGAAGAGCGTAGCAACCTCGCGCAGGTCGGAGGGGATAGCGATGGCACCTGCAATCACATTGAACAGGATGTACCACTGCGTTCCCAGTAGCATCAGCGCGATCGATCCGATACCCATGCCACCACCCATCTGCACCAGCGCCAGCAGCAGAACAGGGAACAGCGCTGTCGCCGGAACTGAAGCCGCGATCTGTGCAATAGGCTGAGCAATCCGCGCCAGCCGCGGGTGAAAGCCGATGGCAACTCCTGCGGGTATCGTCCAGGCAGAGGCCAGCAAAAGCGCCGTGTTAACGCGCAGGAACGTCGCCAGCGCACCTTTCATGACCTCAGCGAACTGCTCGCCCCGCACCTGCCGCAGCAGCGTCAATGCGTGGAGTGCAGCGTAAAGAACCACGGCAACGATGAGCAGCAGGACCGCACCCCGCAATAAGGCCACGGGTCTGCTGCCCAAGGGGTCCGCGTCTCCCTTGCGAGCCACCGTTTGGGTGATGCGCCGCCTCTGCCGCGCCGCAAGTCGCCGGTACACCCCTTCACTCAGTGGCCGCACAGTATGTCGTTGCAGCGTGCGGAGGGCACGGGAGTGTTGCAGCAGATGCAGTAGCGGCGAACGAATCTGTTCAGAACTCTCCACCTGCTCGAACTTGAACTTGTCGCTCCAGGCGATCACCGGCCTCCAGATCAGTTGATCCGTCGCCACAATAATCGCAATCATGGTCACCAGGCCCCATGTGATCGCAGTGAAATTCCCGGTGCTCGCCGCCGTCTGAAGATAGGATCCCAACCCCGGGAGCCTGAAGTCGCGCGTCCCAAGAACAAACATCTCGCACGCCATCAGGAAGAACCATCCACCCGCCACCGACACCATCGAATTCCACACCAGGCCTATCGCGGAGTAGGGAAGCTCGAGCTGCACCAGTCGCTGCCACCGCGAAAACTTGTAGATCCCTGCCGCCTGGCTCAACTCTCGCGGAATGCTCTTGATCGACGCGTAGAAACTGAACGCCATATTCCACACCTGGCCCGTAAAGATGAGCACAATAGCGCCCATCTCAACACCGATCTGACGCGTCGGAAACAACGCCACCATGGCAAGCATCACACCTGGCAGAAAACTCAACACCGGAATCGATTGCAGGATGTCCAGCCCGGCAATCATCAGCGCTTCCATTCGCCTGCTGTACGCGGCGACGTAACCGTAGCCCACTGCAAAGATCAGGCTCAGAAGGTATGCAAGCCCAATCCGCACGATCGAGTAAAACGCATACATCGGAAGCGCGCGAGGACTAAGCGATATCACGATCTCCGGCACGGGATGACCGAACCAGTAGTTCGCGATCCGCACGACTCCATAGAAACAAGCCAACCCGATGCCGGCGACGCAGAGGTCCAGAACCACCGGCCAACTGCGCTTCAACACCTGCGCGCGCGCCAGCGTCTCTCGCCCTCGAATGTAGCTGACGCTGTCGGGCAGATTCATCACGCTTCAACCTCCGTCGCGGAATTGGAGTCCGTCTCGTGAATCAATCTCTCCGGCTGAATGAACCTCCTGCGCGATGCGTCAAAGTCGAACAGCTCAGCGTATCGTCCCCAGTTGATGGCGGTCTCCAGTTGGCGCAGCGTCTCGTCTTCGCTGAACTGCTCGTCGAGCATGTCGTGGAAAAATTCCTCAGGAACAGTCCGGTCGCTCTTGGCTTCAATCGCGCGGACAATCTGGCGCAGCAGCAGCACATTCTCTACCGCTGCCGTACGAAACAGCTCCTTCTGGCGCAGAATCTCGGAGTTGGCGTACTCCGCTCCGGTGGGAGTAATTGCAGCATCTCCCTCATTTACCGTCAGAAACCCGAGCAACTGCGCCGCGTCGACGATCGGCAGCAGGTCGTCGATATCGAAGGCCAGATCATCCGCAAGGCGATAGATATCATCCTTGCCGTTGTGATCGAGCACAAGCTCAAGCAAGCCGGCAATGCCTCCGGGGCGTGCATGCGGCAGCATCTGGTAATGCATCTGCCGCTGGTCGCGAACCTGCTTGCCCCTCGGCGTTTGTGGCAGCGCTGGCGGCTTCGAGTCTGGCTGCGTCAGGACTTTGTAGATGTAGTCCACCAGCTGCGTAAACGCCGTCGTCTTCCGGTCCCGGGGATGCGCGATGGCAACTTTGAAGTCCGTCCGCACATGCCCTGGATTCCTGCCCAGGACGATAATGCGGTCAGCCAGCAGCACCGCCTCTTCGATGTTGTGCGTGACGAGAAAGATCGCCTGTGTCGGAATCGTCTTCTTCTGCCAAAGCTCCAACAGTTCGCTGCGCAGGTTCTCCGCCGTCAGCACATCCAGGGCAGAGAAGGGCTCATCCATGAACAGGACCTCGGGTTCGACCACGAGTGCTCGCGCAAAGCCAACGCGTTGCCGCATCCCACCCGACAACTCCTTCGGGTAGGCGGCCTGAAATCCGTCCAATCCCACCGTGTCGAGTATCTTCATCGCGCGCTTGCGCCGCTCTGCGGCCTCCATGCCCCGGGCCTTCAGCGGAGCCTCGACGTTCTCAAAGACGGTTAGCCACGGAAATAGCGCAAAACTTTGGAACACGATCGAAACGTTTACGTCCGCCGTTGCAATCGGCTTCTCATGCCAATACACCTCGCCTGCCGACGGCGTCGACAGACCCGTCAGCATGCGCAGCAAGGTCGATTTTCCCGAGCCCGATGGACCCAGCAGAGCCACGATCTCGCCTGCCGCTATGTAATATTTTTCAACACGTTCGGCGCGTATGATAATTGGTTGCATAATTGTTGCTTTTAATAATTTATTGAGCATATCCGCTGAAATTCTGACAGCGTGTGTGTATCAGCTCTGCGGTCAGCGTATCATTACTAAGCAGGCAAATTTGCAAAGCTATGCTTGTGTAAGCAGTATTTAAACTCAACTTTGAATCTTTGATTTGGGGACACTTAGCATGGCAGAATCAACAACCACCACGGCGAAACCCAGAGTACTTGTCGCCGATGACGAACAGGTGATTGCCAACACGCTTGCGATCATCCTGAACCAGGCTGGCTTTGAGGCGCGCGCGGTCTTTAGTGGAGAGAAGGCGGTCGAGTCCCTGGACACCTTCCAGCCCGACATGCTCATCAGCGATGTCATCATGACCGGCATGACGGGTATCGAAGCCGCGATTATCACGCGGGACAAGCTGCCGAAGTGCAAAATCCTCCTGTTCTCCGGCCAGGCGGCAACGGCCGATCTGCTTGAGAAGGCTCGTGCCCAAGGGCACGAATTTGAGATCCTCGCCAAACCCGTGCACCCAACGGACCTTCTCGCTAAGCTGCGCGGTTGAAGTGTTCCTATTGCTACTGCCAGTCCCGTCCTCGATAGACGGGACTGCGGTCGTTAAAAAATGATTGCGCCACGCGCTTGGGCCTAATCAAGCCGGATCCTTCCCCATCATCCCTTGTTGCCGGAATCGGGCAGAATTCGCTGTCTTTCTTTTACCTTCACTGCGGGAGTACCCGCATACACGCTCCACGCGTCAAGGTTACGTGTAGCGACGGATCCCAGTCCCAGCACTGCGCCCTCACCCATATTCACGCCAGGAGCCACCGACGCGCGAGCGCACACCCACGCGTATGCTCCGATGTCGATCGCAAACGCAATCAGCGGAAATCCCGGATCGTCATAGTCGTGCGTTGCCCCACAGACATACGCTCCCTGGGAAAGAATTGCATGCGACCCCAGCGTAATCGGCGCGGGGTTGTATATCTCAGCCCCATCCCCTGCCGTCACCTGGTCCGCGCATGTGAGGTTCCAGGGTGCCCAAACCTTCGAACCGGGGTAGAAGTGGCAGTTTGGCCCCATCGTCGCTCCGAAGCAGCGAAGCAACAGAGAGCGCCATGAATGTAACGGTCGCGGTGACATTCGATAGAGAAGAGCCCAGCAGATATTCCAGATCAATCGCCGTATCCGGTTGCGCAGAGGAAAAGCCGGGCGAAGATATGGGTCCGCAGCCGTCTCCTCTGCGATGTGCTCCGCCGCGTTGTAATGAACCTGCTTCGGCATCGTCGCCTACGATTCTTTGGACACACTCAAGCTGGGAGTCAAAATAGTCGCTGTTTCAAACAGCCGGATGATCGCTTTTGCATTCTCCCGCATATCGTATCGCTTGTGGAAGCAGCGATAGGCCCGCTCTGCCATTGCGTTCCTCTCCTGCTCTGACATAGCGATCCAATGCGTTAGCAGGCGCAACGTTCCCTCCGGAGTATCCAACTCCATCAGGCCCGCACCGTCCTCCGCAATGTCTTCCGCGATATTCACCTTGTCTGCAAGCAACACCGGCTTTCCGCAGGCCAGTGCTTCAGCAACCGCAATTCCGAAGTTTTCCTGATGGGATGGCAGGATGAATGCCTCCGACCCATAGAAAGCACCCCACTTCGCATCGCCTGTCACCATGCCCGGCCAGTGTACGCGGCTCGTGATACCCGCCTTTTCTGCTGTCGCTTGAAGTCTTGCGCTCCAGTGCTGCTGATCAGGGCCGGCCATCACCAGATCAAGTTCAGGATCGTCCGCAGCCACCTTCGCAAAAGCATCGATCAAAAGATCGCAACCCTTCTTCCTGTGGATGCGCCCCAAAAAAAGCAGGTATCGCTTTCCCCTGGCTTGCGGGCACTTTTCGAAGAACGCCAGTTTCTGTACCTCGGGGTCGCCCGTCGGACCGCTAGCTCCGTAGGGCACAACATACGGGTTCCAGCGGTGTAGCCAGAAGCTCTCCTCAGCCAGCCGTTTTTCCGCCTTCGATGTAAAGAGAACCCGATACGCATCTCGCAGAACGCGATATTCGGCCGGCACCCAGTAAAGCCATTTCTTGATATGTTTCAGCGGAAACGCATGCTTGAAATAGGGATCCAACATGCCATGCGTGAATACGACGTATGGTGTGTTGCCCGCCAAAGCTCGCCAGGCCGCATACCCGCAATACTGCCAGAGCCCATTCACCACGACGCCATCGAACCGATCGCGGTTCGCCTTGAGCCACGGCAGCAGTTTGGAGTTGAACCCATAGGTCGTTCCGATGGGACCAAGGGCATGCACCGGGAACCCAACGTTCTGCAGGTAGGGCGCCTTTGGGTCGTCCAGCGTTACCACCTCGCCCGTGTACCCGATCGGGCCATAGCTCAGTAGCACCCTGACAGACTCAGTCGGGCCGCCAGCTTCGGGGTTCAGCGTTCCAATAATGTGTAGAATTCGCATCAATTATTGACCATCGCTTTTGAGCATAGCAGCCTCCCCGTTGCCTTTTGCGTTACCACGGATCGCCGCATCATGCTGGTATCTTCCGTGTGACCTCGGCAATCGCTCGTCGCAGCCCGCGAATGTCTTCCTCGAAGCTCCATGCCCTGATCCGTTGCAGCCCGCGTTGTCCCATCAGGACTGCCGTCTCGGGGGTAGCCAGCACCCTTCGCAACGCTCCCGTGAGCGCTTCGACATCGCCGACAGGGAAGATGCAACCCTCAACCCCATCCGTAATCAGATCTGGCTGGCAGCCCACATCGTCTGAAACGATCACGGCCCTGCCGGCGTTCATCACCTCGTTCACAATCAGGCCCCAGGGCTCGTGTCGCGAGGGCAGTACGAACACAGTGGCAATATCGAAGAACCTGGGCAGCTCCGACTGATTCCTGAACCCGCAGAACCGAATCCCGTCGAACCCGCTCGCCGCTGCCTGCCTCTCCAACGCGGCGCGCTCCTCCCCGTCCCCAACAATCACGAGATAGGGATGCGGCTCTATCCCACGCCCCGGCGACAGGTTCTTATAGGCCGCCACCAGATCCTCGCACCGCTTGCGGCTCTGAAGCTTCGAGGCGAACAGAATCACTGGCCGCGATGGATCGAGATTCAACTCGTTCAACAGCTCTGCTCGCCTCTTCTTGGCCTCCAGGCTGCGTTGTTGGAAGTAACCGTTGTCAACGGCATAAGGCATCAGAAACTGGGGAAAATCCTTGCCCAGGTAATGGCGCCAGTACTCCGCATTCAGCGTACCGATTGGCAGAACGCCATCCACCATGCCCTTCAGCATCTCGAAGAAGAGTTGCTTTGCCGCCAGCTTTGCTCCGCCCCGTTCACGGTCTCGCAGCCACGACTCCGCACGAAGCAGCACTGGTATGCCTAAAGACTTCGCGGCCAGCATCCCATGCATCGCATTTGCCGTCGAATACCCATGAACCCACAGCGCATCGAATCTTGCCTCACCCTTGGCCCCACGCAGACGACTCACAATGCCGTAGTTGAGTGGGCTCATCACACTAACCGTGGCATTGTCTCGGAGCGCTGGCAGAAATTCATGGCGATACCCATCCAGCAGGGGTACGTCCCACTTCACGCCTACTCCAAACCCTTCGTCCTTGTAGCCGCGAACAGAAAAATCGGACCCGAAAAATACTGTCAAACTGATATCCGGCTCCTGCGCGATTCGTCGCAGCAGTGGAGCCTGATACTGAATTGGATGGCTCACCAGGTACGCAAGTCTTACCTTGTCTTTCATTCTCTTATCCATTCTCGGGGGAGGGAAGCCGCCGGATTGGCGGCCTCTCAATATGAAAGCGGTAGTTATGGCATCCATCACTATCGGAACGCGAGTATCAGAATAGAGGCAATACCCAGCAGGGTAGAGAGCCCGCCTGACTTAATTGCCGCCTTCATCGAGCTCGTCGGCAGGAAGACGATATCGTCCGCCTGCAATACCGGGTCTGGATCCTTGCCATCGAACACCTTCTTGACATCTATATGAACGACTTTGCGCTCGACCCCAATTGTCCGGATGATTCGGAGGTCATCGGATCTGCCCTCGAATCCTGGTCCTCCGCCCAACGATGCCACCTGCATCAGCGTTAGCGGCGAGTTCTGCTGCAGTGGGATCGGTCCCTGGTTCTTGAAGGCTCCAAGCAGATAAACGACTCCTACCCGGGCAACAATCACCGTGTCCCTGGGGAAGACAGGTACATCTGCCTGTGTGCTCCGTGCGGGGTCTGTTCCGAGCTCAACGATAATCGGCTGCGCCACGCCCGGACGATTGATGGTGATCATGTGGCTCGCCGTCGCAGGCAGACCGCCTGCAACCGCTAGGACGTCAAACAGCCGTTTTTCCCCCGCCACAGGCACAACCCCGTGCAACTCCCCCGATATCGTTATGAACTGATTCGGCGACTCCGTCATCTGAACCGTAACTTGAGGATTGCGATACATGCCGGCGTTTAGCAAACGCTCGGCAACCAAACTTTCTGTCTGATGGATTGTCAGACCCTCCACCGCCACAATGCCGATAAGTGGGAGTTGTATCGTGCCATCCAGGCTCACGCGTACAGGCGGCGCATAGTCCGGAGCCCCGTAAAGATGGATGGAGAGAACGTCGCCCTGTGCCACATGAATATCCCGCGCCCCTGGATAAAGAATTGCTGGATCGGTCGTTGGCGTCGCCGGCCTGTTAACCGGGGTAGATGCGCCGATTGCCGGCCCGCTGAACTGTGCCTCCGCCGAGCCTCCTAACAGGCACAGCAGAAGAACCACAGCCGCAATCATCAATCCTCCACTCCAGCCCCCGTGCCTGTGTGAGCCTTCAACCCGCATACCCGTTCTGAGATTATGCTGTCTCATCGCTCAGTCTCTCCCGGCCTTGTGATCACTCTCGACAGAGACCGCTTGCGGCTCCCAGCTCTGTGAATCGACGCTTGAATACGAATACCCGGAGTATCCGTAGTAGCCGTAGTACTCAGGTGAATTCAGATCGACGGCATTCAACACAATGCCCGTGATGGATGCTCCAGACCGTAGCAGCAGATCCCGCGCTCGCCGCACGACATGCTTACTGGACTTGCCGTGACGCACCACCAGAACCACTGCATCTACCTCCCGCGCAAGGATGACCCCATCTGTGACAGACAGAATAGGAGGGGAATCGATGACCACATGCGTATAGATCTCGCCGCAGTATTTCAGTAGCGCATCCATTGCCTCGGAGCTCAACATCTCCGTCGGAAAAGGCGGCACAGGTCCGCTCGGCAGGATGTCCAGATTCGGCACCTCGGGTATGTTCTGCACTGTATCTTCGAGCTTGGTAGCCCCCGTCAGCAACGTGGTCAGGCCCACCTTGCCATTCAGGCCGAAGCGATGGTGCACATTGGGTCGCCGGAGGTCGGCGTCGATCAGGAGAACTCGCGTATCCCGCTGTGCCAGAATGCACGCCAGGTTGCTGGCCGTCGTTGTCTTGCCCTCAGACGGCGTGGCGCTGGTGAACAGGATGAACTTCGGAGGATGGCCCGCCGTGGACAATAAAAGCGCGGTCCGCAGCGATCGAAATGCCTCCGCAAACTGCGACTTCGACTGTGTGAGCACGCTGATATTGCGTTGTGCTGTCGACAGCGTGCCCGCCTGATCCGAAGAAGAACGCCGCGCCCGCGGAATGATAGCCAGCGACGGCAACTCGGTAATGCTCTCAATCTCCGCGACGCTCCGCAATCCGGTGTCCAGGCTCTCCATCAGGAACGAGAGGATGATGCCGCCTAACAGGCCGAAGACCAGCGCAGAAAGGAGGATCGTCGTTTTGGGTTTCAAGACGGGCTCAGCCGGGGGCAAAGCCTGATCGACGACATCGATCTCCAGTGATTCCAGGCCGGCCTGTACGCCCGCTGTCCGCAATCGTTGCAACAGGCCTTCGTATAGCGTCCGGTTCGATTCGAAATCCCGTTGCCGCAGCGTGTATTCCACGAGGTCATCGCGCAGCTTATAAGCGTCCGTCTTCTGCGTTTCCAGTGCCGCAGTCGTCTGATCTTCATTCGTGCGGGCAATAATAAAATTCTGCTTTGCCTGCAACAGCAGGCGCTTCTGTTCCTTATCGATCTCTTTGCTCAGCTCGTCAATTTGAGCCTTCAGAGCCTTTGCCTGCGGGTGATTCGGTCCCAGCGTTGACTGCATCTGCGCATAGTTCGCTTGGGCAACGGCGATCTGTCCGCGCAGCTGATTGAGTTCGCCAGGGGACGTGCCGGGCGTCGTCTCGATGGAACCCTCAATCGAGTTCGGGTCCATGCCGCTCAGAATCCGATACCGTGATTCCGCGACAATACGAGCGATACGCGCCTCGCCCGCAGCCCTCGAGAGGTCCTCAAGCGACGTGCTGATCTGGTTGTGGGTTGGGTCGAACCCGAGAATTCCCAACCGCCGCTGAAGGTCCATCATCCTCTCTTGCGAGACTTGGACCTGCTGCTTCAAATCGTCCAGCTGGCTCGAGAGCCATTGTGAAACCCGTTGCGTCGAAGCAAACCGCGTCTCATAGCTTCGCTGGATATAGGTCGACATGACCTTGTTCACAATATCTGCGGCCAGCTTCGAATTCAGACTGTTGTAGCTGATCCGGATAATGTCCGTCTTCGGAACCAGAACAATGTGCATATTGCTCTGCAGACGGTGGACCGTGGACTGTCGCACCATCGCATCATCCAGACTGGTATGCGGAACAGAACCCTTGACGTTGAGAAAAGCTGGATTATTCGCCAGATCCATCTCGCGAGCGACCGTCAGCATCAGCGAATCGCTCTGCAGAATTGCGATCTCGGTCAGCATCTTGGATGCCGTGTCGTTCGAATACCCCGGCACCGCGCTTACGCGGTACTCATTCGATGACCCGGATCGCACCTGAATCCGGCCAAACGCCTCGTAGACCCGAGGTTGCGTCTCTGCCTTCCAGATCCCATACAGCAGGCCAAGCAGCACCGCGATGATGAGTATCCATCGCCGCTTCCGCAACGTGATGAGTGCCTCAGACAGGGTTGTGTCAGTGACAGTCGCACTGAACCCCGCCTGGGGTGTTTCGGGAGCGCCTGTGACAGGCGGCTGCGCATGCTGGAAAGCCATTCAGGTTAGTCTACCCGACGGCGCCGCCAGCACGAAATAGAATCACCAAGCAGGGGTTGAAAGCCAGGTATTCTCAAACCGGTACTCCCATATGGCCGGAAATCAATCAAATTCGGATATTCTTATTGTTGAGGAAGTTCACCATCCAAGCTATGAGTAAAAACATTCAAATCGCCGTTGTCGGGTCGGGGTATGTCGGCCTGGTCGCTGCCGTCTGCTTCGCTGAAATGGGTCATGACGTCATTTGTGTCGACAATGATGAGCGCAAGGTTGCAGCCCTTCAGGGCGGCGATACCCTCATCCATGAGAACTACCTCCCCGAACTCCTGGAGCGCTACCGCAACTCCAAGGTGCGCTTCATGACCGACCTCGCCGAGGCCACCCGCGACTCCCAGGCCATCTTCATCGCCGTCGGAACCCCGCAGAGCGAGAACGGCGATGCCGACCTCTCCTACGTTGAAGCCGTCGCCTGTGAGATCGCCCGCTCCCTCACCACCTACAAGGTCATCGTCGAGAAGAGCACGGTTCCCGTCTATACCAATGAGTGGATCAGCCGCGCCATGGAACGCAACGGCGTCGCCCACCACCTGTTCGACGTCGTATCCAATCCAGAGTTCCTCCGTGAGGGAACTGCCGTCGCCGACTTCCTCCACCCCGACCGCATCGTCGTCGGCGCCGACAGTGACCGTGCAGCAGCCGTCCTCAACGCCATCTACGCTCCCCTCACCACCGGCGAGTACTACGAGCGTGCAGACGCCATTCCCGGCCCCTGCGGCGTCTCTCAGCCGCCGCCGCTCCTGCTCACCTCCACCAAGAGCGCAGAGATCATCAAGCACGCCTCCAACGCCTTCCTCGCCTTGAAGATCTCCTTCATCAATGCGGTTTCGAACCTCTGCGAGGCCACCAACGCCAACGTCGAACAGGTGGCCCGCGGCATGGGCCTCGACAGCCGCATCGGTCCAAAGTTCCTCCGTCCCGGCATCGGCTATGGCGGCTCCTGCTTTCCCAAAGACGTAGCCGCCTTTCGCTCCGTCGCCGAGCAACTTGGCATCGACTTCAACCTCCTCACCG
>WNGR01036636.1_pt1 | contig 13126 bp, 16 predicted proteins | sample 5407581 | NCBI WGS metagenome assembly WNGR01 (sample SAMN13153383, study PRJNA577476) | soil metagenome | isolation source: 80 cm soil or saprolite under Garry oak tree replicate 2 | place: USA:California | collected 2016-06-15 | reverse complement strand
GCAGGAGGTAACGTTCTATCAGCGGCCCGACATACGCATTGAGCACAACGGTGCTGGTGCGTTCGTATTCGCGGAACTCCGGCAGTACCTCTGATGAAGCTGAAACATAGAAACCAGCGGCTCGCGCGGCCCCGGCTACCCTGCGTTCGTGATCAGGATTGGTGAAGCTGAACAGGAGACAGACGGCGACTGCTTCCACGTTTGCTGCCTGCAATTGCTCAAGTGCGGCCTTCAGCGATATATCATCGAGCGGGATCAGCACCTCGCCCAGTTCATCGAGGCGCTCGATTACCTCGACTCGCAGCGGGCGAGGCACTAACGGCGGTTCTTTCTGGACGTTTAGAGCGTAGAGTTTCGGACGTGTTTGTCTGCCAATCTCAAGAACGTCGCGAAAACCGGCTGTCGTGATCAGTCCGGTGCGCACACCCTTGCGTTCGAGTACGGCATTGGTTGCGACGGTCGAGCCATGAACCAGCGCATCGAGGTTCCCGGATACGCCAAGATCGGTCAAACCTTGAAGTATGGCCCGTGCGGGGTCGCCAGGTGTGGAAAGGACTTTGTGAATCCTGATTTTGCCGTCCTGGAGGAGGACGAAATCGGTAAAGGTGCCTCCGGTATCAATCCCGACGAATAATTCTGTCATCTGTTCGCCTTTTTGTTGCAGCAAGCATGCACGAGCGGAGAAGCTACCTCCTAAGAATCTCGCTGCCAGCTCACTTCAGGAAAGCCCTGATGCGAAAACGAAGGTTCCGGGTATTTTCCTCCTATGTTATGGTAAGATACTAGAAAATGAATCTCATAGTCAATATGCCTGAACCGATGAGTATCGGGCAGGTGATATACAGATTACCTGTACTAACCATTGTTTCTTACAAAGGAGAAGACCCATGTCACCCAGCACAATCGAGCTGCCATTGTTTCCGTTGAATGTAGTGCTCTTTCCAGGCATGGTGTTACCTCTGCATATCTTTGAACCACGTTATCGCTTGATGATTGCCGAGTGCCAAAGGGAGGACAAGCTCTTCGGCGTAGTGCTGGCAAGGGCGGAAAGCGAGCACCTGCGGGAGGAACCATATCCTGTCGGCACCACAGCGGATATTCAAGAACTGGATGAGCTTGCGGATGGCCGCTACAATCTCATGGCCATGGGCGTGCACCGGTTTCGTATTCTCAGCCAGCATCGCGAAAAGCCCTATCTTTCCGGCCTGGTTGAGCAATATGAAGATGTTCCGGAGCCAGAGCAGCAGTTGACTACTACTGCCAGGCAGGCCCAGGACCTGTTCAACACCTTTCTGCAGATGCTGTTTCAAGCGGCGGGTAAGAAACCGTCGCCGGTCAATATACCGGCTCTCCCTGAAGAACTTTCCTACTTCATCGCTTATCTCATGGATATGGAGCTTGAGCAGAAGCAGCAGTTGCTCGAGTCTACTTCAACGCTGCAGCGCCTGCAGGAAGAGATCACCGTCTTGCGCCGGGAAGTGCCCTTTATGCGCCAGATGCTTACCAGCGGGAGCCATTTTGTCGACTATCCCGACCGTGGTATCTTAAATTAGATCTCTCGTAACTGCTCAGGATTCCTCACCACCTTCGGTGGTTCGCAAGAGGGTTTGTTCCTGCGGGCGGTGCAGCCGCCGGCTGCACCGCCCGCAGGAACAAAGACGCGAGCTGCCGTAGGCGGCGAGGAATCAGGTACCTGAGTAGTTACTGATTTTTTAAAGTTCATAATTAGAGGAGTAAATGCGGCGAGAAGAAATGGGTATCGGATCGGTAACGAACGATTATCAACAGCTTATCAGGGACAGTATCCTAAACAATGAGGATTTTATTAAGGCTACTTTTAGCGGTCAACCCCGGAATCGGGCTGTTGCATGGATGAAGGTGATTGTCCGGCCCGTGCTTGTACGAGGGCAGAAGCATATGCAGTTTTCGTATTTTGACGTGAAGAAGGACATCACTAAAAACTACCGGGGCGACGAAATTGCAGAAAAGCTTGCACAAATCCTGGCGCTTGAGTTTAAAAATGTGCATGTGCAAATGGCTCATAACACTATTGACATTACTATTACTAATAAGGGGAAGGCTCTCATTCACAACGCTACATCCGCGGTCCCGCCAATGGAAGCGAATCTATCTCATGATCGCCAGAAGAAAGTGTTATTGGCGGTCGATGCTGCTGCTCCTTTCCTGAAAGCGGTCGACATCATGACTCAAGACGGTAAGATCAGAGCGGATATGCAGAGTAAATTCCGGCAGATCAATGAGTTTTTAAAGCTTGTACAGCAAACTGGGGAATTGGAAAAATTCAACACATCTCCGCTCTATGTTGTAGATTGCGGCTGTGGCAACGCTTACCTTACGTTCGCTTTCTATTATTATCTCAACTGTGTGTTGAACATACAAATCCGTCTGACGGGTATTGACGTCAATGGCGAACTCTTAAGGGGGCACGCCGAGAAAAGTTCGAGTTTAGGCTGGTCCGGCCTCACCTTTCAGATGACCAGCATAATAGATTTTAAGCCAGTTACGGCGCCGGACATCGTGTTGGCTCTCCACGCGTGCGATACCGCCACCGATGAGGCGGTGGCCCAGGGTATAAGATGGCAAAGCAAACTGATTATCAGCGCACCGTGTTGCCAGCATCACCTCCAGGAACAACTCGATCACCAGCCCACTCCCCATCCATTCGAGCCGGTAGAGCGACATAACATCTTAAAGGAACGGCTGGGCGATATTCTGACCGACACCTTCCGTGCCTTGATCCTGCGCATCATGGGCTACCAGACGGACGTGGTGCAGTTTGTCTCAAGTGAGCACACAACAAAAAACTTAATGATCCGGGCGGTGAAATCTCTAAAGGTTGGAGACCCTAAGTTCGTGCAGGAATATAAGGATCTCAAAGATTTCTGGAAGGTCACTCCTTACCTCGAGCAGCTTTTAGGAGAAGATTTCACTAAACTTCTGCGATAGGCTGCTTGCCAGTTCTTACCCAATATATTCCTTAATTTGCTCAGGCAAAGGTTTGTTCATCGCCTTGAGGTAGACCGTGGCCTTCCCGAAGAAAATCAGCAGTGCCTGGAGATAGACATCGAGTTGAAGTTCAACTGGCAGCGAAAAGCCGCCGCGATCAACCGTCTTCGTCATGTCCTCGTCCGATAAGGCAGAAACCGTTGCTTTCATCTCTTCATCTAGTGTTTGAAACCATGCATTGAGCTGGGCGACGCTGCTCTCCAAACCCGCTTCCGTGTTGCGATATGACCAATCTTGCTTAAAGGTTTTCAACGACTGGGTATACGAATGTTCGATTTCACCCATCTCGCGGCATAAGGCGCCTAACGTCATATTCTGCCCACCAGGGCTAAAAGCAAGGTCAGCATCGCTCAGAATGTCTAGCAGCTGCGAGCGCATCCCATGTGTTCCCTCAATCCAGGGCCATTTCTCTTGCATATAGCGATTCATTGTATCCTCTCCCTTCTGTGAAGGGCGACCGCGAGGGTCGCCCAATAGGCATCAACCTGACGCAAAGCTCATCACCATTCCGTAGGGGAGGGGGCCTTTATGGCCGCCCGCGTAACCCTTGTTCGGTCGGTAGGCATCCGATCTTCACACAACCCAAGGGCGGGCGGCCATAAAGGCCCCCTCCCAACCCAGCACCACTCCCGCCCCTACGGAATGATGATAGCACATGATCTTTAGGGAGTATTGTAAAAACGCGACATTTAAGAAAATTTGTGCTATAAAATAGGCAATGAATCGCGTTGCCTATAGCATCCGGGATGACACATCCCTGAGACGAAGACTTTGCAAGGTGTGAATTAATAATAATGAAGTCAACCATTGGACAACCCAGGGGCATTTTGAACCTTAAAGCGGGTGAAAAGAAGTTTCAGCTTTCACGACATCTGCCTGCACAGGACCTGAGTTTCTTCGTAGAACGCTATTGGATCGTCAGTTGGGATCTCAGAGGACAAGAACCCTACGTGCAGGAGACGCTCCCTTACCCTTGCGTCAACCTGGTCTTTGAGAAAGATCAATCGAGAGTCTTTGGCGTGGAGACGGGAAAGTTCGCGCGCCTCCTCGAAAACAAAGGCCGAGTTTTTGGCATTAAATTCAAGCCCGGGGCTTTTTATCCCTTTGTGAAAGCGCCAGTTTCCCAATTAACGAATAGTTCCATCAGTTTCTGGGATGCCTTCGGAGTCGATTGCAAAGCACTGGAAGAAGCGATTCTCTCACGGGAGGACGAAGGAGAGATGGTAGCGCTTGCGGAAAATTTCCTACGCGAGAGACTTCCGGAGCGGGATAAGAATGTCAGGGTCATTAATGAGATCGTTGACTATATTATCGCTCATCGAGAGATCACCAAGGTTGATGACGTCGTGAGCCAACTCCATCTCAACAAAAGGACATTACAACGGCTCTTCAGGCAGTATGTCGGCGTCAGCCCCAAGTGGGTGATCAAACGCTACCGACTCCACGAAGTAGCTGAACGATTGGCCGGGGGCGAAGTGGTGGATTGGCCGGGGATGGTAGTGGAACTGGGATATTCCGATCAGGCGCACTACAACAGGGGATAATCATACAAAACAAAAACGGAGAGGCTCATGGTACAAGAAGATCCGACCAAAGATCGGACCACTATTTTAATTCTTGGCACTGTGCGAAGCGAGAAGCAGGATTTCTTCAGCAAATTAAATTCCTTCTCTTTGCTCATGGTGAAAGAGAAGGATGGGCGTACCATCCTCAATATTCCAGCGTGGCCTGTACTTGTTGCGCTTGCCGCTTTCTTCGTGGTGAGAGCCATACGCTCAAGACAGTCCTGAAGACTAGATAGCTCTTCAGAGCAAGCTGATAAAATCCCTATACTCCCTTGCCTGCGCTAAAAAGGTAGGATTATGAAATATGACAGATTACGCAAACTTCCGGCAACGATTAGATACAGTGCTACGCACGCTCGATGTGAAGCAGGTACGAGCTTTTCTTATAGCTGAAGGGCAATGGAGTCCGGGGCAGCCAATTGACGCAGAATTCGCCATGTGGATGATGATCGCTGGCAGCGCGACGCTGCGTGATCTGCATGGTCGCGCTCGTGAATGGTTGATCAGCCATGGGCATGAGGCTGATGCGGATGCCGTGTTACGGAAGGAAAAGAGGCAAGGGGCCAAACAAGGGAAGCAGGGGAAGAATCGGGGGAGGTAGAGTGCCAATTTATTGAGCACATCGATAATGCCACAATCCTGTATTCAAGTTATTCTTCTGTTATATCCGGCGGAGTACCACTCACCGCCGTTTGCAGCCAAACTGCCAATTGCTCTTTGCTCATCTGTCCAGTCGCAACCGCCATCATTGTGTCATAGTAATCAGACTCAGCCACAGTGGGCTCTAATCCATTCAGTTGAAGAAATGTTAGCATGGCCATACCTGCGGTGCGCTTGTTCCCATCGAGAAATGGGTGATTTTGGCAAAGATGAAAACCATATGCTGCAGCCATATGAAAGATAGTGGGGTGCAAAAACTGTCCACCGAAATGAGCTTGTGGCATATGAAGTGCAGCATCAAGCCCTGCGATATCGCGCACACCATATGCACCACCGTATAAGCGGATCTGGTCATCATGAATCGCTACAATGATCGCTTCGGGGAGGAAACGGATCATAAGACCTACTCAGCCAGTTTCCGGTTCGCGTTCCGATAATGTGGCTCAATGGCCTGATACGCTGCCCATGCATCCTGGAAATCTGCTGTGGCGCGTGTGAGCACGATACGATCACCAGCAACCTCAACGGCGATTTCATCGTTTTCGCGCAGGTGCAACGCTTCCACCACCCAGGCTGGCAATGTTACTGTGGTCGAATTACCCACCTTGCGCAATTTTACTACCTGCATATATCTCCCCCTCGTATAGTCGTGTATACACAAAAGTATATACGATTGGTCAGATGTTGTCAAGATGGCAGGGCGACCGCGAGCAATCGCCCTGGCAACGGGTGAAGGCTACTTTTCGGACTCTCCCTTTTCCTTCTTGTATTGTGCGATGATTTCCTGCTGGATGTTAGCAGGTACCTCCTCGTACTGGTAAAACTCCATGGTGAAGGAGCCGCGACCCTGGGTAATCGAGCGCAGGTCAGTCGCATAGTGCAGCGTCTCGGCCTGGGGCACATTGGCGGTGATCTGCTGCAAGCCAGTGCCTGCAGAAGCCATGCCCAGGACGCGCCCGCGCTTGGTGTTGATGTCACTCATCACGTCGCCCATATTGTTCTCGGGTACGGTGATGGTGACGGTCATAATTGGCTCCAGGATGGTGGGGCTGGCCTGGGGCACTGCTTCCTGCATACCGAGCGAGGCGGCGATTTCAAAGGATTGCGCGGAGGAGTCTACCGGGTGGTATTTGCCATCCACCAGTGCGACCTTGACGTAGACCATAGGGTTGCCAGAGATGAAGCCCCGCCTGAGCGAGTCGCGCACGCCTTTTTCGACTCCCGGGATATACTGGCCCGGTACTACGCCGCCGACGATTTTGTCCTCGAAGACGAAGGTCTCTTCCCCGTCTCTTGGGAGTGGTTCGATCTCCAGCCATACATCGCCGAACTGGCCATGCCCACCGCTTTGCCGCTTGTGGCGGCCATTGGCGCGGGCCTTCTTGCGGATGGTCTCGCGGTAGGAGATACGAGGATCGCGTACCTCCAGGTCGACGCCGTACTTGCGTTTGATACTCTCGATTACGATCTGAATGTGTGACTCGCCCATGCCGGACATCAGGGCTTCGGCGGTCTGGGGATCGCGTGCAACGCGCAGCGTGCGGTCTTCCTCCGCGATGCGGGCCAGCGCGTTGCTCATTTTATCGAGATCGGCCTGGCTCCTGGGGAAGACTGCCACCGTGAAGCATGGATCGGGGAAGTTAATCGGCTGCAGCGCTGTGGTCACATCTTTACTGACGGCGAGCGTATCACCCGCGTGGGTATTGGAAAGCTTGGCTACGGCGCCGATATCGCCGGCAGGAATTTCGCTGGCAGGCTCCTGGTTTTTGCCGCGCGGCGTGACCAGCTGTGCCATGCGCTCGTCGGCCTACCTGGGCGGCAGCGGTTTTGAAGACGAAGATCGAAAGGTTATTGCCAAAGGCTTTTGCGTCTTCCGGTAGAACATCAACAGGGCTGGGCAAGTAATCGACGATGGCATCGAGCAGCGCCTGGACGCCGATATTTTTGCTGCCCGAGCCACACAAGACAGGGATAAGCTGGCCAGTGCGCGTGCCCAGTTTGACGACAGACAGTATTTCTTCGTCGCTCAGTTCCTCGCCTTCCAGGAACTTTTCCATCATTGCGTCGTCGCTCTCGACGGCCGACTCAATCAGTTGTTCGCGATAGGTGCTGATGCGGTCCTTGATTTCAGCCGGGATGGGGATCTCCTGTACTTTATTGCCCCCCTCGAAGGTGTAGGCCTTTTGAGATACCAGGTCCACCACGCCTCTGAAGGCTGATTGCTCGCCGATGGGAAGCTGTAGAGGTACCACTCTGACACCAAATTGCTTGCGCAGGGATTCCAGGGCCTGGTCGAACGAGGTATTTTCTCGATCAAGCTTGTTGACGAACACCATGCGCGGCAGTTGCCGTTCGTCGGCATACTGCCAGGTAAGTTCAGTCCCGACCTCGACGCCTTTTTCCGCTGTTACGACCACGAGGGCGGCATCGGCCACACGCAAGCCCGCTTTGACTTCGCCAACAAAGTCGGCGTAGCCAGGGGTATCGATGAAGTTGATTTTGTGATCTTTCCATTCGACGGGGAGCACTTTGACGTTCAACGACATGTGTCGTTTCAATTCATCGGGATCGTAGTCGGAGATAGAGGTCCCATCATCTACTTTGCCCTGCCGGGTGACAGCGCCGCTATCATAGAGAGCCGCGTCCACCAGAGATGTTTTACCTGCTCCAACGTGAGAGATCAATGCCACATTGCGAATCTGTTCCGCCCTGTAAACCTTCATGAAGCCTATTTCCTCCTAGAGAATCTATGCGCGAGGTGATCCGTGGTGGACCACCTATGCCCAACGCAGGTGGTCGCCTGGTCTGGTCTGAAAAACTGTACCGTATGCCCGTCCGGTCCGATTTCGGTATGGTGTAGTATAGCAGTATCGCGCGGTTTGTTCAACCTTGGAGGGTTAGCAAGGGTGCGGTTCAAGAACCAGTGCTGGCGTGCGGGTCGAAAGCTTGCAAGTAGCTTGCATTGTCGTGTCTCAAGTGGCTTCTGGAGGTGTGTGATAGCTTTTGGATAAATCCGCGGACGCGCTAATGGAGATTAAGAAATTCATGTAGGTTTTGCCCCACCCCAAGCGCCATAAATGTCGGTCCCTCGATAAATTGGGGACCTACAACGCCCATCCGTATGCCGGATTAGTTTGTTAATTCGCATAAGCTGGTCCCTACACGGTGGCCCACTGGCGACAAAACTCATCCATATTGATGACTTTTCTCTCAAGTCTGGACTGTTCGGCGGCGAATGCCATTAAATGACTCTGAACCGATGTTGCAGCGGAAGTCAGCCCTTCTGCTCTATCGTCTGTGCGCACGAGCCTGATAAAGTCCCGCATCACACCGAAGTCACCGCCTCCATGCCCTTGTGGGCCACCTTCGCTTCGCAGCGTGATTATTTTATGGGTCTTGGAAGGGAAATCGAAATTTTCGATTTCGCTGGTGTCCCTGTTCACAATGCCTCGTATTTCACCTTTTGTTCCCATGAGTTTAATTGTCCGACTCACATCATCGGTAAAGGCACACATCGTGAAGGCCGCTGTCACCTCATTGGCGAATTCCATTGTGATGACCTGGTGATCTACTACATCGTTATCACAATGGTAGACACATCTTCCATATGGTCCTTCTTGTAGTGCTTTTAGCAGTGCAGGTATGCTGCTATCGTCGCTAATGACCGAGACCGGCCAGTCTGCCTCTCCAGTTAAATAGAACTTTGGTGCATAGTACGCGCAGGTATCTGCTACCGGACAGCCGTCCAGGCAGCGGTCGGGCGCTCCCTGGGGTGCGTTTGCTGCAGTGAAATGTGTTAATGAGCCGAAGGAAGAGATATTGATGCACGCGGCCCCGGCCAACCAGAGCAAAATATCCATGTCGTGACAGGATTTGGCTAAAATCATGGGGCTAGACTCAGCCGAATTTCTCCAGTTTCCGCGTACATAACTGTGGGCGTAATGCCAATAGGCCACATTTTCATTATGTTGAATAGAAATCAACCGACCAATAGCACCGTCTGCCAGGATTTGTTTAAGCGTCGCGAAGAAATTTGTGTATCTGAGGACGTGGCAGATGGAGAAGATACGTTGGAACTCTGCGGCACATGTGCTCATTTTGATGCATTCGTCTGGATGGGGTGACATGGGCTTCTCTAGCAAGACATGATAGCCTACCTCGAGCGCCCGCATAGCTGGGGCAAAGTGCATTTTGTCCTGCGTACAAATCAGGACGGCGTCTGCCAGTTTCGGCTGTGCCAACAGATCTTGCCAATCCACGAAACAGTATTCGTTGGCTATAGCGTGCAGGCGTTGAAATTGTGCTCTTCTGCTGAGGTTTGGCTCGGCTACAGCGAGAAACTGGACCTCGTGGGGATGCCTCAACGCGTAATTTCCGTAATTAACTCCTCTCTGGCCAGCCCCAATGACTGCTATGGTGACTTTTTTCAACGTCTTCCCTTTGTGCTCTGTATTCTCCCTGCACTCCTAATGACTGCATTTGTCCATGAAATATGACAATCAGTTCTTCTGGAGCGCGACACGAGTAAGTACCAGAGCAGATCGCGGATCTGCTCTGGTTGTAGAATGGAAAGGTGATGGGACACTTGGGACAGTTGGGACAAGGGTCCACAGCCGGTGACAAATTCTACGACAGATCACATGGTGGGGAAGACGATCACCATGGATGACCTAGTATCAGTATAATAGGTGATGCAAATGTTGTATCGGGAGGATTAGATCACGACTTTGCGGTGAGCGGGGTCTGGCAGTTCGTAACGCTTGTGGTAACGTTTGAGAGATGTTTATCCTGTACAATAGTGTATATCAGGAAGGTTTCCGAGTTTTAGACAAGGAGTGGGACAGATGGCCGAACTTATGACGAAAACACCCGGAGCAACTCTATCGCGTTGCCGCAAGCCAGTAGCTGGTCCACGCGGCCATTTCCTGTTGGGCAGCGCCCCCGCTATGCAGCACGACCGCCTGGGGTTTTTACTGAGATTGACTCAGGACTATGGGGATGTGGTCCATGTGCGCTTCCTGTTCTGGCCCGCTTACATGGTCAATTCTCCCGATGGCGTCAAGCATGTGCTCCAGGAGAACCATCGCAACTACAACAAAGACCTCTTCACCTACACGGTCTTTCACCCGTTTGTCGGTAAGGGACTGTTGACCAACGACGGGCAGTCGTGGCTGCATCAACGCCGCCTTATCCAGCCAACCTTCCATCGCAAGCACCTTGCCACTTTTGGCACGCTCATGACCGGTGCTGCCGTCGCGATGCTGGAGCGCTGGCAGGGCTCTGCCGGACACAATGAACCATTGAATGTTGCCGTGGAGATGATGCGCCTGACCCAGGGCATCGTCGGCCAGGCGCTCTTCAGCGTTGATTTGAGCAAGGAGACAGATACCATTGGCCAGGCTATCACCACTTTGAGTGAGCTGGTCTCCGACTACATCTATGCTCCCTTCCCACCTCTCGGAGTGCCTACAACGCGCAATCGCCGCATGCAGAGCGCGCTTCGCACGCTTGATAGGTTCGTGTATAGCCTTATCACGCAGCGCCGCCAACAACTCGTGGATACGGAAACAGATGACCTGCTCTCCCTGTTATTGTCGGCGCGTGACGAGGAGACGGGCCAGGGGATGAATGACAAACAACTGCACGATGAAGTGATAACGCTCCTGGTGGCGGGCCATGAGACCACCGCCAATCTCCTCACCTGGTGCTGGTACCTGCTCTCCCAGCACCCGCATGTCGAGCGTCGACTGTATGCAGAACTGAACGAAGTGCTTGGAGGAGAGCTGCCAGCGCTGGAGCGCCTGCCGGAGCTGCCCTATACACGCATGGTACTTGAGGAGACGCTGCGGCTCTACCCACCGGCCTGGGTCTTCAGTCGCAAAGCGATCGCCGAGGACGAGATTGGAGGGTACCATATTCCGGCTAACAGTATGATCTGGCTCAGTCCCTACACGACGCCCGGTCGCCCGCACTACGCCTACTTCCCCTTTGGGGGTGGGCCACGGCAGTGCATCGGCAACAACTTTGCGATGATGGAGGCGCAGTTGATCCTGGCTACTGTTGCACAACGCTATCGCTTGCACCTGGTGCCGGGTCATCCGGTTGAGCCACAGGCCTTGGTTACACTGCGACCACGCTACGGCTTACAAATGACTGTCCATCCGATCTAAGTGAGGCCTGGTCATAAAGACTTTGCTGGCGCATGAAAGATATGGTGCAAGCGGGCATGGCACCTCATCATCTTTCTCTTCAAACCCGCGCGAGTTTTTCCGGGTTGGCAATGATGCGAATCGCCTGAATTTGCCCTTGCTCCACCTCAATGGTCAGGACGGAGAATGCTTGATCGCCAGCACGGATGATCATGGCTGCCTGACCGTTGACTTCCTCTAACTCGACACGATAGTTCTCTGGCCAGAAGCGCTTCGTTCCCAGGCTAAAGCGCGCCACCGCATTGCGCCCGCGAATTGGACGCAGTGCAGCCTGTTTGACTTTCCCGCCGCCATCTGCCCACAGGGTCACATTTTCGGAGAGCAGGTTCGTCAGGGTGGTCATTTCTCCGCTCCGCACGGCCGCCAGGAAGCTGGTGAGCAGTTGCCGGTGCGTTTCGGGAGCTGGTGGGAAGCGTGGCCGCCGGTCGACCAGGTGTTGCTTCGCCCGGCTGAACGAGCGGCGACAGGCGGCTTCACTCTTCTCAAGCATGGCAGCAATCTCGGCAAACTCGTACGCGAAGACTTCGCGCAGCAGGAAGACCGCTCGCTCGAACGGTTGGAGTTGCTCCAAAAGCACCAGGAAGGCCAGAGAGATCGACTCCTCTGTCTCGACACGCTTTTCGGGATTGGCTGCTGCGGGAGTCTCTTCTGTGAGGATCGGCTCCGGTAACCAGGGGCCCACGTACAGTTCTCGCTTCCGGCGCGCGAGCTGGAGTTGATCCAGGCATAAACGCACCAGGATCGTGGTGAGATAGGCTTTGAGCGAGTGAATGGTCCGCGGGGGCGTGGCCTGGGAGCGCAGGTACGTCTCCTGCACCATATCCTCAGCATCCATCGCACTGCCGAGCATGCGGTAGGCGATGGAAAAGAGGTAGGGACGATAGGTTTCAAAAACTTCCACTCGGCTTCCTCCTATGAATCGACTTATGAGAACAGATGGTGTCCCCGTTGTTGTGGGTTCGATGCTCGTCTTCTCTATTTGCTTTCCAACAAAAACAGCGGATGGCTGACCACCGCACGCTCAAACTCCTCAAGGGAAGAGTCCGCAGTGACCTGATAGTAGCGCGCAAAGGGGTTGCCACCCTTGACATCCTCTTGCAAAACGAGGGCCGCCTCGCCTTTAGGCAGTTCTCTTGCGTTGACTGTTTCAGACCGACGCCCACGCGTGAGGATGGCCTCTCCCGCTGACCGCAGGTTGCGCACCCAATCCACTATTCCAAACGGGGAGCCCACATAGCGCTTCCCATTGCGCTCAATAATCGCTAGCGCGACAGTGCGCGGCTGCCCGCTTTTGCGCCCACGCACCGTGAGCAGGTATGTCGGGTAACCTCCCAATCCTACCAACTTGACTCCCGCACGCAGTAGGGTCGTTGTCAGAACATTTCCCGCGTATACAAACAGTGGGGGCTTATCTTTTTTTACCATGGCTTACTTCCTTTTTCTCAGCTTTTGCTAGGCTCCTTGAACGCCTCTTGCAGCATAAACTTCACCATGCTGGGCTGCACCGAGAACGTTGCTACTGCTATAACCTTGCGCGAATACTGGTCGGTGGCGAGTTGCTGGAGCATGCAGTCCGCCAGATCTGCCCTGGAGGTAAATTGTCCTCTTATGTGATCTTCAGCCACTTGATAGTCAGTGACGGCTGGCGTCTCAAAGAGACCAGAG
>WNGR01007555.1_pt1 | contig 13127 bp, 10 predicted proteins | sample 5407581 | NCBI WGS metagenome assembly WNGR01 (sample SAMN13153383, study PRJNA577476) | soil metagenome | isolation source: 80 cm soil or saprolite under Garry oak tree replicate 2 | place: USA:California | collected 2016-06-15 | reverse complement strand
GAACGAAGCCGTGATCAGCAACCGGTGGCGGGAATCGACCGCGTCCGTGTTCTTCGTCTACGACAAACGGGTCCTCGCGAGCGACATCAAGGATCTCTCGCAGGCGGACGAGGCCGTCGAACGCCTCGTGAAAATCGCGAAAGGCTCCCAGCAGAATCCGGACTACGCCGGGATCGCCGACGGACCCTTCAAATACGCGCGCGTGCGGCCGGATCCGAAGGTGCTCTCCCTCGACGAAGGCGGCAAGTATGTGGAGGCGGCGATCGGCGGCGCGACGGACCAGGGCGCGAAGGAATGTGCGGGGTCCTTTTGGAAGTACGAGGATGAGCACTTCCTCGCCACGTCGAACGGCGTGGAGGGGCACGACCATCGGGCGAGCCTCTACCTGTCCATCCGGGCGCTCGTCTCCCTCGAGTCGAGCGGCCATGGGATCGCCTGCGCGACGAAGCTCTCCCAGTTCAATCCCGAGAAGGCCGGTCGGAAGGCGGGCCGCATCGCCGCCCTCGCGCGCTCTCCGAAAGGCGGGAAGGCCGGCCGGTACACGGTCGTGTTCGACCCGCTCATCTTCGGGTCCTTGATGGACCAGACGGGCGGACGCCTCGGCGCGTGGACGGTGATGGCAGGCCTCTCCCCGTTCGGAAAGAAAATCGGGAAGAAGGTGGCGTCCCCGGAACTGACCCTGTACGACGACGGATCCGCGGAGTCCATCACCCGGAAGCGCTTCGACGCGGAAGGCGTCCCGACCCGAAGGAACGTGCTTGTGAACAAGGGAGTCCTGAAGACCTATCTACACAACACCTCGACAGCGAAGAAGTTCCGGACGAAGACGACGGGGAACGCGGGGCTCGTCTCGCCGGACCCTCATGCGATCTTCGTGAAGCCGGGGGACCGGTCCCGGGACGAGATCTTCTCGGAGGTCAAGGACGGCCTGTGGCTCACGAACACCTGGTACACCCGCTACCAGTCGTACGTCACGGGAGACCTCTCGACGATCCCAAGGGACGGGATCTTCCACATCCGGAAAGGCGAGGTCGTCGAGGCGTGGAAGGACATCCGCCTGACGGACAACCTGCTGCATCTCCTCAAGAACATCGTGGCCTTGGGCGACGAACCGGAGCAGATGATGTGGTGGGGCGAGGTGAGCATCCCCAACTTCGTCCCGTACGCCGTCATCAAGGACGTCGGGATTACGCGGTCCGCCGAGTGAGGGCGCGGCCTAACTCGGCGCGCTCTCAAGCAGGACGGCGTTGATCACGCCATGCTGACCGGGCTTGGACGTGACCCGCGCGAGTCCGATTTCCGTCTGAATCGTCGCGCCCCGCGTGATGATGTTCCGCGTCACGAAGTTCGGATTCGACGGGTTCGCCTTCACGGTGACGATCTTGACTTTCTTCGTCACGGACGTCCGGCGGTCCAGGACGTTGGCGAACTCCGCGCTCAGGATGCGTACCTTCCGGTTCGCCCCTTTCGTGCGGTAGAGCTTCAGTCGCTGAGCCCCAATGAACGCGTACTGCTGCTCCCGGCCGATCTCCCGCCTCCGTTTCTTGCGGAACGGCCGATACCGGCCGCCCGTCGGCTTGCGTTTCGATCGTCCTTGCCAGAGGGCCATGGGAGTCGTCCCAACCGAGCCGGCATATATGACCCTTCTGCCTCACGCGAGGTTCAGATACCCGTACGCGAGGAGGTTCGTGAGCAGGAAGCCGAGGAGTGCGCCGCCGTTCAGCAGGGGAAGCCCGGCCTGCGGATTACCCTTCAGGACGAAGCGCATGAGGAAGAAAAATCCCACGAGGCTCCCGAGGACCGTCCCGACGGCGACGAACGCGTTCGGCTCGAGGCCGAGGAACGATCGGCCCGGCGCAGTCAAGAACGTGAACGCGGAGACGCTCATGATTCCGGGGATGATGAGATCTCCGAGACCGATAAACATCGCCTCCCGTTCCTCCCCGGACGCGACCTGGGCCTTGAGGCTCTTTTGCTCCCGGAACGAGTACCCGGCTTTCTTCGGAATTACGAGGAGAATCGGCAATCGCTGGCTGGTCAGCTCGTCCGCGAGCGTGATCATGTGCTTCGTCCGATAGACGGCCCAGGCGTCGTAGAAGGCTAGGGCCACCAAGAGCAGGATCGCCGGGATGGCCCCGAACGAGATCCCGAGGATCGCGGTGACGCCGGCGGCGGTCACAAAGCCGATCGTGTCGACGACGTACCACTCCGGGAACTTCACGAGGACGTAGACGAGGAGGGCCGCGACGCCGAACGAGAGGAGGGTCGCGACATTCGCTAGGATGTTCTGGAAGTTCGGGTCCGGATTCTCGCCGGTGGCGTAGTACAACCCATAGTACAACGGTAACAAGAGAATGAACGCCAACGTGATGAAAATGGACGCCATGATGACGTACTTCGCGAGGTTCTGCCGGCGATACCGGACGAGTCCCAGGATCACCGCGGTGAACACGAGGATCAGGATCACGTAGACGACCGTGTTCGTGACGTCACTGGGATTCGGGAACGCCTGGTAGCCGCTCCCCTGGAACAGCGGGGAAAGCGCGATCGCCACCGCTTGGCTGCCGACCAGAAGCGCCGCCATCGCCGCAATCGACGCGTACTCGCGGCGCATCGATGCCTACTCCCGAGTCACGCGTCCGAAGGCCACCGTGCCGGCGATTTTCTCGATGAACACCTTGACGATCGCGCCCTTCGCAGTCCCGGGCACGTAGATGACGTACTTGTCGAGCTTCGCGATGCCGTCGCCTTTCTTGCCGATGTCCTGGATCATGAGCTCGTAGACTTTCCCCTCGACGAGGGGCGCCTCCTCGACCTTCGCGGCTTTCTTCACGGCCTTCACCGGGCGTCGCGCACCGCACGCATCGCACTCGAGCATCGCGATCCGGCCTTCCTTGACGAGCCGCGTGTCGGGCCGGCCGCATTCTTGACAGAGCACGTACGCGTCGACGTAGGATTTGACCCGCTCCTCGACCTGCTGCGCGGTGACCTTGCTCTTGAACACGACCCGGCGGCCTTCCATCGCCCCCGAGGTCCCGAGCTCTCGCAAGAGGTAGGTCAAGACCATGTCCGGATCCCGACGGATCGCGCCGACGATGTCCTCGAAGTTCCGGAGGATCGTCGTCTTGCCCTCGATGACCACATCGGGGGACGGGACTTGGAACCGTTCGCCGCTGCTGAGGGCGGCCGGGAGCGCTTTCTTGGCGCGTTGTAGGAGATCTTCGTAACCGAGTGACACAGACGACGTCCAAGGGCCGGGTCACTTTAAAGGTTGCGGGCTAACGCGCCGCCGCTCGGACGAGGCCGAGATGAATCGGGGAGGGCCTCAGCGGACGGGAGCGCAGCTCCGGGTGGAACTGGGATGCGACGAAGTACGGGTGCCCTTTCAGCTCGAGCACCTCCATCCGCCGTCCGTCGTCGGATCGGCCGACGTAGCGCAGGCCGGCATCCTCGAGTTTCGGGATGTACGCCGGGTTGATTTCGTAGCGGTGCCGGTGCCGCTCGTAGATCGTGGAGGCGCCGTACAGCTTCGCGGTCGTCGAGTTCGGATCGACGTCGATCTCGTGGGCGCCGAGCCGCATCGTCGCGCCCATCCCTTTCACGCCCCGCTGCTCCGGCAACAGATCGACGACCGGGTGGGGCGTCTTCGGATCGAATTCAGAGCTGTTCGCGCCTTTCAGGCCGAGCACGTCGCGGGCAAAGCCGACCGTCGCCAGCTGGAATCCCAGGCAGACGCCTTGGAAGGGGACATCGTGCTCGGCCGCGAACCGGGTCGCGGCGATCTTGCCTTCGATCCCGCGATCTCCGAAGCCGCCGGGCACCAGGATCCCGTCGACGTCCTCCAGCGGTTTCGTCCCCTGTTTCTCCAGGTCGATGGATTCCACCCATTTCAATTTCACGTGGACCTTCGCTGCGGCGCTCGCGTGGTGGAACGCCTCGATGTGGCTGATGTACGAGTCCTTCAGGTGGGTGTACTTGCCGACGAGGGCGATCGTCACTTCCTTCTTCGGGCTCTTCAGATTCTCCAGGAACGCCTTCCATTCCCGCATTTCCTCCGATCTCGCGCGGAGGCCCAGGGTCTTCATCGCGTATTCCGTGAGGCCCTGGCCGTCGAAGAGGAGGGGTACGTCGTAGATCGTCGACGCGTCCGGGGCGCTGATGACCCCTTCCACCGGCACGTCGGAAAAGAACGCGATCTTTTTCTTGATCTCCGGCTCCAAGGAATGCTCGCCGCGGGCGATGATCACGTTGGGCTGGATTCCCGCGGCTCGGAGTTCCCGCACGCTCTGCTGCGTCGGTTTCGTCTTCTGCTCCCCGACGGCCCCCATGACGGGCACGAGGGTCGTGTGGACGAACAGGATGTTCTCCTTGCCGACCTCCTGCCCGAGCTGGCGGACGGCTTCGAGGAAGGGCATCCCTTCGATGTCTCCGACCGTCCCGCCGACCTCGACGAGGACGATGTCGGCGTGCTCTTTCTCCCCGACCTCGCGGAGCAGGGTCTTGATCTCGTCCGTGATGTGAGGGATGATTTGCACGGTCTTCCCGAGGTAGTCGCCGCGACGTTCCTTCTCGATCACCGCGCGGTACACCTTCCCGGTGGTGATGTTGTGGTCCCCGGTCAGGTTCACATCGAGAAAGCGTTCGTAGTTGCCGAGGTCCAGGTCGACCTCCGCGCCGTCGTCAAGGACGAAGACCTCGCCGTGCTGATACGGGTTCATCGTGCCCGCGTCGACGTTCAGGTACGGGTCAATCTTGACGGGGCAGACCTTCAATCCCTTCGACTTCAACAGGGCGCCGATCGAGGAGGTGCTGATGCCCTTCCCGAGGCCTGACAAAACGCCTCCCGTGACAATGACATATTTCACTCAAATCACGGGAATGCTCCATCCGGCGGGTCGATGATAAAGTTTGTGTCAAGAATGGCGAAACACCTGTTCGGGAATCGCCCCTAGCCGCGACACGAGCGTGGAGGCGACGCGCCAGGCAGCGCGACGCGGGATCAAGCCAAAGATTCCGGATGGGTCCGCGCTCAATTCGGTGAGGCCCCCGGCCCACGCCTCGATGTGCACTGAGGCGCCACCGGGCACGTCTTGGGCCGTCACGACGAAGTTCCGCGTCCCCGTCCACCAGATGCTTCCCCGAATCGCCTTGAGCTGGTTCATGGACGTCATCTCGACCTTCATCCCCAGCTCGGTGGCGACACCGCTCGCCACGGCCAAGACCCATTCCTTGTTCCGACCGGGGAGCATGAAGTCCGCGAGGCTCCGGCCCACGAAATTGAAGTGAGCGAAGACGCCAAAAGCCTTTGGTTGCTCAGGCGAAAGCCTATTACGGCCGCTTGAATAGGCGAACCTGGCGATCCCATGGAGCTCATGAAGTACGAAGGACTCCCGATTGGTTCGGCCGCTCCGGACTTCTCTCTGCCCGCGGTCGACAGCAGGACGTATTCACTAGGCTCGTTCAAGGACAAGCCGATTCTCGTGGTCGCATTTTGGTGCAACCACTGCCCCTATGTGCAGGCTTGGGAGGACCGCACGGTTGCGGTCCAGAGAGACTTCGCCGGAAAGGGCGTCCAATTCGTCGCGATCAACGCGAACGACGAGGAGAGCTATCCCGAGGACGACTTCGCGCACATGGTCGAGCGGTCGAAGCGAAAGGGGTACAATTTCCCGTACCTCCGCGACGAGAGCCAAAAGGTCGCAGAATCGTACGGCGCGGTGTGCACCCCCGACTTCTTCGTGTTCGACTCGGCCCGGAAGCTTCGGTATCGCGGGAAACTCGACGACTCGAAGGAATCGAAGGCCGTGAAGAAGCAAGTCATGCGCGAGGTGCTCGATGCGGTGCTCGCAGGCAAGCAGCCACCGACGAACTTCGTGCCGCCGATGGGCTGCTCGATCAAGTGGAAGTCCGGTCACTGGCGCTGACGTCGAGTCGGGCGATCGGTCGCGCGTTTCCGCCTAATGGCGCGGGAACGCTTCTCACCGCGGACGAGTCCCCGTCGAAGAGAACCGAGCCGCCACTCCAGGAAGGAATATACCGCCCCCAGGTTCCCGCTCCGGCGGTACGCTCGACGGACCCGGGCCGCTTCCTCCGGGTTCTCTTTGAGTTCTTCCACGAATTTCTTGGTGTTCAGAATCGCCCGCGTCAACTCATCCACGATAGGGATCGTCGCTCGCTGGGACGTCCGGGAGAGCGGATTCAAGTCGACGCTGATGACGACCTTCCCCATGCGGACCAGCGCCTCGGCGCGGTCGCCGTCCTCCAGCGGGACGAGGGCGACATCCGCCCCAAAGATCCCGTCGCGGTGGGACAGAGCTCGCTTCGACTCGATGCCCGGGATCCGCGCGTTGGGTCGCAAGCCCAGGACGTCGTGCGCCCCTGCGCGTTCGAGAATCCGGACGATTTTCTTCACGCGAGATTCGGTTCGGTGGAACAGGTTCACCTCGATTCGTGCGGGGATCGCCCGTGCGAGTTGCACGACTTCCCGCGCCGCGAGCGCGGCCACGTTTCCGTTCACGGAAATCACCGGGCGGGACGCCGCAAGGAGATGCGCCGCCGCGGCGCGCTCCGCCACGAGGGCCGGTGCGCTCGTCCCCTCTCCGAACAGGTAGTCCCATGCTTCCCCGCGCCCATGGGCGATGAGTCCCTCGGGGACTACAACACCCTCTTTCAATGCGCGGACGAGGCGCTCCCGGCGGACGAGGGATTCGTACCGCGGATGCGACCGGGGGATCTTCATGTCATCCGCTGGATCGCAGCCACGAACTTTCCACAGCCGTGCCAGAGAGGATCGGCGGTCGGAATTCCATATTTATGCTCATACGTTGCCACGGCGGCGTCCACTTCGTCCCTCGTCATGTTCTCATGATTGATTCCGATGCCGACCACTTTCCCTCCGCCGATCGGGCGCGTGAAGAACTGAAGCCACTCGATCTCCTCGTCGACCGTCGGCATCGGCCATGCGACGACGTCCCGGCGGAACGAGCGGGTCTTCCTCGCGGGGGCGTGCATCATCAGGATCGCGGACGGCCTGGACGCGTTGATAATCGCGCGGGTCCCGCACACGTACGCGGGATGGGAGACGCTGCCCTGGCCTTCGACGACGACCACGCGGGCTCGCGTCTCCTCGTACGCTCGGACGATTTCCGACTCCAGCTCGCCGACCATGAAGTCCGCCTTGATCGAATCGAGCGGCACCCCGTAGGCCGATCCCTGGAGGAGCCCGGTCTGGCCCGTGGCGACGAAAGTCGCGGGCACTCCCGCGGCGCTCAATGCATCGGTCAGAAGGAGGGCCAGCGTCCTCTTCCCGATCGCGCCGTCGGTCCCGAGCACCGGGATACGCAGGCATGGCAGCTTGCGGGACAGATCGCTGAATTGCTTCGAGTCGCGGATCGGTCGCGGTTTGCGAACATCGACGAGCCGCACGCCGTGCGCGTCCGCGAGCTTGGAGAACTCCGGATCGTCGTTGAGATACTCGTGCAATCCCGCGACGACGTTCAACCGGTTCTCGATCGCCTCGCGGATCGTCGGCCGGAACTCCTTCGGGATGTAGCCGCCAAACGTGGCGACGCCGATGATCACGGTCTTGGGCCGGCATTGGGCCACGGCCTGTTTCAGGTCCGCGACGATCGGGATGCTGTTCGCTTTCCCGTCGAGCACTTCGCCGGCGTCCCGTCCCGCCTTCGTGTGATCGATGACGCCCACGATCTGATAGCGTTTCGAGTATCGAACCAGGCCGTTCGCCGTCTTTCCCGTGCTCTGGCCGAAATATCCGTCGCACAGGATCACGGCCCGCTCCATCGACCTCTTGTCCCCTGTGATAACAGCGGGCGAAAGTCCATAATCTCCTATAAAGCCTAAGCGCGCAGGCGCCCCAAAATGATCGCACGATTCCGCGTCAGCCAGGACCTACGCTCTCCCCCCCTCCTCGGTTCCGCCGCGCCGCGACGGGAGGCCCGCCCGTGACGCAGAACGTCGAGAACCTTGGCCCGTGCAGCGCCTGCGGCGGGAAACTGTTCCCGTTCATCCTCTGCGAGTCGTGCGGCGCCGCGACGATCCTGCGCGAGGCCCGGCAGCTCGAGAACCAGGCCACGTGTCCCGAATGCGGGGCGCGAAATCCCTGGCAGCGCATCTGCGACCAGTGCCACTCCCGGTTTCGGGCTCCCGCGGTCGAGGAGTCTCCCCCAACCGCGAGCCTTGAGACGAAGCCGGAGACGGTCGCCGCTCGCGCGGGCCGTCCGAAGCGACGGATCAACGGCGAGTCTGACCCGGCCTCCCTCGTCCACTTGTTGAAGGTCCTCGGCCTCGATCCGTCCCGGGCCCAGGCGCTGATCGACCGCGGGTACGACGCCCTCTGGAAGATCGCCCGGGCATCGGTCGACGAGCTCGCCCGGATCCCGGAGGTCGGGCCGGTCGCCGCGCGCAAGATGCTCGCGTCCCTCCATCTCATCAAGTACGCTCCGCCGCGGCGCACGAAGGAACAGATCGCCCAGGACGAGTACGAGTGTCCCCTGTGCGGTTGCATCACCTCCGCGTTCGCGCCCGCCTGCCTCGAATGCGGCGCCGCATTCGACGAAGAAGAGATGGACGAGGCGATTCGCGAGCAATTCGCCTCTGAAGGCGATCCGGCTCTTCTCGCATTCTACGATGCTCGCCTAGCCGAGAAGCCGGAGAACGCGGACCTGCTCTACGCCCGGGGCCTGCTCTTGCAAACGATGGGTCGGACCGACGAGGCAATCGAGACGCTCGACCGGGCCGCCGCCGCCGCTCCGGACGAACGAAAGATCAGGGTCGCGCAGCTGCGAATCCAGGCGAAGGAACTTCGCAAGCCGGACGCGGCCGAGAAGCTCCGATCCACGGCGAGTGCGCTGCTCGACGATGTCGCGTGGGACCAGGAGATCGCGCAGCTCGATCATCTCATTTCGGAGTCCGGACCCACGTGTCCGAGTTGCGGTTCTGAGGTCCCGAGGAACGTGGTACTGTGTCCGTCGTGCGGCGCTCGTCTGCCCGGTGCTCCCCCGGAACCGGCGGCGAAGCGGTCCGCGACCGGGGCTCCGGAACTGGACATCTTGGTCGACGACCTCCTCGTCGGGGAGCTGGAGCAATCCCTCACCCCCGAGGAGCTCGAGCTGACGAAGGCCGCGGTCCTCGATTGGCTCATCGAAGAACTCGAAGAGACGATGGGCGTGGACGCCACGATTCGGGCGGCGGCCTCGGAGAAACGAGACGAGACGAAACCCGCGGCCGAGCCCTCCCCCGTTCCGCCGGCCGTCGGATTCTTGTCCGGGTGGATGCGCGGGAGCAAGGGGCTGGTCAGCGGAGCGCGTCCGAAGACGTCGACGCGCGGGGCGGGCAAAGTCAACGGCCTTGTCAACGGCCGAGGTCGTGTGAATGGCCTCGTCAACGGACTCGGTCGCACGAACGGCCTCGTGAACGGAGTCGGTCGGGTCAACGGGCTCGTGACACCCACGGGTCGCGTGAACGGCCTGATGGGCGAGCAAGGACGGGTCAACGGAACGATCAGTGGCACGCGGTCGGTCCGAGCTGGAAGAAAAGAGATCCGGGTTTCCTCGCCTTCGAAGCGTGTCAGTTACCTCGCCATCGGGGCCGCCACGCTCTTTGCAATCTTGGTCGCCGGATTCCTGTTCATTCCGATCTCGGGGCCCACGCCGCCGATCGCGATCGACGGGTCCTTCGGCGACTGGGCGTCGGTTCCGAAGTTCGACGCAGCGACCGTCGCGTCCGATCCGTACGTGTCGATTGTCGACTACGCAAGCCTCGTGGATGGCAACTCACTGTACTTGTTCGCGTCGACGAGAGGCGGGATGTTCGGTGATTCGTCGGCCTACGACGGCGTTTACTTCCTCATCGACGCCGATGGAAACCCGGCAACCGGCTACCAGTTTGGCGGGATTGGGGCCGAAGACGTTGTCGAGATCTTCGGCGGGAACAACACTGTGGCTGGCGCTCGACTCTACGGATTCCCGACCAACGCAGAAGTGAACTGGAGTCAGCGGCAGCCGCTTGGCTCTCCGTCCGCGGCTGCCTCCGTCCAGGGTGTCGAGGCGCAGGTCTCAACCTACGACCTCACCGGGTTCGACCCGGCGCGATTCCGCATCGCCGTCTTCGCCGACGACTTCGCCGGGATTTCGAGTCGCAGCCTCGCACCACTCACACCGAACGGTTCGGTGCTCGTCGAGTTGCTTCCCACCACCTCGGTCGTGAGCGGCACGACGACTTCGTGGTTCACGATTCGTGTGCACGCGCTCGGCTTGCCGGCCGGGGCTTCTTGGAGCGTTTCCTCGTTCGTCTACAACGCAACCCCGGGGCTGACGGTCTTCTTGTCCACGGGATCGGTGAGTCTGACCCACGCTCAGCCGGAAGCCACGATCACCGCGTCCGTCTTCGCCTCGGGGATTTCGCCCGGGAATGTCGTCCAAATCGACGTGACCAATGCGACGGCACCTGTCCCCGTGGTCATACGTGGCGGGCCAATCCGGGCGTACGTGGTGGCGCCCCCGTCCACCGTACGGGTCGACGGTCTATTCGCAGACTGGGTTGGGAGAGACCAGACGGACTCGGATCCGGTGCCTGTGAAAAATCCGGATCTGGACATCGTACGGTACGGGGCCGCAACGTCGAACGGTACCGCGTTCTTCCACGTACACGTCGCCGGGACTATGCTTGGCGGGGGGATTCCTGAGGGGTTGTTCAAGTCGCCCGTGTACGCGGGGAATGGCAGTTCTGGTGGTGGATCAACGATTCTCCCTCGGCGGACGGGGGAAGACCTTCTCCTTGCATATCTTGAATCCAACTCGTCCAATCCACAAGGATTTGGAATCGATGGTATCTTCGCGAACTATCTTGTGGAAATCCGCGGCGAAGGTGGGCAGATAACCTCGAAGTCGGTGTACTCTTGGCAGAATCGATGGATTCGGCAAGTTGGAGGGTCCGTCAGTGCCGCGAAGGACAAAACGGATGTCGAAGCATCCCTCCTGGTTTCCGATCTCAACATGCCCCAGATTGTGATCCAAACCACCGATTGGACCTCTGCCGGGGACATGACGATTCCTCTGCCCGCACCATCTTTCGTTTCGCCATCTACGATGAAACTGTTTTCAGTCGCCCTTCCTCAGCCGCTGGGTTTTGCCGGCTCGCAGTTCTTCCTGCATGACACCGGCCCTCTGGCCAGCGCGACCGGTTGTCTCATTACCAAGGGCATGGACACGACGCCGGGTAGCTTGGGGACGACAGCTGTGCTGAGCGCGCTCGATACGATCTGTTTCTTCTCTGGTCAGCCATCAGCTGACGAGTCGATTCCAGCGGGGTTATGGTCCGCTTCCTTGGACTTCACAGGAGTGACGTCGACGACAATGGACGTGGACTTTGCAGTGACCTCGGCGGACGGATCTTTGCCGACCATCATTTGTTCAGGGACGATCACGACTTCTGGCGGTCCCGATCTGCCGGCCAGCTGTTCCGGCAGTTTGGTTTCGATCACCGCGACTCGACTTCGGATTACCGTCAACGCTGGCGGTCCCATTACACTCTCCTTCGACGGGACCGCCACCTCGCAGGACAGCTCGATGACGGTTCCAATCCCCGAATTTGGAGGCGTGGCGGGTCCCGCGCTCTCCGTCGGGGTCGCAGTTCTGTTCCTCTTCATTCGTCGCAGGCGCCGAACCTACTAAATCGCCCGATTTCGTTCGTGTCGCTAAAGGTACTTGTGGAAGGTTTACGTTCCTTGCCACGTGGAGTTGGGAGTCGTAGGGAAACCGAACGTCGGCAAGTCCACGTTCTTCGCCGCGGCCACGCTGGCGCCGGTCCAGATCGCGAACTACCCTTTCACAACAATCGAGGCGAACCGAGGCGTGGCCTTCGTGCGGAAGGCTTGCCCTCACACGGAGCTTGGCCATGCTTGCAAGCCCAAGAATGCGCCGTGCGAGGATGGCACGCGTCTCATCCCCGTCGAGCTGCTCGATGTCGCGGGTCTCGTCCCGAAGGCGCACGAGGGCCGGGGTTTGGGCAACAAGTTCCTCGACGATCTCCGCCAAGCAAGTGCGCTCGTCCACGTGGTCGACGCGACCGGCGGGACGGACTTCGAAGGCAGTCCGGTGCCTCCCGGAACTCACGACCCTCTCGCGGACCTGCAGTTCCTCGAGGACGAGCTCGCCCATTGGATCGCCGGAATTCTTGCGCGCAACTGGGAGAAGGAGGCCCGCCGCGCGGATCTCGAGGAGGCGCCCCCAGAGAAGATCGTGTCCGCGCGGCTCACAGGCCTTGGGTTCACGGAGATGCAAGTCCATTCGGCGGTGCGAGACACCGCGCTAGATCCGAAGATGGCCCGCTGGACATCGGATGATCTCTTTCGTCTCGCCCGCACATTGCAACACCGCGGCAAGCCCATGATCCTTGCAGCGAACAAGGCTGATATGGTCTCCCGCGAAGCCCTCCAGAATCTCTCGAAAGCCGCGGGCCACTTAGTGGTCCCGACATCCGCCGAGTACGAGCTCGCTCTTCGCCGCGCGGCATCCGCCGGGCTGATCACATACCAGCCGGGTGGCTCCTCGTTCGAGATCACGCATCCGGAAAACCTGACCGCCGCCCAGGAAAAGGGCCTCGAGAAAATCCGCGCGTTCCTGCGCGAGCGCGGGTCCACGGGCGTCCAACAGTGCATCGAAGAGGCCGTCTTCAAACTCCTCGACCTGATCGTCGTGTACCCCGTGGAGGATGAGCACCATTGGACCGACAAGAGCGGGAACATCCTCCCGGACGCCTTCCTCGTGCCCCGCGGTTCCACCGCGGTGGACGTAGCCTTTAGAGTCCACACCGACTTGGGTAACCACTTCATTCGCGCCATCAACGCCCGGACGAAAATGGTGGTCGGGCGGGACCACCCGGTCCAAGATGGCGACGTCCTCAAGATCGTGGCGAAGGTGTGAGATGGCGAGCTATGATGTACGCATCATCACGGCCTCGTACCGACGAGAACCGCGGAACGGCCCCGAGTCAGCGCAGTTGCCCGTCATCCAGCTGTTCGGTCGCACGCGGGAAGGGCAGAGCATCACGATCGAGTACTCGGGGTTCCAGCCGTACTTCTTCATCGTCGAGCCTCCGCAGTCTCTCCG
>WNGR01009114.1_pt1 | contig 13131 bp, 9 predicted proteins | sample 5407581 | NCBI WGS metagenome assembly WNGR01 (sample SAMN13153383, study PRJNA577476) | soil metagenome | isolation source: 80 cm soil or saprolite under Garry oak tree replicate 2 | place: USA:California | collected 2016-06-15 | reverse complement strand
GAGGTGAACCGCTGATAGTCGTGCTCGTGGCCGTTGAGGACCAGCGCCGCCCGGTGACGCTCAAGGATCGGCACCCAGCGGCGGATGACCGCCCGGGTGGAGCCGTGCTCGGTGCCGCACGAGTAGGCGGGCTGGTGGAAGACGACCACCCGGAAGGCGGGGCCGGGCGCGAACAGCCGCCGGTCGAGCCAGGCGCCCTGCGGCGCGTCGGGCCGGTTGGCGTCCAGGAACAGGAGCTCGACCCCGGACAGCCGCTTGGCGTAGGGCAGTGACGGCAGGCCGAGGTAGTCGAGCTGCTCGGATCCGTGCCCACCCTGGACGTCGTGGTTGCCGAGCGTGACCCACAGCGGCCGCGTACGCCGAAGCTGCCGGTAGGGCTCGTCGAGTTGGGCGCCGAACTGTCGCGGGTCCCCGTCCTCGTAGACGTTGTCGCCGGTGGTGACCAGCGCGTCCACACGATGGCCGGCCGCCACCCAGCGCTCCATCGCCGTCACGACCGCGTGCTGGGCCTTGCCGCCGCCGAAGTCGCCGAACACCACGAACCCGCTCACCACCGCCCCCCCAGACGGTGCTCGGGCCGGGCTGCTGGTCCAGACGGCGCCCTCCCCGGCCACCTGGTCGTCGCCGCGGTGCGCCTGTCCGGGGGTGGTGGCGCAGCCGCCCACAGCGACGGCGATGGCCAGCAGCAGCGCCGTGCCGAGCTGGCGCGCACGGTGACCGCAACCGCCCCGCCGGATCACCCGGCCGGCGTGGTCGCCGCTCCGCATCACGGACCTGGACACGGGTTGCCTCGACGGGGCCGCAGCGGCACCGCGAGCAGGGCCATGCCCGCGGCGAGCAGGTAGCTGCCGAGCACGTCGGTGAGCCAGTGCGCGCCAACGGCGACGCGGGCGGCAGCGTGGACGGCGAGCGCGACCACGCCGGCCGCCACCAGCGGGCGGCGCCAGGAGGGCCGCAGCCGCACGATCACCGTCCCACCGACGATCCAGCCGAGGGCGACGAGCAGCGCGGCGCCGGACGGATAGGACCCCAGCGGCGACTTGGGATTGGGCGACTCCGTCGGGTCAGGCCGGTCGAAGGCCAGCCGCAGCGCCTCCACCAGCGGCACCGAGCACAGCAGGATGCACGACCAGCCAAGCCACCGCCACGCTGGCGGCCACAGCGCAGACCAGGACCAGTCCCGGCGCAGCCTGCCGACGGCAGCGGCGGCGAGGGTCGCGGCGAGCAGCAGCGGCAGCGCGGCGGTGAGGTAGACCCCGCGGGCGGGGCCCCGCTCGTGCCCGATCGCGCCGACCACCTGCCAGGTGAGGCGCTGGGGGGCCAGCAGGCCGTGCAGGCCCCGCCAGGCGGCCTCGTCGACCGGGGTGGCGCCGTTGCGGACCACCAGGCCGAGGGCCACGACGGCGACCAGGCAGCCGAGCCCGGCCGCCCCGGGCAGCCACACTCGACGGCTCGGCAGGTGCCGCGTGCGGCCCCCCGGATCGAGCGGCCGCGTGGTGTCGGGTCCTGGCGATGGTGGGTGCAACCGCACCTCCTCCCGATGTCCGCGGTGCATGACGTTACGACGCCATCCTTCGAGCGGACGGCATGCGCGGCAGGCAGCGGCGGCCGGAACACTCGTGCCCTAGTCGTCGCCGAACATCTCGCCGAGGAACCCACGTCGGCGCCGCTTGTCGCGATAGCCGCCTTCGCGATAGTCGCCACGACGGCCTTCGGCTGACCGGTCCCACTCCGACTCTCGGGTCGGCTCCCCGGGCTGCCCAGCGGCGCCATAGGCGGCTTCCGCGTCGATGAGGCGCTCGAGCTCCCCGCGGTCCAGGAAGACCCCGCGGCACTGGGTGCACTGGTCGATGGTGATGCCGCTGCGTTCGTAGCTGCGCATGGTGGCCTGGCATTTCGGGCAGACCAGCGTCGTGGTGCCGGCTGGGTCGGTCACGATCTCGCCCTCCTTGCTCGCGGGACATTGCTTGCGGCGTCGCTCAGCTCGCTGTGGTGCGTGCGCCGGGGGGTCGCAGGCGGCTGGCGAGCGGGCCGCGGCCGCAGCGGCCAAGCAGCTGCGCCGTGGCGCAGCCGCCGGCCGAGCTGGTCGGCACGCCCGCCGCGGGCCTCGGCCTGGCGGGCGGCCCACTCCAGCGCCCAAGCGCCCAAGGGGATGGCGATGGCGACCAGCCCCAGCCGTCGCAGCCGCCGCTTGGTCCTTCGTCGCACGCCGAAGCGTCCGATCGTGGCGCCTGCCGATCCTGGACCGGTCTGGTCTGGCGGCAGGCGTTCCTCCCGTCGATGTTACAGTTGTAACACGTTAGCGATGCGTTGGTTCGAGACCGGGGGATGGTGGGATGGCGGACGTCCAGGCCGCGCGGTGGCTGCTGGTGACCGTCTCGACGGCGGGCGCGCCGGCGTCGCTGCGGGTGCAGGTGTGGCGCAGGCTCCGCTCCCTGGGCGCGCTGTATTTGCAGCAGTCGGTCTGCCTGCTGCCGGACCGGCCCGAGGTGGCCCGCGCGGTGCGGCGGCTGCTGGACCGGGTGCGCCGCGACGGCGGCGAGGCCAGGCTGCTGCACGTGAGGTTGCCGGAGCCCGCGGAGCAGGCGCAGATCATCGAGGCGTTCCGCAGCGAGCGGACGGTCGAGTACGCCGAGGTGCTGGAGCGCGTCCCGTCGCTGCTGGAGGAGCTTGAAACCGAGCGCGCCCGGGGCCGCACGACCTATGCGGAGGTGGAGGAGTCCGAGGCCGACCTGGAACGGTTCCGCTCGTGGCTTTCGAAGATCGCCGCGCGGGACTACTTCGGCGCGCCCAACGCCGCCGAGGCCCACGCCGCCGTGGAGCGCTGCGCGGCCGAGTTGGCCGCCTTCGAGCAGGCCGCCCTGGCCGCCGAGGCCCCAGAGCCCGCAGCGGACGCCGCCGCGCCCGCCGCTGCGCCGGTGCGGCGGCTGCGGCTGGCCAAGACCGACCCGCCATGAGCCTCATCCCGGCCGCCACGCCACCAACCCTGCCCGTGGCGGTCGCCCGGTGGCGTCGGGCGCGGATGGTCCTCACTGAGCGGCATCCTGCAGATGCTTGCAGGGCTGGCCAGCCCGTGGGCGTACCCGGTGATCGGGCTGCTGGCCGCGGCCGAGTCGGCCGCAATGGTCGGACTGGTCCTGCCCGGCGAGACCGCGATGCTGCTGGGCGGGTTCCTCGCCTACCAAGGCCACGTCGAGCTTGGCTGGATGCTGGCGGCGGCCGCTGCCGGCGCGGTCGCCGGCGACCAGGCGGGCTACCTGGCCGGCCGGCTGCTCGGCCCCAGGCTGCGCGCCGGCCGGCTCGGCCGCCGCGTCGGCCCGGCCCGCTGGGCCAGGGCGGAGGCCTTCGTGCGCACCCGGGGCGGCCGGGCGGTGGTTGCCGGCCGGTTCGTGGGGGTGCTGCGCGCGCTGATCCCGGCGCTTGCGGGCATGGCGGCGATGCCCTACCGGGTGTTTGTGGCCTGGGAGCTGGCCGCGGCGCTGGTGTGGGCACCGGGCCTGGTGCTGGCCGGCTACGCGGCGGGTAGCTCCTGGCAGCTGGCCGCGCAGGCCGCCGGCCGGGCGGGAGTGCTGCTGGCCGCCAGCCTGGTCGTGGTGGCGGTGGTCGTGGTGGGGGCGCGCCGGGCCGCGCACCATCCCGAACCGATCGTGGCGCTGGCCCGGCTGGCGGGCCGCTACCGGGCGCAGCTGTCCTTCCTGGCCGCGCGGGTCCGTCCAGGAGGGGCGCTTGGCCTGTCGCCTTCGGTCGGCCTGCTGCTGGCGGGCGTGGCGGGCTGGCTGTTTGGCGCCGTCACCCAGGACGTGCTCGACCACGAGGAATCGGTGCGCCTGGACGGGCCCGTGCTCTGGTGGGTTGCCGGCCATCGCGAGGCCTGGCTGACCGGCGTGGTCCGCGTGGTCACCGAGCTGGGCAGCGGCCGCGTGCTGGTCCCGCTGCTGCTGGTGGTCGGCGTGGCGGTGGCGCTGCGCACGCGCCGCTGGACGGTGCTCGGGCTGCTCGGAGTGGCCGAGCTGGGCGCGGCAGGGTTGTACCTGGCAGTGAAGCAGCTGGTCGCCCGGCCCCGCCCGCCCCTGGCGCTGGCGCTGGTCGACACCCACAGCCAGCTGGGGTTCCCCTCCGGCCACGCCGCCCAGGCCGCCGCCTGTTGGGGCGTGCTGGCCTGGCTGGTCGGCGGCCTGCCCGCGTGGCGGCGCGCCTGGCCGATGGCGGTGGGGGCATGGACGGCGGCGCTGCTGGTGGCCTTGGCGGTGGGCGGCTCCCGGGTCTACCTGGGGGTGCACTGGCCGACCGACGTGCTGGGCGGCTGGGCGCTTGGCGGGCTGTGGCTGGCGGTGGTGCTGGTGGCCTGGACCACCCTGGCGCGGACCCGCCCACCGGCCAGCCCCACCACCACAGCCGTAGACGATGTGGACGTGCAACAGGAGGGACGGGTGCATGCTCGCCGATGAGGAAGGACCGATCGACCTGTGGGGGCTGCTGACCCCGCAGGTGCTGCTGATCATCGTGATCGCAATCCTGGTCGTGCTGGCGGTGGTGGGCGGTCTTGCCATCCTCGCGTGGCGGCGGGCACGACGCAGCGGCGCGCTGGACCGTGGCCGGCGCCTGCTCCGCCGCGCGAGCCTGACCGTGCAGGCCCCAGGCCGCCCCGACCCAGGCCGCCCGGGAGGTCGCCGGGCTGCGCCAGCAGCTGGCAGCCACCGTGGAGCAGACCCACGCGAGCGTCGCCGCGGCCTTGGAAGCCGACAGCCCGGTCGGCGAGCTGCCCAGCCTGGTCCGTCGGCTGACGCGCGCCGCCGACGCGCTGGAGGCCGAGCTTGGTCTGCTGGCGCGCGAGCCCGACCCGGCCGAGCTGAACGCGCGGCTCGCGGCCGCGCGTGCACGGGTCGGCGAGCTTGGCGGCGCCGCCCGGCGGATCCGCCACGCCGCGGCCGCCGCCCGCCAAGGCGCCAGCGACGCCGGTGTGGCCGAGCTCACCGGCGACCTGGACACCGAGCTTTCCGCGCTCCAGGCGGGCGTACAGGCGCTCGCCCAGCTTGACCGGCCCGATCGGCCCGGCCGACAGGCCTAAAGCGGCGCGCCATGCCAGCCGCGCAGCATCGCCCGGTTGCCGCGCCGACGTCCCAGCCTGCCGGGCAGCCCGCCGGCCCCAGCTCGGCCGGATCGCCGGATGGAACGCGACCTTGAAGCGTTGCGGGCGCTGCGCACCGGCCAGCCCAGGCGCCGCCGTCGTCGCCGCCTGGTCCTGCTGGCCATGGCGACGGTCGTGGCGGCCACGGTTGTGGGGATTGTCGCGCTGGCGGTGTGGTTGGCGCTGCTGCCCGGCGTGGGCGACGCCCAGGCACGCGGCGCCGCCATCGTCCGGGCCCACCACAGCCGCGCGGTCCACGTGCCGGCCTCGGCCAGGATCGCCCGCGCGGTGGTCGCCGTCGAGGACCAGCGCTTCTACAGCCACCACGGCATCGATTCCCACAGCCTGCTGCGGGTCGCCTGGCACACGCTTTCAGGCGGCGGCGACCAGGGTGGGGCCACCATCGACCAGCAGCTCGCCAAGCTGCTGTACACCGGCGACCGCCACGACCTCGCCGGCAAGCTCGCCCAGCTCGGCTTGGCGCTCAAGCTCGACCACCACTACACCAAGGCCACCCTGCTCGACCTGTACCTGAACGTGACCTACTGGGGCGACGACCAGTGGGGCATCGCCAACGCCAGCGCCGGCTACTTCCACAAGCCACCGGCCGGGTTGGACTGGGGTGAGGCGAGCCTGCTGGCCGGGCTGCTGCAGGCCCCCTTCGCCTATAACCCGCGCAGCCATCTCCAGTCGGCGCAGCGGCGCCAGCGGCACGTGCTGGACCGGCTGGTCGCCACCGGCACGCTCCGCCGCACGCAAGCTGACGCCGCCTACCGGGAACTGGCCCGCGAAGCCACTCGATGGGGCTTCCAGACCCGGGCAGCCTGACAAGTTCGCCCTGGCAGGCTGCCTGCCGATGGTTGTCTGGCGGTGGGAGCCATGCATCCCGGTGCACCGTGGGCGGCTGCCGCCGACCACGGAGGTCGATCTCGGCGGACCCGTCCTGTAGTCCACCGTACCCCAGGCCAAGGACCGCTCAACCGCGCTGCTCATCAGGTCGACTGCACGGCCAGGCGGGTGGATCGATGCGGGCGGGCCCGGCGCACGTCCGACAAGTATGGCATGGCTTCCGCCGACCGCGACTGCTCCGCGGCCATCGTTTTCATGGCCCCGAGTGAGGGGCAGCAGTCGTCCGTGATGATGGCCTCGAGCGCGTCGGCTTTGATCGGATGATCGCTCGCCTCCAGTCCTCGACGTGGCATCAGCGCGCGTCGCGCAGAAGATCGGGATGGGCTTGGACCGCGAGACGACCGGGCGGAGGGGTGAGGCGTTGCGCTGCGACGTTCTCGGCCGCGCCGACTGGCAGCAACGCTGAGCATCGAATCCGAAGGGCTGAGGTATCGTCCCGATCGGCGGGCCACGGTATTGACGGCAGGCCGGGCAGCCGGGTCGGTCGACGCTGCGATCACTCAGCAGGTGGCGGAAACGAATGCCAGCGCTCGCGGACCCCCAGCCCCATGCACATCCTGAGCCGGCCGCGACCGGCGCCGTGTTCGGTGAACGAGCTCACCGTCTCCCCTGCCGCAGACACCGGAGGGCCTGCTGAACGCTCGCCTCGGTGACCATGTCGAGGTTGGACGTGGCCTGGTCGAGGACGGCCGGGCCGCAGCGCCTCACAGGCTCGCGCCGAGCCGAAGCAGCCGGCGCCCAAGCGCGGCGATCACGGCCATCGCGGCGACCGAGCCCATCACCACCCCCCACGCGGGCAGGGAAAGCGCCTCCAGCCCCACCAGCCGCCCCGCGGGCGAGCCGGCCAGGACCACACCTGTGGTGGCGGCGGCAAGCGCCCAGGCGGGAAAGGCCGGGTTCGCCCGCAAGGACTGCCCGGGCCGGGCCCGCAGCGCCCAGGCGACCACGGTGTGGCCGACCAGCCACGCCGCCACGGCGGCGGCGGTCCCGGCAGCGGTTCCGTCGGCGCCGCGCACCACAAAGTAGCTGGTGGCGACGCCGCCAAACAGAGCCAGCGCGGCGGTCAGGATGGCCGAGACCTCGACGCGGTCCAGGAAGTGGGCCGCCGGATCCCGGGGCGGCCGGCGCATGGCCCCGGGGGCGGCGGGCTCCGACACGAACGCTACTGACGCGCCCAGGTCCATGAACAACTCCAGCAGCACGATGTGGACCGGACGGAACGGCGCGGGCAGGCCAAGCGCCAACGGCACGGCCACCGAGGCCACCAGGGCGACCTTGGCGCCCAGGTAAAAGGCCACGGCGCGGCGGAGCTGCGAGGCGATGGTGCGCCCACCCTCCACCGCCACGGCGATGGTGGGGTAGGCGTCGTCGGTGAGCACCAGATCGGCCGCCTCCCGGGCCAGGTCGGTGCCCCGCCGGCCCATGGCCACGCCCACGTTGGCGGCGGCCAGGGCGGGGGCGTCGTTGATCCCATCGCCGGTCACCCCGACGACCTCCCCGCGGGCCTGCAGCACCCGCACGATCCGGAGCTTGTCGGCCGGTGTGGCCCGCGCGACCACCGCCCCGTCCCCCAGGCGCTCCCCCAGAGTCTGGTCGTCGAGCAGGCCGAGCGGGGAGCCGCCCAGCAGCACCTGGGTGCCGTCCAGGCCCGCACGGCCGGCGACGGCGGCGGCGGTGCGGGGATGGTCGCCGGTCACCACGATCGTGGCGACCCCGGCGCCACGCAGGGCCTTGACGGCCTCGGGCACCCCGTCCCGCAGCGGGTCGTCGAAGGCGGCCAGGCCGACGAACCCAAGCTCCCGCTCGGCCTGCGCCGCGGTCTTGGGGGCGGCGTCCGCTCGGCCCCTGGCGAAGGCGATGACCCGCAAGCCCTTGTCCGCCAGCCGATCGACCTCCGCTCGGATGCGCCCCTGCTCGGCGCCGCTGAGGCGACAGGCCGCCAGGATCGCCTCGGGCGCGCCCTTGGCCAGCACCTCCAGGCCGTCGGGTGCCTGCCAGAGGCGGCTCATGCGCTTGCGCTGGGGGTCGAAGGGGAAGGTCGCGACCGGCGCTCCCTGGAGGTCCACGCCCTGCTGGCTGGCCGCCTGCGCCAACGCCACCTCCAGCGGATCGCCGACCAGCCCGCCGCCACGGCTTCGCAGGCTCTGGCACCCCACCGCCACCTCCAGGACCTCCCGCGGGGTCCCGCTCAGGTGGGCCAGCCGCAGCCGGTTCTCGGTCAGGGTGCCGGTCTTGTCGGTCACCACCACCGTCAGCGCCCCCAGCGTCTCGCCCGCCCGCAGCCGCCGCAGCAGCGCGCCCCGCTGGGCCAGCCGCCGCCCACCCACCGCCAGCAGCACGGTGACCAGGATCGGCAGCTCCTCCGGGATGGTGGCAAACGCCAGCGTGAGCCCCGCTAGCACCATCGGCCGCAGCGGCTGGCCGCGAAGCACCCCGACCAGCGGGACCAGCACGCTGGCGGCGATGGCGATGACCAGGATCACGCGGGCGAGCTCGCCCATGCTCTTCTGCAAGGGCGTGACCGGCTCCCGCGCCTCGGCCACCATCCGCCCCAGCCGCCCAAGCTCGCTGGCCGCTCCGGTGGCGACCACCACGGCCGTGCCCTCACCGTCCACCACCGCGGTGCCGGAAAACACCATCGACGACCGCGCGGCCAGGGGCGCGTCGGCGGCGACCGGGCCGGCACCCTTGGGAGCGGCCTGCGGCTCGCCGGTGAGGGCGGACTCATCAACGCCGAGCCCGCTTGAGTCGATGATCCGGCAGTCGGCGGGGACCACGTCCCCCGCCTCCAGCGCGACCACGTCACCGGGGACCAGCTCGCCGGCCGGGATCTCCAGGAGCTGGCCATCCCGCAGCGCCCGGGCCTTCGGCGCCGCCAGCGAGCGCAGCGCGTCCAGGGCCTTGCGGGCCCGCCACTCGCTGGCCGTCTCGACGCCCGCGACGGCTGCGATGATGGCGAAGATGGCGATGGCGTCGCGCAGCTCCCCCCAGATCGCCGAGAGGATCCCGACGACGATCAGCAGCAGCTGCAGCGGCTCCCGCAGGGATTCCAGCAGCGCTTCTGGCAGCGACTCGCGGTGGCCTTCCGCCGCGCTGTTGGGCCCCACCTGCTCCAGCCGCCGCGCGGCCTCCGCCTGGCTTAGTCCCTGCGCGGTCGAACCCAGCCCCTCCAGGACCTCCTGGGCCGAGACGGCGTCCCAGCCACCAGCCGGCGGCCGGTCCGGCCGCTCGCCTCCCTCCTGGGACTGGGTGCGGGCCTGCGGCCCACCCGCCCCGAGCGCATCGGGGTGCACGCCGTCATCGGTCATGGCCCGACCCTAGTAGCGCAGCTCCGAACAGGCATCCAGGGGCCGCGGTCGTGGATGAACCGGGCCTTCCGCTGTGGAGGCCGACGGCCGTTGGCCATGGCCCGGGTAGCCGAACGCAGCCTTGGTCGACAACGATCGCCGACGCTGCCTTGCGCGCCCAATGACGTTTCTCCTCCCTTGTTGCACATGCTCCCGCAGCTCGCCCCAGATGCCTTGCGGGATCGCGACCGCGATCAGCAGCAGCTGCAGCGGCTCGCCCAGCGACTCGACCAGCTCGCCCAGCACCCGCAGCCGGCGCCGGCCACCAGCGCGAGGGGGTGGGTGGCCGGCGCCGGCTGGCTTCCTCCTCTCCCAGTCCATCGGCGCGGCTGTCGACCGCGCGGAGCGTCTCCGCCACTCCGAGCGCCCACCAGGCACGGCCAAGCCGGGAGGGTGTGTCGGCGGCCGGCCCAGGCGCCGCCGACGACCAGAAAGGACCCGTGTCATGTTACGACTGTAACATGACACGGCAACGCCCGTTCCAAACTCGGCGGTGCCATGCCCAGACCTGCCGACCACGGGCCGATGGCGATCCCGTCTCCTTGCGGTGAGCGTTCCAGCCTGCAGTGGCGTCTGGCCCACCATGTGATGCCCACCAGTGTCGACTCGTGGCAGCTGGTCCGGTTGTTGTCACACCTGTCGGGTAGCGTGCCCAGCGTGTCCTCCAGGTCGGCGGTCCTGGTCTGGCCTGCCGACGCCGCCAGCCAGATCCGAGCGTGCGACCGCGCCACAGGATTGGGCTGTTACCCATGCTTGTGGCGTCCCCTGGTAACCAAACGGGGGCAACTGACCGGCCTGGGACGTTGTTGCCGGCAGGTTTGTTTGGTGATGGTTCGGCGTGATTGCGTGGGGAGGTGGCGGGTCAGTCGCGGGTGAGTTCGGCGGCGGCGCGTTTGGCGCAGGTGTCGTCGACCAGGGACTTGCCGTCGGCGGCCGCGGCGATGAGCGCGGCGGTGGCGGCGTTGTTGAGCTTGCGTGGCAGCCCGCCGGCGACGCGGTGCAGGCGGGCGATGGCGTCGTCGGCGAACAGCGGTTCGGTGCGGCCGGCAAGCTGCAGGTGGTGGGCGAGGTAGGTGGCGGACTCGGCCAGGTCCATGGGGGCGATGGTGTAGCGGGTGGCGATGCGCTGGTCGAGCGCGGCGAACACGCCAAGGCGCAGCTTGCGGGCAAGGGTGGGCTGGCCGACGAGGATGCCGGCGAAGGGGCTGGCGGCGTCCATGTCGGTGTTGGTCAACAGCCGTAGCTCTTCCAGCTGCTCAGGGGAGAGCAGGTGCGCCTCGTCGATGCAGACGATGACGCGGCGGCGACGCTCGTGCTCTTCGGCGGCGAGCAGGTCGGCGGCTTGGCGCATGACCTCGGCCTTGTGGAAGCGGGGGCTGCCGCCGAGGGCGGCGACGATGGCGACATACAGGCCTCTGGTGCCGATGGTGGGGTTGGGGATGTAGATGACCTGGTAGCGGGTGCGGTCCAGGGCGGCGGTGGCGGCGCGGACGGCGACGGTCTTGCCGGCGCCGACCTCGCCGCAGACCACGCCGAGGGCGGCTTCGGCGATGCAGAAGCCGATGCGGGCGATGGCTTCGGCGTGGGCGGTGCGGGCCATGAGGTCGCGGGCGGCGATCCGCTTGGTGAACGGGGTCTTGGCGAAGCCGAAGTGGGCGACCCAGGGCGCACGAGGGGTCGGGCCGGTGGTGGGGTGGTCGGTCAGGGTCGGCGTCGTCGTGGTCGCTGGGGTCATTGCGGTGCCTCGTCGTGGTCGCTGGTGGTGGGCTGGCCCTCGGCTGGGACCAGGTGCTCCAGGCCGGGCAGAGGCAGGTCGCGGTAGGCGATTGAGCCGATGGTCTGCTCGTCGTGGGCGGCCTGGACCAGGCCGAGGTAGTCCACACCGGTCGGGGTGGGTGCTGGTCGGGCGGCGGGTGCTTGGGGGACGGCGGGGTGGGTGTGGCGGCCGATCACCAGTGGGGTGGCGATGCCGGCGGCGGCGCCGTCGACGAACACGGTCAGGCTGGTGAGGTCTTCGGGGTCGTAGCGCAGCTCGACCCGGTGGCCGCACAGCGAGGGGTCGACCTGGTAGTGGTTGCCGGCCAGGCTGACGGTGGCGGTCTTGGTGACCATGCGGACCGCTGACCAGCGGAACGCCTCGCGCATGAGCACCGGGTCGGCGGCGACCGGTGGCCCGCCGGCAAGCCACCGGTCGATCGGGGTTTGGCCGGTCTCGGCGTGGACCCGGGTGTTGAGCACGGACTCGGTCCAGGCGGCGAAGCGGTCGTTGAGCTCGTCGAGTGAGGCGATGCCGGTGTGGGTGGCCTCCAGCAGGAACCGCTCGCGGATGACCCGGTTCAGCCGCTCCTGCTTGCCCCTGCCTTGGGGCCGGTAGGGCTGGCTGTGCACCAGCCGGATGCCCAGGACCGCGCAGCAGCGCTGCAGCGCCGCATTGGAGTAGGGCGCGCCGTTGTCCACATACAGGGTCTCGGGCAGGCCGCGGCGCACGATCGCCTGGCGGAGCACGTCTTGGCCGGCGCGGGTGTTCTCCTCGGCGACCCAGCGGCCGTGCACCAGCAGGCGCGAGTGGTCGTCGACCAGTAGGAACAGCTTGGCGCGCTTGGAGCCTTGCGTGCGAGGGTGGGGCACGAACGGGCCGGTGAGCACGTCGCCGATCCAGCGCTGGTTGGGCCGCTCGGCCTCGTAGCGGCCGAACACCTGGGTGGGCTGGCTGCCAAGGGAGGCCCGATCCAGGCCCTTGCGGCGCAGGTGGGCGCGCACGGTGCGCTCGCTGACCACGATCCCATGGCGGGCGCGCAGGATGTCGGCGATGTGGGCCGCTGCGCGGGCCGGCTGCTCGGCCCGCAGCGCCGCCGCCTCAGCCAGCAGTTCGGGGTGGCGGCGCACCACGCCAGCGTCCGACCGCTTGGCCGGGCGCAACCCGTCCAGGCCGCGGGCCTGGTAGGCGGCGATCCAGCGGTCCAGCGTGCCGCGGCTCCAGGCGCGCATGGTCCCGTCGGGATGGGCGTGGGTCTGGGCGGCGAGCGCGCGGACCAGCCGGCCACGCTCGGCCGCCGACAGCCTGGGGTTGGCGGGCTCGGCGATCACCCGGAAGCGGAACAGGGCGACCTGCTCGGCGGGATCGTCCAAGCCGGACGGGCGGGTGGTGGGCACAGCCACCTCCTATGAGGGTGGGGGTCGGGGCACGGGCGGCAGCCAACGCCATCCCCCACGCCCTGCCCAGGGCGGGCTGGTGGTGGCGCCCAGCCACCCGCCGCCGCTGACGATGGTCGCCAGCGGCCAGGTGGCCGGGGCGGCCGCGCCGAGTCGCTGCCTCACCCCAGCGGCAAGCGCCCCCAGCGCGGCCAAGGTCGCGCACTGGGGCACGCCGGGCGGGCCATCCACCAGCCCGCCGAGCTCGACCAGCAGCGCGCACAGCCCGGCCACAAGTACCGGCGCGCGCACCCCCAACCGGCGCCACCAGTCCCGCACGGTGGTGTGCGGCACCCCAAGCCCCGCGGCCACCGGGCGCACGCCCACCCCCGCCACCACCCGCTCCAGCGCCGCGCCGATCACCCAGACCACGTCCACGCGCCGCAGCAGCAAAAACGACGGCAGCAGCGCATGCGTCACCCCACACGGCCGGCACTTGGCCCGCGCCACCCACACCCGCCACACACGGCCGAGGCGCACATACCGCTGATAGCCCGACCAGAACACCATCGGCTGGCCACAGTCCGGGCAGTCCGCCCGTGGAACCTGGACCCC
>WNGR01007496.1_pt1 | contig 13132 bp, 9 predicted proteins | sample 5407581 | NCBI WGS metagenome assembly WNGR01 (sample SAMN13153383, study PRJNA577476) | soil metagenome | isolation source: 80 cm soil or saprolite under Garry oak tree replicate 2 | place: USA:California | collected 2016-06-15 | reverse complement strand
CTCGCTGGATCGAGGAGTACAATCACGACCGGCCTCACCGCGGAGTCGCAAATCGCACCCCGCACGAGGCCTTCTTGGCTTTCACAGCTGTACTAAATTCGGAGACCCTGACTGTCTAGTTTTGAGGGGAGCACTACAGGGTTTGCTTAGATACTTCGGCTGCAATTCGGAGGAGTTCTCTGGCTACCGTGACTGCGTTGCCGTTCTCAGGCGCGCGTTGAAGCGAACGAACTGGACTCCCGATTATTCGAGGCGACTCCAAGCTGGGAAAACTCATGTATCGCGGGGGATGCGGTACACCAATCCTGACACCGAAATCAATTTAAAAGGGGACATGTGGATTCTCGACATCCACAACCACCGACCAGACATTGCCGCCCGAGAGACTACCGGCAGACTCATAAGTTACAAACGAACTGGGTCCAGAGTCACGATCCAGTCTAAAATTCAAAGCCCTCTAAAAGCCAGTGGCAGGCCGGCGTTCTCGCATGTGATCTTTCCGTGCTCATACGTATCTTTCGATTTACTCTGCATCGGAGAATCGATCTACCATTCTGGCGAAAAACACGTGTATTTGAATAGCGCTCTCGACCTCACTCCGACGCCAAGCTTGGCGATTACTTACGGTACTTGGGAACTTACGTATGAGTTCCATGCGATTGAGTTCCCGGTTCTGAGAATTGTCATCGAGCTTCATTGGCCGAAGGAGGGGCGATCTTCGGTAAAGGTCTTGGCGCAAGAGTTTCCGTGATTTCCTTCCGTGAAGCCCAGCAACGCCCGAATCCCGCAAGCAGCGCGCTAAGTGGCACTCGCCCGCGTCGCGTAAGGAGAAAGGCAGATTCCTCACTGCGCTGCGCCCCGCGAAATCGCCCGGGGCGCAAAAAACGCGCTTCGTTCGGAATGACAGCATTAGGTGGAGCGCAGTTTGCCCCACGTATTGACGAGGACGGAGAGATTCTTCGCCCCGCAAAAGCGCCCGGGGCGCAAAGGGCGCGCTTCGCTCAGAGTAACAAACAGAACGACAGCCGGAAAAGGCGCAGAGGGATTCCTCGCGCACTGAGGTAAGGAGCGGCGCGCAGACTGCACGCTCCGCAGTGCGCTCGGAATGACAGAGAGGAGTGCCGGAGTGCCTCTCGCGGGGGCGGTCAGCGGCGCTGGGCGAGCGTGACGGAGGCTTTGAGGGGCTTGGCGTCGCGGAGGACGGTGACCGCGACGACGTCGCCGACCTTGCTGCGGCGCAGCGCGTCGGTGAAGTCGTAGAGATTGCGGATGGGCTTGCCGGCGAAATCGACGAGCACGTCGCCGGCTTTCAGGCCGGCCTTTGCGGCGGGCGAGCCGGGTTGGACATCGCTGAAGCGCACGCCGTTTTCCGATTGGCCAAAATCCGGAATCGAGCCGAACCACGGGCCATAGCCGCCACCGCCGCCCGTGCCGGTGACGCCGCTGTGGGGATCCTCGGCGGCGACGGTGATGAATTTGGGGCGCTCGGAGGCGGTGTCGAGCTGCGTAATGACGCCGGCGATGAAGTCGAGCAGCCGCGCCGCGTCGGGGGCGTTGATTTTGTCCCAGGTGGAATTTTGCGGGCCACGAAAGAAGTGTGGTCGCTGGCCGCGTAGCCGCCGGCGGAATAGTCGAAGTGAAAAGGCGAATTTTTCTGGCCGGCGGTGAGGAGGGACTGAAAGGCCGAGCCGGTGCCGACGCCGCCGATATAAACTTTTTCGCCTTTAATGCGGCCGATCATATCCATATTGAGCATGGCGATGGCCTTGTCGAGCGGGCGCGTGGGTTGCTGCGCCCAATGGGCTGAGCCGAGCAGGCCGAGCTCTTCTCCCGCGAAGGACATGAAGAGAATTCCGCGCGGTAGCCGGCCCTGGAGCGGCGCGAACAGGCGCGCGAGTTCGAGCACGCCGGAGGTGCCGGAGGCGTTGTCGTCCGCGCCGGGGTGAATCCGCCCGATCTGCGAAGGCGCGAGCGAATCGGCATTACCATAGCCCAAATGATCATAGTGCGCGCCGACGATGATGTATTCGTCCGTCTTGCCGGGCAGATAAGCGAGGACGTTATTGACGGTGGCATGGATCGTGTCGATATGGACGGCCACGCTTAAGCGCAGCGTGGCGGGAAAGGCGAACGATGCGGGCCTGGTGCCGGCATCGATCTGATTCTGGACGGCCGCGAGCGATTTGCCCGCGGCGCCGAACCAGTCCCGCGCGATTTTATTTTTGACCTGCACCAGCAGGATGCCGGCGTTTTCCGGCCCGCTGACGCTGCCGAAGCGCGTCAGCAGGTCCTCTTCGCCAGCGCCGAGTTTGCCATTGACTACAACCACGGCCTTGGCGCCGTGGTTGCGCGCGTTGATCGCTTTGGCGATCAACGCGGCGTGCTGCGTCAAGCCTTGATGGCCGCCCTTGGCGGCGAAACCGGCGGGTTCGTAGCGCAACAGCACGACGATCTTGCCCTGCACGTCGAGGCCGGCGTAGTCGTCGTAGCCGAATTCGCTGGCGGAAGCGCCGTAGCCGGCGAAGACCAGCGGCGCTTCGACTTCGCCCGACGAGGAGAAGCTGAAGGGGACAAAGTCCTCATTCAGCTTCAGAGCTTTTTTCTTGCCGGCGACGTCCTCCTGCAGATCGTTGTGCGCGACAAGCCTCGCGCCGGTGGTGACGGTGAAGGGCTGAAAATAGCCCTGCGTTCCCGCGGGATCGAGGCCGAGGCTCTGGTAGCGCTGTTGGAGCAGATGCGCGGCACGGTCGATGCCTTTGGTGCCCGCGCCGCGGCCCTCCATCTCGGGCGCGGCAAGCGCCTTGATTGTGTCGAGGTAGCGAGTGGCGTCGGCTTTGCCGAGAGCGGGCGCCTGGGCGGGCGCCTGGGCGGGCGCGGCGGCAACGAGCGCAAGCGAGAGTACCGCAGTGACCACGGCGGTTTGCAGAAAGCGGCGGCGAGACCTAAGCCGCTCGTCTAGAGCTGACTGGGTGTTTTGGTACACAAGCAGATTCCTCGCTTCGCTCGGAATGACAGCTTAAGAATACCGCCAGCGAGCGCCCAAGAATACGAGAGATTCTTCGACCACCGAAAGAGAGCGGCGTGCAAACTACACGCGCCGCGGCGGTCTCAGAATGACGACGGGTCGGGCCGCCTAGAAGGCGGCGCTACGAAATCTTAGTTGCTGCCGGGATGGCCGGAGTAGCTGACGCGCCAGACGGAATTCGATCCGTCATCGCTGACGAGCAGCGCGCCGTCGCTCGCGACGGTTACGCCGACCGGCCGGGCCCACACTTGGCCATCGGGCGTGGCAAAGCCGGTGACAAAATCCTCGTAGGCGCCGGTGGCCTTGCCGCGCTCGACCTGCACGCGAATGACTTCGTATCCGGTGCGCGTCTCGCGGTTCCAGGAGCCGTGTTCGGCGGCGAAAATCTGGCCCTTATACTCTGGCGGGAACTGATTGCCTTCGTAAAAAGCGATTTCGAGGGAGGCATTGTGCGGTTGCAGGAGCACGTCGGGGACGATCACCTTGTCTTTCAGCTCCGGATGCTTGCCTTTGTGGCGCGGGTCCTGATGGCCGCCGGTGTAATACCAGGGCCAGCCGTAAAAACCGCCGTCCTGAACGTGTGTGATGTAATCAGGAGGCAGGTTATTGCCGAGGAGGTCGCGTTCGTTGGTGGAGCACCAGAGGTCGCCCGTTTCCGGCTGGATGGCTTCGCCGACGCAATTGCGGATGCCCGAGGCGAAGATGCGCTGAGCGGTGCCATCGGGATTGAACTCCAGCACGTCGGCGCGATTAACCTCGCCGGGGTTATTATCGGCATCATCCACATTGGAGCGAGAGCCGACGGAAACGAGCATTTTCCTGGCGTCGCGCGTGAAGACAATGTCGCGCGTCCAATGCCCGCCGCCGCTCGGGAGGCTCTTTACCACGACCTCGGCGGGGCCTCGCGCCTTTAAATCTCCATTGCGATAAGGCAATCGCACGACCGAATCGGTGTTCCCAACATAGATGAATTGCGGGTCCGATCCCGGCGGATAAAAGGCCATGCCAAAAGGCCGATTGAATCCGCTTGCAAACAGCGTGACGCTCTCGGGTTTTCCATCCTTGGTCATGCCGTGCATCACTTTGATTTCTCCCGCGCTGCTATCGGCCACGAAGACGTCGCCGTTCGGCGCGGTGCGCAATTCGCGCGGCTGCTCGAATCCGGTGGCAAAAAGCCGCACCTGGAAGCCCGGCGGCACCTGAAGCGATGCATCCGCGGGGCGCGGAACAATGTGACTTTGATTCGCGGCGGACGGCGTGGCGTAGGGAGCGGGCAAATCCGCGACGGTGATCTTGCGGAAGAGCCCAGGCTTTTCCGTGGCGATGGTGGAGAATGCCGCCGCGCCCGTCAAAATATTTCCGGGCTCGTCGGCCGGCGGCCAAGCCAGCGCGACAGAAATTCCGGCGCAAACCGCTGCTCCCGAGAGGGAGAGCAAGACAGCTCGTTTCAGGGATGTTCGTTTCATGGCAGGCCTTTCTTTTGGCGAAAGCATCCTTATAGGCGGCTTTCGCCCTCGCAGGCATTCTACTCCAGTTCGATGAACGGGGCTCGGCCGGGAACGGGGCGACGTCAAGAAGATTGGCGGCAAGAAGATTGGCGGCTTGACGCAGGCGGGGAGTTGCTATAGAAGGCGTACAGTTGGACCGAACGACTCGTTCCGGAGTCGTTCCCGGAGGTGCAAAGTGGAAAGGTCCTCACGCAAACCGAAGGACGGCGGATTTTCTCGCAGAGAATTGCTTCAAGGAACTTCGACCGGAATTGCCGCTGCGCTCTTGACGCCCGCAGCTTCGAGCTGGGCCCAAGGCGCGCAAAACGATCGCGGTTCGGCGGGCGCGCAGAAGCTCGCCGCGATCACTCCGGAGTCGTTGCCCAAGGCGTGGTCGCGGGAAGAGATCCAGCGCCGGTGGCAGGCGGTGCGCCAAAAGATGAAGGAGGCGAATCTAGATTGCCTGCTCGCGTGCCAGCACCATCCCGGAGAGATGATCTCAGAGCGGCAAGATGGGGACGCCGATATCGAGTATTTGACGGGAATCACGCTTCCGTTCAAGTGGGTGGTATTGCCCATGGAGGGCAAAGTGACCGCGCTTTCCACGAACCAGATCCGAGGCGCGCGCGAGGAGAAGCTATCGCAGGAACGAGGAATCGATGTGCGCATCGCCGACGTTTGGTCCGAGGGCATCATCGGCGCCATGAAGGAAGCCAACGTGGCGCAGGGGCGCATCGGGGTGACCGATTTGGTGGACGCTTCGCGCCAGCCGGAAGGCGAAGTCAGCTATACCACGTACGACCGGGTGCTGAAGGCGTTTCCTCAGGCGAAATTCCAGCCGGCCAGCTACCTCATCGACGGCGTGGCGGCGCTGCACAGCCCGGAGGAGATCGCCGTGCTGGAGAAAACGACGCAAGTGGGCGAGTTGGGCTTGCAGGCGATGTTCGAGACGGCCCGGCCCGGCGTGGTGCAGCGGGTCGTGTGGCTCGCGATGTTCAATGCCATGGTGAATGCTTCCGGCGAACGGCCCTTCCGCGTTTCGGTTCGCGCGGATGGCCCAGGCAATAGCGCGCTGAATCGGCCGCTCGAAGAAGTGATGCGCGCCGGGCAGGTGTTGAGTCAGGAATGCTCGGGATGCGTGCTTGGGTATGGTTCGCAGGTGAATCACTCCGTGGTGGTGGGCTCTCCGGCTCCGGCCGATTGGGATGCCGCGGCCAAGGACAGCCTGGATACATTCCAGGAGATGGTGGCGGCGATTGCTCCGGGAAAAATGGTGAAGGAAATCTGCGCGCCTTACGACAAGCGGCTCGTCGCGCGAGGCGATAAACCCGGCGCGCTGGTGATCCATTCGGGCGGGCTGGGCACTCTGCCGCGGGGCGGTTCGGCTGGCGCGGTGGGACAAATCGTGCTCCAGGCGGGCATGGTGTTCGACGTAAAGCCAGCTTTCCGATTGAAGAATGGAGGCACGGCGCAATTTGGCGATTCCGTGGTGGTCACCGAGAATGGCGCGCGCCGGCTTGGGAAGCGGGAGATGAAGGTCGTCAAGCTGAGCTGATTCCGGCGTCCCGAACGGCTGCGCCACATCTACTGCGATTTCTCGTGCGACTCCGACGACGCCCGAGGCGGGGGAAGAACCTCGCTTGTCTCCAACTTGTCTCAGGGTTGTCTCAGACATTTAACTCGTTCTTCGCTTGCCTCCTCCGTTCGCTGAGAGTAGCATCCGCTCAGATTTCGACTTTGGCGGAGCGCAGCCCCCGCGCTCGAAGACCGCCAGCGGCCCTGAAGTATTCCGACATTTCAAGGAGGAAAGAATGCGAAAGGTCCTGATCGGCTTTTTGGCAATGGGATTGTGCGTGCTCGGACTCGGCGCCATGTGGATGGTGCGCGCAGATGACGATCAGCTGAAATTCGCGGCCAAGCTTGATGGGTTCCAGGAGGTTGGCGCCCTAAACAACGAAACCGGAGCGATTCTGACCGAAGGCAAGGGAACGCTCGAACTCAGCCTCGATCGATTGGCGAAAACGATCAGCTTCGAATTGACTTATTCGGGCCTCAGCGCGCCGGTAACGCAGGCGCACATCCATTTTGGCAGGGTGCACACGCCGGGTGGCGTCATGGTCTTCTTTTGTTCGAACCTGACCACTGCTCCTCCAGGTACACAAAACTGCCCAGCCAGTGGCGGGACCGTCACCGGAATATTCTCGGCGGGAAACGTGGTCGGCCCTGCGGCACAGAACGTAACCGCCGGCGATTTCGACGCGCTCACTGATGCCTTGTTCTCGAATAGCGCCTACGCGAACGTGCACACGCAGAAGTTCGGCGCTGGCGAAATCCGAGGACAAATTCATCTCCCGGACCGTCGCCGCGACCACGACGACAAGTAGAGACCGCCGGGCTTAGCCGTCCGCCTGGGCGCGATAGACGAGCGGAGTATTGCAAATCGAGCGCCAGCTGAGGATGATGAGCACGGTTCGCAGACGATCATCGGCGGCGTAGATTTTGCGCGTTAATAGCTTTGCATTTTTGACGTTTTTGCTTGCAGGGCAAGGTCTATTGGCGGGGCCGCAAGCGAATCTTGCCGGTCCTCCTTCCTCAGATCGATCTTCGGAACAACTTTTGGATCAGGCCGATCCCGGGGCGCAGGCGTCGGCGGGCGGCCAGCAGAAGCAAGGCTCGTTGAACGTATTTGGCAGCTGGCGATTCCGAGCCGAAGCCTGGGATTGGTTCCAGCCAACGGCAGGGGAGAACAGCTACGGATTCGCGCATTCGCTTTTGCGAGCCGGCATTGGGCAAACACGGGAGAGGTTTGACTGGCTGATCGAGGGGGCTCAAGACGCGATCCTCGGGCTGCCCGGCCAAGCCATTGTGCCCGGCAATCAAGGCCAGCTTGGACTTGGCGGGACTTATTACGCGGCGAATGGGAACAGGCGAAATGTTGCCAGCGGTTTTCTAAAGCAAGCCTACCTGGGCATCCATCTTCCGCTGAACGGAAAGCTGACCGTTGGCCGGTTTGGTTTTTCCGATGGCACGGAAATAACGCCGGCAGATGCGACTCTGGCGGAAGTGGTGAATACGCGCATAGCGCAACGGCTGATCGGCGAGTTCAATTTTTCGCCCGTCATGCGCAGCTTCGACGGCATCCGCCTGGGCCTCGACGCCGGCAAGAACAATTTCACCTTCCTCGCCGTGAGGCCCACCGAGGGCGCCTACCAGGTGGACGCGATGGGCGAGCTCAATATCGACCTTTTTTATGGCGCCTATACCCTTCCGACGGAATACCACAACGGATCGGGAGAGCTGCGAATTTTTGCCATAGGTTACGTGGACCAAAGAGAAGGAGTCGTCAAGACGGACAACCGGCCGCTCGCCGCGCGCCTCGTCGATACGAATCAGGTTCGTCTTGGGACGTATGGCGCCGACTACGCCCAAGTTTTGCGCACGAGCCGGCGAGGCCAGTTTGATTTTCTTTTGTGGGGCGCATGGCAGAACGGCAGTTGGGGATCGCTGACGCAGCGCGCCGGGGCCTTTGCCGGCGAATTCGGCTGGCAGCTTCCCATCCAAGCCGCGACGCCGTGGCTTAGCGCCGGATACTCGCTCGGAAGCGGCGATTCCGATCCGGCGGACAACCGCCACGGCACGTTTTTTCAGCTCCTGCCGACGTCTCGGCTGTATGCGCGATTTCCGTTCTACAACCGGGAGAATAACGAAGATTTTTACGGCACGGCGGAATTTCATCTGCCGCGCTCTGTCTCTGTGCGCAGTGAAGTGCACGCGCTGCGCCTGGCTGATGCGCAGGACCTCTGGTATTCGGGGGGAGGCGCCTTTCAACCCTCCACCTTCGGTTATACGGGGCGGACGAGCGGAGGGGGCCGCAGTCTGGCGAACGTCTGGGATGCCAGCCTCGATTTTCCGCTGCGGTATGGGTTCAGCGCGACCATCTATTATGGGCACGCCTGGGGCAAAAGCGTGATCGCGAGCATTTATCCCGGCGGTACGAACGCCCAATTCGGCTACGTGGAGACGAACTTTCGCTTCTGAATTCCCAATGCGTCCTGGTGTTGCGCTCGGGCTTGGCAAGCGGAGATGAAAGTCGCCAAGCTGAGCTGAAGGCCTCGCGCGGCGGCGTTAACAACGGCGGTACAGGCGCTCAATTCGGCTGGCGCGGAGACAGATTTTCTGATTACAATTCTTCCGGTGGGGCGCTCCAGTCTAATCCGTTTGCTTTTCATCACCTTGCTATTCGTCATGGCCGCGCTGCTGTTTGCTCATCCAGCATTGCTGATTTCGGCGGTAACGAGAAAGCTCCAAGAAAGTTCTCTGCCTTCGAATGCCGGCCTTAAGGCCGCGGCACAGGCTCTGGGCGGAGAGGACATCTATGCGGCGGACCGGCCGAATGAACTGAGCCCCGCGGTAAGGAATTTCCCTTCCCGCGTTTACGTGCCCAACAGCGAAAGCGCGAGCGTCGACGTCATCGACCCGGCGACGTATAAGGTCGTTGACCACTTCAGCGTGGGCCGCCTGCCACAGCACATCGTGCCTTCTTACGATTTGAAAACCCTGTTTGTCCTCGACGATCAGGGCTATGCTCTTACCAAAATCAATCCGGCGACGGCGAAGGTGGAGGGAACCGTCTCCGTCGATGATCCCTACAATCTTTACTTCACCCCGGATGGCACGGAAGCCATCGTGGTAGCCGAAGCTTTGCACCGGCTGGACTTTCGCGATGCGCAAACGATGAAGCTGAAATTTTCGCTGCCAGTGCCCTGCGACGGCGTCAATCACCTGGATTTTTCGGCCGACGGCAGTTACTTCATCGCGAGCTGCGAATTCGACGGAAAATTGCTGAAGGTGGAAACGTCTTCCCGAAAAATTCTTGGCACGGTGCAACTCGAGCGGCCGGCCATGCCGCAGGATGTTCGATTATCGCCGGACGCCAAAGTCTTCTACGTCGCAGACATGGCTGCCAATGGCGTTCACGAAATTGACGGCGACAACTTTGCCGTTATGGGATTGCTGAAAACGGGCAAGGGTACCCATGGGCTCCTGGTGAGCCGCGATTCCAAACTCCTTTACATCTCCAATCGCGGCGAGGGAAGCATCTCCGTGATGGACTTTGCCGACCGGAAAATCATCGCTAAGTGGCGCCTGCCGCACGGTGGCAGTCCGGATATGGGCGGGATCTCGGCCGACGGAAAGGTATTGTGGCTTTCCGGCCGGTACGACGCGGAAGTCTACGCAATCGATACGGCCAGCGGGAAATTGATCGCGCGCATTCCGGTGGGCAAGGGGCCGCACGGATTATGCGTGTACCCGCAACCCGGCCGCTACTCCCTGGGACACACCGGCCTCTTCCGATAGATCAAAAGGCTAATCCTTGATACACGATGAGGTGTATAGTTCTGTCGAAATCGCGGCGCCATGTTGGGAAGCACGGGATCGGAATCAATAAGCACCGTGAGCGGCCGGACCAACGACACTTTCCGTGCACGCTGAGCCGGTATCTATTTCCAAAACTTTTGGGATGTGTCGCAAGGCAACGGGAATTTCCGCCGTATTCCGCGTGAAGTGAAAAGGAATCAAAAATGTTCCGCCACACGATCTCCATTGGACGGATATTTGGAATCCGCATCGACTTGGATTATTCCTGGTTCCTGATCGTTGGGCTGCTTACCTGGGTGCTTGCGGCGAACTACTATCCGGGCGAATTTAGAAACTGGAGCGCCGCCGAGTACTGGCTGATGGGCCTGGTAACGGCGGTCATGCTTTTCGTGAGCGTGCTGATTCACGAATTGGGACATTCCCTGGTCGCCCAGCGATTAGGAATGTCGGTTCCCCGCATCACGCTTTTCATTTTCGGAGGCGTCTCCCAGATTGCGGCGGAGCCGCGGAGCGCCGGTGCGGAATTTGCCATGGCCGTTGTGGGACCGCTGGTGAGTCTTGCGCTGGCGGCTGTTTTCCGGGGACTCGAACCGCTGGTGGCGTTCTCCTCGCCGCTGCTGGCGCTAACCAAGTACCTCGCTTACCTGAACCTTATCCTGGGCGTCTTTAATCTCGTTCCAGGCTTCCCGCTCGACGGAGGACGCGTCCTGCGGGCGATCATCTGGCGGTTCACGGGCCAGTACCAGCGCGCCACGGCCATTGCCGCAGCAACCGGGCGCTTCTGCGGTTTTTTCCTGATCTTCCTGGGTTTCTGGCAGGTGTTAGGAGGAAACCTCCTCAATGGTCTATGGATCGCGTTTATTGGCTGGTTCCTGGAGAGCGCTGCGGGAAGCCTGCTGCAGCAGGAAGGTTTGAAGAGCCTGATTGGCGAGCGCCGCGTGGCGGATGCCATGAAGCGCGACTTCCCCCGAGTTTCCGGAGACCTCACGGTCCAGGAGCTAGTGGACAAGTATGTCCTGCCGGCGGGCGCCCGCTACTTTGTGGTGGACAGCACGGGCGGTCCGGCGGGCCTGGTGACACTGGGGGGCATCAAGGAGACTCCGCGCCCGTCATGGTCGCAGACGACGGTGTCGAAGGTGATGGTTCCGTTCGCAAGACTGGCCACGATTCGGCCGGATGCGCGCCTGTCGTCGGCACTCGAGAAAATGGGGCGAGATGGAGTCAATCAGTTGCCGGTAGTAGACAGAAATGGGATCGTGGGGATGCTGTCGCGTGACGATGTGATGCACTACCTGAGCGTACTGCAAGTCATCGGCACACAAAGTTCAAGCCGTGCGCCTCTTTGAGCCCTCCTGCGCCGGGTGATTAGTGCCGTTCCAACTAATTTTGACCATCCACGGCCAGCTAGATAGCCTTTGCCGGACACCCTTTGCTTAGGCTCATCAAGTTGGAACGGCATTAGCCGGCGAATCGAGCCAGCGGAATCTATTTCACGATGGCGTCGAAAAACGCCGTCTGGATCTGGCCCGAACGTTTGACCTGAACGAAGATGCGGTACAGACCGGCTTTGGGAAAGCCATAGGGAATGGAAATCTCCGGCGCGACTTTGCCGGCGGTCATTTGCTTCATGTCCATCGAGCCATGTGCGCTTTCTGCTAAGCTCGCGGGCAAACTCGCCTGAGCCAGCTCAAACGAAGCCATGGGCACAGAGCCCGTCGGATGCACGTGCGCAAAGACGGAACCGTCAGACCGAACGATTGCCGCATGCGCCGCCATGCCCATGTAGGGTTCGAGATCCCGGGCCGCGTTTCCCGAGCTATCCGTAACCCGGAAGCGCAGCATCAGCGGAACGCCGGCCTCAAGCGGCTGCCCATCACGCTCCCATATCATGCGACCGCCATCCGGAAGCGGACGCTCTGCCCTGGCGCCCGTCTCAGAGGGAATGGGATTGGCATCGGTGCCGCTGTCATCCCCTGTGAGCGGCGTGCCTGCAATGGCGGAAGGCAGATCGATTTGCCCCACCAGGGTGACGGGAAAACCGCTGCTCAAGACCACGTCCGCAAAAATTTGATAATGGCCGGCCGGCATGGCGGGCAGCTTCTGCGTGAAGCTGCCGGAGCTCGCGCGCTGGGGATGCAAATGCCAGAAGGCGTCCATGCCGGGGCTGCGAATAAGGAAAAGATGCATCCAGTGCTCGTGATCGAGAATGAGGTCGTTGAAGTTGATCCAATCTGCCGGACGGCGGGGATTGCCGGAGGTCATCCGTATGGGTTTTGCGCGAAGGACCAACTGGTTCTCCAGGCTGATGACGGCTTCGATTTCGGGAGGCGCATAGATGTGGCTTGCGTATTGACGCGCGTCTGCTCTCCACCACAAGCCGCCGACCGAAAGAACCGCCGCCACTACGAAAGCGGCGATCCCCGCCGCGAACCGGACGCGCTGCTCGCGCGCAGCCGGGGCAGCGGCGCCCGGCGCCAGATTTCCCTCGCGAACCGCCGCCGCCGCAATCGAAACCATCGCCAGCGAAAGAACGATCATCAGAATAAAAAGGAGTGCGCCTAGAGATTTCTGCATCGGCAGCGTGCGCTGCGCGATTGCCGGAATCGGCACAGCCAGCAGCCCTGGGCCGTTAGTTCCGTCCGCCTCGATGCGCACTTGAAGCGAGCCGAACTCCATGAGCCAGACGCTCGTACGAAAAAATTGCGGGTCATTTTTTGAACGCTCGGCTGCCTCCGGCGCCGGAGGATATTGAGAGCCCGGTCCGGTGAGCTGCATGGGTGCGATGCGAATCGCGCTGACGTCATTCGACTCGCTGCGGATCTCGATTTCCGCCACTCCGGGAATCACTTGTGGCACGCGCACGGTGACGAATAATTTATATGGCCCGGCATTGCCTTCGAGGAAAACGTCGGGGCTGCCAATGTGCGCGAACGCAGGCAGGGCGGACCAAGTGAGCGCAACAAGTAATAGGAAGAAGCGTTTACTTGGCCGTTTCATTTGAAAGGTCCCGCACGGAAATATCGACCCCGCCGCATTTGACTGCTTGGAATTCAAGACTTGCGGCGCGGCCGTCGTACGTCACCGCCAAATGCGTCGGGGTCTCCCATTTCATTGTGAGATTGATCGTACTCGATAGGCTCTTCTCGTGATGGAAGAATCCCAGTATCAGTAGAGGAGAGCTCGAATCGTGGATATGCTTGAGGTAGACACTACTTTCAGCGCCAGCGGTTCCGGGCCCGTA
>WNGR01005896.1_pt1 | contig 13134 bp, 12 predicted proteins | sample 5407581 | NCBI WGS metagenome assembly WNGR01 (sample SAMN13153383, study PRJNA577476) | soil metagenome | isolation source: 80 cm soil or saprolite under Garry oak tree replicate 2 | place: USA:California | collected 2016-06-15 | reverse complement strand
GCGTAGAACCCCGACCGGGTCACCCCAGCACCCGACACAACCTGGCCACCCCGTAGCAAGCCTTCTCCGCCTCGATGAACCGGTACCGGCTCACCTCATCGTCTCTTTCGCGAAGAAGGCCCCGGCTTTTTTCAAGATCTCTTTCTCGGTCCGCAGCTCGGCGACCTCCCGCCGCAACCTACGCAGCTCGTCGCGCTCCTGCGAGGTCAACTCACCCGGCTGACCCTCACCCCGATCGACCTTGTCCTGCTTGACGTAGTTCCGTAGCCCCTGCGAGCTAACCCCCAACTCCCGGGCCACCTCGTTGACCGTACGGCCGGAGGAACGCACCAACGCCACCGCGTCACGCTTGAACTCCTCCGTGTACCTGGTACTTCTGCTCCCACCTGGACTCTCTTTCCCTGGGCTTCGCGCTGCAATACGTCGCGGGGGAGTCGGTGCAGCAGCGCCGCGTGGAACGCCCGGTCGGCGGGATCGAACCGTACCTTCCGGCCGTCCAGCTGTCGCTCGAGCACCATGATCTGGTGGCGCAGGGCGAGGATTTCCGCGTCCTTGGCCCGGTCGCTCATCGGGAGTAGCCGGAGCATGGCGAGCGCGTTTGTCACGCCGAGGTACGCGAGTCGAAGCAGCACGACGGGCCATCTTCACGTAGTTACCGCCAGCGATCCGAGGCCCCCAGAACCTCGACAGAGACAAGATCCCGCCGCGGTGCTCAAACTGGCAGTCACCAGCGCGGACGACATTGTCGGCACCCGCAGGGTCAGGGCCGGTCGTCCTGGTTCTGCTTCGGGTCGTTGACCTTGCGGTGCCGCCACGGGCCAGCCGTGGTGAGGATGCCCAGCGCGCCGAAGATCAGCAACGCCGCGGCGGCGAACCATCCGGGTCCGGGTGCTGCGACGGTCACCCACCGCAGCAGCAGCCACCAGCCGACGAAGGCCGCAAAGATCAGCCCGAACGCGAGCGATACCGGGTCGGTGTCGTGCCTGTTCATCGCCGTACCTCCAAGTCGCCTACATTCACCGTGGCGTTGATGGTCAGCTGGCCGCCGCCCGGCCCGTCGCCCCCGTTGTCGGTGATGGTGTGCGGGGACTGGCCGATGCCGCTCCACCGCTGACCGAGCACCGTGGCGTTGCCGATCTCCACGGTGGAACGGATCTCGACGTCCACCGCCGACGGCAGGACGATGGCAAGGTTGCCCACCGAAACGTGGACATCCAGCGACGTGCTGTGCCTGGTGAAGTCCAGGCGGGACAGGTCCAGCACCGCGTTGCCCGCGTCGATGCGATAGCTGGGCTGCAACTGCTCGATACCGGCCGGTCGCCAGGTCACCGACTGGTGGGTGCTGGTCCAGCCTCGACCCTCCGCGGTGGCCGCGATCGCCAGAAGGACGCTGAGCGCGACGCCGACGCCAATCAGAGCGTGTGCGTGGCCGTACCAGGCGCCGATCATCAGGCCGGCGGCGACCACGGCCAGCGGGACGGCGAAGTACACGCTGACCGGCACCCGCGCACCGGCGACGTCGATCAGCGCGACCAGACCGACGGCGAAGATTGCCAGCGACTGTCCGGCTCCCGACACCCGTCCGGGCTGGCAGCAGGGGGTCCGGCTGACCTGGTCCAGCGTCGGTCGCTGCTAGCGTCGAGGGCGACGCGACGGGAGAGCCCGCGAGGGGGCACGCCATGAAGGCGATCGTCCAGCACGCGTACGGCGCGCCAGCGGATGTCCTGCAGTTGGCCGACGTGCCGATGCCGGTCGTCGGTGCGCAGGACGTGCTGGTCTCCGTGCGGGTCAGTTCGGCCAACCCCTGGGACTGGCACTTCATCCGGGGCGAGCCGGTCCTGCTGCGCCCGGCGGGACTGGGGGGCGTGCGCAAACCGAAGTTCCCGGTCCCGGGTGGGGACCTCGCCGGAACGGTGCAGCAGGTCGGTAGAGGCGTTACGGCCCTCAAGCCGGGCGATGAGGTCTACGGCTTCGGCCACGGCGCGTTCGCCGAGTACATCGCCGTTCACCAGGGCAGGCTCGCGCCCAAGCCGGCGAAGCTCACCTTCGAGCAGGCCGCCGCCGTGCCGCTGGCCGCGGTCACCGCGCTGCAGGGCCTGCGCGCCGGAGGGATCCAGCCTGGCGAGCACGTCCTCATCATCGGCGCCTCGGGCGGGGTAGGGACCTTCGCGGTGCAGATCGCCAAGCAGCTGGGTGCCCGGGTGACCGGCGTGTGCAGCACCCGGAACCTGGACCTGGTGCGTCGCCTCGGTGCCGAGCAGGTCATCGACTACACCGAGCAGGACTTCACCGTCGGCGCCGCCCGCTACGACCTGGCCATTCAGCTGGGTGGCACATACTCCCCGGCAGCGGCCAGGAAGGCGCTCACACCGCACGGAACCCTCATCCAGTCCTTCGGGGACGGCAGCCGCTGGCTCGGCCCCGTGGCCAACATCATCAAGGCCGTGGCCCTCAACCCCTTCGTCGGCCAGACCCTGAGGTCATTCACCGCCCAGGTCACCGCCGAAGCCCTCAAGGAGGTCAGCGACCTCATCGAGTCCGGCCGTGTCACTCCCGTGATCGACCGGGCCTACCCCCTCACCGACGCAGCAGCCGCCGTGCAGTTCGTCGAGGAGGGAAGCCCCCGCGGCAAGGTCATCGTCATGGTTCAACCACCGCCGCAGTCACGCCGGTAACCCCGGCAGACCCTTCCACGAACACACACGTATTGAACTTCCGCCGATCTCGATCCGTACGCCAACGCGCTCTTCTGCCGCGTAGGGCCCCCGTCGACATCACAGAGAGGGCGAGCTGCCAATAGTCCTGTGCTGATCGCACTCCACGTTGCTGCGAGGGCCGTGTCGCCTTTGGCGCGGGCTCATACGGCCGAAGCATTCCGCAGGAACGGGCTGAATCCGACCCTCGGCGGATGCCGGCGGCTGCTCGACCAGCGGCGCCTGGCGCGGCATGCCGGACGGGGCGCGCGGACCTGCCGGACGTCGCTGCTGGACCGGGTTCTGCTCTGGAGCCGGTGGCTGCACGGTTCCAGGTCATCTTCCGTACCGCTTGGGCACTGCGTGCGGCGGCCGCATCGGGCGGACTGGTGGTCAGCCTCGAGCATCTGCCGCGGGCCGCCGCTGGCTTGTGGGCGAGGAAGCCCACGCAGATGCTGGATTTGTTCGGGTGGACACAGGGTCGAGGTGCCATCATGAAACCGGCCGAGCGGCGCGCCGGTCATCGGACGCGCAGCGGCGGCACACCACGCCATCATCGTGAACCCGTCAGATGCCTCACGATGGCTGGCGATCCCGGCTGGTAGCCCGTTATCAGAGGACGACTTCGCAACTGGCGGATTGCCTGGCGCCGGCCGATCCGCGGTACGCCAGCGGTAAACCGGTTCGTCCGGGACTACCGTGAGACTCGGAATGGCACGCCGGGATAGCACGCAACGACGTTGTCGCGGCGCGCGATGGGACTGGAGCTTCGGCGAAAAGGATCACATGCCGAGGAGGCCGACGATGACAAACTCCTTGCGTCAACTGGCGGACGAGGGTGTGGCGGTCTGGCTGGACGACATGGGCCGCCAGCGGCTGGTGTCGGGGAGTCTGAAGGCGCTCATTCGCGACTGCTGAGTGGTGGGGGTGACGACGAACCCGACGATCTTCCAAAAGGCGATCTCGGGTAGCGACGTCTACGGCGGGCAGCTGCACGACCTGGCGGCATTCGAGGTGCCGGTCGCGGAGGCCGTCGACTTCATGATCGCCCACGATGTGCGCCCGGTCTGCGACCTGCTCCGCCCGGTCTACGAGCGTACCGATGGTATCGACGGCCGAGTCTCGATCGAGGTGGATCCGATGCTGGCGGCGGACACCGACCGGACGATTGCCGAGGCCCGGCTGCTGTGGTGGATGTTGGACCGGCCCAACCTGATGATCAAGATTCCGGCGACCGCGGAGGGGCTGCCCGCGGTCACCGCCTGCCTGGCCGAGGGGATTGAACGTCACCTTGATCTTCTCGCTGGCCCGCTACACCCAGGTCCTGGACGCCTACCTGGCCGGCCTGGAGCAGGCCGGCGCCGCAGGCCGGGACCTGTCCGGCATCTCGTCGGTCGCCTCGTTCTTCGTCTCCCGGGTCGACACCGAGGTGGACCGGCGGCTGGACAAGATCGGTACCCCACAGGCGGCCGCGCTGCGGGGCCAGGCGGCCATCGCCAACGCCCGGCTGGCCTACAAATACTTCGAGGAGGTCCTAGCCGCGCCCCGGTGGCAGGCGCTGGAGGCCGCCGACGCGCGGCCGCAGCGGCCACTGTGGGCGTCCACCGGCGTCAAGGACCCCGCGTACGACCCGACCCGGTACGTCGTCGAGCTGGTCGCGCCGCACACGGTCAACACCATGCCCGAAGCCACCCTCCGCGCGGTCGCCGACACCGGCATGGTCCGCGGCGACACCATACGCGGCTCGTACTCCCAGGCGCGGCGGGTGTTCGACGATCTGCGCGCGGTCGGGGTCGACTTCGAGGACGTGGTCACGGCGCTGGAGGCCGACGGCGTGGAGAAATTCCAAACCTCGTGGAAGGAGCTGCTCGAGTCGGTGTCGGGCGCGATGGCGACCTCTCGGTAGACGAGCCGCTGGCCGCCCGCTAGCGTCCGTCCACGGCGGCCGGTTACGGGCTGGACACCTGCGCATGCCCTGCCCGCCCGTGTACTCGTCGCGCCGGCGCAGCATGGCAGCGAGCATGGCGGGCAGCATGAGGCCGTGCCCAGCGGTCATGACCATTTCGCCGGGGGAACAGCCCGGCCCAGAACGGCACGAGCGACATCCCGATGGTCATGTGGAGGATGAAGTGAAGCCAGCGCCGGCCGGTCCGGACCGTCCTGGGGATTGTCGTCGTCATCTGTGCCTGATGTGGTTGGGTGGACGCGTCCCAGTCTCGGCTTCGTCGCCCGCGGCGGTAACGCGGCGACCTCGTGTCGTCGGGTACGGAAACCGAACCGGAGGCGCAGGACGGGCAGGACCAGGCGAGATCAATGGTGTCGCCGGAGGCGGTCAGGTCCGTCGCGGGGTGGTTGCCGGCGTACCTGCACGGCTCGTTGTGGGTACCGTCGGCGCTGTCCCAAGTCGATCTCGGCCCCCGGGACCCAATCGCGTAGATCAGCCAGATCCGCCGCGTCGCGTACATCGTTCTTGACTCGCCGATACGCGAAACCCTTCACTCCCAAAGGGTGCGCCAGATGCACCTTGGCGCCGGCGGCTTGCAACACGTCGACCGCCCAGTACCACCCGTAAGTGGCCTCCAACACCACTGGCAGCGGCCAACGGCTCACCGATCACCGATCACCGCACGCCTCCGCCGGGCCCGGTAGCGTCCGGCGTAGGTATCGTCGAAGGCTGGCGCGGCACCATCGTGCACCGCGTCGAATCGGTCCCGGCCAGCGCCTGACCCGGGTCAAAGTCGTCGACCCGTTGTTCTTCAACTGGCCCGTCCTACGCGTGGCCCTCGCCGGCACCATCGTCCCGGACTTCCCCTTGGCCAAACAAGAGCTTCAACCTCTTCTACGCCGGCAACGACCGGTAGCAGCAAACGGGTGTGGTCCCGCGACCAGACGCGGGACCACACGTAGCCACCCGAGGCTGGTCGGATTCAGGCGGGGGTTGGCCTTGCCGCACCGCGCCGGCCGGTGCGTGCCCTGCCTGCCATTGGCGCCATCACCGGTCGCCCGGCGATCAGTACGTCGTAGACGTACACCGCGACGATGCCACCGACGATGGGGCCGACCGCGTAGATCCACAGGTTGCCCCAATGCGCGGGTCCGCCGCCGAGTTTGGCGGACAGTTCCGCGCCGAAGGTACGGGCGAAGTTCCCCGAGGCACCGGTGATCGGGGCCAGGGCCAGGATCGCGGTGCCGTAGGCCAGGCCGACACCCAGCCCGGCCACGGCCTTGCTGGCCCGTTCCTCGACGAACAGGGCGTAGTAGGCCAGGACCCACAGGAACGCCACCAGGGCCTCCACCACCAGGGCAGTGACGGTGGTCGCGGCCGGGTTGATCACCGTGGTGCCCAGACCGCCACGGGCGCCGGCCGCGCCATAAGTGGCCCAGGCCAGCAGGCCCGCGAGGACTCCGCCGACGATCTGGGCGATCAGGTAACCGGGCACGTCGCGCCAGGCGAACCGGCCCCGCACCGCCACAGCGACGGTCACGGCGGGGTTGAGGTGCGCACCGGACACCGCGCCGAAGATCCACACAGCGAGTGTGAGGGCCACCGCGTAGGCGGCCGCGACGCCGAGGGACCCGCCGGCCGCCGCGAGGGTGGCGGCGACGCCGAAGTACACCAGGAGCAAGGTGCCCAACGCCTCCGACGACAGGCGCTGGACGAGGTTAGGACTCATGGTCCACCTCCGATTCAGGGGGACGAGCGCCGATCGGCGCTACCACCATCATGACGCGCATTGCGTCCACCGGCATCGATGCGCCGGACGCAGCGCGCGGCCCGGGGCACGGCGCGGATGCGGCCGGTGTTGCCCTGCGCACCGCGCGGCTGACCAGCGCTCCCGTGCCGCCCGCGGCGGACCTACCGCACCCAGGCTCGGCTCCGCCGGAGCGGCCCGACCAGCCGGCGGTGCCGAGATCCGGGCCCAAGCGGCGGGTTTGTTCTGCCGAGGCCCGGCGATACCATAAGGTCCCAGCATGTGGGGGAGGCGGCGTGCGCAGGCCGGCTTTCGGCGCGAGGCAGGCGATGCCGGGCAGCCATCAACCGGGCGACCCGTTGGCGGTGGGTGCCCGCGATGGTGGACTCCGTTCGCCGGACTGTGTGACCTGCCGCCGCAGCTGGCACCGATGCCCACAGCACCCGATTCCCTGGTACGGGCCGCGCCGGTGATCGGCGGGGTGGCGGTCAACATGACGCAGCAGTACATCGCCGGTGAACTGTCGATCCTGCTCGCGCAGTTGCAGGCCGTCGCGGCGGACGAAACGGCCGCCCGAGACGTCGCCCGGCTGCGCCGCGAGGCCGAGACCCGGCCGCTGACCGCGTTGACCCGCTTGGTGGCCAGGGCGTTGGCGCTGGACGACGGCCTGTGCTGGGACTCCCTCGCGCGTGGCGATGAGGCGGCCTTTACTCGCCAGGCCCGGGTCGGGGCCGACCTGCGGGAGTTCAGCGTCTGCGCCGGCCTGCTCGCCGATCCGTAGCCCCGCTGACCGGCACCACCGATTGCACCACCGCCCGAGGAGGACAGTCATATGAGCGCGGAACAGGAGCCGCAGGTTTCCGAGGTGCAGACTTCGGAGGCGCAGATCGCGGTGCACTGGCGTGAGGAGGAGTACTACCAGCCGCCCGCAGCGTTCGTCGCGCAGGCCAACGCCGGCGACCCCGACATCTTCGAGCGATTCGCTGAGGACCACTTCCCGGAGTGTTTCACCGAGTACGCGGACCTGCTGCACTGGGACACCGGCTGGCATACCACGCTGGATACCAGCAACCCGCCGTTCTGGAAGTGGTTCGTGGGCGGGCGGCTCAATGCCTGCTACAACTGCGTGGACCGGCACCTGGCCACCAGCCGGAACAAGGCCGCGCTGATCTGGGTACCCGAGCCGGAGGCTGAGGCCACCCAGGCGGTCACCTACCAGGAGCTGTACCGGCGGGTCAACGAGTTCGCCGCGGTACTGCGCGACTTCGGCGGCCTGCAAGTGGGCGACCGGGTCACCTTTCACCTGCCGATGGTCCCCGAGCTGCCGGTGGCCATGCTGGCCTGCGCCCGGCTGGGAGTGATCCACTCCGAGGTGTTCGGCGGGTTCAGCGGCGCCGCGTGCGGGGACCGCCTCGCCGACTCCGGCAGCCGGATCCTGGTGACCATGGACGGCTATTACCGCAACGGGGAGCTGGTCGACCACAAGGCCAAGGCCGACGAAGCCCTGCAGCGAGCCGCCAGCCTCGGCCAGCAGGTCGACAAGGTGCTGGTGTGGCGGCGCCACCCCGGCCGGTACGCGTCCAAATTGCCGATGGTTGACGGCCGGGACTTCTTCGTCGACGACCTCCTGCCCGACAACCGGGGCAGGCTGGTCGAGCCGGTATCGATGCCGGCCGAGGCACCACTGTTCCTGATGTACACCAGCGGCACCACCGGCCGGCCCAAGGGCTGCCAGCACAGCACCGGCGGCTACCTCGCCTACGTGGCCGGTACATCGAAGTACTACCAGGACATCCACCCCGAGGACACCTACTGGTGCGCCGCGGACATCGGCTGGATCACCGGACACTCCTACATCGTGTACGGCCCCCTCGCCCTTGGTACGACCAGCGTGATGTACGAGGGGGTGCCGACCTACCCCGACCCCGGCCGGCCGTGGCGCATCGCCGAGCGGCTCGGGGTCACCATCTTCCACACCGCACCCACCACGATCCGGATGCTGCGCAAGCTCGGACCGGACGAGCCGGCCAAGTACCACTACCGGTTCAAGCACATGACCACCGTCGGTGAGCCGATCGAACCCGAGGTGTGGCGCTGGTACCACGACGTGGTCGGCAAGAACGAGGCGGTCATCGTCGACACCTGGTGGCAGACCGAGAACGGCGGCTTCCTGGGCAGTACCCTGCCTGCCCTGCAACCGATGAAGCCGGGAAGCTGCGGCCCCGGGGTGCTCGGCGTCTATCCGGTGATCTACGACGAGAACGGTGAGCGGGTGCCGGCCGGTAGCGGGCGGGCCGGCAACATCTGCATCCGCAACCCGTGGCCGGGCATCTTCCAGACGGTGTGGGGCCAGCCCGACCGGTTCGTGCAGATCTACTACGAGAAGTACAACCGCAACAAGGGCAGCACCGACTGGCGCGACTGGCCCTACTTCGCCGGCGACGGCGCAGTGCAGGCCGCCGACGGCTACTTCCGCATCCTCGGCCGGGTCGACGACGTGATCAACGTGGCCGGGCACCGGCTGGGCACCAAGGAGCTCGAGTCGGCCAGCCTCACCGTCGAGGAGATCGCGGAGGCCGCCGCCGTACCCGTCATGGACGAGGTACGCGGCCGGGCCGTCGAGATGTATGTGGCGCTCAAACCCGGGCTGACACCCAGCGAGGACATTGCGCGCAAGGTCACCGCCGCGATCGAACACGAGATCGGGAAGATCGCCAGACCGGCCAACGTGTGGATCGTGCCCGACATGCCCAAGACCCGCTCCGGGAAGATCATGCGCAGGGTCATCGCCGGCATCTCCAACTTCACCGACGTCGGGGACGTCTCGACCCTGGCCAACCCCGAGATCGTCGACGACATCCGCCACCGCGTCCAGGCCGAGAAACTCGCCCGCGGCCAGATCCCCCGCGAACTGACATCTCAAGAGGCCGAGGAGATCAAAGCCTTCGGCCACAGCGAATAGGTTCACCAGCGGTCGGCGTTGCGTTGACGGGCCGTGGCCGTCAGCGAGGAGGGCGACATGAACACCGACCAGGTGCCCCGACACCCGGTGGCCAACGATCACACCTCCCGGAGGAGCGACCAGGTGGCGTGGAAGGCGCCAGCGGAGTCGGCGGACACCGATACAGGCGGCGAGCCGGGCCCGACCATCGACGAACCCGCCATCGACGAGCCCGAGTGGTACCCCGCCACCCGACACCCCCCGCACGTGAAGGTCATGCGGCCATCGGCGCCGGCACGGTGTGGCGAAGCAGCCGGATCAGCTCCGCGCTATGGCGACGATGGTGCGGGCTGGGTGTCACCCATCCGACCATGGGCACCTGCTCGCCCTGGTGCGCAACCCGATCAGCGGCCCGGCTCCAGCTCACACACCTGGATACCGGCGTCAGCATGCGCTGCTGCCTGACCTTTGTCGGCCGGCGAGGCGCGGCCCCTGGAGGTGAACGATGAAGCCCCGCATTGACGGGACGGCGTTCGGCTCGATCACGGTCAACGGAACCGTCTTCGACCACGACATCATCATCCGGCCCGACGGCCGGGTGAAGAAGCGGAGGAAGAGGCTCTCGAAGGCTGTCTACGGCACGTCACACACGATCTCACGGCAGGAGGCCATCTACCTGTACGAGCAGGCAGCCGGCGCAGACCGCCTGATCGTCGGCAGCGGCCAGGACGGCAATGTCGAACTCTCGCCCGAGGCGGCCGCCTACCTGAAGGACAGGAAGTGTCGCGTGGTGCTGCTGCCAACACCCGAGGTGATCAGCGTCTGGAACCGTACGAAGGGTACTGCGGTGGGCCTGTTCCACGTCACCTGCTGAGCGCTTCCACGGAAGCCGGCGTTCCGGGGCGGTGCGTCGCCGGCCGGCCGCCGCGGCGCGGATCTGTACGAGACATGCCCTGCGTCGTAGCGTTACAAAGCGGAACAACCACAGACGGTCTCGCAGACCGGAGGAGTCATGACCATCCTCGACAAGGCAAAGGCGGCCGCCAGGCGGGCGCGGGTCCAGGCTGAGCACGGCGTGAAGCTGGGCCGGGCGCGAGTAGACCAGATGCAGGCACGGCGGCAGTACAACTGGCTCATCCAGCGGCTCGGCGAGGCCTGCTACGCCGAGCACCGCGGGGAGGCGACACACGAGGCGGTCGTCGGCCGACTCACCGCCCTGGACGCGCACATCCACGCCCGCGCCGCCAGTCAGACGTCTACTGACTCGGGGTCGACCCGGCGGGCACGAGACATCATGCATCCCGGAGCCGAGTGCATCAGCGAGGACGACAACGTGGCGACCGCCGCCCAGACGATGCGCGATCTCGGCGTGGGCTCCCTGCCGATCTGCGGCGTCGACGACCGGCTGCATGGCATCATCACAGATCGTGACATCACGGTGAGGTGCATCGCCGAAGGCCGCGACCCCGCCCAGGTCCGGGTCGGTGACCTGGCCCAGGGCACCCTGTTCTGGGTAGACGCCGCAGCCGACATCGGCGAGGTGCTGCACCAGATGGAGGACCACCAGGTCAAGCGACTGCCGGTGATCGAGAACCACCGCCTGGTCGGCATCATCAGCGAGGCCGACCTGGCCCGCAACCTCGACGAGCACCGGCTCGCTGAGTTCGTCGAGAAGATCTACGCAGGTCTGTGAGCCCGCCGGACGCCGCGCGCATAAGCCACGGGTGACGGCTCGTTGCGGCCGCTCGGCCGGCCGAGTGTGGCCGCTCTTAATCCGCGGGTTCGGGGTTCGAGTCCCTGGCGGCGCACCATTCCTGAGCAGGCCGTATAGCCATCGGGCTATGCGGTCTTGATCTTTGGGTGTCGCGCGGGTGTCACGGGTGCGCGACCTTTTCCGAAGCGGCGGCTCTTGCGGGATCGCTTGGGGCGTACCGGTTCCGGGCCGGTAGGCGTGACTTGTGCTGCGGATTTGGGTGGGCCGATCTTGGATCGGTAGCGGCGGCCGGGGTTGCGGGCGGCGGCTTTGAGCACGAGTCGGGCGGTGGCCTCGGCGACCTTGAAGTGCAGCTCGAGCAGGACGCTGGTGTACGTGTCGGCGGTGAGCACGATGCTGGTGTGCCCGAGCTGCTCCTGCACGGTCTTCAGGTCGGCGCCGGCCGCGTGGGCCAGGGTCGCCGCGCCGTGGCGCAGGTCATGCAACCGGACCGGTGGCAGGCCGGACGTGACGACCAGGTGGCGGAAACGGCGGGTGATCCAGTCCGGGTGCAGTGGTGTGCCGTCGTCGGTGGTGAACACGTAGCCGGTGTCGTGCCACGCCTCGCCGGCGGCATCCCGTTCGGCGCGTTGGCGGTATAGGTGGGTGCGCAGGTGGGCGACGGTGGTGCGGTCCAGGGCGATGGTGCGTCGGCTCGCCCTGGTCTTTGGCGGCCCTACGGTTACGGTGTGGCCGAACGCGATGCGCTGCTGATCGATCATGATGACGCGTTGGTCGAGATCGACGTCGACCCAGCGGAGCCCGACCGCCTCGCCGCGGCGTAGGCCGCGTAGTGCGATCAGCCACCACGCCGCGAACATGCGGTCCTCGGCGACGACGTCGAGGAATGTGGCCAACTGGCGGGCGGTCCAGACCGCGACGGACGGGCGGGGGCCGCCGCGTTGCCAGGCGTCGACTCGGTGGTTGGTCCATACCTGTGGCTGCGGGCGACGTGGTGTTGGTAGTTCGATGAATCGGGCGGGGTTGTCGCGCAGCAGCCCGTCACGGATCGCGGCGTTCAGGGCCGAGCGCAATGTCGCGCGGATGCGGTGCAACGTCGCCGGCGTCGGTGGGCGGCCGTAGCGGGTGTCAGTGGACGCCAGCGCGGCGAACATCGTGGTGACATGGCGGCCGGTCAGCTCCCCGAGCCGTACGTCGCCGAGGTATGGGATGAGATGGCGTTCGACGTGCTCGGCGTAGGACCGCAGGGTGCTCGGCCGGATGCTGGTCCGCGTCGTGAGCCAGTGTCGCAGCCACCGGGCGACCGTCCAGGTCGCGGTGGTGCGCGCGGCCAGCGACTGTTCCATCAGTTCATCGCAGGCGGCCTCGGCGTCACGGCGGGTGACGTAGCCGCCGCGGCGGACCCGCTCCCGTTCGCCGAACAGGGTCGTCACCGAGCAGTGGAACGACCAGGTTCCATGTCCCCGTTCGCCAAGTCGAGGGCACGCCCTCTCCAACCGCTTCTTCGTCCGGGAATCGCGACACCCGCACCGTTTGAAGATCGCACCGCTGTGAGTCACTTCTGCTCCTATCCTCGGCCGCTGCCTTGATGCTCAGACGGCAGGGAGATCGATGGCGACACTCGGCGGGGTGATGATGCGATTCGTAGCTTCACCCGATTCGGGACCGTCAATGGGTCCGAGTGCAGGGACATATGACGGCCGGAGCCGCCGTTGAGACCCGTCGGTCTGAGATGTTCGGACGGACGTGGATGTTGGTCCGCAACATGCTGTCGGACGAGTCGTTTGATTGTCGTGATGTTGCGAGTCCTGCCGGGGCGGTGCGGCTAGAGAGTGCAGCCGGATACCTTCACGGTGTCTGGGCTCCGCTCGTTGGCTGACACCGCACCGATACCGCTTCGCCAACCGACAATCTTGACCGGGGCCAATGACGGCGGCAAGACGACCGCTGTGATGGCGTTGAGCTTCCTACTCACCGGATCTCCTGCGATCGCAGTGGAAGACCGGACCATAGCGCAGGGCTGAGCGCAAAGTCGTTTCCGCTGTTCAGGGTCGGTCCGGGGATCGATGAGGCTGTCGGCCGGGGCAGGGCGTG
>WNGR01005895.1_pt1 | contig 13134 bp, 11 predicted proteins | sample 5407581 | NCBI WGS metagenome assembly WNGR01 (sample SAMN13153383, study PRJNA577476) | soil metagenome | isolation source: 80 cm soil or saprolite under Garry oak tree replicate 2 | place: USA:California | collected 2016-06-15 | reverse complement strand
CGGCGGGAAACACACCGTTGCGAACGAGAACAGTCACGTTCGAACCGTCGAGGTTCGAGCGCATGATACGCATGCCCTCGCGATCGCACCAATACAAGATTCCCGCGCCGAAGTCGGCGGCAACCTGCTTTGGCGTCACGGTGAGACCATGACCGACCAACGTACGACGATTAGCACCGTTTAGCCCGATGCACTCGATCGAACCGTCAGCCTGAAAGAATTCGCCTTCACTTGGACCGATCGCCGGTCCCATGTTTGTCCAGTACAACGTCTTGGTCCTCTCGTCGATAGCGATTCCGTCTACGTTATCGAGCAGATTCCCAAGCAGGGTGCGGCGATTGCCTCCATCGGGATCCATCTCGATGATTTCGCCGCCTGGTCGGTACTGGAGAATGTAGAGTTTTTCGGAAATCATGTTGTCCTCTCTTCTTTAAAGTGCAATCAATGCCCGTTCAACTAAACCCACGCCGGTTGCCAGAAACCCACCGATTCGTTCCCTTAACCGGCTACCATCACCCAAGCGAGCTGTTGTCAAAACCGAACTGTGCTGAGATAGCTGGCAGTCCGAAATGAAATACAAATATCCGAATCAACTCAGCCACTCAGGTTTGTTCGATCCTCGCGGAACGATCACGGTCCGATACGACCCAGGAGACTTGGACAGGTAGACCTGCTCGTCGAGCCCCTGGTACGTGCCGAGCGGCGTCTCTGCGGTGAACAGATCCGGGGCGACATTTGTGTGCTCTTCTGAGGAGCCGGCCGTCGTATGAGCGTAGGCCCTGTCGAAGATGCCGAGCGAGAGCTGCCAAAGCACAGTGCGAGTGAGGGAGACAACAACCTTGTAGCTTCCTCCCTCCACTGCTCGCCTGCGCAGGGCTGCGAGAACGCCCACAGTGCCGAGCCAGCCCACAACGTTGTCGCAGATGGGAACAATAGGCGGCTGCTTCGGGCTGCTGAGAGACCCTTCGAGGGCAAAGAGGCCCGACACCGTTGCACCAATCTCATCAAAGCCGGGCCGGTTCGACCACGGCCCCTTTTCTCCGTGAAGAACGACGGTGGCGTGGATCAGTCCGGGCTTTTTTGCGCATAACTCTTCCGCATCCAGTCCGTGGGATTTCAAATAACCAGGGCGCTTGTTTGCGAAGAAGATGTCGGCATCCTTGAGTAAAGCATCGAACTTGGCGCGATCTTCTTTAGAGGAATCCAGAATTGTAGAGCGCATGCCAACCTGAACGTCCCAGAAGAAGGCCTCTACTTCGGTGTCGTTGGGCCTCCAGATATTCAGGACGTCGGCACCATAGAAGGCCAGGTCTCGCCCAATTGCAGCGCCGGCAATCACATGACCCATTCCGAGGGCCCGAATTCCGTCAAGTGGTGCTTTGGCGTCTGGCTTGAAAGGAATGGGTTCACTCTCACCGATCTTCTCGACGGAAATCAGGGGCATCCTCGCGAGCACTTCGGTGTACTGCAACTCCTCACGCAACTCTTCAAACGTACGAACTTTGGCAAGGACTAATCCCTCTTCGGCAGCAGCTGCCTCCAGGTCATCTGCACGCCACTGCAGAATCGAATTCTGGAGCGCTTCGAGGCTGTCGGTGCATCGGAAGAAGTTGAGTGCACGCTGATGCAGCTTAGGGTAGAAGTTCAGTGTCACGACATGCCGACCATCGCGTGTTTCACGGAAGAGCGGAAATTTGAAAAAGGGATTATTGTCGAAGAAACCCATTGCGGGAGAGCGCCCGTTTACGGTCTCCCAGATCCCCTCGAAGAAGCCGCCGAAGCGTCGAAAGGCTTTGCGAACGTCGACATGAACGTCCTGGCCCTGTCCAGTTCGGTCTCTCCACACCGCCGCGGCCGCAATGGTTTTGGTAGCAAGGCCGATGCCTGCCATCGTTGCAAACCGGATCCGGCTAGGAACAATGGGATCTTGGCCATAGAAAGTTAGTTGCCCACCGCTGTCTGCTGCTGACATTCCAACGTCTGCCAAGACTTGATTCACTCCTTGAAGGAAATCGAAATCTGGAGAGGTGGCGGGATTGTTTAGCTTGTCGACGACAGGTTCAGTGATACGATCTGGAGCGGGAGTTTTCTCCTCAACTGCGGATACAGACCTCATGCCTAAGCTCCTTGGGTGATATCGTGGTCCCTTCGACTGAGTGATAGTAGCAACGTGAGTGATCCAAATAAAATTACATGTTCCTTGTAGTGCCTCGTCACCAACATCACCGTGGATGGTCACTTCGTTGGCGCAACCAACGGGGATGTCTATGGTATGGCAACGGAGTTATTTACTTACGGAAAGAAGTTCGCATTCCGGTGTTCGTGGCACCAACGCATCGCGACGCTAGACCCAACGCCATTGCGGCCTGATGTTTCCGAAGGTAACCAGAATGTCCGCTTTAAAACCCCCCGCTGTAAGGCACGTAGGTGGCTTGGTGCGCGCGAAGTTACACAATGTTGCCCGTTTCCGTTTGGTATTGCTCTAACGTGGCAGGATCGCGAAGGTAATGACAGTTCTCCGGACTCGCTACCAGAAACATGTAATTTCGGCGCTCGGCGCGTATAGCTACTATCACATTGGCGAAAGCATAATCATCGATCCACAAAACGGCGGAATGGATGAATGCTCGCCCCCAAGCAAGAGGAATAAGCAGGAGATGCAGACCATGAGGCATGGTCTTTCAAATTTTCTCGGCGCCATAGCTGCTTGGCTGTGTCTGGCTCCTGTCGCCTTTGCACGCGAGCCGCTGTCAATGCCGGGCACTCTCGCACCCGCATCCACCCCAACTCACTACATCGCCAACCTGTCCCCCTTTCTGATCTGGATTACAGGCGGCATCTTCCTGGCCGTGTGGGGGGTTGTGGCGTTCGCGCCCTTCCGATTTTGCGCGCGTAAATCGTATCCATTGTCCGGGCCGGCGCAGTTCTATGCGAGTTCGAACATCGATTTGGCATGGACAGCGATTCCTGTTCTGGTGTTGGTCCTATTTCTGGCAACGGCATATATCAACTCTGCAACCCGGGATGTGTCGAAGCCCGGTGCTGCGGTGAATGTAACCGCGATTGGTCGCTGACGCGTGTTAATGAGGTTCTCCAAATTAGACAGGACACGCCGCAGGCGGCTTTGGATCGTTTTCGGGATTGCGATCTCATTGTGCGACCTCTCAGTTTGGCCGCAAATCGCCCCAGTTTCTCCAAACCTGCCCTGGCACACAGTCGAGGAATGGAAATATGGGCAGCTGGCGCAGAAGCTATCACCAGTAGCACTGTCTCCATCATCCGGATCCGCATACACTTTGCCAGATCTGATCGCCTTTGCGGAGTCGCATAGTTCAGAGACGCGCGCCGCATGGGAATCGGCTCGGTCGCGGGCAGACGCGCTTGGAGTCGTCCGAAGCGAACTCTATCCGAGCTTGGTTGCCCTGGCGCTATCGCGAACCAATCGTCAGGAAACCTATGTCGGCGATCGCTACTACCGGCAGACGCTCCAATCTTTTGACCTGGCATTTGACTTGAGCTACACCATCTTAGACTTTGGGGGACGAGCCGCCCGTATCGGTCACACTAAGAAGCAGTTGCTCGCGGCCGATTTCGAATTCAACGATGCCCATCGACGGATCATCAATCAGGTCGAAATCGCTTACTACCAAGTTCTGAATACGATGGGGCAGGAGGCAGCAGCTCGCGCGGACGTGGCGAATGCTGAGGCGGTAAAGGAAGCAGCCGAAGCATCTCTTAAGAATGGACTAGCTACCCTCCCCGACGTGCTGGAGGCCAAGAGTAGTGTGGCTCGCGCAGCATACGATCTCCAGGCTGCCGTAGGTTCTGAAGATGTCGCTCGCGGTAATCTGGCCCTTGCTCTTGGCATATCTCCTGCTCAGACGATTCCCGTGCAGTCGATCGACCAGATCGCGAATCCTGACCAAATGGAGCTTTCGCTCGATGAAGTGGTTGATCGTGCGGTGATGCAACGTCCCGATCTGTTGAAGCAGGTTGCTGAAATACGGGCGGCGAATGCCCGATAGAAGGAAGCGAAGGCTGCATACTTTCCCTACCTTCGGATCCATGCGTATTCCGACCCGCATTCACTTTACGGAATGCAGCAGCAACTACCCTGGGGTCACGCGGCGGCACTCGATGGAGAGATCAACTTTAGCCTGAACTGGACGATCTTCGACGGTGGCTCCCGAAAACATAATCAAGCGGAGGCCCGACACGACATCCGGGCAGCGGAAGCGCAGGCGTTAGCCACTCGCGACGAGGTCGACAATGGAATCTGGACCGCGTATTCAAACGTTAAAACGGCGTTCCGTCAGCGCGAAGCTGCGGCGGCTCTGTTGCAGGCTGCCACCCAGTCGTACAACACGGCGCTCGAATCGTATCATTTTGGCGTCCGCAATCTTCTGGATGTAACCGAGGCGCAGAGGGCCTTGGCTCAGGCCCGTTCGGCCGACGTTTTTGCGCGAACACAGGTGCTGACCACACTCGCAGACCTCGTATTCCAGACCGGTGACTCGATTCAGCCCACTGCGGCGAGGCCTCAGCCATGACGCGCCCCGCTCGCACTTTCGCAGCGCTGTGCGGGGGCAATCATCTTCTCCGGAGATCCTGTGCTTCGCCTTCTCTGGGTCTTGCTTACCCTCTTCCTGATTTTCTTTGGTCTGAAAGTAGTGTCAAACTACACGGCCGCGGCTCGCTTCGGATATCTGCTCGCCATCACGATCCCGATCTGGGACCAGCCGATCACGGCCGAGCAAAAGGTTGTCCGCACATTATGGGCGGTGGGGGCGGTTTCCATTGCCAGCGCGATTACTGTCGTCACCGAATTCATCTTTGCCCGCATCCAGCCAGTGGATGCGCTAACCTCGGCGCTCGTCGAACGTCTGCGATGGATCGCATGCCTGCTCCGCTCCTTGTCGAGACAATCGCAGGAAACCGAAAGTGAAAGCCAAGTGGCGCGCTTTGCAATTCTTGGCACATCACGAATGCGCCAGGATCTCCTGCGTTCCAGCGACTCTTCGGAAGTCAAACAGCAGATGGGAGCCACTATTGCAATGGTGGGAAGATTGATTGATCTGGCCGCGAATTTGGCGCAGTTCCGGACAGAGATGTCGAGTGCCGATGCCCATCGACTCGAGTGTCTTGCTACAAGGATTGAGACTCTTTCAAATGATCTGATTCGCAAGGAAATTCCTGACCACCCGAGCGCAGCGGTCGAAGCCGTTGCTGCTGCGAAAGTCCCCATCCTTGGGGAGATGGAGAGGACTGTTTCCCTGATCTCCGAAGTTCTCGCCGGTTTTGCTTCCCCTACGGGCTACCTTCCGCCTCCGGAAAGGCAACAGCCGGCCAAGCAATTGCTTGTGCGGGATGCCTTCTCAAATCCCGACTATCTGCGTTTCGCCATCCGCGGAGGTCTCGCAGCCAGTCTTTGTTATCTCATCTACAACCTGATCGCATGGAAAGGGATCAGCACGGCGGTCACGACCTGTATCCTGACTGCGCTCACAACGATCGGCGCATCACGCCAAAAGCAGATCCTCCGCTTTGGAGGAGCCGTGGTGGGCGGAGTGCTCTTGGGAATCGGCGCACAGATCTTTGTGTTACCGGCACTCGATTCAATCGCCGGATTCCTTGTCGTGTTTGTAGCTGTGTCTGCCCTCGCGGCCTGGATTGCGATCTCCGGCCCGCGACTCTCCTATTTTGGCGTTCAGATCGCGGTTGCCTTCTACCTGATCAATCTCCAGGAGTTCAAATTCCAGACCTCGCTGTCAGTCGCCCGCGATCGCGCCGCGGGAATCCTGCTGGGTCTCATTGCAATGTGGCTGATCTTCGATCAGCTCTGGGGAGCCTCGGCTGTGGTAGAGATGCAACGCACTTTCGTTTCAACAATTCGGTTCTTGGCGATGCTGATGAAGGCTCCCGTCTCGAAAGAACCAGCCTCCGCAATCGAGGAAACATATGTGCTTCGCGATCGTATCGGGAACAATTTCGAGAGCCTGCGTCAGCACGCCGATGGCGTGATGCTGGAATTCGGGAGAACGCGCGAACGCGACCTTGCCTGCGATCCCAGCTTCTAAGGTGGCAATTGCGGCTCCGCGAGGTGTTCAGCCTGAGAATCGCCCTGCTTAAATACCGGCTTCATTTGCAAGGGTTCGAGCTTCCCGATTCAATGCAGCGAGCCCAAGAGGCATTCGACATACGAATCGCGAAACGGCTGGAGACAATGACCGACAAAGTCTCAGGTACTGCGCTGTTTGTGCCTGCTGAAGAAGAGCCTCCATATCCGCCGATTGGGGGACAGATTCTTGATGATGCTTTCAAACACGAGGCGAACATCGACGTCCCCGCCTTGCACACCCTTGTTCCGCTCCTTTTCCGGCTCGAATCGCTGCTGATCAATTTGGAACGAGAGATCGAAGTAACACCGGCAAACTGATAAATGACGATGGCATGAGACACTTCCCTTCTCGCATGCCACTATTCGCAGGACCTTGAGGTGCACCCTGATGATTCGATCGCGAATGCTGGGCTGTCACCATGTTTCTAGATGACATCGCGAGGATTTCCTCCACGTATCCAGTGGAAGCATGATTGTTGCGAAGCCACGGGAAAAGGCCGATCGTGGATCGGTGCTGAAATGCGGTCGAAGTCCTGAATACATTTCCCCCCATAGCGCGAGTGCCGAAGTATCAGGAAGGTCCCACAGTTCCAAAAGTTCTGTTGAGCTGGCGGCTCCGTCGTATGAGTCTCCGGGCGAGACCTTTTTGGGATCCAGGCCGGTTCGCACCTCGAACCTCACCACTCCCATCCGCCGCCACGTTCCGGACGAGATCCTCGCGCCAAGATCAACATTAGTTGTAAGACTTGATTCTTCGCGGGACGAGCCGCATTAAAGACCGCAAAAGGGAGGCTGGGGCAGGTTCCAGAATCACCCACAATTACGCAGTATTTTGATGGATAGTACCCACAAAAATCCCCACAATCGACTAATTCTGGAGTTCATCGGGGAGTAAGGATGGGCGGTAAATCTAAGAAAGTAATTGGCTCCTCAGGTAGGGCTCGAATCAACAACGCTTCGGCTAACAGCCGCTTACTTAGGCCCGGAGTACATGCGTTTTCAACGGAGTAGAGCGGAGTTATCGGAGCTATCGGAGCCGTTGTGGCGCACAATTCGGCGAAAAATTCGGCGAATTTTTGCAATCTGAGAAACTCGGTCATTTTGCGATAGCAGACTGATCCAAACCCGTTTCTGGAAACCTGGTCGTGGACAGAACGGACAAGTTGTCGCCCGGACAATGGAACTCGTCGGGAACATCCCTGAGGGATGGAGGTGATCTGCCAAATGCCGCTCCTCTTTAACCGCGTAGTTCTCTGACGCCTGAGAAGGATGAGTTCTCGCATTCTCCCTGCTTGTTACCAGCGCGGAGTGATGCAGAGAAGTCTGTCCTTCACTCGTATTCTGCAGGCGATCTACCCGAGTCCAGGCTCGATGAGTAGGTTGGTCTGTTGATGCCAGTTGACATCCCGAACTGCTACCAAATTTCCGAGTGCTGGCAGACCTCCGGCAACAGGTCATCGCGATCGGCGATTTGATACTGCATCGCCGATTGTCGCATCGACATTCTATGGGGTATATCGGTTGCTACTCTGTTCACAGCGCAACCATGGGGTCGATACGCATGGCTCGACCTGCTGGGAAAAGACACGCGCACAGCGCGACACAGAGCAGCAGAGCCAACACCGAGAAAAACGTAAGCGGATCGGTGGGCGTCACACCGAAGAGCAGGCTGCTCATCATACGTGTCAGCCCAAGCGCACCGACGAGTCCAACGATGATCCCCACCAGAGCCAATCTCATTCCTTGTTGGAAGACCAGCGAGAGGATGCTTGCGCGGCGTGCGCCGAGCGCCATGCGGATGGCCATGTCGGCGGTGCCTTGCGTGACCAGAAATGACATCACACCGTAAATGCCAATGGCGGCGAGAATCATTGCAAAGCCGGCGAAACCGCCGAGCATGGTCATGGCAAAGCGCTGGCGCGCCATAGAATCCTGGACACGCTGTTCCATCGTTGCGACGTCGTACACCGGCACATCCGGATTGATGGCGTTCACTAGATGAATGATCGCAGTGGTAGTGGAAGCGGGATCAGATGCGGTGCGCGCGACGACATACATGCTTCCGATTGGCCTTTGGGCGTGAGGATAATAAACGACCATTCGCGTATCGGTGTCAAGCCCATACTCTTTTACAACCCCCACCACGCCCACAATCGTGACCCAGGGAGAATCGTCGCTTGGACGGATGCGCTTGCCGATCGCATCGCCGCCCGGCCAAAAGCGATCAGCCATCTTTTGATCGATGATCGCAACTGGTGGCATCTTGTTTGTATCGGTTTCAGCAAACATGCGCCCGCGAATCAGTGGAATCTGCATCGCGCTGAAATAGGGCGGTGTAGCCGCTCGCCCATCGACCTGTAATTCAGGCTCATTGGGAGGCGGCACATAGCCTTCGATGTGCATACCTCCCCAACCAATGGCTGATGTGAGCGGCAGTGCCGAAATCGCACCTGTAGCCGTGACGCCAGGGAGATGGCGAATGCGCTCAGCCAACTCCTGATAGAACTGAACGCGCGTAGTGGGATCTTTGAATTGTGGTCCGTAAGCACCTACGTTCATCGAGGCCACGTGTTGCGGGTTGAATCCAGGCGGCACGTTGGCAAGACGCACGAAACTGCGCACCAGCAAGCCTGCCCCGACCAGAAGCGGCAACGAGATGGCGAGTTCAGCAATGACCAGTGCTCCGCGCATTTTGTCATGCCGGATACTCAATCCTCCCCTTAACGACCCCTTACCGCCGGCCTTCAGATTTGCCGTCAGATCGACGCGCGAGGCACGCAGAGTCGGCGCAAGACCAAAGACGACTCCGGTGAGAATCGAGATTGCAAGCGTGAAGCCGAGCACTCGGAAATCCATGCCGAGTTCCTCGAGCCGCGGAATGTTGCCCGGATGCATCTTGCGTGCGATGAAGATGCTCAGTGCAGAAATGGCCAGTCCAGCCACGCCGCCCATCAGGCTCAGCGAAATGCTCTCAGTCAAAAGCTGGCGCATCACCCGCACGCGCCCTGCTCCGAGCGCCGCGCGGATGGCGATCTCGCACTGCCGTACAGCGGCCCGCGACAGGAGCAGATTTGCGACATTGGTGCATGCGATCAGCAGCACCAGTGCGACTGCGCCGAAGAGGATCAACATAGTCGTGCGTACGTTGCCGACAACCTGCTCCATGAGTGGAACCACGCTGATGGTAAACGAGCGGTCACGGTGTTTCTCCCGGCGAAGCCTGGCGGCAATCACGTCGATATCGGACTGCGCCTGTTCCATCGTGACGCCGGGCTTAAGCCGCGCCAAGATGTTGTAGGTCTCCGAGCCGTAGTTGTTGGGATTCTTGGCCTCATCAGGCGGCGGCATAAAGAAATCAGGTTTGTCGATACCAGCGATGGTAGGAATGACCTCGTGATTCAGACGAAAACTTGGCGAGAGAACACCGACAACCGTATGCGGTTGACCGTCGAGTGTAATTGCGCGCGCCACCATATTGGGGTCGCTTGCGAACTCACGCTGCCAGAAGCCATACGTAAGCACCACGGTTGCCGGTTTTCCCGGCTGGTCTTCCTCCGGCAAGAAAATGCGGCCGAGCATTGGCTTCGCACCCAGCATCGGTAACAAGCTCGACGTTGCCTGGATGCCGTCCACCTTCATCGCTTTCGAGCGATCAGTGAGCGTAAAGTTGCCTCCGATCGCGAGAGCTGTGTCCTGGAAGACGTGGTTCTGTGTAACGATGTCGTGATATTGTCCCGGCGAAGGCCAGTCTTGCGGAATACCAATGCCCGGCGAGCGGAGCCAGAGGATGGCGATCCGATCAGGGGCGGGATAGGGCAAGGGCTTGAGCAGCAACGTGCTGGTGACACTGAAGATTGCTGTATTCGCGCCGATGCCGATCCCTAGCGAAAGCACAATCAGCGCCGTTAGGCCCGGCGTCTTCGCGAACGATCGCATCGCATAGCGAAGGTCTTGCAACAGATCTTCGACGAATCTCGTGCCGCGCGAATCGCGAGACTGCTGCTTGACCTGCTCACTTCCACCCAACGCCAAATGCGCGCGACGTACTGCCTCATTTGGAGTGAAGCCTGAGCGGCGATACTTCTCCGTTTCGCGCTCGAGATGATCGCGTAGTTCTTCGTCCACTTCGGCATCCATCTCCCGACGGTGGATGAGAGCACGCAGGCGGTAGAGCAGGTCATTCAGCATAGGATTCTCCTTATGCCATTTCCAGAACATGGCCTACTGCAGAGGTCAGCTTACGCCAGGCGGTTGTTTCCACTTCCAGTTGTTTCTGACCCCGGAGAGTCAGCTTGTAGTACTTGGCACGGCGATTATTTTCGCTCGTAGCCCAGTGCGCCTTGATCCAGCCACGGCGCTCCAGTCGATGTAGGGCAGGATATAGCGACCCCTGGTGCACCTGCAGCGCCTCGCGGGAGATCTGTTGTAGCCGCTCGGAGATTGCCCAGCCGTGCATCGACTCCAACGCCAGCGCTTTCAGAATGAGCAAGTCCAACGTTCCCTGAGGAAGTTCGATCCGTTCTTCAGCCATGAAATGATTTTACCTATTGCTTCGACACGACGAGAGTACACTTTTGTGGTGTCGAAGCGCAAGGGGAGATTGCTGAACTACTTCTGTGCATCGTCATGAGCACGCTCTGAAGTCGCGCGCCAAAATATTGCCTTTGGAAAGCACTCCCCAACGCAATATTGGCACCGTAGGGAAATAGGTGACGAAAAAAGAGCCTTGGTCAACAATCTCTTACGCCCGTCTCGACGGTCCCGGTAGGGACGCTCATTGCTGAGCGCCCCCCGGACGGATCCGTACGTGCGCGTCTACGCATACGGCTCTTATGAGGGATGAGTGGCGTTGAAGCGGGCGTGAGGATAGGGATGCAGGATTCGGGGTACGGGTATCCACCTGTTGAAGACCGGAGTCAGTGACTCCCACTTCTTCTTTGCGCGCTGGCTTCGACGAACCAGAACGTTTCGCCAGAGCCGATTGACGCGCTGTCTGAAGGTGCGCAGCTGATCGATATTCCCGGGAACAGCATGGTATTGGTAATAACCGGAGACGACCTTCCGAGGCCATGCACCAACCTGACTGATGCGATCATGCTTCCGGCGTAGAAGTTGGAGCTTTATGGCTTTCAACTTCGCGACCATCCGCTGTTTCGACGTAATCCGCCAAACGGTGAAGGTATCGGTCTTATGGCGTCGCCCGCAGTACTGGGTGAAGCCCAAGAACGTGAAGGTCTCCGGTTTCCCTTTGCCCCACTGCTTCCGTTTGTGGGCCGCATAGCGCCCGAACTCAATCGGCCGGGTCTTTTCCGGGTGGAGTTCCAAGCCGAACTTCGCTAGCCGTTCCTTGAACTCTTCAAGGAATCGCACTGCTTCGGCTCGATGTTGGAAGCCCATCACAAGATCTAGGGTAAAGGAATGGCTCAGTGGTGTTAGACGGAGTCTATCTGTTGCTGCGGGTTTCCCCTTGCGCAGTGCCTCATTAACTCCATCATGACCTGTTCACCATTCCCTTCCCATCCCACCGGACGTTCAGTTTTCCCGAATCCGGCGGTCCGACAGTCTTCGTCACACAGCATGCGCAGACTCTCGCCCGTACTCGATGACCCTGCTCCCGATATAGATCATGCCCCGGGCATACAGAGACGCGTTCGGGTATTGTTTCCACCCGAAGCCTCGGCCTTTGTTGCGATAGTTCAAGTACCGGCGAAAGCGAGTGTTGATGAATCGCTGCAAGCTGCGAAACGGCTGGCTTGCATTGGAGTGGCGGAAATAGTTAGCCCATCCCCGTACCACCGAATTCACCTGTTTAACAAACTCCTCGGGCGCGATAGGCGCTCGACGCTTGGTGAAGAACTTAATCTTCCGTCGGATGTTGCGTTGCGCAGACTTGCTGGGAAAGATGTAGATGTTCATCTTGCCACTTTTGGGAGAACGCCGCTTCACGAATTGAAACCCGATGAAGTCGAACCCTTCGGTCAGCTTCGTGATCCGAGTCTTGTCGCGATTGATCGTTAAACCCATCCGCTGTGCAATTGCCTCGAATGCCCGCAGAGCCTGCGTTGCATTCGAGCGGCACACAAGAATTGGTCGAGTCGCCCGGGGGAGTTGCACCCCCAGGCGCTCACAGATTCCGGACTTGAACGTCTCCGCTCATCCGGCTCTTATCGTCCAGTCGCCGCTCGACGCAACAATGGCCAATGAGCAAATAGCCGTGGGTCTCTTGAAGCTGTCTTGCTGACCCAATGCCCTGCCCTTTGTCGGTGCCGTCTCAAGCGTTTGTATTTCGCCATCGCCCAATTCGCCAAGCATTGGTCCAGGTAGCGAAATGTAGGATAAAGTGCTGATTTGTAGTAGCGACCGTAGTACGTAATCCAACCCCGAATAACCGGGTTGAACATTCGTGCCAAGTCGTCTATCCACTTATCAATACGACAACGCAACTGCCACCTGCGAATTTCCTCTCGAATTGCTTTTGTCGCGGCATTGCTTACCCCCGGACTGAAATTGACGAAGAACTTTCCGAAACGATTCTTCGATCTTCTGGCTCGAAAGCTATAGCCGAGGAAATCGAATGATTCGTTCTTTGAGTTTCCCCGCCGATCATCATCCCTGCAGTAGACGATCTTCGTCTTTTCAGGATGAAGCTGCAGTCCGCATTCAGCAAAGCGCTTCTCAAGCGCCTCTTTGAGGGTCTTCGCCTGCGCCTCATTTACGCAATGGCAGAGAGCGTCGTCAGCGAACCGTTCAAAGGGAATGTCCCGATGATTCCGGGCCATCCACCGATCGAACGTGTAATGAAGAAACAGGTTGCTCAACAGGGGTGAAGTCACTCCCCTTACACAAAAGGTAATTTCGACCGTGAGTTCCGCAAGGCGGTAGACTCACTCCCCTTACACAAAAGGTAATTTCGACCGTGAGTTCCGCAAGGCGGTAGATTGTCGCCTTGCGGTGGGGCCTGCTGCGGGACTGAAATGCTATGGCGAATCGTGATGGTATCGTCTCCGATGAGGACG
>WNGR01011850.1_pt1 | contig 13135 bp, 15 predicted proteins | sample 5407581 | NCBI WGS metagenome assembly WNGR01 (sample SAMN13153383, study PRJNA577476) | soil metagenome | isolation source: 80 cm soil or saprolite under Garry oak tree replicate 2 | place: USA:California | collected 2016-06-15 | reverse complement strand
CCCTGGGCGGCATAGGGGGTCAGGCGGCAGTGGTGAGCGTCTGCGGATTGGCTCAGGGAGGCGTGGCCACCGTGGGCTCACAGGTCTTTGTCCCTTGCTTCGACGGCCTCAGACGCGTCCTGGACGCGCCAGGAACGACGCTGAAGGTGGATTGGCACACGCTTGGCCAAATCACTCTCCCGCCCATCGTGGGAGGTCACACCCTCTACAGCCTTGATTCCGATGGCACCCTCTATGCGCTCGATCCTGAGACCGGCCTGGTGCGTGCACAGCTCTCGTTGGGCATGGCGGTCCCACACTTTGCCACACCAACGCTCTCCCAGGGACGCGTGTTTGTGGGCACGTTTGAGGGAGTGAGCGCGGTGACTCTCGACGGAAGAACGGACCACAAAGCGCCGGAGGATGCCCGGCCTGAGGCGGAATGTGGGCTTTAGAAGCCGAGAGGGCATCTAGTAATGACGGCTTCGTCGACAATTAGACGATGCCCCAATTCCCACCATTCAGCCCAGATTCAGGAAACTTTTATATCCACTTCAGTTTCCTCCTCTATAACATAGATAGTTCTGCACGATACGGTTATAATAGGCTTATACAGCAAACATATGCCCGGAGGAGGCGTTATGAAGAAGACATCAATCGTCTGGCTCGGCTTGATACTGGGCCTGCTGCTCCCGTTTGTCGCTGCCTGCGCAGGTGGATTGCCCCAGGCGGGCAGCAATTCCAACCTGGCAGCGCGTCCGGCAGGCGACGAGCTGTATGTCCTCGACAGCTACACCGGGGCCGGGCACAACCAGGCCGCCCAACACATCGTTGCCCTACCGGTGGGCACGACGAACCCGGCAGCCCTGCTCACGCTCCCTGCAGGGCTCACAGACCTCAAGCACCAACGGGTATACATTGCCTCACTCTCCGGCGGGAATGGGACTGTGCATACCACCATCTCCGTTCTCGACACCAGCTCAGGTGCTGCCGTGCGCACCTTCAACATCCCAGGAAGCTACTCTACAGCCGATCGCGGCTACGCGGACTCGATGCTCTCAGGCGATGGACGCTGGCTGGCGCTGCGGGCGCTGAATACGCCTGCGGGCACCACCAGCATTGCGCTGGTCGATACACAGGCTGGAAAACTCGTAAAGAGCATCCGCCTGAACGGCGACTTCACGCTGGATGCGGTCTCACCCAAAGGCACCATGCTCTACTTGCTGGAGTACTACCAGGTCGGCACGAGCCACTACAACGTGCGAGCCTATAATGTCAATGCCAACCAGTTGTTAGATGGCAGCATTGCCGATAAGGCCGAACTGGGTGAGAAGATGCAGGGCCAGGCCCTCGCCCGCCAGGTGTCCGATGATGGCGACATGGCCTACACGCTCTATATCAACCACGTGACGAACAAGGCCTTCATCCACATCCTCTGGCTGACAGATACTGTAAACAACTCCACCCCTTTCCCGTTTATTGCGCGCTGCATCGACCTGCCGGTGGGCAACTCCCCCGCGCTGCTGCACTACTATACTCTGACCCTCTCGCAGGACGGCAAAACGCTCTATGCAGCCAACGCCGCGCTCGGGTTGGTTGCGACGGTCAACCTCGACCTCGGCCTGAACACCTACCAGCTCTGGCTAATCGGCGGCGCGAGAACCAATCACTTCAATCCTGCCAACCGCGTGGTAACCGCGGCCGACCAGGCGCGCGTACTGCACAACGGGGCAGCGCTCTCGCGGGATCAGCACATGCTTTATGTAGCAGGTCTGCATGGCATCTGGGTGATCAACGCGCAGACACTTCAGGTGCAGAGCGAGTATCTGCAGCAGCAGTCCTTCACCGGGCTGGCCATCAGTGGCGACGGGAACACCCTCTACGGAGTTGACCCCGCGACCGGCATCACCCTGCTCGACCCCAGCAGCGGCGCTATACGCTCAGTGATCAAGGGTGTAGTCCAGGCGCCCTGGGGCATCGAATGGGCAACCGCCTAAACTGCTTATGACTTATGGCCGTGTTCTGGCAGAACACGGCCATTCTGACATTGTTGCCGCTGCTGTTGCATACCGTCCTCCTGTGTCTCTTAGCTTTGCTCGTGGAGCTGTTGAATCTGTTGCAGCGGCTCCTGCTTCGGGGGAGCAGCACCCTGCACTCGCAAGCCACTTCCACGAGGCTTGGAGCCGCTGCATGGGAAGAAGCTGCCGCGCCTGGCGATAGTGCGGGCCCAGGCGGGCGTCCAGTGCTCCAATGAACAGGTCCAGCACTGTCCACAGTGTGATCTCATGCTGCCAGAGCAACGCCACCATTTCCGCCTCGTACCGCTCGCGCCAGGCAGGCGGGTACAGGCGCAGCATCCACATGACCAGGCGCATGATGATCTCCTTTCCTCCAAGCAAGCCAGAACTCCTTTCATTCCGTTCCTGCTGTTCCTGATTTCTTTGATACTTCGCTTCTGCCTGTTGCAAGACGAGCATGCCCTGGGCTGTGATGTGATACCGGCGCAGCCGTTCTCCGCCATCGTCACCTGCGATCCAGCCCCGCTGCTCCAACTGGGCCAGGACACGAATATAAGGTGCCAGGCTCGATGTAGAGGCCCTCTGCCTGCTCGATGGCCTCGCACAGCGCCACGGCATCCCTCGGCCCATGCGAAAGACAGCCAAGGATGAAATAGGCCGGTCGGGACAGCCTGGCCCGAGCGTATTGCTGGTATTGCATGCCGTCCTCCTGTCTCTTTTAGCCTGGAGCCAGCCGTTGTTGCCCAACGGAGACCACCCGGTGCAGCGTTTTGAGCTGCTCGCGCAGCACACGTTCTCCCGCCCCTGTGATGCGATAGGGGCGGCGGCGCTCCTCGGCTTCCAACGCCTCAATCCAGCCCCGTCGCTCCAGTCGCGCCAACGCGGCATAGAGCGTACCGGGTTCGAGCCTGGTTCCGCAGAACTCGGCAATATCTTCCATCATGGCGTAGCCATGCTTTGGGCCATTGGCCAGGCTGGCCAGGATCAACAATGACGGGTCCGAAAAGCGCCCGAGGTCAAATTGTTTTTTGTGCATCAGAGATCTTCCTCTTGACTCTGCTCTTTTACGCTACATAGTATCATTTACTATGTGAAAAAGAATACCACGAATGAGGAAAGGTGTCAAGCATTCGTCTCTGTTTGGTCTCCATCCATCCGGATGAAACGTAGGGCCCGAATTGATCGCGGCCACTGCCGATTATGGAGGTTAAAAAATGGAGAATATTATACTGATTTTTCACACTGTTTCCGGGCCACTCTCCGCGCTTGGGGACCGCTTGCGCAGGTCCCCAATCAGCATGTGTACGCTAATCACCAGCACCCATGCTGGAAAGACGAGTGTAAACCACACACTCAAACTAATACTCACCAGCAGTACCAGTGCCAGCGCATAGGTGAAGAATACCAGCCAGCGCGGCATCGTCCTGGTCCGCAGCCAGATCGTCGCCAACGATATCATAAAGACGCCCGACATGCGCAGGGCATAGGTGTTGCTGGCTTCGAACACCACCATACGACCGAACGCGTACACGCTGTTTTCCACCAGGCTGCCCGGACCCTTGGCGTAGCTGGCAAGCAGGCTCCCTGCCACGGCAGCGGACACAAAGGTCAGGCCAAGGTACAGCAAACCGCTGCCAACAAACACCGTCGAAAAGAACTGGTCTTCCAGGCGCCCGAGGTGGTCGCGCACCACACCCATGAACCACAGAAAAGCGATCCCCGCGAAGGGCACCAGGTTCAAGGCAAGAGAAATTGTGCCGCCTTGTCCGGCGAGCCACGCGCCGCTGTCCTTCGCATCGCTTGGAATAGAAAGCCGGACGAGCACCTGTGTCGTACCCGCAAGCACGGCAAAGAGGATTCCGGCAATGGCGGCGGCGCGTGGCGTCTTGAGCCGCCTGGTAAGGTTGACTGGCGCTTCAGCCATCGTTTTCACCTCGGCTTCCAGTTGATGAACTTGGGGCAGTGCCTTTGTAACAACGAGGTCACATCTTCAGTATAAAAGGCCAGAAAACCGGCCCTGACGATCGCCCTTGACGTATAATGTTTAGGAACGGCATCGCAACCGCCAAAATGTAGGGGCGACCCTTGCGGTCGCCCTCGTGCGGTCGCCTCGTATGCAGAAAAACACTCCCATCAACCAGAGGAGCCACACCATGTTCAACGTCTGCCCGCGCTGCGGCGCATACACCGTCGAAAAAACCATCGACCCTTCTGGCCCCTTCGCCATCTGTCCCTTCTGCCACTATGCGCACCCCTTTCTCCAACTTCCACTCTTCATCATCAGCGGCGCCAGCGGCACCGGCAAATCAACCATCTGTCTCGCCCTCGTACCCCGCTTGCAAGAATGCGTAGTCATAGAATCAGACATCCTCTGGGGCAGAGTTCCCACCACACCCGAGGACAACTACCGCGACTATCGCAACACCTGGCTGCGTGTCGCAAAAAATATCAGCCAGGCTGGTCGACCCGTCGTCCTGGGCGGCACAGCCCTCCCCGACCAGTTTGAAGACTGCCCCGAACGCCGCTACTTCACGACCCTGCATTACCTCGCCCTCGTTTGCGACGACGACCTGCTCGCCCAGCGCCTCCAGGACCGGCCCGCCTGGCGCCAGAGCCACACAGCCGAATTTGTAAACAACATGCTGGAATTCAACCGCTGGCTCAAAGAACACGCCCCCACCACCAATCCACCGATGACCCTCTACGACACCAGCCGCCGTTCCATCCCCGCAGCCGTCGACGACATCGCCCACTGGATACACCATCGCCTCTAAAGCTATTTACGACGTTAGGCGTGTTAGACCTGCTTTGCCCAATGATGCAAAGTAGTTGAGGAGCAAACGATGCATGAAGATGTATCCACCACCTTGCTCAGCGAAATGCACTCGGAGGCATGATCGAGGAAGCGCACATAATGCCAGGGAGGTCCCAAGTGGTCTGTGTACTCCGCTTCGTTTGCCCCTGTATGCTATACTATAAATAGCAAGTCATCTATGATGACCATGTAACTCGCTGCCATACAGGTCATCGCGAAGCGCACGCAGGTTTAGGAAATTCACCTACCCAATATCTCAAGTGTCCCAAACGTCCCAAATGTCCCAAACGTGAGAAAGTCCCTTCCAACAGGTTTGTGTAAGTAAAGTCTCAAAACATTACCTATGTCCCAACTGTCCCAATTGTCCCAACCAGTCCGGCAGCCCCTGACCCCGAAAATGACCAGGATGCCGCTCCAAGGGAGGGAAACACTCGGGAGAGGACCATCACTCCTTCTCCTTAGTTCGCCTGCCTGCTCAACAGGCACGCAGGGGTTCCCCCATCTTACCGCTCTCTGGCACGTAAAGTGACAAAGCACCAATGAAAGGAACATTCATCTGAAAAAATAAACCCGGCATCCTCGAGGATGCCGGGCCTCCCTATACTTCCCTCTGCTCGGTGGCGTCCATGACCTGCATTTCAGTCTCGTACGCCTCGGTGTAAGCAGCTGTATAGCGCGTGATGTATGCCTGCGCGTCATTGGTAACGTTGGGCGTGGCCGCCAGCGCTTGCTCGCAGAGTGCACGCGCGTGATTTTCTATCTCGCCGTGCGCACGATAGACGCCAGGATAGTTATCTCGCACCTCTTTATGACCCATAGTGCGCGCATCCTGCTCCAGTCTCTGGTTATCGGCCGGCAGTTCGTATGTATAGGTATTGGATTTGCCCATCGCTATAACCTCTTTCTAATCTTCGGACAAGAACAACGCTCTATGCTCGGCAACGCGTGCTCACTGTCCGCGAGGAATGGCTTCCTCCACCCTACTGACCCTTCTTGTGCCCCTTCTCCTTGTGCTCCTTCATCACCGTACGGGCCGCTACTTCCGCTGCCCGGTTGCCGTAGCGGCCACTCTTCTCTGCCGATTCCTTGATATGCTCATACTGGCGCTGCTCTTTATCGCTCACGCCTTTCAATGGTTTTTTCTTTGGCATGAAATTCGTCTCCTTATGTCTTCGAAACTGCATCCTTGCCCTTCGAGGGAAACCTGGTATCCGCGCGGTGGCGAACCAGTTCACTTCCCGGGATGACAAAGACATTACAACCTTCAGTTAGGGACACGATTCAAGTGGCCAAAACGTTTAGGCTTTCGCAATCTCAGCAGCACGCTTGTGGATTCCCTCTGCTGCCTTGCGCCATTGTTCCGCGCCCATTTCCGGCGCGCCAATCACCGCGCCTTCAGCCTCGCCCAGCGCCCCGTAGAGCATACGCACCAGCCGCTCGGCCTCACGTGGGTGGTGATCGATACCTGCCAGTGTCTTTTCCACCTGGATCGTGTGCTGCCGCAGGTGAGCATCGAAGCGGTGCAGGCGGAACCGGATCTCCATCGGGTTGTCTTCCCAGAAAAACGATGGCATGCGCAGCTCATCGTCACTGATGCTTGCCAGTTCGTGGAGCACTTGAAAGTGCAGCATATCGTAGTTGCTGAGAATCTGCTCGAGCATACCCGCGCTGTTGTCAACCTCATCTTCCACGTCGTCCTCTTCAGGCATCTCCAGTGGTCGCCCATCTCCACTGCGATGCCGCTCTAGAGCGTAGCGAATGACACCTAGAAAACCCTGCTCAGCGTCAATAACATGTCCGAGCACCACCCGTAGCGGCCATTCCCCAGGGACTGGCACGCGGTTTAGTTCGTCTTCGCTCACGGAAACCAGGATACCGCACAGGTCCCTATATGCCGCGTGGTGCTGTGCCAGGATGCGCTGCGCCCACGTCATCGTGGGTCCATTGATCGCCCTCTGTACCGCAGTCTGTGCTGCTACCTCGCGCAATTCCTGGTACGTCAGAAAGAACGAGAATCGCACCCCTTCCTCGTAATCGCCCCACTTCCATTCGTTTTCTAGCTTAGCGTCTGAGTACTTAACTCCTACACGTGCAAATGCCTCAACAGCCTGGGTTAATACTGTCTGACTCATAAAAACCCCCTCTCTAAAAGAAGTTTTATCGCCCGGAAAACATCACATAAAGTGTAGCACGAAAATCGGATAGGCGTAGCCGCGACATTTATGACGCCCTGGGGTGGGGCAAAACCCACATAAATTTGTTCATCTCAATGTAATTATTGTCCTCAAATGATAAAATAATATACTGTAGTTCTCGCTGAACGGAAGACAGAAAATATGCAAGATCAATCATCGCTTTTTGGGCCGGATGACACCCCATCCTCGCAAAAGACACCTCTGCCAACGAGCTCGGCAGCTTCCACCAACCCTGGCGAGCCATTGGCCTCGCGCATGCGCCCGCGTACGTTGGACGAGATCCTCGGGCAGGAACACCTGCTGGCGCCGGGGCGAGTCGTGCGGCGCAGCATCGAAGAGGACCGCATCACCTCCATGATCCTGTGGGGCCCTCCGGGCAGCGGCAAGACAACCCTGGCCGAGGTTATTGCGCGGCAGACACAAACCCATTTCGTCTCGCTCAGCGCCGTCTCTGCCGGCGTAGCCGATCTACGCAAAGTAGTGGAAGATGCCCGCAAACTGCGCCAGTTCTCCAGGCAGCGCACCATCCTCTTCATCGACGAGATCCACCGTTTCAATAAAGCGCAGCAGGATGCCGTCCTGCCCCATGTCGAACGCGGCACCGTAACGCTCATCGGTGCCACCACCGAAAACCCGAGTTTTGAAGTCATCAGCGCCCTCCTCTCGCGCTGCCGTGTCTTCACGCTCAGGGGCTTGTCTGAGGAGCACATACTGACCATCTTGCATCGTGCCCTGGCCGACAGGGAGCGCGGCTTGGGTCAACTCGGCATAACAATTGATGAGGATGCATTACAACAGACTGCCATCTTTGCCAACGGCGATGCCCGTACTGCGCTCAACGTCCTGGAACTGGCCGCCTCCGCTGCCATTACCCCTGCCGGAAACCAGGATCTGGAGGCGCGATCCGTCGCAGCCGCCACCCACATCACCCTCCCCCTGGTCGAGGAGATAATGCAGCACCGCGCACTGCTCTACGACAAAAGCGGTGATCAGCATTATGATACTATCTCGGCCCTGCACAAGTCGCTGCGCGGCTCAGACCCCGATGCAGGCCTGTACTGGCTGGCACGCATGCTCGAGGCCGGTGAAGACCCGCTCTATATAGTGCGCCGCCTCATCCGCTTTGCCTCTGAAGATGTTGGCATGGCCGATCCCCAGGCCCTCCTGGTCTGCGTCGCGGCCCAGCAGGCCGTCCACTTTGTGGGCCTGCCCGAGGCAAACCTCGCATTAGCTCAGGCCGTCGTACATCTCGCCACCGCTCCCAAAAGCAACGCCCTGGAGGCCGCGTATAGCCGTGTGCAGGAGGACGTGCAGCAGACCCGCAATGACCCCGTTCCCCTGTGGATACGCAACGCGCCGACGCAGTTGATGAAAGACCTCGATTACGGCAAAGACTATATATACGCCCACGACTACTATAAAGACATGCAGATCGACGACCCGGAGCGTCCCCCATCGGCCCAGCTTCAAGAGTACCTGCCCGACAACCTCAAAGGTCGGCGCTACTACGAACCAGGCCAGCAGGGCAAAGAAGCCAGTATCAAACGCTGGCTGGAAAAACGCAGGCAAGAAAAATAACCTTTCCCTTCATCTTCTCCACTACATATGTGAAGGGATCAATCAAAGATTTGTCATGACAAACAAAGCCGATTCCGAACTGGTTGCACTGGCGCGCTCTGGCGATAAGGACGCTTTTAGTCAACTTATCGAGCGCTATCAACAGATGGTCAGGCGCATTGCTCTGGGCATGGTCCGACCAGAAAATAAACCCGTACTCCCTGGAAGCCATGATGGGCGGTATGTATCGCGACGTGCCCTATTATCCTTCGCCAGTGATGGACCCTGAAGAGATCGCGGAGCAACGTGAGCTGCACACTATCGTCCTACAGGCAATCCAGGAACTTTCGCCCAAAGACAGGGCAGCTACATTGCTCTTCTATTATGAGCAGTTGAGCATGCGCGAAATCGCCGCAATCCTGGGCGTCTCCATCACCGCCGTCAAAGGTCGCCTCCATCGCGCCAGGGAGCAGCTTAGAGAGCGCTTGTTACCGGTTTACGCAGGTACTGAACATAGGTCTACCACAGCAGAGAGGAACGAAATCATGCCGCAGGTGAAAGTAGCCACCGTAATAGAGAATACTGAAATCAGGCAAAACGCTATTGTATTGTTGGATGAGACAGCCCAGCGTGTTTTGACTATCTACGTTGGTGCGCCCGAGGCCATGTTAATAGCCATGGGCCATACCGAAATCGCACCTACAAGGCCTATGGGCATTCATCTCTTGATCAACCTGCTGCGCGCGACAGGTATGGAGTTTGAGGAGGCGCGTATCGAAACGTTGAAGGACGAAATATTCTACGCTGTGGCGAAGTTCCGCAATGGAACAGCAGTCCATGAGCTGGATGCCAGGCCGAGCGACGCCATAGCCCTGGCCGTGCTCCTGGGCAGGCCCATCTATGTCGCTGAGGAGGTTCTGGCGGCCTGTGGCATTGCCCTGCCAGAGGGCAAGACGCTGCAGGTAGATAAAGACAAGGCTCGTGCCTCCGTTATAAGAAAAATAGAAGAGCAGAAACAATCTTCATTTGCTTTCCTCAAACACTATAAATCTCTTACAGCGGAGGAGAAAGAACAGGAAGGACGCAAGTTTGTAGAGTTTCTGGCCGAAATGATGGGATAAAACACTTCTCTTCCCATCGTGATTTCCAGTGGATATCCTTACAGGTAGAAGACGAGCAGGATCCGCCTGGTCAGCACCCTGAACCGTGCGAGGAAACCTGGCTTGGCGAACTGCTCTCTGTGTGACAGGCATCGCAGTGTCCACCCCACGCCGATTTTATCGGCAGACAACATTCAAAATCAAAGACACCTCCAACATTTGAGGCGTGAAGACGGAAGATGTCCAAAAACGCCACAGTATGCTATAATTTGAAACATATCGATACATTTTCCTAAGAAGCGCTTTATTGACAACTTGCCAGCCATCTTTGATAATATGGCAAGAAATGTACAATACAAGACAGTAGGCTCATTGCGCAGTTCAGCAAGGCGAAAGAAAGGGAGAGCTAATGCAGAGTGATGAGAAGCAGCCTCGGCAGAAGCGGCCCAAGACAAAACAAGACGACTCGACTGCATTTGATATACCAGATACGCAAGATGATGTATCCTTGCAGGATACGCAATCGGATTCTAGACCGTTGCGGTACCGCAGTAGCTCCATTCGCCTGCGCGACCCAATGAGTATCCAGACTACCGGCCCCCAGACTACTCGTCGCAACGTCATTATTCCCGACCAGGTCGCCGGTCGGGTAACTACCCCCACGCCTGGCGCAATGCCGACCCGCTCTGTACGCGGTTCAGTGGCGAAACAAGGACCGCCTGACGGGAATCAACGTAGGGGATTTCATTGGCTTCTCTACGTTGGGGTTGGCATGATTGCCATGCTCGCACTCTGGGTGGTTGGTTCGTCGGCGCTTGCCTGGGGTATTGCCAGGTATGATGACCTGCGCTACGGGAATCCTCGCACCTTCCAGATAGATGCTGTGGTTGGTCACGGCGACGATGCTGCTCACCCCAGCCACTTTATCGCTGTCAACCTGCATCGCCATATCGTCATCGTTGAATTTATGGCGGGCAATCCGGCCAGGGCCATCAGCTATAGCGGCCCCTACCTCTTCGATCCGGGCGGAGACCTCACCCCTGTCACCCTGGAATTTCGCGATGTTACCGGAGATGGCCTGCCTGACATGCTTATTCACATCCAGGATCAGACCATCGTTTTCGTCAATGATGGCACGAAGTTCAGGCCGCCAAACAGCAGCGACCACATTCACCTCTAATGCTCGCACGTTGAAACGAATGCCCAATAGGCATCAACCGGAGGAAAGATACGACACGAAAAGCGCGGGCATCAATCCGTAGGGTGGGGCCTTTATGGTCATGGCCGCCCGCTCGTGGGGTACCAGAAACGCTCGCTATTGTGCCTGCATATAATAATAGACCAGCGCACCTGCTCCTACCAGCCCGGCATTTCCACCCAGTTCTGCCAGCACAATGCGTACCGCATCGAGCGGTATCTTCATCGTACGTTCCTGGACGATGCGCAGAGCGGGCTCCATGAGCATAGGTCCCATCTGAGTGACCCCACCACCCAGGACAATCACTTGTGGATTGAAAATGTGGATGACGTTGACGAGGCCAACGCCAATTGCTTCCGCCGCGTTTGTAATGATCGCTCGTGCCAGTGGTATACCAGCCTGCGCTGCCTGTGAGCCCCTGTAGCCTCGTGTGTGGGTAGCTCCAACCCATTGCCTTCCTGGACATGCTGCTGCAATGCTCGTGCAAATTCGAGCAGTTCGACTCCTTGCCCGGCTGCTATTGCCTCGTTAGCATACCTGGCAATAGCAGTACCGGAAGCCAGGTATTCCAGGCAGCCATAGTTACCACATCTACAGCGTCCCCCATGCCAGTCAATGGTCATATGGCCCAGCTCTCCAGCGGTCCCGTTTGTGCCTTCTACGATCTTGCCATCAACAATCACCCCGCCGCCTATACCTGTACTGATAGTCAGGTACACCATGTGGCTGCACGCACGCCCCGCGCCAAACAAGTACTCTCCCAGGCCTGCCGCATGTGCGTCATTCTCTACAAAGATACGCAATTGGGCAGCATCGCCTCCCTCACTTGCAGGCGAAAAGTATTGTTCAAAAATATCGCGCAGTGGTACGCGGTCCCACCCTGGCATATTTGGCGGAGCATAAACTATACCCGTGCGGTGGTCTAACGGCCCCGGCGTGGCTATCCCGATGCCTGCAACCTGCTCAAGCGTCGTTCGGGCTTCATCGAGCGCCTGTTGTATCGCAGTGAAAATACGTGGAATAAGGTGTTCGGGGGCAGTATCCTCACCCGTGAGCTGCGCGACCCGCGAGATCAGCTCGGCGCCGCGCAGGACCGCCGCGCGAATCTGCGTCCCACCAAGGTCTACCCCGATTACCACCGGACGCGCTGCTAAGTTTTGGGTACCATTATTGGTAAGAGCACCTGCAAGAGGTGCTCCCACGGCTGGCGTCTCTTCACTCATAGCGGCTCCGCCTTACTGGCTACTCTGCCTCGCTTCAACCGAAAATGCTGATAGGATTATCAGTCGGAATGGCCCCCGTTGGAGGCGTAATCGTCACTGGAACATTAAACTTGCTCATATCAAGAGTTGAATCGAAGCTCGTGATCACACCTGCTGGTAAGGGAAACGTCACAACAGGTGTCAGGGATCGGCTCAGCGAACTTATGTCCTCATCTACGTTGATCTTAAACTCGGTGCGATGCACATAGAAGTTGGTCTCGTCTATCCACAGGTCAAGGCTTGACGCAAACAATTTTGTGCTGTTGAGAATTATCGCGACGTTCTGCTGCCCGAACAAATTGCCCAACTGGGGATCACTATTGAGAATCTTCTTAAATCCTGCTTTGTCCAATGCCACGCTAATATGGCGCAAGTTTTCTCCGTTTAGCAATTCATCGCCGTGATCGGTAATCTGGGTATCCTGCAGCAGGCCCAGTAAAGCATTTGGATCAAGCCCGTTGATGCCAGAAAAGGGATTGCCCGTGAAACCTTCTAGCGCACTTTTGTTTAGAACGTACCACTGTCCTTTCGTATTCTGCACGTAGACCTTGTCCCCCTGGACGATTTCCGCCAGGTTAGCCGGTGAACTGTTCTTTCCTTGAGAGACGGTAACCTGCAGCTGTTCCTCGTTTGGCAGCGCCTCGTCACCGCTCCCGCTGACATTGAACATAAGAGAGCTGGCAGTGGTTGGCGTCGGTGTACCTGGTGTGCCTAGTGTCTGTAATGTACCGGCGGTCTTTGTCTCGATATGCGCTGACTTCAGATCCTTCATCGCCTTTGTGCTGTTTTGCAGCACCTGTAACACGGTCAAAGAACTGTTCCCCGTGCCTAGAGATGGGCTACAGGCGCTTATCAATAGCAGGACTGGCAATAGGACCAGCGGGATGTAGCGTACCCTGTTTATATTCATCGGGTGCTCCTTTATACGGCTTTACAATATGTGTCTACGTAGTAGAACGTACTACAACGCTTTGGAGTTTCTGAATAAATCTTTCGCAGGGCTGGTATAGG
>WNGR01005893.1_pt1 | contig 13135 bp, 17 predicted proteins | sample 5407581 | NCBI WGS metagenome assembly WNGR01 (sample SAMN13153383, study PRJNA577476) | soil metagenome | isolation source: 80 cm soil or saprolite under Garry oak tree replicate 2 | place: USA:California | collected 2016-06-15 | reverse complement strand
GCGTGCTTCTCCAAAGAGGACCGGAAGTTGTGCACGGATCTGCTCGAAGCTGCTTGGTGTTGCGCCGTGCCTGCGAGAGATGGTCACCTGGACTGTGATAATGGCTTCGTCACTGCAGACAATGGCATCGACAGCACTGAGCGCATGTCTGTGAGACAGTAAGTAAACAGAGTGGGGTGGGATGAAGGGTCTATGTCAACCTAGGAGACATCATAAGAGTTGGTATGAGTGCTGTTCGGAACACCAACTAAGACCCTGGAGAATCAAATGCCCAGGGGGTACGTCCTTGCATAGGTCTTGTTTGCACTGACTCTGAATCTCTCTCTCCAAATCGGCTACAAACTTATACTTGGAAATGAGAACACAGTGTAAGGCGTCTGTGCCTTCAAAGAAGTACCAGAGTCTGAAACAGGCCATCGAAGTGTGGTGCAGCAAAAAGTGGTGAGGCAAAAACAAACGAAAGGCTCGACCCCTATACCCCTATAAGGACCGTTGAAAATTGAAACCGAGGAATCATCAAGCCCCTGTCGCGAATATAAATGGACCGGCCATCGTCTACCCCCTATCACGGCAGGTGATCTCATTCCTATTGGGAATCGTAGCCGTGCCTGCCAATGATTGGTACTGATTATTCTGCCCGTAGTGTAATGTACTTCGTGGACTTGGTTCGGTTCCGCCAGACGGCTGGGAAGTGAAAAGCTTTCCCTTGATCTTCGCGTCATGAACGCCGCCATGTTTCGCTGTGTGGATATCTTGCGCACTCACTATCAGCAACTTTTGGTCGACCCGAATTTGCTTGATAACCTCGACCAAGGTACTTGTCTCTCCCCGGGCCTTTGGAGAACGATAATAATGTTGACGATTTGTCACACCGCCGAACGAGTGCAAGGTGACGTTCCAATAGTGTTCGCCTAAGAACTTTACTTGTCACTCTGCATGGCTAGGTTTCTATTGCTTATTTCTAGTAAGTTACAAAATCAAATTTGTCGTTCGCGTCGAGTAGAGATTATATGCTGACTCAGCATACAATCTACAATACTCGACGCTGACAATAACCGACAGTTCGTAGCCCCGCCTTCCATCAGAGAGTCCACTCAGTTGTTAATCCCGCTGCTGCCATCACAGAAAGAACCGATGCTCGCGCGCCTGTCAGGAAGGGGTAGTACGACGCTGAAATCGCACGCTTCACAGTGCGGGGTGTCTGGGTGGGTCAGCCAGAGACGTACTGTAAATGATTAAAACGGTTCTCTATCCAACCCTACCAGGGAGGTTCTGTCCATGTCGTAGATGAACCCTGGCCGTTGCTATGGGAGTCGGGGGGCGACGACATGGAAGCTAGTTACTACACGAGGAGATGAGGTACGATAGAGATGTTGCAGGAATGCGTAAGGAGACAAGTGGGAGCGAGTAAGCGATCAGCTACCAATCGAAATCAAAAGTTTGTGAACAAAGTTGGCTCGTTCAGCGGGAAGATTTACGGGTGAGGGTGAAATGACTGAGAGCCTATTTAGGATTCAACACCCGCTGACTCCGCAACTGTCAGCTCTTTGCAGGAGGTGGACTGGGCTGATTATGGTACTTGCGAATGCGACAATCATGCACGATTAAGTATGGGATGGCCTGGCCGACGGCTGGGGTGTGGGCGACGACGATATTGAATCTGTTGGTCGCTGTGACTGAAAAGTGGGAGCAAGAGTCTGGCGGATTTGCCTTTTCTGGAAACTCCTTTGAGGACCCGATTTTCACACGCATCTCAGACTCGGTCTCTCTCGCTCAAGAACTGGTATAATAGATTCATAAAGCGTACAGAATTAGTCTCTCCAATACCACTGCCTTTGCGCTCCAGGCTGGTTTCTAAATACACCAAGAAACTCAATTTGTTTTAGCACGGAGCATGCCACAATCACGACCTTATGCAGCTTGTGCTTGTGGCAGAGACAACGGAAGAGGGCGTCCACAGGAAAAAATTGCTAGAAGTCGTTGACTTGAGTCGCCTAGAAGACGGGAACATGCTGTGGAGCAGTGGGTCAGCTTTACCTCAGGACGCTTGCTTCATCGTCATGATGGCTGTTTAGGAGGCCTAGAGGACACTGAGCGCCGCTGTGCTGCTGCCTCGCTCACCTCAGTTTCCGCCTCCTCCATCTCCTCGATGTTGTGCTTCGGCGCCAGGTACAAACCATCGCTGTCTACCATCATGCAGCTCTCAATACCTCGAACAGACAGTCAAAGAGCGCATTGGCAAAGGCATGTACCAGAAGGTCCAGTAAGATGATGATCAATAAATTTTCTCGTGATGGACTTGGGTGAAGACCATATCACATTCAACGAAGATGGTAGCGGTGAGCGAAACTCTCTCGAGAGTATGCCAAGGTCTTTGCATTCTAACCACACAAAGGTGGCGTCATACAGTCCTACAAACACCCCTTCTCAGCAAATAGTCCGCTCCACTCATTGTGGCTCACCTTGGAGACTTGACTCCGTACAGGTGCCATTCCATGAGCCAATCAACTACGCCCAAGTCCAGCACTTGCGTAAACGTAAATATTCTCGTCCGAGCTTTGGTTTTCGACAACAGAGAGGACGTCGAGCGGAATCCTATGACACCTTCCGTCGTCAAATCGCCCACCTGCTTCACGTGAGCGTGGACACAAGTATGTGCTACCTAAAGGGAGCATACCGTGGGATGCAAGTCGTCCGATGGTGCCAGGCGATCGTGCTGCTTGCGACTTCTGAATCAGAAAAAGGCGATCAGCAGTGCAAAAAAAATCGGGAGAGAACCGCGACCCAAGGCGAACAAGTACCTCCTTCGAGCGCTCGGCGTCCGTTTGCGGTTGCATACTGTATACTTTGCAGAGACCGCATCCTCTTACCGCTAGCTTGGCCTCGGCCCGGCATCCGCTCGTGACCGCGGGTCTTGCCACTGTCTTGCCGCTGCTTCTTCATCTTGTGCCCCATGTAGTTGATGCCTTGTCATCCCGGTGATTCATTCAGCATGCCGCGCACGAGCGCACTCGACATCGACCGCGGGTGCCTTGCTCTTACTCTTGCATTTGACCCTCAACGCTCCGCAGCGGGGCAGGGTTGGAGCCGCCACCTCGATGACTAGACTCACACTAGAGGGGGAGGGGAAGATCTCCTGTCCTTTGGTAGGCACCTGTATCTTGGGATACCCCAGACCGACCTGCGGGTGCCGGCGACTCAAGCATGCTGGGGAACCTAGCTAGGGAAGAAGATCCTGCCGAAATGAGAAGGGACGGGAGTGACACCAAGGAATTGTTTGAAAATATTGTTGATGAGCTCAGAATCTCTGGTGAGGAGACGGGTTATATAGAGGGCTAACAGAAGAGGTTGCTTGTCCATTTCTGGTTCGGAGGAAACTGAACGAGATGACGTCAGTGTCTCATAGAGAAAAATGAACTATACCTTGAGAGTAAGGAGTTGCGTGACTTTCAGCCTTGCAAAGAAAGTTGTCAGCGAAGCCATTGAAAGATGGGACTGGAGTGGGAATGTGTTGATAGGTGGAAGTATTGGCTGTGTCGGCGTCGATGACGTCCAAACTGTAAGAAGCGAGGACGATGCGCTGAAACATTTCTCTGTGGACGTTTCACCCAGCGCAGATAATGTAAATGGTGGTGAGCTAAATCGTTTCCAGGAAGAGAAAGGGCGGCGCTTCGGGATTGAGAGTGTTCGTGGGGGTTGATCACGCCTGTCCGTGGAGGCCGAAGCAATTGCAGTTGGAGAGATTGCACCAGCTCAGAAGCCGGTGTGTGACGTTGGACAGCCCAGAAGGTGTACTCTGGGAAGAGGTCGGCGATGACGACACCACAACCCCTGTTGTGGGGCCGTGTGATAGTCGTAATGGACTAGGAAACGGTGAACTAAAGATCGACGTGACGGTGCTCTAACCCTCGGCATTCGATGCAACTGGGACAGATGTGGGGGCATGCCGATAGGATAAAGGGAATGGTTCGGGTTCCTGAAGTTTCCTGGCACAGCGGAGTCGCCTGTCGCATTCGCGCACTTACAGAAACTGAGGAAGGTACCCCAAAGGCTTGTCCTCGAACAGGAAAGCCTCTTCCTCGTCATAATCGTACAGCAGCAACAGCGTCGTCGTCAACCAGATTGTCTAAGTGCACTTTGTCAATAATATCAGGGATGGCAATGCCAAGCGAATGGACTCCTTGACGGACTCTGTTCTCAATGGTTCTTTGCCGAAAATAAGGATGCAAGCAACAGGGCAAAGTATCACCCTGTTGCCTTGCTCTCGCAAGAGCGCCAAAGGCTCGGTAATTTGGGGCATTCCCTTCTCGTGGACCACTAACGGTGAGCCTTTTGTATTGATGAAGACTCGGCTTGGACATGCTGGCGAAACTTGGTAGTCAAGAGGAAAACTGGTTGGTTGAGAACAGCGGGGAGGATGTTGGCGCGGTGTCCGCATTGGTCACAGATACAGAACCTTGGGTATTCGGTGGCTCATAATGGTCGTGCTGATCCTCGTCAAACTCTTCGGGACTTTGTTGAGCCAAAAAAAAGTAAAAAGAAAACAAAGTCTCACCGTTCAGCTGTCGTTCCTCCCTTGCTATGGAGAACCCTGGGAGATCGCGTTCCAGATCCAGGGCAAGAATGTGAAACGGATACGCTGCTTGTTGCAATACTGTGGCAATCCATATTGACAGCGGTCCGATCTTGCGTTGCATCGTACTGTGAGCATCATTTCTCACGCGTTGAAGCCGAAGCTTGGTCTTGAGGCCTTGATGTTGTGATATAATGACGGTTTACGCTCAGAGAGCGGTGAGGCGTGTATGATGTAGGTTAGGGGTCAAGGACTCCTACTGTCGGACGCATATTTGCCGCTACAGTGTGGGTCTGGTTTGGGGTTCAGCAAAAAGAGGCAATGAACCAAATTGAACTGAACTTTCTCCACACTAGACGCAAGTACAACCTCTGACGACTGGTGGTGGGGGAAACAGGATTCCTGTCCTGTGATTGTGGGCTGCACAACCTGTTGAGCTTTGGCACGTTAATCCCTGTGTATTCACGAATTTCCAAGTCACACATTCTCAAAGGGACATTGATAGAGCCATCTCTTTGAGTTCTATTGGAGATGTGTCAACAAACCATCGAAGAAAGGGTTTTGAAGAGATGCCAAATTGAACCTGAACCTGGAAGATAACTGCTGAGCATACCCAGCCGCTCGCCCATCCGGTCCATAACTGGCTACCTCCGGAATCGTACGCCTGCCTCCCAACACAAGGCATGAGGCCTACATGAGGCCCCAGTCAACACCGCTGTAATGTAAGGACAACAATTCCGCTAGGCATGAAAATGCCTAGTTTCTCTACTTTCGGTCTTCTCGCCATTCTACTGTACGTCCCTCATTGCGTGATGCCTATTCTGGCCTTGCATTGCCACACCGCATATCCTCGCACTTGCCTCATGGCATCGCCTTCATCTTACCTTTCTTTCCTATCACTCTTGTTGTTCGCTACCTTCCTTTTATATTTGCAATAGGAATGGTCGTCGCTCGCTCATCGTCCCTCAGTTACACCGCCAATAGACACTAACACTGCCGATCGCCCCAATAGCGATCCCTACACCCTTTCAAAGGTCCGAGTCGCGCGTCCTTGGGCATCGCACTCCCTTGTTCTCCTCCACTGGGTGCTCATCATACTGTACTCATATCACCTATCCTCTTTGACCTGTCATTTTTGCTCCACCTGTCGATTGTGTTGGACCTCGCTGCTCCCTCTCTTGGGAAATGGCGTGATTATTCTCACTTGTACAACTCCTGATTCCTTTGTAAATTTTAGTGCGCGCGACACAGCCACTCTAGTCTCAGCCTTGGTTCATATTGTCACCTTTTGTCTCGCTTGCAGTTTCTGGCCCTTTTTGTATATAACCTTTCTTCTGTGTTGTTTAATACACAACGCTTGTTACGATTCGGACACGCTTCATTTCTCACTACTTACTTGACTCATTACGATTACGTGCCGATTCCCCCATGACTCATCCTGACTCAGACTCATGACTCATACGCTTACAGATCGTTCCATATGACCTCATTACTGACGTCACTATGACGCACGCTGACTCATGCTTATTCACATACCTACGTCATCATGACTCATACCGACTACAATTGCATCATATGTTTGTTCAACACAAACATCCTGTAACGGTATATAAACCCTAGTCTACCTAGCTTGTACGGTAGACTTGACTTCTTCCAATCCACGGCATTCTAGTCTCATCAGATAGGGATCTCTTGGGTTGATCCAAAGGAGGGCTTTCATCGTTGCCTCTCACCGTCGCGGGCCTTCGTTTTGCCTCGCATACCCAACCAGACGCGGACCTTCGATTATTGTCTCGCACCCGCTAGTCGTAGTAGACGACTTGGCATTTCCACTCACACCAGTCTTGAGCGTGGCTCGACTTGGTACTTGTGCATCACCGAACTGAAGCCCTGATACGGCTTCACTCTACGAAGAACCAGACTCCGAACGCACGTCGCACGATAACGCCAGCCGTGGCGTTACAACGCTCATTGCCATCCTTTCCTCCTTGACTTGCGTGATTTTGCAGTCAGCACTCAAGTCCCAAAAGTCTTTCATCTCTGCTTTTCCTTCTCACTCCTCCTCCTCCTCCTCCTCCTCCTCCCGCCCCCACTCTCGCTCCCATTCTCGTTCGCATTCTCGCTAATATCCTCCCTTGTTCTCGAGCTCTCCCCATTGCCCCCAGATCGGTCACTGCGCCCTCCATGCTCATGTTCGCGCTCCTGACTATTGCCTCCTTCCGAATCTTCTTTGTGTGTAGACAATTCTCCAGTGTCACGTTCCTGCTCATTTCTCTTATAAGTAACAATTGCACGCAACCAGCACCAACTTACCTTCTCTTTACTCAATTTAAAGCGATTGTGAATTCGGCTCAACCAACCAATGTCGAAAACTGCGGAGTAGACAGTAATGCGCATTTTTTTTGGAAGGTCTCTTGGCTTGTATCGCAATGCTTGTGCATTTTCTTCATCACCAGTGACGAAAACATGGCACCACTGGCGTTTATTTCTAAACTGGGCTGGAAGATGTGTGAAGATCTGCTCGAAGCCTTCTGGTTTTGCGCTATGTGTACGAGAGACGGTCACTTGGACTGTAATGATAAATTTGTCATCGATGACGATAGCATCAATAGTGGGGAATGTCGAGGAGGTGGGAATGAAGCAGAATGGAAGTGGACACTTCTTCACGCCCTTTAGTTCATTCAGGTCGGTCAGAGAGATAGACTGATCCAGAGGGCACACCGGAATTGCGAGTGTAGGTGCACCGTACATGGCAGTAGAGCAGCAGATGGGTGTCGAGGCTGGATAAGCAGTCAACCATGCAAGAACGAACCTTTCCAATAGATAGCCTTCAGGTGCTTTGAACCACTTGTGCGCGCTCAACGATCTGTAAAACGTAATTCGCTCAGCAGCGTCAGCCTCGACGGTGGCAAGTAGTATCAATTCATCAATGTGCTTTGTGGCCACTCGCGCAATTGGGACCTGTCTTGACTTGGCGTGTGGTTCAATGGAAAAAATAGTATGGGAGACGCTGAAAGCGTCTAATCCCCTGTGGGTAGGGGAGTCCTTGATAAATGACTGCACAGCAGTCTCAACACCCCATTTGTAAAACACTTCTGCATCGGGTTGCCGTGTAAGCCACACACAGGTGCGTGCAGAAGGTCCCCATTTATCGTAAACACGAAGAAGCCTGTCAACATCAAGATTAAGTATGGTTCTGTTGGAAAGAGCTCAGCAAGAATGAAGCGCTTGTAAAGTGAAGTCGGACAAACCCAAGAGATTTCATCTCATCAGAGGAAAAGTATTCCATTACATACAAACGTGCTTGGTACACCTTCTGCCACTTCTTCCAGTTGTCCTGAAGCAGAGAAGTTGCCTGGATGATACGGGCATTTCCGTCCTGCTCTGCATCCAGAAAGGCATCACATGGTGTTCCGGCTTTTTGACCGGCACTGGTGAGGGCCAACGTTCCTTCTGGAATGGTGACCCCATTGTCCTTGCCAGAGTATATCGTGGCGCCACTGTCTTGAAACAGTATAAAGTGGTCGGATATTTGAAGTGCGGTGGGCTGCTTGATGCTTAGTCGGTAGAGTAGAAGAAAATATAGGAAGCATGATTTTCCTAGGTGGGCATTCGAGAGATGGTTGTTAGCAAGGTGGCCACAATTAGAAGATAGTACAAACCGATTCCTGGCTGGCCAATTACAACCACACTGGGTTCACCACCCGCTGATGACCCCAAATTCAGTGATTCAACCACAGTAACATACGCTTGACGGAATAGAAGCACGTCTTCCCGATAATCAAGGCGCCGTAATTCCAGGCGTTTGACTTCGTCCGCGGGCAGATATCTCAGCTCGCCCTTACCATCGCCCAAAGGAAAAGACAGCTCCCCATGTAGATCTTTGTCCCACAAGATACGGTGCAGATTCTGGGCAGCAGCTAGCGACCGTGATCTGGTTTCTGAGGCGGCGGGAATGTCAAGCCGTCACGTGCCAGCGATGCAGACTCCGAGTCGGACTCACCACTTGATCGCATCAAACAGATATGGAGGCGATGTTGTTGTGGTTGAGCTGGCCATAAATCACATATCCGTTGCGTCGGACGCAACTCTTCGGCGTCGTCTGGCACTTGTATAAGATGAGCATTAAGCGAAACGTCCACGTCGACCTAGGAGACATCAGTCCGACTTCTAGTTAGAACAGCAACACGGCCATTAGTAACACTTCCGCCGCGACAGACCTTCCGGAGAACTAGGTATGGGGCGGGGACACCATAGCTCTGGCCCAACTGTTTGTGGACCTCGGTTTTCAAATCGGCGACATACTGGTGGTCGGAAATGACAACAGAGTGTATGGCACCTGTGCCTTCAATGAAATACCAAAATCGGTAATCGGTCTCTGGCATCGAAGCCTAGAACGTGCAAATGAGTGCGGCAAGTAGAGAAGAAACGGACTGTCAACCAAGGGGTGCATTCTGTCGTTTTATATCCGGTCTGCGTAAGTTTGGTATGTATAATGGAAGGGACATGGGTGACGTCGAGAGTGTAAGATGACGACAATCGTGCAACACAAATTCATATACTGTATGGATGGGTTCAAGGATGGGTTTTTACCGCATATTTCTAGTACGCCACTGCAGTCAAAACTGTCCCCTAGTGTGAAACGTGATGTAAGTCGTGAAGCAAGTTCGCGTCGAGTCGGAGTAGAGATTCTGCGCTCATAATCTCTCAGGTAGCAAGGATAAGCTCCATCTTGTCAAGACCATCGATCTCCGCTGAAATCTGCTTGAACATCATGGCGTAACGTACCTTCCTCCATCTCAACAACCCACACGGCGGCGGTTGGCTAACGTTCACATGCATGCCCATATTCCAAGCCAACGATCTCCTCAGCGCGTCGTGCCAGCTCTAACAGTATAGTGCGACGAACGACGCCATTCTCCGCACGATCAGTTATATGCTCCGCCGCGGCGCCGCATGCAAAACTATCACGCCGACTACGTACTTGGCCTCCCCGCACATTCTGTAGCGGACACCACGTAAGCGCTCCAGCAGGGCAGCAACGTCACTGGCGAAGGCGGTGTCGAGAGAGCTCGTGGCAGTACTGTCGAGCCGCGACGAGTACATCAACGCCGGCGTACCCGCGCTGGCTGTACAACATGTGGGGCTATCAGCCCGCCGCGACAAACTAGAACACACGCACGCTTACGGCTACCAATAGTACACGAGCCCGGCGGACCTGACGATGTTCATAAGAACGATTCCGCTCCGAGGAGACCGACGCGACCTTCCGCGGCACAACGTGCAAGAACTTCTCAGGTCATTCATTGAGGTGAACGAGCTTCGCATCTGCGGCGCGCTCTCGCAGGAGCTTTCTCGTGCGCTGGAGGTGGATGAAGTCGAGTTAGACCTGGGGTTGCTACCCGATCTGCAGGAAATCGTGATCCAGTTCTATGGAAAGAGAGCGGACAATCTGTCGAGTCGCAGGTCGCCCAGTCCGCTCAACGTTCAGGTAGGCTTGTTGCCTCAGCTGTCCCGTAGGACACGACTAGTCCGAGAGTTCACTTGTGACTTGGTGCAATAGCAACCTTAGTCATCACGGGGGACTGCGTACACAGCGAGGAGACGATGGAAGTTGGTGAATACATCTCCATATTATCCGAAATTCACATCCTGAAACCAAGTAAATCCTATCCTTGCCCCGAAAAATTTCCTAGAGCAGCCCCCCACGGAAAGGTCGTCCATTTGTTGATATCTTCGTCGATCCCGGTGGGCCCACGGGCCCATATTTTCACGAGGTGTGAGTGTCATCGTGATATTACTTTATCAGGTGCGTCGGCTCGTGGGCTAAACCTCATTGATAGTCAATGGTGTTTCTGTAGGTGAAGGGAAGGGCATCACAGTAGCCCTTGCGAGACGTGCAGCCACGGCGATGGTCATAGCGTATCTTGAACAGAACGGGATTTCCGGTTTCCCGTGGTTAGACCTGTAACCAGCCGTAGAAATGGGATTGTCGCAAGGAAGTAACGTGGAATCACCTGATTCTACGACTGGTGCATCCGGGTTTGAAAGGGAGGGTAGTGGTATGCCAGTGATTGAGTTGCTGTCAAGAAACGTTCGATAGAACTACCGTGTGTATCCATGTTTTCCAGAATTGGTACCCGATGCAGATCTATCTGCCATATGTGTGCGACTTGTGACAGTATTGACGCGATGCGTCTTTGCGATACCGGTCTGGGTCTCCTTGATGTCTAGTACAGATATGGCTGTTGGGATACTGTACAGCTAGGGCTCCGCACCGTGCCGTCTGACGGTCGTAGCTACTGGTCGTAATGACATACGCCCGCATCGTAAAACTGGTCGGAGAATGCCGAAGACGGTACGGTACGATACGAAAACCAACCGTAACTACCCGTCCGTAAACGGTTTACGACCAGTTTTTACGACGCCCCATCCAACCATGCATACTGACGGTTGAAGAAAATGTAGCAATCGTCACATTGGACAGTATAGCCAATCTTCCTTGCCCTCCTAACCACCCTCTCACAGCTAATGCTCTTCCCCTTACCGAAAACAATATGGATTAACAAGCAGTGTGCGACAAAATAAAAGGTCAGTTTAGCACGACCATAGTGTTATGTAAATTACTGTGCTCCGTGTGTTTGCCTTACACAAAAAATTTGACGACCATCTGTTGACAAATCATATCTGACTTCAAAGCAAAATTGAAATGTAATGCTGCAAACTGCAAATGCGACAATAGAATTGAGGGCCCTTTGGGCCCTCCGCATTTCTAGTATATTACTGTAGATAAATGGCTGTCAGTAATGACACTACAGGAGGTAGGAGCAGATGCTCCTACTCCGAACCGCCACCACTCACGCGTCCCCACAACACAGACAGACTACTGCGCTATATACCTACAATGGCTTACAATGTTCCTGGACTCTCTGGACCTCTTCAATACCTACGAAGTCGCTCTGACGATGAACTGAGAGGATTGGTGTCTACACTCAATCTTGATGAATGATCGCCTGTTGGCTCTGGTCTCTGCTGGTACGAGAGGTGGCAAGATGCTACCAATTGCACTGGACGCTCTTCTCGACGCCCCAGATAATAGAAGTCTGACCTTAGTCCTTTCACGATGGGGCTTGTGTCCGATCGGTGAACGAACCTTCCCCCATGGGGATTAGTGGCGGGCGCAAGTCCGCGGGTAGCGTCTTGTCTCTAGTTGGCACGCCCCGAGTCGTACCATCTTCACTGCCCGCTTGTGCTCCGCGCGCTTCGCTTCAGGGACTTTCGACACATCAGCGCGGAGGAGCGCAGCGGAACGGAGATGGGAGAGGCGCAAGCACGCACTGGCACGGGGTGTTCCGAGTCTCTCTTCATCCGAGTCAGCTCACGACGGACTTATCATGTCCACGCACCCGATATGAAGGCAAAACCGCATTCCAATGCCAGCTCGATATCGACGGCCGGCGCCGCATAGTTCGGAGGTGCCCTCGCCGGGTTGTTGATGTGGCTCGACGTCCGGTCGCGACGAATGTTCCTTGGTATTACCACGCTCCCACCGCGGTGCTGGTACACGTGAGTACACAAGGCCCCTATTCGCTGCTCTCCCCTCGGCCCTATTGATTATACTAGAGCAAGGCTGGATGGGGTCACACTGGCGTGATCTTCATCAGACGACTTCCTGGGGTATCGCGAGATAGAAAGGACCCTGGACATACAGCGCTTCCTCCAAACCACGATGGCTTGCATTACGCAGCGGGTTGGTTACTTGTACCTGAGAACCAGGGCGAGGTAAATTATAGTTAGATGGTTGCTTTGATCTGCTACCATACTCGTGTGCTATGCCAGCGCCGGGTTGTCGCAGACCTGTCCGTACTGTACTACAGTAGACCAACTCGGGGTCGCCGTCGTCATAGTGCCGTACCGGAATAAGCGTGCAGAATTGACGACCCAAAAAGTAAATCCATTAAACCCCAAGTAGAACAATGAGCGACCAGAAAACCATAGAAACTAAAAAAAACCAATATTGTCCTGTGGGAAGTCCTAACTCGGTGTGTATGGTCCATCAAATGAAAGGGTCCAAAAAGGTAAAGACTAGGTGAGTTCCTGAATGTAAATATTATGACATACTGAATGTACTTATCGGGAAAGTTGGTCTATGAGAGGGTGAGGGTAAGAGAAATATCTAAAGTCCTTTTCAAGTACAGTCCGTAGGGTGTAGTAATGACAGACAGACATAACTGGGCATGAGCACAAATGGAGAAAGACAGGAGGAAGTAAGATGTGTTACAACAAGAGCGAACGCTTGGCAGAACATCAGTACGAGAAAATCATCAACCAGGGATTGAGAACGATGGGGAAGAGGAGATGGCACCCGGCTACGAGTGCGAGCGGGAAGAGGACGGCCCAGGCGTTTCCGGGAATCTGATATGCCAGAGGCATAAGGCTGCTCGAGAAGACGACCATCATCACAATGACGAGGAAACTGAGAACGAGTGACAGCCAGAGCCGGCGCAGGATGCGTGGGACCTCGATGAAAAAGTTCGACTTTTCGACTTCCTTCTTCGTCGC
>WNGR01005891.1_pt1 | contig 13136 bp, 15 predicted proteins | sample 5407581 | NCBI WGS metagenome assembly WNGR01 (sample SAMN13153383, study PRJNA577476) | soil metagenome | isolation source: 80 cm soil or saprolite under Garry oak tree replicate 2 | place: USA:California | collected 2016-06-15 | reverse complement strand
GAAGTATCAGAGTTCCTTATCTTATCTTATCATTAGATATGATTAGATAAAGATAAGATGGTGAGTCACATGCAGCCAACATGTGCACTTCTGATCACGTGACTGTGAGACAGTCATACCATATTAAGACTGGACATTGCCGTACGTTACGATTGGTTAGAACCTTGTAGAATATCATGGAACGCTTAGTAGGGTAGTATTACGTGCTGTATTAGGTTTTACTCAGCACAGTGGAGCGACGCGTCATCATTGTAGTCAGCCTTGATGACAGTGCATCAGTCAGCACTAAAGATAAGGCTATTAATAGAAGCGACGCATCAGCGCATGACTCAGTAGCATTACTAAAGTACTTAGTAATCGAGTGTGCAGTAGTGTATATAAACCCTCCTGTAGCGTCCTGAGTGGAACCAACTTGTCCTCTTGGTTCCCACTCAGGTGCGTATACCTCTGTATTATCTACATCCCCACCAATCTAACTTGTCCTCTTGGTTCCCACTCAGCCTACCACAGTGTGATTCGACTTGCATCCTGACTCTTGTATAAAGAGTCCTTGTGTTACGCTCACCTCCACTGTGTACTGTAGGTTCAGCGCGTGATTTATCTCCGCACTTGGCTTGACTGGTTCTGCCTGGCAGTTCATCAAATCCTTTTATCTTTGTCAGCAAGCTTAGCGTAGCGAGGTGTCATACCACTACAAATATATGACAAATCACAAGCACTCTGTTGGAGTTCCAGAACCTTTTGTGGCGCAGCAAAGTTTTAGTAACCCACTTTGGTATATTTGAAGAATACCAGTGGATCTGGCGGCAGTTTAGGCCAAACCACCCAGAACATGCCATCTTGCAACCAGCGTATAAAGTATTTTATAGCTGGTCCTTGGATGGCTGGTCAGTAACCAGATTACCAAGAAACTAGTGGATGCTAGGGGACAACCAAAGAGCCCTCACTGAAGAAGAAGATGACCTCATCCCCATCTACTTTTACGACAGCTACATATCCCTTGACAACCATGCCTTTTTCGCTACCTGGAACGGTAGAAAAGTAATGTCCACAAATGGACAATTTCCCTGGGTGTTTGAAGACACAGGGCTCCAAGTAACCGATGAAGACTACAAGCTAGTCTATCCGAACTTCAGAAAGCTCCAAGAAGTTGACTATCACTACCTCCACAGAAGATATCACGACAAGGTAGTAAGCTGGTCTTTTAGCAGAGAGACCTGGTTATACAAGAACAACCAAAGAGTTGTTTTCGACTCCAAAGGATCGGAAGAAGGTAGTACACCTCCAAGTTCAAGTCCAGATTTGGACAAAGAAACAGAAGAAGTCTCTCAACTCCTAGAAAGTGCAGCCCAGTCCCTTGCCACACTCCTTGCCCACGTATCACAGCCATTGACACCAACCACAGTTCCTGGCGCACTTCCAAGTACCCCTGGTCCGTCGACACAGCCACAGTTACCTACTCCAAGAAGAACCAGAGTAGCGTTTAGAACACCAACCTTATTGACAAGGTCCCCCAGTCCAAGCCAAGTCCAGATAAGACAACCATCACCTGTTGCACCAAGTCAAAGTCCAGTACAACCAAGGGCAGTACCGCCAACAGCAGCCATGGCAAACCCACCACCAGCAAAGATGTTGGGTTCCCCCCCAGAGCCTTTCAAAGGCAAGTCAGAGAAAGCAGAAGCTTTCTGGAACACCCTGGAGAATTATTACTATCTCAATGGAGCAAACTATACGGACGAACAGAAGAAGATTTCCTCCACGCTCACGTATTTCAAGATCGGCATGTTAGCTGGAGAATGGGCCCAAGATAGGCAGAAAACAGCCTTAGCAGCCACACTGATAAACTTTGGAACTTGGGCGCATTTCAAGGCCACCTTCAAGAAGCATTTTATCCCAGAATACACCAAGCTAGAAGCTACCAATGCCATGTATATGTCAAAGATGGGCAGATGCCCCTTCAACAAATGGTACCAAGAATGGTCCACCTACGCAACTCATTCTGGAGTGAACGACAAAACAAAGATGTTCGCCTTTAGGAAGGCACTACCCCAAGCATTACACCAGAAGATTATAGGTGTATCCCCACAGCCCACGACACTGGATGGTCTTGCAGAAAAAGCAAGAGAATTCAATCGCATATGGTGACTCTATAGCAATCCCAGTTTCACGAATGCATGTCCACAAGGCCTAAGAAATAGGGCTCTAATAGCCGAAGAAGAGGCTACTCAAGTTAATGCCACGTCCACGTGTCCTCAGATAGGAGGAACACTTTCCAAGGAAGAGAAAGATCATTGCTTCAAGGAGAAGCTATGTTTTTATTGCAGCAAACCAAACCATGTGGTTAGCAAGTGCCAAGCCAAGCAAGCAGACCAAGCAGCAGGTCGCCTAAAGAACCAACGTCCAAGGAAGGACTTTCAAGCACATGCAGCAGTTGCACAAGATGCATACGAAGGGGAGCCAAGTGAAGAACACCCAGTGCAAGTAGGAGCGCTGTATTACGCCCCACAAACCTTGTCCATGATTCCCCACCCACCGTTCGATCAAGAAGATCAAGAGGGGAAGGATTTTTGAAACATCCCACTACAGTGCTGTTAGTAGGGACTCTCCAAGTAGCCAAGACAAGCCCAGACCATAGAGATTATTTACTAGAGACGTTAGACTCTGAGCCTGTGCCAGGTGATACTATACGAAATAGAAGATCACCTTCTGTCACACTCCGAGTAGCTCTAGTGGGCAAGACATCCAGTAAACAAATCAGTGCAAGGGCTCTGCTGGACAGTGGAGCAGAAGGAATAATCATCGACCATAACTTTGCAAGAAAGCACCAGTTGACACTATGCACCCTGGTTAACCCACTTCCAGTAAAGAATGTGGATGGAACACTGAACAAGCAAGGTTCAGTCTGATATATGACAATCCAGAAGATCCGTGTAATGACCCTAGAAGGGCACTTCCACAAGGAACTCTCCGAACTATACGTAACCATGCTAGGAGATCAAGACATTATACTCGGAACAGATTGGCTCTGGATGCACAACCCAGAAGTAGACTGGGCAAGACCACAGATCGCCTTTACACAATGTTCATCGATGTGTACCCTGTCAGAGGTACCCCTGATTATACAATTGGATAAGCTGCAGACATGCACCACGACTATCAATGCTATGATACCTGGAAAAGACACACCGGACCAGGCAACGAATGAATTCACCCAAGATGCCATGGAGGCATTCCTGTATAACCACAGTTTTAGCAAGTACGACGATCTTGCTATTAGGGCCAAGACCACCACGAGCACCACGATTGTGGCACGAAACGCCCCAGAGCCATCGACGGCACATATCCCAGTACAGTACCAGAAGTACTCCAAAGTATTCAGTGAGGAAGCCTCACACCATCTACCAAAACACCAAGCATGGGACCACGCTATAGAATTAAAGTCAGGAGTGAGTATGAAGAACTGCTCCATCTATTGACTCACGCCCAAAGAATCGAGTGCGTTGAGCGAGTATATCACAGAACACCTATGAAAAGGGTATATTAGACCCTCCAAGTCCCCCATGGCTAGTCCCTTCTTTTTTGTGGACAAGAAGGATGGAAAACTATGGCCTGTACAAGACTACAGGGCCCTCAATGACATCACGATCAAGAATGCCGCCCCCTTACCACTGATTCCAGAGTTGATTGACAAACTTTGCGGTGCTAGGTATTTTACCAAGTTGGATATTCATTGGGGATACAACAATATCCGTATCAAAGAAGGGGATGAGTACAAGGCAGCTTTCAAGACCCCCCTTGGACTGTTCGAACCCACAGTCATGACCTTCGGCCTCTGTAATGCACCCACTACATTCCAGACATTTATGAACAGTATCTTTGAAGACATGGTAGCAGGAGGACACATAGTTGTCTACCTGGATGACATCCTCATCTTCGCTGAAGACACCCAGTTATTGGAAGAACTCACGCATGAGGTTCTTTCGCAACTAGAGAAGTTTGATCTCTACCTCAAGCCAGAGAAGTGCTCCTTTATGCAAACCTCCATCAAATATTTGGGAGTCATTTTGTCGGAAGGACAAGTCTGGATGGACCATTCAAAGATAGCTGGCATTGTAAATTGGCCAGTACCACGAACTGTCAAGCAGCTTCAAGCCTTCCTTGGGTTCTGTAACTTTTACAGATGCTTCATAAAGGACTTCTCTCACATTGCACAACCCCTGTTTAACCTCATGAAGAAGGACGTCCCATTTGTTTGGGGACCAGACCAAGAACATGCATTCAAGGATTTAATCATGATATTCACAACAGCTCCAGTTCTTGCTTTACCAGACCACGGCCAACCATTCCACCTCATCACTGATGCTAGTGACTTTGCCACTGGAGCTATTTTGGAACAACCCAATGCCTTGAATCGTTGGCATCCCATCACATATCACTCCAAGTCTTTGTTGCCAGCAGAGCACAACTATGAAATTCACAATAAAGAACTCCTTGCAATTATCCACACCCTTGATATTTTCAGACACTACCTGGAAGGGCGCGATGACACCATGGAAATCTGGTCAGACCACAGGAATTTGGTCTATTTTTCCATGAAGCAGAAGCTTACGAGGAGACAAGCCTGATGGGCATTGTTCCTCTCCTGGTTCAAGTTTACCATCGTTCACAAACCTGGTACTCAGAATAAATCGGATGCGCTGTCCCAGCATCCAGACCATAAAGAGGGGATAGCAATTGAAGAAAATGAACACGTGCTCCTGGATACAAAGTTTTTTACTGTTCGCACGGTTCAACCCACATCAATCACTGTATTAGGGGACACCACCCTGCATCAAAGAATCAAGGCCACCCAGGAATACGACAAGGATGTCAGCATGGCGCTAGAGTCCATCTTGAAGAATGGACCATGATCCCTTATGAAGGGCCTAGAAGATTGGAATTTAGAGGATGGGATCATCCTATATTGAGAACAAGTTTACGTCCCCAAGAATAAGTCTCTACAATGAGACATTGTCAAGAAATACCATGATCACATTGCCATAGGACACCCTGGAAGATGGAAGACCTACAAAGTAATATCAAGAGAATTCTGGTGGCTGGGAATGTCTACCTTTGTCAAGGACTATGTGGATGGTTGTGCCACATGTCAAGCCACGAAGATTAGGCCAAGAAACCAAGTACCGTTGCAACCTAATCAAGTTCCCTCGGACGTATGGGAAATCATCACCATGGACTTTATCATGGATCTCCCCACGTCCCTCAGATACGACTCATTGTTTGTAGTCGTGGATCGCTTCAGCAAGGCCATGATCGTAAGCCCTTGCAACAAGACCATCACAGCCGAAGAAACCTCCAAGTTGTACTTAGAAAATGTTTGGAGAAGAACTGGTCTACCACATCAAGTAATATTGGACCAAGGACCGCAGTTCGCGTCAAAGGTCATGCAAGAAATATGGACAAAATTAGGGGTCAAGTCAACCATGTCAACTGCTCATCATCCGCAGACAGACGGTGAGATGGAGCACGTTAATCAAGAATTGGAACAGTATTTCCATGTCTTCTGCAATTTCAAGCAGAACAATTGGGCAGAGTTGGTGCCCTTCATGGAATTCACTCACAATGCAAGGCAACACAGTGCCACTGGAAAGTCACCATTTGCGATATGGTATAGCTTTCAACCCGAGTTTATTCCCCCAGTCAATTTCACCACAAAGATCCCCATGGTGGAGGAGCGTCTCCACACCCTGGAACAGATTCGATCTGAAGTCACAGCAGCACTGAAGGTGACTGCCAAAGTTATGAAGCACCCCCATGTTTCCAAGCCCATGTATGAATTTAAACCCGGTGACCTCATCTGGCTAAAAGGAACAAATGTTCATATGACTCACCCAAAGGCCAAGCTAGCCCCTAGATGACACAGCCCCTTCAAAGTATTAGCAACCTGGGGAATTAACTGCAAGTTGCAGTTACCAAAGAATTGGTGCATGCACCCTGTATTCCACAACTCCCTGGTTTCCCCGTATAAAGAAACCACAGCCCACAGACCCAACTTCACCAGGCCCCCACCAGACATTATCGAAGGGGAAGACGATCATTATGAAGTTGAAGATATTCTACAGTCACAACCAAGTCCTAATAAGAAGGGAATCCAGTACCTGATCAAGTGAAAAGGGTATCCAAGTTCCAAGAATTCATGGCTCCCTGCCTCACAGATGCACCATGCAAAGACCCTTGTCTAGCAGTTTCACTCACAAAACCCACACGCACCGAAACCCAGTAACTTAAGGTTGCTGATGGCACAGCAACCCCTTAAAGAGGGGATACTGTCACGAAGTGACAACTTGAATGAGTCCAAGAGCTCAAGGATTGAGCCAGTTACCCGATTAGGCAATTATCCAGACTGGTACGGACTGATGGAAACGATGCATCAACAGGTGGGAAAGACTTTCCCCCTATGGATCCCAGTCTAGACAATGACCAAAGAACATGTGACACCATGTGATCTTGTGTATCAATCAATGAAAGTATCGTTGATCAATCAACGAAGAGTCTGTTGATCGATCAACAGAGTTTCCACAGTAAACACCTGACGGAGGAGGATTAACACCATTGGAGGATAAGAATAGACCTTCTAGTAGATTCCATTCCACAGCAGCAGTGGCTGGCTGATAACCTACCCTAAAGTACGCACAGACCATGTAGCTATGTATAAAAGCTAGCGCAATACAATGGACTGTCCCTCAGACAGTCCACTTGTGATTTCCCCTCCTTGAGTCCTCCACGGGGTTGTTCCTCCTTAGCGTTGAGGTGCTTCCACTACTTATACTCTTGGTGGTTCAGTTCTTGTTGCTGTTAGTTATACAGCTTATCCATGCCACCCTCTTCCCTCATGTTTGTTGCCTAGATCGGATAAGACCTCCAAGGACTCACTGAGAGTGAGTCGCCACAGTCTGACCCCTGAACAGGACTGGTTGGACCAGGGGGCATCTCTGGACTCAGACAAGTGGGTGTCCACTCCTCCATCCTGGTCTGATGGTTTGCACCACTACTGGTCAGACCAGGGGCATGTCTGGACTCAGATGAGTGGGTATCCACTCCTCCATCCTGGTCTGACCCCTGCATAGGACTGGTCAGACCAGGGGGCATCTCTGGACTCAGACAAGTAGGTGTCCACTCCTCCTTCCTGCTCCGATGGCTTGCACCACTACTGGTTGGACCAGGGGCATGTCTGGACTTGGATGAGTGGGTATCCTCTCCTCCATCCTGGTCTGACCCCTGCACAGGACTGGTCGGACCAGGGGGCATCTCTGGACTCAGACAAGTAGGTGTCCACTCCTCCATCCTGGTCTGACCCCTGCACAGGACTGGTTGGACCAGGGGGCATCTCTGGACTCAGACAAGTGGGTGTCCACTCCTTCCTGCTCTGATGGCTTGCACCACTACTGGTCAGACTAGGGGCATGTCTGGACTCAGATGAGTGGGTATCCTCTCCTCCATCCTGGTCTGACCCCTGCACAGGACTGGTTGGACCAGGGGGCATCTCTGGACTCAGACAAGTGGGTGTCCACTCCTCCATCCTGCTCCAATGGCTTGCACCACTACTGGTCAGACCAGGGGCATGTCTGGACTTGGATGAGTGGGTATCCACTCCTCCATCCTGGTCTGACCCCTGCATAGGACTGGTCAGACCAGGGGGCATGTCTGGACTCAGACAAGTAGGTGTCCACTCCTCCATCCTGCTCTGATGGCTTGCACCACTACTGGTCAGACCAGGGGCATGTCTGGACTCAGATGAGTGGGTATCCTCTCCTCCATCCTAGTCTGACCCCTGCACAGGACTGGTCAGACCAGGGGGCATCTCTGAACTCAGACAAGTAGGTGTCCACTCCTCCATCCTGCTCCAATGGCTTGCACCACTACTGGTCAGACCAGCGGCATATCTGGACTTGGATGAGTGGGTATCCACTCCTCCATCCTAGTCTGACCCCTGCACAGGACTGGTCGGACCAGGGGGCATCTCTGGACTCAGACAAGTGGGTGTCCACTCCTCCATCCTGCTCCAATGGCTTGCACCACTACTGGTTGGACCAGGGGCATGTCTGGACTTGGATGAGTGGGTATCCACTCCTCCATCCTAGTCTGACCCCTGCACAGGACTGGTCAGACCAGGGTGCATATTTCTACTCAGACAAGTAGGTGTCCACTCCTCCATCCTGCTCCAATGGCTTGCACCACTACTGGTTGGACCAGGGGCATGTCTGAACTCAGACTGTGGAGATGTGTTATTGTCTGACCAGTGGTGTGCTATTGGTTTGAACAGGTTAATGGAGGAGGTATCTTCCTAACCTTTTGTGGGATTGCATCTATGTTGAACTAGCAGTGTCTAAGTAGTCAGATCAGTGCAGGGGAGTTTGGAGATGATTTTTGAACTCTCTATGCTCTGATGTTTTTTGCTCCGCCACCCAATGTTGGCTGGCCCATGAAATATGGAAGAATCTTCAATGTCAGCCGATGTCGGCTGTCCATGACTTATGGGAGAATCTCACTGTTGGCTCACCCATGAATCATGTAAGCCATTGCTGATCCATGGCTGGCTTGACAGCAGTGTGCTTACAATCCTTGTCGCAGGTCAAGTCATTGTCACTGGTGTGTAGGTCAAGTAATGGGCAAGAAGAGAGCCAGTGATAGATGTCCGAGGTTGGGGAAAGCATACACTTGAACATCAACTGTGCTAGGGCTTTCCCCTGTCTTGCCTTACCATCTGACACAACGCATACAACCCGAACGTTGGTGTGAGGCCGGAGGTGGTTGATGGTGTCCAAGGCCATCTGGATGAGAACAGCATGGTCTTTGGCACACTCTTTCTTACAGCTGCTGGATATGAGAAAAGGTCTTGCACTGTATAATCTCGAGTTATTGCAAAGTAGTCCAATCACACCTACAGTGGCCTATTGCAAAGCTCACAGCACGCATTAATTGCTCTGCATGCAGATCAAGTGTGGGTATCGATAACTCATGTTACATTGCCACTGAACATCAGCCTTGACTTAGGCTCAGGCGTGGGGCGCAATACAACTTAGCAGTAACGGGTATACATGGACTTCTGATAGTCATGTGATACAGAGGTCACAAGGTCCAATGACACTTGGACACAAGACAATGGTCGCTTCTTGAGCACAAGTAGAGAAAGGGAGTGAGCCCTTAGATCTCACAGAGTGGAGGAGGAATGCTAGTGGCGATGCAAGAAGACCAAGCTGGGGAGCTAGGTCTTCAACAACTATGTCTTAAGTACTACAGAAAGAGGGCTTTGAAGCGCCTCATGAATCCTGAACCCTAGTACTACTATCCTAGGATCGAGTCATACTATCATACATGTGATATCCAAGCTGACTGATATGCTGACTGATGGTAAGTCCATGACTAATTACTGCTTACTCCAGTAGTCATAACCTATGAGTAAGTGTCTTCAAGTGCAAACATAACATCACCCCCTTTTCAAGCGCAATGCCCACATTGTGAACCTTCCACTGTGGATTGCAGTGTGTCATCAATGAGTCTGTCATCCTGCTCCTGTACCCTCTGTAGGGCATCAGCCATCTCCAACCTTCTAATCATCTTGAGCTTCATCATGGCTAACTCCCCCCACTGGTCCTCGTTGTCCACCATGGCTTCTTCAACGCAGTTGAGCTCTTGCGACACCATGCAGAAGTGGTGTATCTCTGCCATTAGTGATGGGTCGTGGAGGCAGTGGATCATACAGTTGGTCTGCTCCTTCCCTTCTGTGTCCACCTTGAGTACCTCCAACTCCTGCGCAGTGTATACTGGCTTTCCGTCATAGTGGTAGATCGGTGAGGTGTACAGCAGCTTGCTGTACACCTTGTCGCTGTCATCCCTCAACCCCACAACAATTGGGTTGGGGTGCAGAATGGTTTGGACATACTCTGCCTGCTTTGTGTCGCCATTGGGCTCTTTGATAGGGAATGGGATGAAATGATCTCCATCATTTCGCTGGAATCCCACTGGGACTGTGTTCTTGTGGGTGCGGTAGCTCCCTTTATAGAGAGGGAAGCCAGTAGTGGTGGCTGCACATGGGGTTTCCTCCAGTCGTCAGAGTCATTGAGCACTTGAATAAATGGGTGCTCAGCTGGGTAAAGGTCTTCGGTGTTTAAGCTCATGGTCTGACTCCATGGTCCACACGTTGCCGGTGAGCTTGCCAGCGCAGTGCTTCCCAGGCTGTGTGCTGCCCACTTCTCTTGGTGACAGCTCTTGCGAATTGCTCGTCCCTCCACTCTGAGCATACCTTCTTGAGATCTCTTTGTGCATTGATTTGGGTTGCGAAAGGGGACCAGAAGCAGGATCTCACCTGCACTACTGTCTTTAGGTCCCCAAATGGTGGTATTGATCTTGTGGACTTCGGCTTGGTGTGTTGGGGTGGCTCCCATCTCATCAGGGTCTAACAGTCGTCGCACCATGGGCAATAGTGCATGTGGGGGCATTGGCTTCTGAGCAAGGTCTGGGAATTGAAGTTGGACTCACTCCAACTCTTGCTGGGTAAGAGGAGCGGCAATGGCATCCTCATCAGTGGTGTGGGGTCTGATGTATTTCTTGGCACACAGCTCTCATGCCTCTTGTTCAGTGATAAGTCCGGAGTCAAGCTCAGCCCCAAAGATTCGTTTGGGGGATCTGAGGTAGTATGCATTGACATCAGTCATGAAAGATGATGGTTTGTGAGTGAGCAATGTAGAAGTATAGGGAGAGGAGAGAATGGGTGACTTGCTTGAGTGTCCTCAGCTTATATGTGCATTTGATGTGGGGTTTCAATTTTTAAACTCCCTTATCACATTGTCTGCATGTATGTCCTTCTTATTGACCCACTCGTTGTCAGAGTCTGGGTATCCCTTCCATTTGACCAAGTATTGCAGTTTTTGCCTCCTGCCAAATTGCCAAGAGTCTAGAATCTTCTCAACTTCATATTCTTCTTGGTTTTTGACCAAGTCTGGAGGCAGTCTAGAGTAATTTGGGCCATGAAGTGTTGTCTTATGGTACAACATGAGTAAATCAATGTGAAATACGTCATGAATGCTCCACTGCGTGGGGAGTTTTAATCAATAATTGACTGGAGACATCACCTGAATGATAGGGAATGGGCCATGTTGTTTGGGTGCAAGCTTGGTGGTTGGTTGATTCATGCGCAGGTGGCATCCTTCTAGCCATACTAGGTCTCCTTCTTGGTATTTGGGCATATCCCAGTGTTTGACCCATGATTGCTGTGCTTTGATCATCAGTGCCTGGGCCTTTTGTCTTGCTTCTTTGAATTGTTCCAGTTGAAGCACCACTTGTGGGATAGGGGATGGCTTATCGATCCAATCAGCTTGTGGGTTGAAGCTGTGAAGTATGAAGAAAGGGGACTCTCCTTTGGTCTCACTAGGCCAGTTGTTGTGTGCGAACTCTGCTAGGGGGAGATAAGAGTGCCAATTGTCTTGGCATTCATTGACCCAGAACCTCAGATATTGCTCTAGCCATTGATTGGTGCATTCGGATTGTCCATCTGTTCTTGGGTGATATGTGGTGGATATGTTTTGGTCCATTCCAGTGCCTTTGCACAGCCCTCAGATAAACCTTGATGCAAACTTGGGGTCCCTATCGCTGATAAATCGTTGGGGGAGTCCAAATCATGGAAAGACGTATTGCATGATTAATCCTGCTGTCTCTTCTGCCATCATAGCCTCTTTGCATGGTATGAATATGGCCACTTTACTACAATCGTGGTCTGTGACGGTGAGTATGGAGTCATATCCCTGTGATATCGGCAGTTTAGTGATGAAGTCTAGCATGACAGTTTCAAATGGCATAGCTTTGGGTTTTGGGTATATTGGTTGCAGGGGCACTCAGGTAGGTCGGGTGTTGATCTTATGTCATTGACATTCAGCGCACCCCTTCACATAGTCCCTCATGTCTTTGTGCATATTTGGCCACCAGTACCTTCTGCTCATTAGTTGGTAGGTCTTATTGATTCCTGGGTGTCCGTACATGGGTGAGTCGTGATGATGGTGTATGAATATTCGGCGATGACTTAGCCCTCCTGTCACCACTCTCCTTCCATCTTTGTACCATGTCCCATCGACTTTCTTTAGTCTGTGGGCATCTACCCATGGTTTTATGAGACTTTCATCTTGTGCGTACACGGGATCTTCTTGTTCCATTTCTTCTGTTGATATGACTTGTCATAATGGCAGGGCTTTTCCGGTTGTCATTGCCCAAGCAAATACTTTGTCAGGTAGGATGACTACGTTGGCATTGTCATCTTCCCCTGTGTTGTAGTCTGATCATCATGACAGGGCATCCGCTCGTCCATTTTGTTTTCCTGGTACGTGCCTTATTTTGAAGTCATATTTGGATAATTCTAACACTTCCCTTGCGACTCTTCAAGATATCTTTTGTGGTGATCGCCAGTACTGCAGGTTGAGGTGGTCAGAGTATATGATGATTTTGTGGGGAGATCCTGCAAGTAGGGGTCTCCAATTCCGAAGAGCCATGACGATGGCCAGTAGTTCGAGGTCGTAGATGTCATAATTCTGCTGCACCTCATTGAGCATTGCAGAGTAGTATCCTATGGGGTGCTTTTTGCCATCCTCTTTGCGCTGTAATAATATGGCACCCACCATGTATCCTGATGCATCTGTTGCACAGCATAAAGCGCAGCATACAGGAGATGTGTCTCACCTTTGTAGTAAGGAGAAGACTTTGGGAGTAGAGGTTTTGTGTGTGTGCACAAGTGAGGATGAGTGAAGGGGATGTGTATTCACCACTCTCCCCACAGGGGGATTTATATACTCTATGACCCACCCATATCCGTTTGCATAAAAGTGATGAGTAAAGGTGTCCACAATATCGTGTTTTTACACACACCTGATATGCGACACCATTTACAGAAGGTGTAAAGCCTTCAGGGTCATAGGACGTGATATGCCCACTACCGTGTGCATCATGACTGCTGTATATAGTAAGTATACTACCGTAACTTATGCTGTAATGTCGTAACTGCTATAGATAAGGCTCTTACATACTTATCATGTTCCAACACTCCCCCTTGTTTAGTGCAGCTATAGAGCGCTCTAAACAATGGCATGATGAGG
>WNGR01005889.1_pt1 | contig 13137 bp, 17 predicted proteins | sample 5407581 | NCBI WGS metagenome assembly WNGR01 (sample SAMN13153383, study PRJNA577476) | soil metagenome | isolation source: 80 cm soil or saprolite under Garry oak tree replicate 2 | place: USA:California | collected 2016-06-15 | reverse complement strand
AGTATAACGCCCAGGCGGATAGTCTCATAAAAATACACTCACCTTGTTTGTTCGACACGTTCCGGGTGCAGTAGTAACGAGCCCAGCCCGGAATACAGTAGATCAGCGAGATCATCAAGCACAAGCGCTACACACTCGCCACGTGGCATCAGAGTTTCCATAACTGGTATGTTCGCGTTTACGCTAGGATGGAAACGACTGCTGCGGAAACCACCAGCGAGACGCCACCAGAAGTTAGAAAACAAGGCCTACAACATAGCGGGATTGACATGCCGTCCGACGTTCGGCCGGGCTGGCATGCGATGATCGTCGGACGAACCAAAAGGCGCTCTGAGGACCTCACTAGGATAAAGATAGGCTGCACAGCCTCACATGAGGCGCAGGTGGCGTGTCGGTATTAGAGTTGCTCCTTGTTCTATTACCATTTATGCCAGAACGTGCACCAGTGTCGCGTTATAAACTAGTCCTGAATGAACGGGCTTGTACAGCTAGTGATCCGCCGTATTCGGTCTGCCATGGGCGTGGACTTTTCGCGGTTCAAACAGCCCACTAGAACGACGATAAGCTGTGAAAGGAGCAGCAGCAAGGGTCGGCGGTCGAGCGGATTTCCCGAAATAAGGGTAAGCATCATCAAATGGCCTCTACGAAACGAACCCTAGAGTTCATATACAAGGTCGTGATGTTCTCTGCGTAGGTGACGAAGTGGGATCGACGTTCGACTGAGACGACCGGCCGTTCCCGGGAGACCGTGGAGTTGGAAGCCGGGACTTGCGGGACTTTCTAAAGTGACCGAAAGGGTGAGAACGAGAGCCCATCATGGCATGCTCAGGCCGAAGTCGCGTCCATGATCCACGTCCAATTCCCACACTGCTGACAATACGATATTGGTCTGGTCGTTGTACACCGATAGTGGTCGTGCCCGCTGCCGGCGAAATTGTCTAATTCGAAGAGAACAATCGATGGTAACAGTTGCGGGGATGTACCGCTGTAACAGGGGGCACTCTTTAGCACCAAAGCGGGGGTGGCGGCTAGACTGGAACAAAATGAAGGAGAGTTGAGCCACGATCCCTTGAGGGGACACGTCGTATTTGAAATACCCAAACCATGTTGTGTCCGGGTCCCGCACGCACTCAAATTGCTGGATTACCATTGCGCAACTCTGTTCGTGGGCGGGGCTTGTAATGCGATCACCGCAAGTCAGGATTTCTTCTCTAGTGCTCTGAACCCAATTGAAAATGTGCCACCATCTTTGGCCCCTATCGCCCGCCGCCCAGCCTCTGGTGGTACTGTAGCCGAACACTACCTACTAAGGAGTCGGAGAGCGGGCGGAAAACAACTTCGAAGGTGTGAGAAGAGGTGTGGTAGTGAAGTAAAGTGCTTCTATCTGACTTGGGTTGCCCATCCATCAGATCAAGTCTGCCGCATCAAACAGGTTGAATTGAGCGGCGTGCTCTCGGCGTGCTCTCCCCGTAACCATGTGGCGCCACACGTGGCAAAAGAGGTTGTAAGCTCAGCAGCTTCCAAAGTTTCAAACAGACAGCCTCAGGCTGCGGTGACTTATACAGTAGACGGGTGACTTACGAGCACGTGGTGTCTGGGGGTCCGCGCAGTTCGGCATTTTCACTGACGCCGTTCAGTCACGACGGTGACCAGTTTGATGACTGCTTTGTCCACCCTCTTCGTGACCAAGTACCACTAATGGTAGGGCACGCTGAGAAGTAGAAGTTCGTGCCAGCGCCAGCCAGACGACGAGCATCAAACCCCCAGGTCACGGCGATGGTGTAATCGGCCCGGTACTCACGCGTGCTCACGTTTCAGTTTTGCCGTACAGCTTGGGCAACTGTTGTCCCAAATCATCTCCTCCGTATGTTCCATTCCGAAGTCCTTAATCTATGTCTCCGTCCGTCACATTCTTTTCACAGGTCAGGTGGTTCGTGCAGACATCAGACGGCGCTAGCTATGTGACCTGTGGCGGGCACGAGTACCCCGTCCCACTTGTGCCACATACCCTCAAACCCTCGTTTGCTAGATGTATTTGGAGATCCTATACGGGATCTTTACCTGATCACCCGTTCGCACCGATTCCTTTTCATTCTTACCCCAGAATACGGGCAGTCGAGCGCCTTTGGCAGCTCGGTGCAAGAGTCAATCTGAGGGTGAGGGTGACAGATAACAACACAACGGAATTCCCAGAACCCTTTCCAGCAGGGTCCCGTTAGGTCTGGATAGAAAACGGACAAGCTACTGCACCCTTGGTATCTCCATTCTTCATCAAGCACCCAAACAATTACGGCAGTATTCATTGGTTCCGGCTCTAACGACGCCAGTCACGAGTCCTTGGACCAATTATATGCACTCCTCTCCAAGGGTGGCCACAGAATGAAAGATCATTGCCACTCCCTATACTAGCTATTGCACGACTTGCTCACCACCAACTGGCAAAACATATGATACGAGCGTCATTCTTGCTCAATCACGTTGTCTACTCAGCTTGTGTTGTGAACATCACCGGTACCCTCACGATTCATTCTTCGTGCGACTCTGATGGCACCGCTTGCTGCGCAGAACTGCTTCTTTTCTGTTTGACCTACCGTCAGAGTTCAGTTCTGGATCGGTTTGAGCCAGTGCCCATCCTTTTGACCCTGGCTCCTGGCGTCGTTCTAGGGCAGTCTCCGGGGGTGGTGAAAGAAGGCGCAGATGCAGATATTACGGTATATGCATTCCCGCCAACATCACATCCTTGCGTGTTGGTGCGGCCAGCGCCCCGCCTTCATGTCAACGTAACACCACGCCCGCTCCCATGCACGGTCATAGTCCCCCTTCTCGTGTGCACCCCAGAACACGAAAGATCAAAAAAGCCCCGCTGGTGGGACCGGGGGATCGGTCGGGGGGGACGCCTGATCAGGATTTCGGTGTTGTCGTAAGATATCCAACTGGCGCAGAATTCGAAACGCGCCCGGGTTTCCCCGAGGCAACGACCGCCACGCTACGCCACCGACGGCGGCGGCGGGCTGGCTTACGGGCATCATGGCGCAAACTGGACTGGACCGGACTGGGGTGTCGAGAAATGATTATGATGCGCCAGGATGGAGGGCGGGAAGTATGTGCCACCGAGGACTATCATCAAAGGAAGGACGTGTGCAATCAGAAAGGACAAAGTCCTCATAAAATTGTGTCTTCGGGACCGACGCCACCGCGGGCAGACGTCAGCGTGCACAGGCGCCAGTGATGTTAGGTATGATGAGGTATGCACAACTGCCCTCCCCTCGTGAACGAGAACGTGAACGAGAAATGTAGATGTGTCGTGGAGGCGTGAACATGAAACGCACCCTTCCATTCCGTTGCTATCTATCATAGCTACTGTAGTCGCCCCATACGTCGTCCGAGTCCCGGGGTCCTCTCAGACGCCTTCCTGCATACCAAATGCTGACCCTGGATGTGAAAGTGCCCTCTTCTGAGGTCTCTTGCTAGTTGATATAAGCAATCCCCCTCTCCTTGTAAGAGTCCGATATGTACGGGGGGTGCAGGGCCAGGTCTAGAGGGGGCATCATTCACGGGGTCCTCGACCTACTGGGTTGTTGTGCCCTCCTCCACCTGTGTATGTGGAGAAGCATCGCGTCCTCCGTTAAGTGCCTAAGCGGGGAATGCCAAGGCAAGGACGAGAGTTGACTGATCGAAATAGGAATTGATCGAGAGAGCCCTCCCATCCTCCTTCCCTTCCTCCACGGTTGAGCTCCCTTACAGGAGATCAATCACGTACTTGTGGCAGAAACGCCAGTGGGAAGTTGATATGCAGATGACAGCTTGATGCACGGTGACCGGTGACCAAACACATTGCCAGTGTTTGCTTTCGGGCTAGCATGAAATGACGTTCTTAATAGTAGCTTTGGAGGCGGACCCTTTATTCATCTAGTAGAGTTTCGTCGCGAGTAAATTCAACGATTGACGCGCACTAAATGTAGGAACAAGTCACTCCTTGAAACGCGTTAGTCGAGCGCGGGGGCATTGGCGATAGCGGAGTGGGGGTGAGTATGTAATAAATGGGCACGTCAGCGATCATTAACCCTAAAAGTGGGTTGGCGAACGGTGCCACGCAAAGTGCCCTGGCCCACGGCACGGCATACGCAACCACTTAACGCGACAACGTTTGTCGCGATGTACACTTGCGACTGTTTTCGTTTCGGCACTGTAGGGGCAGTGCCGCACAGCTCACACACTATATGTTGTCGGAAGAGAGGATCACGAAGCACACGAACTTACACGCGTGTACGCGTGCGAAGCACCGACTCGACCTGGGCGTAGCGGTCGGCGGAGGCGACTCGGAGGGCTGATTGAATGCCAGAGGACGGGCTTGGCTGTCCGTCATGTCGTATTCAGAAGCGAGAAGAAGGTTGAGCAAACAGGCTCGGCAGCCTCGAGAACGTCTCTCGCTAATCAGGATCAGCGCTGGCTTGGGCGCTCATCCCCGCGGTTGCAGGCGAGCCCTGCGAGAGCTTTCACGTTGTTGCCCGGAAGGACAAGCGACTACAGTCGTGTTGGAAAAAAACTTGATTATTGGACACTGGAAAAGCAAAGGCTGCTGCTGCGGACTCCTGCTAGGCTGCTACGTATCACCGCGAAACAATTAATCGGCTGTAGTTCCTGATGATCGCAAGGTCGAGACGATCGGTGTGGGGTTCGTACAGAGAGCATGCATCGGTAACACGAAGAGAGGGGGGAGGGAGGGGGAAAGGGAAAGGGAAAGACAGGATGCGATCGGGGACAAGTCGAGATCGAGGTCTAAATGGGTCTCAATTAATGGGTCCTATATCGAGATTTAGTTTAGTACAGTTAGGTCTCGTCCTTTGCATCCTCTCTGCTTCATGTTGATACCGACCCGCCGATTACACTACAAATGATTCATACACGCCCTACACCAAAATTGGGCTGATCATGGTCAGGCTATGGTGGGTCGAATGGACAAGCCGTTGAGCTCTCTACACACCTTGTTTCGGTCCTATATGCAAAGCAGCTCGGCCGAAGAAGTTCGAGTCTCTCTGTCTCGCGCAGATTTGGTGATTCACAACCCGGATCTGGTCTGGCCCCAGAACTACGATTCAGATCCCAACTGATTATCCCTCTTTCTATAATAAAAAAAAAGGCTTCTTGGGGGTAAGTAGTTCTTCTTTACCACAACTGGCTATACGTCCTCTATCTCTATTTATTAGCACTTTTTTGTTACCTTTTGTATCTTGCCATCAGCCAGATGTGCAGATCAATAATACCCACGAACTTGTGGCGTCAGTCAGGTCCATCAGGGTAAGGAAGGAGATCAATATTAAACGGTTTGCTTTGGACACATGGCGCGGTGAGAGCGCGGTTGAGGGTAGATTCCTCGAACCACGCGTTCAGTGGGGTTCGGGTGCAGTTCAGAATTCGGCCACAAGTTACCGCATATCATGAAAAAAATCACATGATTATTGCGTCGCAAGTGATTGACCACAGAAGAACCAATTAATATGAAAGATTTATGTTTTTCCTTCTTCAGGTAGCTTTGAATGCGCCACCACCAGTCAACGGCTTGCAGAAGGGCGATATGTTAATGTTGAGAGACGCCATCCCGATATTGACCATTCTCAATTCAGTTGGGGTCCACGCCGGCGGTAGCTTTCCCGCGGAGGAAAAGTCTATCAAGAATCACGATCAAGTGACTCGATAAAGAAGGACTTCTGTGCGCCGTAGCGACGAGTGGGTTGTTTTGGACGCGGCGGCCGCGGATGTGGGTGCGAGTGGTAGTGCCGGTTGTACTGAACTACAGTCAGGGTCGGTTGGTTAGTGTGTGAAGAGGAAGTGACCGAAGAAAGGCCGACCGAGATACTGTAGCAAGGCACCACCGGAGGAGGTAGCCCGTCGGAGCCGGCCGGCCGAAAGGTAAAGTGTCCTGTGTCCAGATCTCCAACTGAGCTCATATCCTGTGTTGTTCTTACCACTAACCCACAATACATCACAACGGCATGCAAACACCTTTCTTCACGCCCTGTTTTGGCCGTTAGCTGATGTTCTATATTATGATAACAATCTCTCTGATAGACGGAAAAAAAAAAGAACTAACGCTGACACTCCTTCCGTAATGCGTGTGACAGAGTGTCGAATTTCGACAAGCTTGGAGTGGTGATAGAGTTAAATGAAGGGTGTGTTCTGGCGCGCCACTGGCTCGCATTGACGGAGCGGGAATTCCGTGGGTGGGTGGTGGAACACGTTGCGGTGGCGGGAGATAAACGATTTCTCATGATAGATGAACCGAGGTAGGTGTGACTGCCCGGCAGCCCCACATCACACACGTCTGCGCCGCAGACGGTCTGCCATGGCCGCACTCGCTCAAGATGGCCATCGCAACAAGCTTCCACCGGAGGAGGGGGGGAAACACGTTGTTACGGCATGGGAGTGTGGCGCGGAGGCAGATGCCAAGTGCAAAAGAAGAAGGATGGTTGCGTGTAACGCGTTACATTGCTAAGCTGAACGCGATCTTTCACTATAGGTGAGTAAGATCAAGAGTAAGATGATGAATGAACGTAAGAACAACGAACAACGTAAAAAGGAAGGTATGGAATATGATCACATGAATGAACGAAGGAGGCGGAGGCATCACGTATCACCGCATCCGTCGCCTGCCGAAGTCAGTTGCTCGAGGCGGTGCACACCAGGTGGACGATTGCCAGGCATGCGTGGCTCACTCGATTACAAATCGCAGAAACATGACGACACGGCAGATTGTGGAGTCCGGGTAAGGGGTTACACCGCGGGCTTACCTTTTAGTTTTGCCAAAGAAGTAAATTTGCTGGACAATAACTGACCCGGCCACATCCGCAGCTTGCATGCTCATCGCCGTAACCGCAGGCACGGCGCGGTAAGGCGTGCGTGGACACAGAGACACCCACTCGTCCTAGCGGCAAGGCCGTGATTTGTGTCTCCGGTTCGGGTCAACGCCCCAGCCGGCACCTGCCATCATCATCAGGGTCGTGCCACGCACGGGCGGGCACGGGCACAAAAGGCCCCCAAGGCTTGCATGACTCTGACGACGAATCGAATCGATCATTGAAATGAACAATAACATATCTATGTCCGAGACGAGCTACAAATGGACTTGTGCGACGCAACGGACACGGAACTTGACCGACGGACCACAAAACACAGACACGCGGCCAGGTACGGTGCGCAGCTGGGCAAAACTAAAGTTGGTGGTGCCATTGGTGGTGGTGGCACGACGGAGACGCGCAAGAGGCACCTGACGCCCATGGACCGTGGGTCAAGTCAATGCTCCGGGGTGGTGGTTGTGCGGAGTGCGGCCTCGGAGGGCCGCAGCCAGTCCTGTACTGTACTGTTCATACTCGGCAAAACCCGCTTGCGGTGCTGTGCTACTGTACAGGAGATGGGTTGCTGTGCCACTCTATTAAACTTCCCTGCCTCGACTCGGATCCCCCGGCACACACACGTACACACGCACACACACATGCGTCAGGCGCACCAACCTAGACCGTCCGAACCACACACTCCTGCCAAGTGCACACTGCCACAGTGCTACATTGGATCCACGCGCTGAACGTAACGTAGAGGCAATGGCATGAGAGGGAGATGGGGCGATCAAATGGACCGGCATGGTAGGTTTTCATATTCGCTATGAAGTTTCGCAGTGCAAACGGCTATGCAGGCCACTGGAGTCCTGCGATCGGCTAGGGTTGTGTAACATATTTCGCTGCTTGTAAGAAGGGAGTCATATAGCACGGCATTGTTCATGTGTGTATGCACGATCGTTGGGGCTCCAGCAATGATTTGAATTTCGAGTTGGGATGGCAATGTTTGCAAGTGAATAGGGAAGTTCGTATCTGTGATTGGAGATCTGTAGTTTAGTGTTGTGCCCATCCAGGACATGGTTGACGGAAGACAGGGAAGGAGTAAGTATGTAAACCTGGATTAAGGTGAATGATCAACAGGACGATTCGAGGGAGGGTGTGTCATTTGGGGCCCGTGAAACTGGAAGGGGCAAGTCAGGAGACTGGAGTGCTGATCGAGACTAGATCTGGATCTGGAATGGGGATCTGGGAAGGGAACTTACGTGGGAGGTAAGGGAGCCGAGTTGTCGGAACGGTTCGGTCTACAGAGACGCGTGTGGAGGGTGCCAGGGGTCATGATCACCGGGAGATCTAAGGTTCAGGACAGGCCGAAATAGATGGCGGAGACTGGAGTGAGTGGGTAGGGAGGGGACTGGAGTGAGAAGAGTTGGGAGGGGAGAAGGAGGACAGGATATGGAAACCGGTATTGAGTAGACACCGAGAGGTAGAGGGCGAGTCTTAGGCAGCGGGAAGGGAAGGAGAGAGACCGAGCGAGCAGTGTTGCTCGATCTGAAGGGGGATGATCGGTCCGGAAAAGGGAGTCGAATTTCCCACGGACTGATGGTGTGTGGAAATACAAATAAGGCGCGAGTTGGGGGGTCAAGTGAACCGACCAGACACACCCGTCAGTGTAACAAGTAAAACACAACTCTCTCTCCTACTCTTACATGACTCAACCTCAACCTATCGTACTCCCTGCCTTTCAAGACGACCTTTCCATGGCGTACTCCTCCTCCCTCAACAATCCCTCTGGTTCTTTCAATCCTGCCTCCTACACACGCGCTTTCTTCGGTTCCCCCTTCTCATGGCGCCCTGGCTCCTTCGGTAACCGTTCTCTGCCCGGTTCCTCGCCTACTCAGCTCCTTGGCCCCTTAGAGTACGTCCCACTCTTTTCTTCGTTCTCTACACCTCCTCATCCATCCCTCTCTTAGCCCCACCGACCTCCGCGGTGCAGGAAAGATATCCTCCTCCATAGAGTCTGACCGAGGTTCTATTCTCAACGCGCTCTCGGCCATGGAACGCGAAGATGAGCTCGTGAGTTTCATCTCAACTCCTCTTCCATCTCGCATGCCCGTTGCTAAGTGATCGATCACCTCTAGTGCCGCAATTATACATGCTGCGGTCTCAACCTTCAGGACCTTCATGCTCTTGTAGAGCACTTCGAAGAGTGCCATGTCGTCGTCATCGATTCTTGCTCTCAACCATCACCCAACCAACTTTACTCCAACTCCCACCCCGCTCCTACCCCCAATCCCAAGTTTGACTCATACCCCGCTCAGCTGCCCCAGTCACAACAACAGCAGCAGCACCATCATAACCAACAACCTCATCAGCAGCTGCAACTTCTGCAACAACAACAACTTCAACAGCAGCAGCGACACCTCCAACTGCAGTCGCAACCCCAACAACCGCACCAGCAGCAGGGTCTATTCGATCCCGACGATATGGAACTCGATATTGACTCATCCCCGGCTTCCTCGTCTGCCTCTTCACCTCCCCTTACCCCTGTAACAACCCCTTTGGTTCCTTACACTACCCAACGTACGTTTACCAACGCTTCGTCGTACACTCCATTGTCCCTCTCCCAGCCACCCTCCTCCTGTCCTTCGCCCGTCTCTGCTTTCGACACGACAGCCGTTCTCCCATCCCGAGGGGCCACATCCATCTCACCATTCCCTTCGCCACATCATGAGTCATTCAATGCCTACTCGACTTATTCGGACTACGGTGCTCTTTCACCACTGCAGTCTACTCCTGAGGCCACCAGTCAACCAGGCAGTCCCTTCAGCTGTGTTCCCCCCACGCTCCTATACAGCTCGAGTTCTACCACTCCTGCCAACACACCGTCCAGCTCCCGCGTGGCCTCACCTGTGGCTGCACAGCAGGCTTCGTATCGTCCCCTCTCCGCACAGGCGTCCACTTCCGCTTCTGCTTCCACCACACCTTCACCAACCTCCACTCCCCGCGCCAGCACCACCCTCTCTCGTCCTGCCACTTCCCTCATCCTCTCCAAGCCTTTCCGCTGCCCGAAGCCGAATTGCAACAAGTCGTACAAGCAAGCAAATGGGCTCAAGTACCACATGACCCATGGCTCTTGCAACTTTGCGCCACCAAAGGACCTGGAGGCGTTGCAAGCCCTCCTGGCGGAGAAGGGCGTCATTGTCAACGGGAACGATCGTTCAGGGATGCAAATAACAGAAGGGGAGCTACGCGAGGTGGAGCGTGAAGCCGAACGACGTCTTAGACCCTTCGCATGTGGCGTCGGCGATTGTCAGCGGCGATACAAGAACATGAATGGTCTTCGTACGTCCTTTTAGCTACCGCGATTCCCCATTTGGACTGAACCTCATCGATCCCACAGGATATCACTATCAGCATTCTGGCGACCACGGTGCTATTGGGCTTCAATTACTTGCCTCGGGTCAGCATGAATGTTTGCAACATTCAAAGTCGGCCGCTGCCACCCGCCAATCGACTCCCGCCCATCCCACGTCGCCGGTCGGAGCAGGGTCGCAGTCACCGACGTCGCCAGCCAGATCGCCTACGGCGCAGTCATGGCATTACCCACAGAGCTATAGCCAGCAACAGCAGTATTCCCCATCGGCGTATCCAACACAAACATTCGGTCAGCAACAGCGGCAGTATCTTGGACAGCAAGTTCCCGTGCAGCAGCCACAGTACTGAGGCTGTCCCTAGAGAAAGAAAAAAAGTAAAGCTTACTTGCATTAATCACATCATGTGCATCGTGCACGCCGCCACGTCTACATGTCTTTGTTTTGCTTATCTTTGTGTATCCCTGTGACAATCTTCTTTTACTTCTACTGTTTTCTTTTTCACCTCCACTGTTCTTTTTTTCATTTCCCCCTACTAATCTTTCACTGATGTATCCTTTTGTTCGTCCGTCGTTCTTTAATGACCACGATGGCAAAATTATCTGTACATATGGAGCGCCTCTTGGTCCTTTCCATCTTTCCCTGTCGTGCGCTCCGACGCAGGCGGGGGGGTGGAAGGACGGGGCAATTACTAGTAGCATAGTAGTACTATCACCGATACTACGATGAGAATCATTCGTCATCGCATCGCCTGGTGCTGTAGGCAGGGAGCGTGCTACTCCAATCATCACATCATCATCCAGATACGCTTGCATCCGCGCATGCCCTTATCGTTGTTCTCTCGTTGTTATACGTGTATCATTCACTTACACGATCATTCCCCCCCTCCCCCCCTTCCGGCTTACAACCGTGCCCGCGTATCCCGGACAGTACGTTAATACGTAACAAGCTGTCCGAGTGCGGGTTACGGAAACCCAACACACGCATACACATAGATGTTGGTGCCTTCGGTCGGCAGTTCATTTTATCCCCACCTAGCTGGTCTCCTGCTTTCCCCTTCCTGCCTGCTGGTTGATCCCCCTTATCGGTCCAAGAATGCCTTATTGGGCCTACGGGCACAGCTTTTCTCACCCACCATCCCATGCCGTGCCACGCCACGCCATGCATGCACCATGCGTTGTCAGTTCTTCCCTTGTTATGGTTACTGCGTTTTTTTGTTCAGGATCATCGTCGGTTTACTTTTACTGGATTGGATGTATTATAAATGAGAGTTTCTTTTCACTTACTGTAAAATCGTAAAGCTTTTTTAAAATCACTCAGTCTTGTGGGTTTGGGTCATGCGTGCAATTACTGTACTGTACACGCTGGATACTATAGAGATGGATTATCTGGGGACTTCCAAGAGGCGCAAGTGCGGCCCAGCCATTCGCAACTGCCAGTGGTACAGCACGCGTTTGGAATTCGGGAACGCACAAATGGAGTCTTTTGCCAGCAGCTGAAGCAGCACCTTAACGGGCTCAGAGAGAACGAGGATGGGGGACTTTCCATTTCACAGTACCCTTGAACTTTGTAGCAGAATTCTCGTTTGGTTTAGACGATCGTCATGCATTATGCCTGTAGAAGGTTGGAAGGGATTCAATGTCAAACGCACCCCCGTTGTCCCCGTTGTCCTTAAACTGCATTCGATCGCTGACGTTGCGCAGTCTGAGCTGCTGCCGCGGCTGGTAGGAGCTAGCTGCCCTGGCCCCTGGTCCAGTAAGTTGGGTTGCACAAGTGCTATACTGTACATAGTCGGTAAAGTCGCCCGAGGCCCGACGCCCCACTCGAGCCAACTAAGCTAAGAGCGACTTTACTAAAATTAGTCATAGCCGTGTTGTGTGTAAGCGTTGGTCTTAGACACCCACAACGCGCAGCCCTGCTTGCTTTGTGAATCTGCTTTGTTAGAGGTCTCCCCAACTTTGAAAGGCTAATGGCAGCGGACGTACGTGACGGACGGATGATGACGGGATTATCAGATAGTAAACCGGCTCCAAGACGCGTAAGCACGCACTACTAAAGTCAGGAGCAAGTTGGTTTTTTGAACAGAAACTCTTTGTCAGTCGGTCAGTCGGTCGGTCGGTCAGTCAGTCAGTGTGTGCCTGTGGTTCTTACACCCCCTTGTGCGACCTGTCGGACGCAGCTGTCGCCGTGTCACACCACCAGCCTGAGTAAGGTAAGGTACTGTAAAGGTTAAGGTTACCTCAGACTTGTCCTCGCCACGTTTCGTTCAGGGTCCTCGTCCTCCCCTCCCCCGTCGTAGTAAGTTAATACTATACAGTATAGGGCGGCATTGTTGGCCCATTTCCGCCCTTGATTCCGCCCGTCTGTCCGCCGGCGTAATTGGCCTCGACAGTTGTTGTTTGTATTGGACTATTGGACTATTGGCATTGTACGTGTCGATCAGCGACTCCGCGGGGTATTCACTGTACAGCATGCCCCATGTGAGCACCGTTTCCGTACATACTCTATTGCACTTGTGTATTGTTACCGCGCATGCGTGCGTACTGTACGTACACGACGTGATGTCGCACCTTACGCCCCCTCCCTCCCCTCCCCCCCATCACGACCTCCTACTACAGGCATGCATGTACTGTTCCCACTCCAACTTCCGCAGTCACTTCGCGAGAGGATCCGCGGCCACGCCACGCCACGCCGCGCTCGCATTTATGGAGAGCTTCGACGCATCATCAGCACTGGATCAGAACTCTGATCCTGATGAGGTGTTCATCATCATCATCATCAGGCATCGTTGGAGCATAGAACGTGTGCTGTGTGATGTACTTTGCTGCAGGTTCGGTCCGGTCAGCACGCAGGACGGACAAGAAATGACACAACACACAAACCGACAGCTCAGATTGACTTTACGTGGAGGAGCATGCAGCGAGGCTGTACGTATC
>WNGR01007611.1_pt1 | contig 13138 bp, 15 predicted proteins | sample 5407581 | NCBI WGS metagenome assembly WNGR01 (sample SAMN13153383, study PRJNA577476) | soil metagenome | isolation source: 80 cm soil or saprolite under Garry oak tree replicate 2 | place: USA:California | collected 2016-06-15 | reverse complement strand
CATCGTCCGGCTCGACCGGCGCAAGCTCAAGGTCGGCAGATACCTGTTCGCGCGGCACGGCGGCTCGGTCGTGTTCTTCGGCCGGTTCATCAGTGTCCTGCGAACATACGCCGCGTTCCTGGCCGGGCTCAACCGGATGCCGCTCGCGCGCTTCGCCGTCGCGAACGCCGCCGGGGGAGTGGTGTGGGCCGTCGGCTACGCCGCCCTCGCGTTCGCGATCGGCAGCGCGGCGGCGTCCCTCGGCTCGATGGTCACGCTGATCGGCCTCGGCGTCACGACGGTGCTCACCGTCCTCGGCGCGCTTCTGCTGCGCAAGCGCATGGCCCGCCTCGAAGAGCGCGCCGAGGAGATGTTCCCCGAGGTCAGAGTTCCTGAGCCTCGCCTGACGCGAGATGCTGTGGGTCAGTGCCGGTGAGCGTCGCGAGAACCCGTCCGTAGAGGCCGAGGCCGATCTCCGCGAGCAGCGCGTCGTGAATGTCGATGACGCGCTTCGGCCGGACCTCGCGGACGTAGTCGGCGGACTCCGAGACCTTGCACCACGGCGCGTTGATCGGCAGCAGCAGGGTCTCGACGGGCTGCTCCGGCACCGTCAGCGCGTCGCCCGGATGGAAGACGGCGCCGTCCACCAGATAGCCGACATTCGTAATACGGGGGATGTCCGGATGGATGACGGCGTGTAGCTCGCCGTGCACCTGGACCTCGAAGCCCGCGGCCGAGAACGTGTCGCCGTGGCCGACCGTGTGAACCCGTCCGGGGTACGCGGCGGACAGCTGCGCGGCGACGGCGGTGAGCGTCCAGACCTCGGCGGCCGGGTTCGCGTCCAGCGCGGCCCGCACGTGGCCCTCGTTGAAGTGGTCCGGGTGCTCGTGCGTGATCAGCACGGCCGCGACGCCCTCGACCGCGCCCGGCTCGGTGAAGCCGCCGGGATCGATGACGAGGATGGGGCCGCCCTTGTCCAGGCGGATGCACGAGTGACCCTGCTTGGTCAGCTGCACGGTACGTCGTCCTTCGGCGTCGGAAGTCGCGGACCTCTCGATGATGGCCCCTATCCACCCCGCCGCGCATCCCGTCCATCGGACCCGAGCCATCACCCACTCGGCCGACATCGGACAACCGATCGGCCCTTTGCGTGGTCATCACATTGACAGCGGGGGCATGCAACCCCGGCGCGCCGCCCTCACGGCGCCGTTCGACGCACGCGGAAGGGGCACGGGACCCATGACAGTCTCATCGAGCACCACCACCGCCGCGGAGACCCGTCGCATACTCGCCTTCCGGCATGTCCGCGGCGAGATGCACGAACAGCCGGACGTGCTCGCGCGGCTGTCCCGGCACGTCGAGCACTTCGCCCGCCAGGTCGACGCGCTGGCCGCGGCGCACGGCGGCTTCCGGGACGTCGTCTTCCTCGCCCCCGCGCGCACCCAGCCGGTCGCGATCCTCGGCCGGCACGCGGTGGCCGTACGCCTCGGCCCGCGGGCGCTGCCGCCGCATACGGACCCTGATGCGCAGGCGACCGCGCTCGACCGGCGGCTGGTCATCGCGCTGTCCCCGTCCGGCGAGGACGAGCGCGTGCTCGAGCTCTCCCGGCGCGCCGTCGACGCCGGATCCGCGGTCGTCACCGTGACCAACGACGCGGCCTCGCCGCTGGCCCGCCTCCGGCCCTGGCCCAGGCGATCGGCGACGTGCTGGCCGATCACGCCCCCGCCGACGCCGCCGCCGCCAGCCTCGCGCCCGCGCGCCGCATCGCCGTGGTCGGCGAGGGCCACTGTCACCCGGCCGCGCTGGAGACGGCCCGGATGCTGCGCGAGACCGCCGACCTGCTGGTCGAGGGCTTCTCCGTGGAGGAGTTCCGCTCCGGACCGCTGGGCGGATTCGACGCCGAGACGGCGGTCGTGCTGTTCGTCGGTCCCGCCCACGCGACGGTCCGCTCGCTGTGCGCCCGGCTGGGCACCCGCGGTGCGCACGTCCTCGCGATCGGCAACGCCCACGACGCTCGGTCCCGCCCCGAGCTCCCCCTTTCCGACCCGCGGGTTTCCGGGGCGGCCGAATGCGTGCTGGCGACCGTGCGCGGCCAGCAGCTGGCCATCGCCGCCGCCCGGGCGCTCGCCGTGGACCCGGACCGTCCCGCCGTGACCGACATCACATCACCGTCACTCGTTCGGACCTATGAGCGTGCGCGGGTCCGCAGCCGCGCGGAGCGTGGAGCGGGGGACGAGAGAAAGGGTTGAGATCCATGGCGGGTACGTTCGAGGTCTACCTGGACGCACGCGGCAAGCACCGGTTCCGGCTCAAGGCGGGCAACGGCCAGATCATCGCGGTCGGCGAGTCCTACGAGTCGATGGCGGCGTGCCTCGGCGGCATCGAGTCGATCCGGAAGAACGCGGCCGGCGCGACGCTCACCGACCTCACGTCGCAGGGCCCGAACATGAAGCACGCGGCCAAGCACAAGGCCGGCGCGGGCAGTGGCATGCGCGCCAGCTAGCCGAGCGCGCGCGGCTCGGTACGGTATGCGCGCAGGCGGCACGCATACCGTACCGACTTGATCACTAAGGGTGATGTAATACTGGGGGAGTGACGACGATCGACCGGGCCGACGCGTACGCGTTGCTGACCGACGGGCGCGCCGTCCGGCTGCGCTCCGCGTCCCCGGCCGACTGGCGGGCGGTGCACGATTTCGCCGCGACCCTCGGTCCGGACAGCACCTACCGCCGCTTCTTCGGCTCGCCCCGCGATCCGGGGGTGATCCTCGCCGACCTCGTCTGCGCCCCGCAGCCCGAACACGGCCCGCCCTCGCACGGCGGGCTGCTCGCCGTGCTGGACGGCGAGATCGTCGGACTCGCGGACTGGTACCGCGGGGCCCGGGAGCAGGGCGACGAGGCCGAGATCGCGTTCGCGGTCTCCGACGCGCTGCAGGGCAAGGGCGTCGCCACGCTGCTCGCCGAGCACCTGATGATCGCGGCCGAACGCGCCGGGATCCGCCGCCTGCGCGCCGTGACCCAGGGCGACAACCGCGACATGCTCGGCGTGTTCATCGCTCTCGGCGTCCCGGTGGACCGCGACTGGTCCGACGGCGTCTGTACCCTGACGATCGACCTCGATCTCGACACGGGCGCGCGAACCGCGCTGATGGAAGCCGCCGCGAAGCGCGAGGGCCTGGCCGACGAGGCGAGCCTGCGCAGTCTGCTGGCCCCCGGTTCGATCGCCGTCATCGGCGACGTCGCGCATCCCGCCACCCGCCGCCTGATGGACGAACTCGCCCCCTTCTCAGGCCCCGTCTACTTCGGCGGCGTCGAGGGCGCCGACCTGCCGGACGACGCGCGGCCCGAGCTCGCCGTCGTCACCTCGCCCCCGGATCGCGTCGTCGCCGCGGTCCGCCGCTGCGCCGAACGCGGCGTCAGGGCGCTGATCGTGACCGCGACCGGCTTCGACCGGGAACAGGGCCTCGAACTGCTGAAGGCCTGCCGCGCCAACGGGATACGCCTCGTCGGCCCCGGCAGCCTCGGCGTCGCCGCGCCGCACGGAGCCGAGGGATTCAGCGCCCTGCTGTCCGCCACGGCGCCCGACCCGGGACCGGCCGGCGTGGCCGTCCAGTCCGGCGGCGTCGGCCTGGCGCTGCTCAGCCACCTGGACCGGCTCGGCATCGGCGTCAGCACCTTCGCCGCGGTCGGCGAGAAATACGACGTCAGCGCGAACGACCTGCTGCTGCACTGGGAGCAGGACTCTGACACGAAGCTCGGCCTGCTGCACGTCGAGTCCTTCGGCAATCCGCGGAAGTTCGCGCACACCGCACGCCGCCTGTCGCGGCTGATTCCGCTGTTCGCCGTCGATCCTGAGCAGTCCCCGAGCCAGGCGCGCACCGCGCTCTACGCGCAGGCCGGAATCATCGCGGTGCCCTCACTCGGCGCGCTCGTGGACGCGGCGGCCCTCGCGGCGCACCAACCCCTGCCGCGCGGCCGACGCGCGGCCGTGATCGGGAACACGCACGGGATGGTCAGCCTGGCCGTGCAGGCGTGCCTTCACTCAGGGTTCGAGGTCACCCACGCCGTCGACGCCACCCCGTCCGCCGACGCCGCCAAGCTCGCCGCCCACGTGACGCACGCCTTTGACCGCGCCGAGGCCGATGCGGACGCCTCCGACCTGCCCGAGTCCCTGCTCCTGGCATTGGCCCCGGCGACCCCCGAACTCACCGACCTCGACGCCGTCATGGCCGCGATCCCCGCCGGAGTCCCGGTGCTGGCGGTCCTCGCCGAGCAGCCCGAATCAGTGGCCGTACGCCGTTACGGTGCCGGACAGGAGTACGTGCTGCCCTGCTACAACGACGCCGCCGCGGCCGCCGGCGCGCTGACCGCCGTGCGACGCGCAGGGCGCGTGAAGAGCCTCTCCGCGCGCATCGAGTACCCCGCGGGCATCGATCTCCCCGCCCTGCGCGCCGTGATCGACTCCGCCCTGAAGAACGCCCCAACCGGCGGCGAACTCCCACTCTCCGAACACGCCGCCCTGCTGACCGCCCTCGGCATCGGCCCCGCAGGCCCGCACCTGGGCCCCGACGCGGGCGAAGCGACCGTGACCGCCTGGCAGGACAAGGTCTTCGGCCCGGTGCTCTTCGGCCTGTCCGACGTCTGGCGCCAGCCGGTCACGATGCTCGCGCCCGTCGACGCGGGCACCGCCGAGGGCGTCGCCGCCCGGGTGGCCGGGGTGCCCGCGCCCCCGCTCGCCGACCTGTTCGCCCGCGTGGCCGCCCTGGTCGACGCGTGCCCCGAGATAGCCTCGTTCCGGCTGGACGTAGAGTTCGACGAGACGGGCGTGCGGCGCGGCGAAGGCGCCACGCTCGTCGCCCCGACAGAGAGTCAGAACCCTTACCTGAGGAGGCTCCGCCGTGCCCCGGTCGAATGAACCCGCGAGGCTGCTGGTCCCGTGGGACGAGGCGCTGCTCAGCTACAATCTCGGACCCGACCACCCGCTCGCCCCCGTGCGCGTCGAGCTGACCATGGCCCTCGCCCGCGAGCTCGGCGTCTTCGAGGCCCCGGACGTCGAGCTCGTCGCCGTCACCCCGGCCACCGACGAGGCGCTCGAGCTCGTGCACGACCCCGCGTACATCGCCGTCGTCCGCGCCGCGCTCGAGGCGGACCCGGTCTTCCTGCGCCGCCACGGCTTCGACTCGCCGGACAACCCCGTCGTCCCCGGACTGCACGAGTCCTCCGCCCTGATCGCCGGCGCCAGCGTCCGCGCGGCCGAGGCGGTGTGGAGCGGCGAGGCCGAGCACGCCGCCAACATGGCGGGCGGCCTGCACCACGCGATGCGCGCCAGAGCATCAGGGTTCTGCGTCTACAACGACGCCGCGATCGCCATCGCCCACCTGCTCGGCCGCGGTGCCGAGCGCGTCGCCTACGTGGACGTGGACGTGCACCACGGCGACGGCGTGCAGGCGGCCTTCTACGACGATCCCAGGGTCCTGACGATCAGCCTGCACGAGACCCCCGCCTCGCTGTTCCCCGGCACCGGCAGGCCGGACGAGACCGGCGCCAAGGGTGCCGAGGGCATGAGCGTCAACGTAGCGCTCCCGCCGTACACCGGCGACGAGGGCTGGCTCCGCGCCTTCGACGCGGTAGTGCCCCCGCTGCTCAAGGCGTTCGCCCCCGAGGTCCTGGTCACCCAGCTGGGCTGCGACAGCCACGCCCTGGACCCGCTGGCCCACCTCGAACTCTCGGTAGACGCCCAACGCGCCGCTATCGCCGCGCTGCACGACCTGGCCCACCAGCACGCCGACGGCAGATGGCTGCTCCTCGGCGGCGGAGGCTACGCCCTGGTCGACGTCGTCCCCCGCACCTGGGCGTCGGCCCTAGCCGAGGCGGCCCACAACCCCGTCCCCGCCGAGACCCCCACCCCCGCCGCCTGGCACCAGTTCGTCCGCGATCGCACCGACCGCGCCGCCCCCACCCGAATGACCGACGGCCGCCCCGCCACCTTCCGCCGCTGGGTAGACGGCTATGACCCCGCCGACCCCGTGGACCGCGCCATCCGAGCCACCCGTACCGCCGTCTTCCCGGAGCACGGACTGGATCCGCAGCCGTAAGGTCGGTGGGGCTTCGGGTGGTGAAAGAAGCTGAACCCGGAAGCTCTTTCCTGGAGGTTGACCGTGCGTGCCGCTTCGACCCGGCGATGCCCTATCCCAGGGTGATCCCGCCGAGCGGGCGTCGACCGCGTGCCCGGGACACGCGCGTTCGCTCCCCGCTCGGCTACGGCGTGCGAAATCGCCGTCGTGGTGACAATGGCCTACGCGATACTCGCCAAGCTCGTATAACTCTTCAGGAGCGCACATGCCGTACGTCGTCGAGTTCGAGAACGTGTCCACTGCCGGCTTGGAATCGTCCCCGGTCGCGGAGGCTCTCGCGGGGTTGCGCGCGAACGAGGCGCGCTACTACAAGAACAAGTACGATCACGTCTTCACCGTCAGCCCGGCGAACGAGGCACCGGAGGCGCTCGCGTGGGTGACCCGCGTCCTCGCTGATGAGCGTGACATCGTCATCGCTGCTCGGCCGCTCGAGGTGACCTCGTTCGAGGTGGACGGTTTCCGGATGGCGTACGTGTTCTACGAGTCCGGGCTGTCGATCAACGTGATGTACGGCATCGAGGACGGGGCGAAGCGCGCGGTCGGCTTCAAGCTCTCCGAGGGCATGGAAGTCCCCGAGGAACTGGCGACGCGCTTCAAGTTCGCGCGCCAGAAGTCGAAGCTGGCCGGCGTGATCCGCGGCTCCTTCTTCGTGATCAAGGGCGAATACTGACGTCAGGTCAGACCGGCCCCGCCGCCACTGCGCGACGGGGCCGGAACAGCTCAGCTCAGCCGCGCACGGTCTTGAGCGCGCCGGCCCAGGACTCGAGCTGGTCGAAGAGGGTCGTCGCGGCGTCGTCGTGCTGGGGGCCGGGCTTGAAGACGGAGAAGTTCTCGAAGTCGGTGAACAGCGAGAACGACAGCTGCTGGCGGACGGTGGCGATCTGGAGTTCGCTGGAGATCGCGCGGAGGTGCTCGATGGCCCGGGCGCCGCCGAGCGCTCCGTAGGACACGAAGGCCGCCGCCTTGTTGTTCCACTCGGCGTACAGGTAGTCGATCGCGTTCTTGAGCACGCCCGAGGTGGAGTGGTTGTACTCCGGGCTGACGAAGATGAATCCGTCGTACGAGCCGATCGTCGCGGCCCAGGCCTTGGTGTGCTCGCCCGCATACTGCCCCATGGACGGCGGCATGGCCTCGTCCAGGTGCGGCAGCGGGTAGTCCGCGAGGTCCACCAGCTCATACTTCGCGCCGGTGCGAGTGGAAGCCTTCTCCAGGACCCAGTCGGCCACGGCCTTGCCGTTTCGGCCGGGGCGGGTGCTGCCGAGGATGACGGCGATCTTCAAGTCGCTCATGGATGCTCCCAAGTCTGTGAACGTGCTGGCACGGTCGAAGGCGTCGGCGCCCGCGGCGTGAACGCTGTGCGGACGGCGTCTCCCCACGCCCAGCATAAACGGACTACACCCCGCTTTGTATTCCGCTCGGTAGGCTGGATTCCATGGAAAGACCTGTCCTGCCCCTGGCGGCGCCGCGCGCCGAGCGCGCCGACGCCGCGCGCAACCGCCGACACCTGCTCACCACGGCCCGCGAGATGCTGGCCGGGCCGTGCGGCGTGGACGGCCTGACGATGGACGGTCTTGCCGAGCGCGCCCGGCTCGGCAAGGGCACGGTCTTCCGCCGATTCGGCACCCGCGCCGGGATCTTCCAGGCGCTGCTGGACGACGACGAACGGGCCTTCCAGGAGCGCGTGATGGCGGGACCGCCGCCGCTGGGCCCCGGCGCCGCCCCGGTGGAACGCCTGATCGCGTACGGCCGGGCCAGGATCGCGTTCATGCTGGCCCACCGCGAGATCGCCCGCGCGGCGCTCGATGGGAGCCAGTCCATCCCGATCGGATCCGAGACGCCGCTGTCCCGGGCGCATATCCGCATGCTGCTGGGGCAGGCTCGGCTCGACGGCGCGGACCTCGACATGCTGGCCTTGCAGCTCACCGCCGCCCTGGACGGCCCCCTGCTGCTCTATCTGTCCTCCGCCGACCGCACCGAGCCCGCCGAGACCGAGCAGCGCACGGCCCGAGCCTGGCAGGACCTCGTCCAGCGCGTCTGCGGCGGGTGACCGACACACCGCCACCGGGGATGCAAAGCGGGGTAGGGTCCGTTTAAGCTGTGAGGGTGCGGCAACGCGTCGGAGCGGCCGCGGGAACCGACGGATTGGATGGGAAAGAGATGCCTCTCACCGGAGAGTACGAGCCGAGCGCGTTCGACTTCAGCCGCGATCAGGTCGCGCTCTACGAGCGCACCGGCGGTGCCGAGGGCGCCGACAACCAGGGCAGGCCGGTGATCGTGCTGACGTCGGTGGGCGCCAAGTCCGGGAAGCTGCGCAAGACGCCGTTGATGCGCGTCGAGCACGCGGGCCAGTACGCCGTAGTCGCGTCGCTGGGCGGTGCGCCCAAGCACCCCGTCTGGTACCACAACCTGGTCGCGAACCCCCATGTGGAGCTCCAGGACGGCCCGGTGAAGCAGGACTACCAGGCCGCGGAGGTGCACGGCGACGAGTACGAGCTCTGGCTCGAGCGGGCCGTCGCGACCTGGCCGGACTACGCCGAGTACCAGAAGAAGACCACGAGGAAGATGCCGATCTTCGTCCTCACGCCCCTCGCGGCGTAGCGGCACGAAGTCGCGGCGCGAGGAGGCAGCCGGCGTCCGTCCGCTTTCAGCTGGTCGTCGACTGCGTCGACCCCGACCGGCTCGCCAGGTTCTGGGCCGACGCGTTGGGCTATGAGCTCGCGCCGGCCCCGGCCGGGTTCGCCACCTGGAACGACTTCTACCGCGATCTGGGCGTGCCCGAGCAGGAGTTGGTCGACGGAGCGGACCGGATCAGCGACCCGGAGGGCCACGGGCCGAGCATCTGGTTCCACGTCGTCCCCGAGACCAAGACCGTCAAGAACCGGCTGCACCTCGACATCCACGCCGGCGGCGAGCGGGCCGACCCCATTGAGTCGCGCCGGGAGTTCGACATCAACTGATGCGGCGTCGGTGCCGTTGCCTCGCGGCTGTGACAAGAAAGCGCGCCCAGCCCCTCCGCACGCCTCAGTTCTCGTAGTTCTCCACCACGCGGGTCGGGCGCTCGCGGGCGCGGGTCGGGTCCTGGTCCCATTCGCGGCGGGCTTGGCGCTGGCGCAGCAGGTCCCAGGCCTGGTCGAGCTGCATCTCGAGTTCGGCCAGGCGGCGACGGCGGTCGGCGTCGTCCAGGTCGGACGGCGCGGCGCCGTCGCCGCGCAGGCTGTGCTCCTCGTCGATCAGCTCGTTGATGCGGCGGTGGATTTCCGCGTTGGCGTCCGCCATGGCGCTCGACCTCCTGAGTAACCGGTACGTGCCTTCTTGGCCGCGCTACCCGCCGTTGAGCTTCGCGGCGATGTCGACGAGACGACGGCCCTGGTAGCGCGCTGCTTCGAGGGTAGCCTCGTCCGGGCCCGCGCCGCTGCCCGAGGGCCAGCTGACGCCGTAGGGGTTGCCGCCCGCGGCGTAGAGCAGCGGGTCGGTGTAGCCGGGCGGGACGATCAGGCAGCCCCAGTGGTAGAAGACGTTGTTCAGCGACAGGATCGTCGACTCCTGGCCGCCGTGCCGGTTCATCGAGCTGGTGAAGCTGGTCACCGGCTTGTCCTGCAGCTTGCCCTGCTGCCACAGCCCGCCGGTCAGGTCGAGGAACTGCTTGAGCTGCGCGGTCACGTTGCCGAAGCGGGTCGGGGTGCCGAAGGCGTAGGCGTTGGCCCACTCCAGGTCGTCGAGCGTCGCCTCGGGCACGGCGCCCTTGGTGGCGTCGACGTGGGCGCGCCAGGCCGGGTTGGAGTCGATCGCCGCGTCGGGGGCGAGTTCGTGGACGCGGCGCAGCCGGACCTCGGCGCCCTGCTTCTCGGCCCCTTCCGCCAGGGCCGACGCGAGGGTGCGGACGTTTCCGGTGGCGCTGTAGTAGATCACGGCCAGGCGGACGCTCATGAAGTGGCTCCTTTCGTCCCCACCATTGGAACCTCTTTGCACAGCGGGCGCGAGCGGGGCCGAACCCGTGCGGGCTACTGCGGGTCGGTCTCGATCTCAGGTTCACGCGTTTCGCGCAACGCCCGCCACACGGCCCACGCGATCGAGGCCAGCGGCACGGCGACCACCGCCCCGGCGAGGCCGGCGAGCGAGGTCCCGGCGATCACGCAGACCGCCACGACCACCGGATGCAGGCGCACCGCCCAGCCCATCACCAAGGGCTGCAGCAGGTGCCCCTCGATCTGGCCGATGACGACGATCAGGATGAGCACGATGATCGCCGTGGTCACGCCCCTGCTGGCCAGCGCGACGACCGTGGCCACGGCCAGCGCGATCGGCGAGCCGACGAGGGGGATGAAGCTGGCCACGAACTCCAGCAGCGTCAGCGGCAGGACCAGCGGGACGCGGAGGATCTTGAGCGCGACGCCGACCATGATCGCGTTCGCGCCCGCGACGAGGACGATGCCGCGCGTGTACCCGGCGAACGTGGTCCAGGCCGTCCGTCCGGCGCGGGCCCACGTCTCGCGCGAGCTCTCCGGCAGTTGGCGCTGGAACCAGGCCCACATCCGGTCGCCCGAGCTGGTGAAGAAGACCGCGCAGAAGACGGCCAGCGCCAGCACGGTCACGATGTCCACGACCCGGCTGGCCTCGCTGACCGCCTGGTTGATCAGCGTCGACCGGTGCTGCGAGAGCCACGTCGTGAGCTTGCCCTGCAGGTTCGTCAGCGTGTTCGGGTTGACGTGGAACGGCGCGCCCTGCAGCCACGTGCGGATCCGGTCCACGCCGCCGCGGAACTCGTTGCCCAGGCTGCTCGACTCGTTGGACACCGAGTCGGCCACCAACCAGCCGAGCGCGCCGAGCAGCGCGATGGTGCCGAGCGCCGTGACCAACACCGCGAGCGGTCGCGGAATGGATCGGGACAGCACCCGCACCGGGGGCCACAGCAGCGAGGTCAGGATCAGCGAGATGAACAGCGCGATGAAGACCAGCTCGAAGCGCACCGCCACGCGGAAGAGCACGTACACGGCCCCGCCGAGGATGAGCAGCCGCCATGCGTAGTCCGTGGCCCGGCGCAGCCCGGGACCCACCGTCCGGTGACCGGGGAGCTGATCCATGGTCAGCTGCCTACCCGGGAATCGGCCATGGATGCGGAGCGTTAGGTCCACCGGTGGACGGCGTTGCCCAACCGAGCTTAGTTAGGTTAGCCTTACCTAACATGCTTCTGGCGACATCAACCGTGAGAGGAACGGTCGAGGTTGAGGTACACGGGTCCCAAGGTGCGGCGTTCGCGGCGCGCCGGCATACCGCTGACGCGCAAGGCCGAGCGGATCATGGAGCGGCGTCCGCAGCCGCCGGGTCAGCACGGCGTGAGCCGCCGTCCGTCGAAGGAGAGCGACTACGGCCGCCAGCTTGCCGAGAAGCAGCGCATCCGCTGGTATTACGATCTGACCGAGCGTCAGCTGCGCACCACCTATGACAGGGCCAATCGGCGCCCCGGCCGCGCGGGCGAGAACGTGATCGCCGCGCTCGAGTCGCGGCTGGCCACGGTCGTGCTGCGGGCCGGATTCGCCGCCTCCATCTATGCGGCCCGGCAGTTCGTCAACCACGGCCACGTCACGGTGGACGGCGCCAAGGTCGACATCCCGTCCTACGTCGTCAGGCCCGGCCAGACCGTCGCCATCCGCGAGCGCTCCCGGCGCATCCCGGCGTTCGTCGCGGCCGAGGAGGGCCAGTACGCCGACGAGCACGACGCCGCGTATCTCGACGTCCAGCGCGAGGAGCTGGCCGTGTCGGTGCTGCACGAGCCGCGCCGCGCGCAGGTCCCGGTGCCCTTCGACGAGCAGCTTCTGGTGGAGTTCTACTCCCGCTGATCCTGCCGCTCATCCTGCCCTTATCCCTCGGCCGAAGGTCCAGCTGATTCCCCATCAGCCCTTGTCGCAGCACGCGTATGCATGCTGCAATGACGGCGAGGGGAAGGCGGAGCAGTGATCACCTGGTGGGGAAAGCGGCCCAAGCTGCTGGCGTTCATCGTGCTCAGCGGCCTGGTCGCGATCCTCGCCGGGCTCGCCGCGATGACCGGATTCGGCGATGGCTACCTGCCGAACTTCCTGCTCAACGCGGCCTGCGACATGCTCGGCGGGCTCACCGTGCTGTTCCTGATCGAGCCGATCATCCGCACCGCGGCGATCGGCATCCGGGCGCATCCGTTCATGAGCTCGACCCGGTTCACGGCGCGGGTGGCCGCCTCCACGGACGTCGTGCGGATCCTCGACACCGCCAGCAAGATGATCCGCGACGACGTCGAGGACGAGAACCGGCTGCTCGAGGCGATCCGCAGCGCGACGTCGAACGGCGCCCTCGTCAAGGTGCTGCTGATGAATCCGTCGTCGGACGCCTCCCGCGCGCGCGACGCCCAGCTGCGCGACCGGCACCCGGACTTCGACCTCGACCGGATGATCAACCGCACGATCACCCAGCTGCTGCGGATCCAGCGCGAGCTCGGCGAGCTCGGCTCCCGGGTCGAGCTGCGGGTCTACTCTTCGCCGGTGCCGTTCATCCTCTACGGCGCCGACTCCGCGCTGCTGTACACGATCGTGCCGCACAGCCTGCTCGTGGACGACGCGCCGCAGGTCGAGGTGCGCGCCGAGACCGAGCTCGGCCGGCACCTGCTCACCGGCTTCAACACACTCTGGGACTCGGCGCGCGGCCTCGACGAACTGGTCAAGGTCCGCTTCGCCGAACAGCCGGGGGACGTGCCGATGCTGATGCGGCACATCGAGCACGAAGGCGTGCTCTACCTGGTCTCCAGCCGCATCGACCGGGTCTACGAGTACCAGAACGAGCCGCGCTTCCTGCTCGGCGACGACTCCAGCACCGTCTACCGCGCGGTTCCGGTCACCTTCGGCACCAGCGTGCACAGCTGGCTGCTCGAGGCGCTCCAGGACCGCTACCCGCGTTCGGTGCGGCGGGCCGACCGGCGCTTCTACCGGGTGGTCAAGGACGACCGCGCCGAGGAGGAGAACGGCCGGCTGCGCGCCTTCCAGGGGCTGCCCGCCGTGC
>WNGR01005887.1_pt1 | contig 13138 bp, 19 predicted proteins | sample 5407581 | NCBI WGS metagenome assembly WNGR01 (sample SAMN13153383, study PRJNA577476) | soil metagenome | isolation source: 80 cm soil or saprolite under Garry oak tree replicate 2 | place: USA:California | collected 2016-06-15 | reverse complement strand
GGAGTGTGATACGCTTTCCCTTCTCGGAAATTGCTGAGCCAGATTTCACCTCGTTGTCCCTGTAGCCGCAGCGCTCGCAATTGGTAGACATGATGAGGATATCCTGTTGGTTGATTGAGACGTAGCAATTGCGTGAGGCGTAGAATGTCGCACCTTGAAGTAAGGGATAACAACTTTCTTCATCATGGTGTCGAGAGGGTGGCCACAACTGGAGCATATTCCCGGGAAGACGTATATTTCTTCATTTCCACTGTCATCTGCAGGGGCATCTTCTGTCACGTTTTCTTTCTCGTCGACGACAGAACCATCAGCAGCGACCAGCCCAAGGGCGACATTCTGCTCCTTTGTCCGGCGGTACGTTCTGAGATTCCACTTGGGATCGGCCATGGAGTCTACAAATTCAATGAACGAATTGCCGGCTGGATCATCAAGTTTAAGGGTGAAAGGTGGCATTGGTGCTTCTAAGTTGACAGCCCTCTTGGGTGTGATACCTCCTTCACTGTACTCGTCTTCGTCAGGGACGATGACTTTTAACTTATCCACTAGTGCCTGGATCTTTGTGAAGGTATCTTCATCCTGGATGCGGCGCAAAGGTTGATCATAGCTCAAATCGCGAATCACGTCTCCGATTACGCCCTCTACCGTTGTGAGCTGGCCCTTAGAGGCCGGTATAGTCAGCTCATACTCTGGGATTGTGACAGTACATGTTTCGGACTTGACGATTTGACGGTTGAGGTCCTGCCTTGAGAGTATACGAGCAGTGTAAACCGCTCCTTCGGCTGAGAGACAGACGCATTCAGATGGATGGGATTCTTCATATGCGGACGGTCGCTTACGTCGGATGACACCCGCAGACTGGATCTCGTTATTGGAAAAGCCACAATGCTCGCAGCGGAAGGACATCACGATAACCTCGTGGAAATAAGGGATAGACGTCAAGAGAAGTCGCGTGGTTCCCTATATCCTTGTTCCTCCCATGTCAAGATATAGCACGGAGGAACGGATTTGGTTACCTGCTCTTCACAATTGACGCATAATGACTCGATCTCCTGCACTACCCTTTCTTCGTCACCGTCAGCAGACGCGCTAGTTGCATCTCCGTCTTTACCCGAGTCTTCTGGGTTATCTGCCTGTTCTGCAAGAGAGCCGATTGATGGAAAGAGATTATCTTTGGCCATGGAAGTAGATGATGCCGTCTCTCACCCGCGGCCCGGTACGGCGGTGTTGCACAAAGTCAGTGCCCTCGCTGAGTCAGCGAGTCCTGTTTTCTTCCTGAGCTTGGGTCCTCGACCGCTCCATTACAATGAGCGTCTGGGTCAGTACGCTTTGCCATCGCCGTGATTAATTGTTTCTCATGCGTACGTTTTCGCATAGACGGAGCATCGAAATCCCGAAGGTAGAACATACTGGTTCAATACCACTTCCAAGGAAAGTGTATGGGAGAAGCCAGACGGTTCGTCTTTGGGTCGTTCTTATGTTTGTTTCCTATCGTTGACTTTAATCACAGAGCTGAAATCTCCGTTTGAGGTATGCTTACTGTGATATACTTTGCTCGACTAGGTTAATTGAGACCACATCCAGCGAGCGCTCAAGCAGACACCATGGAAAGAGTACTTTTCTGGTGGCAAGAAGTACTTCTACAATGTACGCTCCACCAGCGCCCTATCACGTCGATATTGACTTAAGACCTCCACAGACAACAACAAAGGAGTCCAAGTGGGACATGCCGGAGGAGCTTTTGTTGTTAATGGAAAAGGTTGAGACGGAGACTAAAGAGGCTCTGGCACCAGCTCCCTCGTATGTCCCTTCCTTGATTTCTTTCATTGTTATTTGGTCCAACGATGAAGTTATGCTAGTTCTGCCCCTCAAGCCATTCTCCCAGCTGCAGCTGGAGTTCCACAACCCGGCGCCTTGATTCCTTTAGGCGCAGACTCCCTTCCCGAGCAACCTAACGCCCAACCCGCTCACCAGCCCGTCCCCTCTGCTCTTCCTGCACGCCCCAATCCTCCCGACGAGCCGACCATTCCACATAATGGCTTCGCGACCTTCGAGGAAGGCGAAAAGGCGTTCGTGTATCTTTTGCGCAAGGCGGGTGTCGACGCGACTTGGACGTGGGATCAGACAATGCGTGCCATCATAACGGACCCGTTATACAAAGCATTGAATTCGCTTGCGGAGAAAAAAGCTAGCTGGCAAAAGGTGGGCTCTCCCTATTCCTCCCCCTCCCCCTTGCAGTTCTCTAATATGCAAACATGGTAGTATACTGAAGGATTGAAAGCCAAGGAGCAAGAGGAGCGAGAAGCCCGTCTCGCAAAGATACGCCCGGCCGTCCGTAACATGTTAAGGGGGAATCCTAACGTGTTCCACTATACGACATTCTCCACCGCAGACAAGCTTTTTGCGCAGCACCCGATCTGGCAACAGGCGCGGGTAGAACCAGAGCGTAAACTGATTTTTGATGAATATGTCACCGAGCTTAAACAGCGTGAAGTGGTACGAGTCATGTTACTCGCCTCTGAAATCTCTCCCTGATGTGTCATTTTAGCAAGAAAACAGGGCAGCGCGGAACCGTTCCATAACGAAACTCATGTCGCTTTTTAAACAGCTCGGAGTTGATGTCCTCACGCGCTGGCGCAGCGCGCATTCTCTCGTGCTGGAGTCAGAGGAGTGGCAAAGTGACGAAGAGCTGAGGCAGCTCCCTGGGCTTGATATCTTGCTCGCATTCGAGGATTATAGCCGGGTTCGTGAGCGCGAGTTTGAGGATGAGATGCGACGCAAGCAAGTCCACAAATCACGATCAGAGCGCAAGGCTCGTGAAGCTTTCAAGGTACCGCCTTAGTCTTCCCCTCTACTTTCTGTCCTATCCTCATGGACGTACACAGGCCGTTCTGCAAGAGTCTGTTGCCTCTGGCGACATCAAAGCGCGTTCCAAGTGGAAGCACGTCTACCCGAAATTCTCGACTGACATTCGGTACCTCGACATGCTTGGCAGGCCTGGATCTAACCCAATTGAGTTGTTCTGGGATGTAGTGGACGATCTTGACCAGAAATTGGACGCGAAGATTGCCATTGTGGAAGCGGCTATCAAGCGTCACAATACTAAACTCAGTTCCAATGTCGAAGGTAGCTCCCAGCAGTGGTCAATTCAACCAGAGACAACAGAAGCAGACTTTTTAAAGGTTGTGCAAGAGAACGGTGACGAAGAGTCGGCCGCTCTCGCTCCGGATGATTTACACCAGATCTTTACAACGGTACTTTTCTACTCTGAAACCACGTCTCATATTTACCCTGTGACGCAGTTGCACGACCAAGCTGTGAGGCAGCAGGCCGACGAGAAGCGGAGGGCCGAACGAAGAGCGAGACATATGCAAGACGACTTGCGTTACGCAATTAAAAAGCTGTCCGAGCCCCTCGACATCGGCCTTGGTTACGAAGAGGTATGTCTTCCGTCCTCAGGCACATCTCAAAATAATGACGGGGATGTAGGCTGTACCATTAATTGAACACCTTCCCGAGTTCAAGGTGCTCGACGACGAGGGCCGACGTGCAGCGTTCGGTAAGTTTGTTAAGAGGCACAAGGCGAGCATCCTGTCTTTTTTTTGCTCGACGTTCGTTCATAATCGGTCTACAGGAACGTCTGCGTGAGATTTCGGATGACGGAGCATCGACGACTAGTCGCAAGCGCAAGGAGCCTAGCCACCGCGAGGTCGAGAAAGAGCGCGACAGGGACCCGCGAGAACGAGAACGAGAACGAGATAAGGAAAGGGATCGCGATCGAGACCGGGACCGGGACCGGGACAGAGACAAGGACAGAGACAAGGAAAAGGACAGAGACCGGGATCATGACCGAGACCGCGACAGAGACCGTGATCGGGATAGAGACCGCGAACGCGAACGCGACCGTGATCGTGATCGTGATCGTGATCGTGACCGTGACCGTGATCGCGACCGTGATCGCGACAAGGACAGAGACCGCGGTTCCCGGTACCACCGCGGGTATGAAGATAGTCGCTCAACGCGCGACTACGGACGTGAGCGCGAACGGGACTGGGAAGGTGACTCGCCACGAGACCGTCGTGACCGAGATCGAGATAGATACGCGGGACGGGGACCAAGTTCTCGAAGGGAAGACAGGAAACGACGTGCCGGGAAGGAGGAGGAAGATCGTGGCAGCCATGACGAACCACGAGAGAAGAGGGAGGCAGAAACTGAGGAGCGAAGCGAGAAAGTGCGTGAAGTTTTATGAGCAAGAGTCCGTCAATTTATTTCTAATACTCACTCGCTCGCAGAGAGCGAGGTATGATACGGAAGCTCCTTCCAAGGACCGAAGTCGTCGTGCCGAAACGCCAGAGGAGGGAGAGATATGATATTTTACCAAGCTCTGTAATTTTCGATTTGGAGCTATTATAAAGTAACATAACGCTACGATGACGATGCCTGCTCTTGTGAACGAACGTGAATAGGGCCTATGCGAAGACGGGTATATGTCTGCTTGTGTGGGATAGTCCTTTCGTACCCTTTTCGCCTCTTCTTCTTGAAAATATGCTCCATCTTCCCTTTCGTATGCTCGACGACCGTAGCCTCGACGGAAATATGACTAGTGGGGATATCCGGGGACCCTCGGAGGGTGTACTCGCGGGAGCCAACCTCATGTATCTGGGAGAGAGACAGGATGTCTCCAACACGGACGTCGACGAGGCGGGGCACAGTCAAAAGGTCCTTGGGAGCAAGAAGATATTTTTTGCCAGCAATGGAGGCTATCACATATTGGTTGGGTTGAGAGCGAATAAGATCGAGGGCGCGAGAAGTAGACGAAGGCGTCCTCGCGTCGGTGTGAAGTGCCCTGATGAGTTGCTGGCGTATATGCGGCACTGAAGAAACAATAAGTCAAGTCTATCACGAGAAAAAAGACGGACGCACAACAGGACCACGTCCAGCCAGCCATCGTGTCCTCTTCGTTCCGTTGTCCCGCTGCCCGCTGCGTTGGGGCGAACCTGCTTGACCCGGCTTCATCCGACGGTGTTTAAACTCCGATAGAACCTTCGAAATTTCGGAAAAGCTCGCGGCGCTGGCAACAACTCGACTTCTCATCTCCAACCCGTCGCATTTGCCGTCCTCTTTTCTCTCTCCTTCCCTCCATGCAGAAATTCGCCGTCCTAAACGCTACTCGTGCGGCTACGCTGGCCGCTGCTGGGAAGGTCACCTTTTTTTCCTATTTTTTTTCCTATACCACTTCTTGTTGACGCCATCTTCCTTAGAACGCTTCCCGTGCTGCACCTGCTGTCGCACGTTCGTATGCAACTGCGAAAGCTGGTTCGTTTCTTCTCATGTTGCTATGCGCTCACCTAACTCACCCGCTGTCCTCGTGCTTCTCCCGTTGTCCCAACCTTGACACGTCATATTAGCTGCGTCGGAGGTGTCCTCCATCCTGGAGTCTCGGATAGCTGGTTCTTCCGTTGGCAGCAATGTCGAAGAAACCGGTCGCGTTCTCAGTACGTATCTACCTTTTCAAACCAGCACACTTAGAGATTGATTTCTACTTTGTTTAGGCGTCGGTGACGGTATTGGACGCGTCTGGGGTCTCAGAAACGTGCAAGGTCAGCGTAATTTCCTCAAACGCCGACCCAGCCCCATTACTGATGGTTGCATCAAATTACGTAACCAGCGGAGGAAATGGTGGAGTTTTCGTCCGGTGTCCGTGGAATGTGCTTGAACTTGGAAGCCGACAATGTCGGTGTCTCTATCTTCGGTAACGACCGTCTCATCAAGGAGGGCGACACCGTCAAGCGTACCGGTCAGATTGTCGACGTTCCAGTCGGTCCTGCCCTTCTTGGCCGTGTCGTTGACGCCCTCGGCAATCCTATTGATGGCAAGGGTCCCATCGAGGCTGCTGAGCGTCGTCGTGCCTCCCTTAAGGCTCCTGGCATTCTCCCCCGTCGTTCCGTGAATCAGCCCATGATGACTGGCATTAAGCCCATCGACGCGATGGTACCCATCGGCCGTGGTCAGCGTGAGCTTATCATCGGTGACCGTCAGACCGGCAAGACAGCCGTTGCTATCGACACCATCCTCAACCAGAGGCGTTGGAACGAGGGTAAGGACGAGGAAAAGAAGCTGTACTGCGTCTATGTCGCCGTTGGACAGAAGCGCTCGACTATCGCACAGCTTGTCAAAACCCTGGAAGAGAACGATGCGATGAAATATTCCATTATTGTTGCCGCTACTGCTTCAGAGGCCGCTCCTCTCCAATACCTCGCACCATTCTCCGGATGTGCAATGGGCGAGTGGTTCCGTGACAACGGCAAGCACGGTGAGTAAATCAGCATCCTGCGCGACTGCCTCGCGTTCAACCTTGACTCGTTCAGCCCTTATTATCTACGACGATTTGTCCAAGCAAGCTGTAGCCTACCGCCAAATGTCTCTCCTTCTCCGTCGCCCTCCAGGTCGTGAGGCTTACCCCGGTGACGTTTTCTACTTGCACTCTCGTCTCCTCGAGCGTGCAGCAAAGATGAACGACAAGTTCGGTGGAGGCTCACTCACTGCGCTTCCCATCATTGAAACTCAGGGCGGTGATGTGTCTGCTTATATCCCTACCAATGTATATTTTCAAGCCAGAATCCGTCGGAACACGTACTTACAAGTTCGGCATAGGTCATCTCCATCACAGACGGCCAGATCTTCTTGGAGGCCGAGCTCTTCTTCCGTGGTGTCCGCCCCGCAATTAACGTCGGTCTTTCCGTGTCCCGTGTCGGTTCTGCTGCGCAAACGTATGCGTCTCGCCAATAGTTTCTGCCACCTCATTGACTTTGTTACAGTAAGATCATGAAGAAGTTTGCTGGTTCATTGAAGCTTTACCTTGCTCAGTATCGTGAAGTTGCAGCATTCGCTCAGTTTGGTTCCGATCTCGATGCTTCGACGCGCTTCCTTCTTGCACGTGGTGCCCGCTTGACCGAGCTTCTCAAGCAGGGTCAGTACCAGCCACTTGCTATGGAAATCCAGGTCCCGATCATCTATGCTGGTGTGAACGGTCTCGTGCGTACAGTGCTTGTGCTCTGCAAACCCCCACAGCTGACGTGTGTTGCAGTTGGACTCCATCCCAGTCGATAAGATCACGAAGTGGGAAGCTGAATTCCGTGAGCACCTGTCGTCGACCCAGGGCCCCTTGCTCGAAAAGATTGCGACCGGTAACGTCACACCAGAAGTGGAGGCAGAGATTAAGAAGGTCGTTGAAGATCACGTCTCACAGTTCGCTTAGAGCCCGTTTGTTGACGGTGGGATGAAAACTTAAAAATACATTCTCCTCTTGTTATCTTCACCAGTGCATTTGGTTTATAACTAGACTATATCTGGACGCTAAGTTGAGTGATAGGGACAGGACGTCTTGTTTTCTGGAGGTTTAGCTCCCTTTGTGGGTGAGGTAGCGTATTAGCGTATAACAACAGTACAGTACCTGAAGCTCGAAGCTTGAAGGACTGGAGGCTAATCTAGTGTGATTGGCCCCACTGCCTTACCATCTATCTGCTGGCAAGGATTAGGCAGACAGCCCAATGTAGTCTTCCTACATAATCCTAGTCGTTGGAGGCAATTTCTCGATACATTTTACAGTAATCAATTCTGCGCGATTCTACAGGGTAGCGATACACCGATACAGAGTAGTATGTTGAAAACTGGTGGCGGTAAGTACGCGCTACAGTAAATTTATTTTGTGTCGCGTTGGGGAAGTAGGTAGACTGTCTTTGTCAGAAGCAAAAGCGAGCAGGGTAACAACTCGACTAGTCTTCGCTTTCGGTTGTCGCACCCGATCCTTGGCCCTGCCCGTCATCGTCCTCGGTGAGTTCCTCTTCTTCCTCATCGTCCTCGTTATTATCCATAGATTGCTTCAGCTGTAATAAGAGTGATTCGGAACATGCCCCGCAAAATCGAGAGGTCTCCCAAGACGGGAGGAAACGTACCATCTCTAAGAGTTCGTGGCATTCGTTTAGGTGTGCCATGACGATCCCTTGGCCCTCGGGGATAGAGCCGTCGATACCTATAAATTTGCCGTCTTTGCGCAACGAGTCAATTTGGTACAGGGCTAGCTGGTACTGTGGGAAAGTTCAAATCCAGTCAGAGCCGCTCGTCGAAGTCTTAGGGCAGGATCATAGGACATCCTAGGGATGTCCGTGCCGAACGACGTCGGCAAATCGATCAGCCCCACATGCGGAGGGGAAGAAACGCACTGGGTATAAGTCGCGTGGGCTGAACGGTCCGCCATACTTTAACACCTCGTTCAAACATTTTTTTACCGTCGAGAGTTTGTTGGCCTAGCTCATTCGGGTTAGTTGAAGGGGGTTAGCGGCGTGCGGAAACGCTCTTACGATCGGCATGAGCTCCTCTGACACCGGCTCGCTGGAGGACAGTAGCCGATAAATGACGCCATAGCACCGTCGAAGGAGATACAGCAGGACCTTTCACAGAATTTGTCAATATCCGAGTGAACTGATGATGGACGCAAGACGGACATATTGCCCAGCAGGTCGGTTCCCGTCCGAGTCTACGAATTTCCCATCGATGCGCATTTTGTCCACCTCCTGAAGACTTAACGAGTAATTCCACAGGTCTGTTTCTCGTAGCGTCCACCGATGCGTCAGCGCAAGTCCCTCAAGTTCCGCACGAATTTCTGTTAGGCGGTCGTGGATAGGCTTCAGAGGCGGGGCGACGTTCTTTGACTCCTCCTGGGCGCGAATTTCTTGGACGATGTCAAAGCACTCTTCGAGAAGCGAGGAGCAAATGGCTTGTGATGCGGGAATATTGCCACCAGGGCCGAGGAACTTTCCATCTACACGTTTACTACGTGTTCCCGGGATGACAGGCGTAAAAAGGCGCAGTCAAGCAGACACAGAAGTTTCATCATCAAGGCAAAAATGGAGCGTGAGTATTCGGGTCTCTGGAGGAAGAAAATCATATAACTCAACGAGTCGATTTTGCGCAACTCTTCTTGCAAGGGTTTAAGCTCCGCTTTGGATGAATCTCCTTTGGCCGCCAGCGCAACAAGCTTCCGTCGAATGGTGACGAGCCGCTCGTGAAGCGGGACGAGCTCAGCGGAGAGCACGGAGAGGTTGTCTTGTAGCTTGCCGAGTACAGACTCTATGAAGATAGGACAAGTGTGAGGAGGTATATTCGGTCATAAGTCACAAGGCAGAAAGACGAACCGCATTCACCAAGTTGTCGCTCCAGAAGTTTAGTCATTGGGTGCTTGCCGCTCTCAGAGTCGCTCTTTATAATGGTATGTAGGTCGTTCAATCGCCGTCGGAAAGGCGCAAGGTCACTTTCGTTGTAAACGGACGATTCATCCATATGGTCGAGAATTTGCTAAATGAAGGAGTCAGCATTTGCAATTGCATCACACTGTTGACGCAAGGGAGCTCCGTGACGATTGATAATTTTAGAGGAGGACCTCTGAAAGGAAATAGGAGCGTTTGTGGTCGCCCGATTTTGGACAAAATGTAAAGCGCTCGCTTCCTGTGGAGCAATACTCACGCGCATACTGGCCAGCTGTGAGTAGGTAGCAGGAGCCTCCTTGGTCTTTCCGATTGTCAAGAAAAAGAGAGATAAGAGATTGAAAACATCAGCGAGCAGAGTATCCAAGCGATTGTTGTAAACAGAGGCGTCATCGCGAACATCGTTCAGTCTTGTCACTGAGTACGCGAATATTAACGATTAAGATGTGATGATCTAGAGGGGGTGGTGACCAACCCTGCTTGATGACGGCTTGATACAGACTGTTTACGTCGGTAGGCTTTATGAAATCGCCGCGATCTTTCTTCAAAGCGGTGAGCCTATTCCTGATGCTATTTTTGGTGAGGAAGGGGGATAGTGGACGAGATGGAGAACTTACCTGATGACCGCCTCGAGGATGGGGAGTTCTAGAATCAAGTCGTAGTCATGATGGCCGTTCAAGCCAGTAGCGAAAAGCGAGCACACGTGCCTTCCTGTGACACGGGTGTGGTCATGGCTCATAGATGTGATGAGATGAGAAGTAGCTGAACCTGAGTTATTATGGCAAACCTCGACACGTGCTCTCACTCAACACGTTAATCTCCTTTCCCACGGCTCTATCATCGCTTCATCACTACCCATGGACAAGATCAAAGAGGTTCGATGTCCTTTCTTCAACAGGAACAATATTCATGTTATTTGTCCTCAGAAACTTGCCAACCTTCGTGCTGAGGCAGACGCTTCCGCCGAACGTGCTGATGCTACAGAAGCGAAGAACAAGAAATACGAACAAGATCTCCTTCAGAAGGACCAGGAGATCACCTCGCTCAATCACAGGATAGGCGTTCTCGATGCGGAACTCGAAAAGACAGAGACCAGGCTGGCTGAAACCAAGGTTGCTGCCGCGGACGGCGAACACAGCAAATCGACAAACGACGGTCTTATTCGCAAAATCCAGCTCCTCGAGGAGGAGCTTGATGCAGCAGAGAAGAACGTGAAGGAGACCGTAGAGAAGTGGGTGTTGTCTACTTACCGTCATTTGTCTTCCTCATACGTTTTGGCAGACTCCGGCAGGTTGATGTCAAGGCGGAGCACTTTGAGCGTCAAGTAGCGCGTGTTGAGCAAGAGCGCGATCAGTGGGAGAAGAAGTATGAGGAAATGAACGACAAGTACCGTCAGTCGAAGGCGGAGCTTGACGAGCTGGTTTCGAACATGGAGGGTCTCTGATGTCCATGGTCTCGCTACTCGTACTCTGCATCACGATCCTCCTGTTTCACTGCCCTACTCATTATCCGGTTCTTTCCCTCGAGTGTATTCCTTTCCATTATTTTACGTTTCCGATGATAAGATGATATAAATCACGTGAGTCTCATATGTCATGAGCTTATGTAATGCAACACGGCGCGTTTGACTCGCCGCGTCGCGTCCTTTGACCACGAACAGCACTTTGACCTGCGATGTTTTCTCAGTCGTCCTCGGCCTCGCAGCCCCCACTTCATGGCCCTTCCTTTTCCGTTGGGGGAATGTCTGGCTCGACAACTACCCACCACCCACACGGCGCAACTTCATACAGCCAGAGCGCTCCCCTTTCCAGTTCTCTAAATGATCCATTTCTTCAGTCCCGTTCCAACTATCAATCAGGATACCTCATGGTCCGTTGCTTTTATCCCATAGTTTGGCTTGCATTATTTACCTTTTGTGTTCCTGCAGTCAATGTCCCAGAATAATGTGTGCAAAGTCCTAACTCATTCTCTCAGCAGAAATAATTTATCCCTACATAACGCATAGGGCTCCCCATCAGCTAACCAACGACTTGATGACATGCCAATTGTACAGACCAAAGCCAAGCTAAATTCGACACTGTCCCGTGCGCCTACCCGTGAGTTTGGGAAGGACCCAATGTTTGAGAGCTCTAGGTGGGCACATTTTTTTTCTGTTTAATTCCTTTAATTCACCACCTTTTCGTTTGCTACAAGACAACGCCAGACACCTGATGAGGATGCCCCTCCTACCGCGTCCGTCAATGATATCCTAAACACCACATATACAGATAGCCCCTCATACCACCAGCGCCCGGTCGGTGCTTTCGCTCCATTGCCTGTGACTTATAACTAACTACCTGTGCAGACATCAAACTTCGAGTCTTCAGTCTCACGAACCCCCCAACTTTCGTCTCATCAGACTCTTGAGCCCCTCTATGTCATCGTCTTCGGCTACCCCCCAGATAAATACAGCATTGCCGTTGAGTACTTCAAGCAACTTGGCGAGACAACGGACCCAGATCCAAACACGGAGATATCCAACTGCTTCAAGATCGGCTTTAAACATCCCGGTGAGGCGATGTGGGCTGTCCGTAAAAATGGCGAGATCGTCGGCGGGAGCTGGATGGTCGGGGTCAAGTGGGCGGTGCGTCACTCTATCACAGCCCTCCTTGGTTTGAACCGAGCGGACTGAGTTCCTACTTTCTAGGATCCCGCCCAGGCAGAACATGTCCTCGGACAATCGATCGCTCGCACAACTGCGTACCTGCCTACGCCTGATGTTAGTCCGCCACTTGATTCCGCACCGGCGGACCCTTTGGGGTCTTCCCGCTTGTCCCACCAGCATTCCCTGTCCGGTTCCCGTTCCCCACATAACGGCACTCCGGCAGTGGGCACCCCGATTCGACTCGCACCATCCACGTCCGCGTTTCGTAAGCCGGGGCAGGGACCCAAACCGGCAACAAGTGGGCAACAACCCACAACGCCGGCAGCGGTAGGAACGCCAGGTACACCGTCGAAAAGTATGATCGGGCAGTTCTCAGATCTCGTTTTTGGGTGGTAGTTGGGTAATCCAGTACAGTACTTCTATAGTGCCATATTACACCCGCGTGCCAGAGCACTGCCAGAGCTTTTTATATATTACACAGCCGTGAAAGCATTTCTCACACGCCGACATGTATCCACGCCTCCGGTGAGACACGGCATATTTGTGTGCGAACCGTTGCCGCATTTCAAGCTCGAGCTGGTTTGCGTTCGAGCCGTTGTCTCTCTATTACCGCCGTCGTGCCAACCACCATGTCACGGCCTCGCCAACGCACCGCCAACAAGCAATCACGGGAGGATTCTCCAATGAAGCCCATCCATCTGAACGGTTCTGCGAGTGCAAGTCGAGGCAACGTTGGCGTGACCACGTCTGTCGCAGGAGTCCTACTAGATTGCTCCCTGCTGTTCGTTCTCGTCTTTGGAGGGTGTTGCTCGTACGTGCCGACGTCCCTCGCTCTTCCCGACTTATCACTTACTATAAGTTTTCTCCTTCCGTGAACATAGCAACGTCTGGGCCTATGAGGAACTGCTCCGCGCAGAGTCTAGCCTTGGTGTGTATCGGGTCGCTCAGGCTATTTCAGTAACTTCCCCGTATAGCCATCCTTTGTTGACCCGCCCCACAGGACCCGCACTCACATTTTCGCAGATGCTCTTTATCACCGCGCAGCAGCTGCCCTCTTTCGTGATATGGGACACCACGTCGCGATCGTGGCTTCCACGGCTCAAGCCGCGTCAGGTCCCCATCTCGCAATGGCTCGTCCTCGTCACCACGTTTGTGTCTGGGACGCTGCTGAACAATCTCGTGTTTGCGTTTAACGTTCCCCTCACGGTACAAATCATATTTCGTTCCGCAGGTG
>WNGR01007492.1_pt1 | contig 13143 bp, 10 predicted proteins | sample 5407581 | NCBI WGS metagenome assembly WNGR01 (sample SAMN13153383, study PRJNA577476) | soil metagenome | isolation source: 80 cm soil or saprolite under Garry oak tree replicate 2 | place: USA:California | collected 2016-06-15 | reverse complement strand
TCTCTGCGATGATGGACGACGGGAGCATGATTACGCGCCACGTGAGGTCGGGGGCTCGTTCATGGATTCGAGGGATTGGAATGGGGCCCTGGCTTTCACTTTGGCGACTGTTTGGTCCCTAATTTTCCGTTTTGAGGATCGAATCCTGTGCACTGTACTACATGCCATACCGTGACGTATATACAGTACAGTACAGTACCACCTGCTGTCCACACATCACCTGCGCAGCCTAACTTACTTTATCACGGTCTCCCACTGGCACGGTGGCCCTTTACTCCCACCGGTTCAGTATAGCGCGGCTCTCCCCGTTTTCTCTCGCTAGTGCTCGTAATGCCCCATGACCGCCCAATACTACCCCATTCCCCCATACAACATATCATCCATGGCGTTGCGAACCTTTCTCGCCTTCAAAATTTGCTTGTTCATTCCCATCCTGGTCATGAGTTGTCACCTTTTTTCTCACTCCCTCGATATACGAGGACGTTCCGACACTGAAGTACAAGACGTGGGTGAATGGCAATGTAGCAAGAATTGACTTGCCAAGTCGTTGCTCATCAGAATTCTAGACTATTGGACCTTAAGAAGGAACCGTCACTAGAGAGGTTGATTGAGGCATCGAGGATAGGTTACAACATGTGGGCCCCCCTCCAAATTATTATAATGCGCGTCGACTCTGCTCTCGAACCCCCAACCTCCCTTTGACATCGTTCCCAAGACTGAGCCGTCCCCCAATCTTCTGCGCGCGCTGTCCTAGCCGCCAACCCGTACACGCTGACTTCCGTGCACTCTCAAATCTCGGATTGGCTGCACGACACCCCGCCTCCGACACCTCCACACCTGGACGCTTCGACCGGCTACTTGCACTTCACGAAGCACTGCGCCACCCAGGGACTCTTGACCGGGAACACTGGCGGTGGGACGGACGGCATGTTTCACGAGGTGGGGAGTGGAAGGTTGAGATTTCCCGTGGTCTGGCAGCCGGCGATGCGGCGGGTGGTGACTCATGCCGTCTTTTTTTTGCCTACTTCTGATGTGATGTCGTCTTTGCCCTCTTCCCTTGGCCCACGATCTGTGTGGCCTCATGTCACCACCGGTTCCTTTCTTTTGCTGGGAGATGACATTTTTTTTGCTAGCTACTTACAGCGCGCTAGTTGTATGCGTGCCACACTCGGTGCCCGCTTGTCGTCCGCGGAGCGAGCACTCTTCGCTGCGCTCGCACCTTCCGTCTAGACTATCGGGCGTGCTGAAATCTGCGTGCCGCGTGCACTCAGGGCGACGATCTACCGATTTGTGCGATGCACTTGCGCGGCTCGGCGATGAACGTTGAACTCCTGGGGCCCTCTGAGAGAGAAGAGGGAGGCGAAGCGTGCAAGGACGAAAGTACATTCGAACGTCGGGCAAGAACCACGAGCGCTTGTCACAGCATGAGGGCTTAGGTGCCGATGATCCCTCCACCTATCCAGTTGCACGTTAGTCTTGACTGCAGATGTGCGTTGCTAGACGATTTTTCGTCCAGACTTTGGGAACGGGTCGCATAATCACGAATCTGCCTAGTCATACCGCCCTGCCCCTGTCACGGTCCACACAGACTGCAAGTAACCAGGTACTGTTCTGGGACGCCTTGTATAATTTACAGACAGATAGCCGCCGATATATTTCCAGGAGACAAACGACGGTTATAGATGTCCGACACGTAACGATAACATTCGGCGCGAGGTGCGATAGAAACGCCGGAACGACGTGATGCCCAGATCCATTGATCGCAAGTGCGAGAATTAAAACAAGTGAACTTGAGTCACCGGTACTGTGATCGTGTCGTGTGTCAGTGCAGAATTCTTCAGAGCACAACACCTGGCTGCTGGCCTGTGTATAGGTCACCTTGGCCAGGTGGAGAAGTGGAACTGGGCCCAAACCTTGCCCAAACACATCCGGTGTGAGCAGGTTGCGTGGAGCATTTGTGCAAAGGCGGGAGACAACTCGCGGGCAGGTGATCTAGATAACACCAGCGCTGCAAGCTGGCGCTAGAGATACGGGAATTCGGACCGGTGGCTGTTCTTCGGAGGTCAACACTCTCACCGACTTGGTCAATATCTGAGATGTTCTACACAGCTTGCGCAGATATTCTTGCCCTATGTCAGGCACAGCAAGGATTTGGACGCTCTCCTGGACGCTCAATCCGGTTTTCACCACCTTCGCCAGCTATGTGAACAACAGTGGGTGCCACCGCGACCAAGACTCACCGAGTCGTCCCTCATCCGGATTCTAGGCCGTCAGACCCAGGAGGGAAACGTGTCGCCGGAGAAGATTGATGCATTAAGGATGGGGTGCAGCACGTGGGCTCTCCTCGAAGCCGTCACGCCCGCTGCACACTCTCATCTGTGAAAATAACGAACCAACTTTTATTTCTTGTTACAGCGCTCGCTAGACCGAGAGACCTTCCAGTACGTCCCGTCCGGCTCGATAATATGTGTGGTGTTTCGTTCATGAAACAGTGTGATTAAAGCTGACCGCCATGCGCGAGTTGGCGCGCATGAGGCAGCTGTTCGTGCTGGAGCCCATACAGTACTGCGCCTCCAGGCGCTTCTTGTCCCGCCACGCACATGTCCCGGTGCCTCTCTTTCTTTCCACATTGTCCGTACTCCGCTACGTTCTAATCTTGTTCGTTTGTACAGCAACGTCCGACGTACGCGGCGCCTGACAAACGTCGTGACCGACTCGCGATTCATGTTGTAAACGGAGTTCGTGGGCGAGAACAAGCGCAGGTTCAAGGAACATCTAGCTGCTGTCCACACGGGCATGCTGGCAGGGTTAGACCATTCAGGGCCGCCCTATGAATGTTCTATGTGCTGTATGTTTGGCTGGGCTGTTGATTGTCTAGTGTTGTATCGCCGCGCACTGTCGTTCTCTCATCCTTAGTCCTTCCAATCCGTCCCTGGTACATCCCTGGTCCCCGGTCCCTGGTGAGATTTTTCAGCAGTAAATCAACTGTTCAGTTTACAACTGCTGTGCAGATTCGAAGTGGGGTGCCGGCGAGAACTTTAATTGCCAGTCAGGGGATCAGGATCCGAAGCCGGTACAGTCGGCGGAGTAGCGGGAAGACGATAGAGAACTAGTGGAGCGCGTCAAAGAAGAAAAGTGACTTATAGCTTCGCTTTTGAAAGGGCTCGAGAAAGGACACACGAAACGAGTTTCGAGAACAGGACAAGGATTTATCTGATACATGAGAGCCAAGTCACACATGATTTACTACGTTTCAATAAAAATAAAAGCGAAGCGAATACGTGTGAAAAGGGGGATGATATAAGCGAATCGAGATGATGGTTTGGTGGACTCCGAGACAAGAAGCGGAAAGGGGCGTGCGATGCGAGGAAAGGACCCGTAGCGGATTTAGTCGCGCTTGAAATGAAAAGGAGCTGAGAATCATAAAAGTGAAGATGAAAATGCATTAACTCATACGAAAGAAAACCCGTATGTTCCAACGTCTCCTGAGTGGCCGCGAGCGTGCGCACTGTGTGTGTTCGAGTCTGGGCGAGTTCTTGAATTTCTCCTGAGTCGTGCGTCTCTGGGCGGGTTGGTTCGGGTCCGCGCATGCCGCAATGCAGCAAGAACTTCAATTTCCGTCACTCGTCTGCGGTTTCAGCATACGTCTGCGATGCCCACACTGTACCGTACGGGGCTACATGTCGTATTAAGCCTGTTGGTTCACCCTTCGAGGGCCTCGCGTGCTTCAAGCTCGTACCAAGGCTCGTACACTACTAGTGACTAGCCCTCGACCGTATATTGATTTCCTGTCTACACGGCTGCTGATGCGGCACGAGAATGCTCACCTATAACAGGTCCCAGCCATCAGTGACAACACCAATACCAGGCCCAAGTTGTCCAGGTGGAATACATGATATCCTGATGAACTCGTATTGTTATCAGACCGCCAAGCAGAGCACATTCAAGTCATTGTTACAGTTCTATCTAGGTGTTGATACAAGTACTCCAACCGTAACCACACACGAAAGTAGAAAGATCCAGGAGAGTTTCATGTTCGCCCGCAACCCAGATATCACTTGGGCGGTGTAGATTTTCCCTGTGTACCGGTGGAATCCACATTAAGAGCTCGTCATTGCTACCAAGTATCCATCCCTCGTTGTTGATCTTGGATTGGTCAGGGAAGTCGACTGGTCTAGCGGTTTCCGTCTTGCCTGCCATTACATCTAACATACGAATCGATTCACCTCCCGATGAGACAATGCGCTGGCCATCCGGAGAGAATGCCACAGACTCGACCGAAGACGTGTGTCCGGTGAATGGACCTGCCACTTTCTCTCCCGTCGTCGCGTTCCACACACGAATCGTTCGATCGAGAGAGCCTGAGACGATGCGCTGGCCATCTGGTGAGAATGCCACAGACATGACCCGGTCAGTGTGTCCCATAAATGGGCGTACCACTTTCCCTCCCGTCGTGGCGTTTAACACACAAATTGTTTTGTCGTAAGAGCCTGAGACGATGCGCTGACCATCTGGAGAGAATGCCACAGACCTGACGGGTTTCCAGTGTCGAAGAAATGGGCCTGCCACTTTCTCCCCCGTCGTGGCGTTCCACACACAAATTATTCCATCGTCAGAGCCTGAGACAATGCGCTGACCATCTGGTGAGTATGCCACAGACCAGAAGAAGTTCATGTCTCCGGTAAATGGGCCTGCCACTTGCTCTCCCGTCCTGGCGTTCCACACACGAATTGTGATATCGGAAGAGCCTGAGACGATGCGCTGGCCATCTGGAGAGAATGCCACGGACATGACCAAAGACGTGTGTCCAGTAAGCGGGCCTGCCGCAGTCTCTCCCGTCGTGGCGTCCCACACACGAATTGTTTTATCGGAAGAGCCTGAGACGATGCGCTGGCCATCGGGTGAGCATGCCACAGACCAGACCATATCCGTGTGTCCGGTAAGTGGGCCTGCCACTTTCTCTCCCGTAGTAGCGTCCCACACACAAATTGTTCGATCGTGAGAGCCCGAAATGATGCGCTGACCATCTGGTGAGAATGCCACAGACGAGACCGTTCTCGTGTGTCCGGTGAATGGGTGGGTAACTCTCTCTTTCCTCATGGCGTTCCACACACGAATTGATCGATCGAAAGAGCCTGAGACAATGCGCTGGCCATCTGGAGAGAACGCCACAGACATGACCGAATCCATGTGTCCAGTAAATGGACCTGCCACTTCCTCTCCTGTCGTGGCGTTCCACATACGAATTGTTCGATCGGAAGAGCCTGAGACGATGTGCCGGCCATCTGCTGAGAATGCCACAGACCACACTGGATCCGTGTGTCCAGTAAACGGGTCTGCCACTTTCTCTCCCGTCATGGCGTTCCACACACAAATTGTTCGATCGGAAGAGCCTGAGACAATGCGCCGACCATCTGGCGAGAATGCTACAGATGTGACCGTTCTCGTGTGGCCAGTAAATGGGCCTGAAACCTTCTCTCTCGTCGCGGCGTTCCACACGCGAATTGTTCGATCTAAAGAGCCTGAGACGATGCGCTGACCATCTGGAGAGAATGCCACAGACATGACCGAATCCATGTGTCCAGTAAGTGGGCCTGCAATGTTCTCTCCCGTCGAGGTGTTCCACACACGAATTGTTCCATCGTTCGAGCCTGAGACGATGCGCTGGCCATCTGGCGAGAATGCCACAGACCTGACCGAATCCACGTGTCCAGTAAATGGGCCTGCCTCTGTCTCTCCCGTCGTGGCGTTCCATACGCAAATTGTTCGATCCTTCGATCCTGAGACGATGCGTTGGCCATCTGGTGAGAATGCCACAGACGTGACGCAGTCCGTGTGTCCAGTAAACGGGCCTGCCACTGTCTCTCCCGTTGTGGCATTCCACACACGAAGTATTCGGTCCTCTGAGGCTGAGACAATGCGCTGGCCATCTGGTGAGAGTGCAATGGAATGGACCTTGTCTCCGACGTTTGAAATCACCATCTCCGATGATGGCCAATGAGACAATCGCCCCCGGACCACGCGTAAAGTTCGGGGAAATGAGCTGGAATAATGTGCAGAGACAAGAGAACCAGTCGGCGCAAATGGTAGAGCAGAGAGATAGACATGTGGAGCACTCTTTGCTATCGCCATCCCGAAATACCGTACAAACGCAGAGGCGTCATTGATGAATGCCCGCAACTTCTTTAGTTCCACTTGAGAAACCTGTTGAAATCATAGCTATTAGTTGTTTGCTTGCCTCATCGAATCAACAGTTACACTCACACCTAGACCAGAGACCAACCACACCTCCAGAGACGACAATGCTGGTAAAGCAAGACGCACATTACTTGTCAAGCTAAGCACCTCCAGCCAAAAGAGAAATTTCTTGTCAAAGAAGGCTCGAAGTTTGTCAAAGAGATCGGTTTCGAAATCCAAAAGTTTCAGATGATCGTCCCAATATTGACAGGCATACAAAAGAGCAGGTGAGATATGTTCAGAAATGCGTGAATTAAGGTCTTGAACATCACTGTTGGCAAGATATGATGATTCGAGGTTGCAGATGTTAAACTTAAGGTCGTGGAGCACTAAATCGAGACAGGAATAGACCAAACGACGGTGGAAATGGCCAAGGTCAACGAAAAAGTCGCCACTCTTCTCTTTGTTTGTCAGGAAATCGCGAAATGAGGTGTGGAGAGGAACGATGGGAAGATTTTGATCAGATGAACTGACATTACTCAGCAAAGAGCTCATGCGACGGAGCATTCTACCAACAGATTCAGGATCGGAGTTGTCAACAGAGGCGCGCTGACGTAGAGCGATGATGGAGCGAATGGAGAGAGGTTCGAATGCAGTGATGAGCTGCCCCATGACAGAGCGGAATAGACGCAGCGCCCCTTGGTGCCTGAAGTATCCTTTAAGGACTTCTTCATATAATTCGTCTAACGGATCTGGTCTGCGGTGATCCGCCGTGAGTTTCAAAAGGTGCTCTATGCATTTTATCCTGCTAAAATCGAAAAATTCGGGAGGATCTAGGATGTATCCACAGGCAACCGCCGCCCACTGGAACAATCCCTCCGCTTTTGTTGCCAGCGCATCGCAGTAATGATTAAGCTCGTCAGAGAGGAGCGTCGTCCGAAGAAAGGTGAGAATATCGTCATGTGTTTTAGCAGCTAGCTCAAGATCATCCATGTATTTGATGCGGACCGACGGAGCTCCAACGAACACAGACTCGATACCCCCCTCCAGCCGTGAGGTGATCAGCACACGGAAATTCGGCGGGAGTCTAGAAAGGTTTTGAGCGAGAAATATGTGTAACCCGTTTCCACCAGTCACGTCCCCGCTCTCGTCCAAGGCATCGATTACAACGAGAATAGGACCGACGATGTGTAGATCATTAAGCGGTTCCAGGATCAGGGATTGAAAGAGTGTGGGATAGTCACGGGTACCGACTCGAAGAGAAGAGTCGTCCTTGATGACCTCTCCAAGTGCGGCTTTAAATGATGGATAGCGGTCGGAGAGATCGCGAGCAAGGGTCGTAAAGAGGTGGTAAGCCTCGCGTTTGGATTGCTCCTTGCGCAAAAAGATAAAGGATGACGTAAGACGGTGCATTTTGTCAAAACGACGCGCGATCTCATGTGCGATTGATGACTTTCCCGTGCCTGCCTGACCAAAAAGGATGAGACTACGCTCAGAGTCGGGGTTGTCGACCCAATTTACGATGAAGTCCAAGAAGGCCATGCGGGTCCCCGGAAGACAGCCTTTCCCAGGTGTGAAGCGCGATCCTGTCCCATATGGGATTTCTCTGATTTTTGCATCTAGCTCTGTGACAATCCTTAGATCGATAACCCTCAAGGTGTCAGGATTACGTACCGACGTCTGAGACTTGGCTTGATACCCACTTCAGCCGGGTAGCCATCCCATCGAGCTGACTTGATATCCTGTTGACATTGGCCGAAATAATTCCCGCATCATCCAAAATTTGGAGTGCAGTTATTTCTGTAGTGATGGCGGCCTCATCCAAGAAAGCCTTTCGGAGTTCGAGAAGGGCGATACGAAAGTCCTCAGTTTGTTTGTTGACTTGGCCACCGATATTCTTCAACACTCGTTTCCCTAAAACCGCATGTTTACGTCGGCGACTAAAATGGGTGGAGATTACGTACAGAATTGCGAATCCTTTGCATACGACTGGATAAAGTCACAGCAATTGCAGACATGCTGCAACATGAGCGTCAGGATTTGTGCCTGCTTGGAGTCACGCCCGATAGCTTTAAAAGCGTGTTCCTGACTTGTGAAATCAAACGCATTGTGCATTGCGACAAGTAAGGTTCGGATGTTATCGTCGCGTTGAAACTGTTCTAGGATGGTCTAGCGACCAAATAAACATAGGATAAATATTCCACCCGACAATAGCATAGACAAATCACCTTGGGGATCGCAAAAAGTAGACCATATGCCATCTTTGCATACGGGTGAAGCTGAAAACAAAATTTGGCTCAATCAAGGATTCGCAAAAAGGACGTCGCACGCACTTCTGCAACCGGGCTCACAGTATCCATGACCCACTTGATCCTCTCAAGAGCACCTTCCCGCGTATTCCAGAGGTTAATCGTCATCATAGCTTCATCAGCATAATGGAGAGCACTCTCGGCAGTTGACATTCCCGCCCGGCCATCGGCGGCTGGCGACATCCGGGTGCTAACCTCGCTAGGAAGGTGATCCGTCGGATGTGAGAGTGTTTCAGAGCCGGTGGCGATGATGAGTCGAGTTGTTTTTGTGGAATCTCGGGCCACAGAGGGCTTCCTAGCTTCTCCAGGTGGCGACTCGTCTACTTCGGTCGATCTTAAACTGGCGTCCATGGATATTGTAGGAAAGACTGGATAAGAAGTCGTGTTTGTCGACACGGTGATCGTCATGTAGAGCGTGACCGGCTGCATCGACTGTCCAGTTTGTCTGTCGCCGTTGGTGAGGATAAAAGGAACCTCTACACCTGAAATGTTCAGCTAGTCGAACAAGTGAGGTTTCTAATAAGAAACGAACCACTTCGCGTCTCAGCAGGTATCATCTCATGCGTCCCGATAAGAATATCTTCGCGTGTGAACCGCTCCGCATAGAGGCTCAGTACAAGACGTGAAGTCGGTCGTATAATGCTGACCAGAGCCATCAGGCGAAAAAGAGGACTAAAGAGGCATGTCTTACAAGATACCAAGTCTCTCATTCCACCGCACCATCGATTCCTTAAGCGGAATGCTTAATGTCCTTTTTTTCTTTTTTGTCGCTTGATTGGTTACAGTAACAAAGAATTTCAGGCCCAAAAGATTCTTGATATGGGGAACATGGTGGGCTCGGAGGACTAGAAAAGCGATTAAACAGTTATCGGGAGATCGATGAGTCAGGATTCAAGTACATACCTGTGACCTCAACACGCAGCAGGGACGGGCTTCCTTGCGATCCGGCGATCTGAATGCTGTCCAAGCACGGTTCTGGATCCAACATAACTGCAAAAAGCAGGAATTGACGCACCTTATACTGGCATTTTCCGATGCAGAGGGACCAGGGCTGAAAGAATTGTCAATTGATCATCGAGGTCAGCGGCCATTTACGCACGAATTCGACATATCTTGTGCGACACTATCCATACAAGCGTCTTCTGTAGATGTTAATGTTAGAGCGAGGGTACTGTTTGAGTCGAGCGTTGAGTACGTCGAGTATGAGAGATACTTGAGAGATACCACGCATTGTCCACATATCACCTGCACAGCCTAAGTTACTACGTTACGGTTCCCACGATGGCCATTTACTCCCACGAGTTCACTGTAGCGCGGCTCTCCCCGTTTTCCCTCACTCCTTCGTCGATCACAACCACTGACTCATAGCCGTCTTCAGCGTTGGTGCTCGTAACGCCTCATGGCAGCCCAATACTACATTCGCCATACATTCATCGATCATCCATGGCGTTGCAGACCCCTCTTGCCCTCAAAATCTGCGTGTCCATTCCTCAGCTTTGACATAAGCTGTTACCATTTCCTCGCTCCCTCGATATACGAGGAGGCTCTGACATCGAAATACAAGACGTGGGCCCCCGGTAATGGAACGAGAATAAACTTACCAAGTCGTCGTTCATCCGGGTTCTAGGCTGTTGGAACTTCGAGAAGAAGGAACCGTCACTGGAGAGGTTGTAAGGCATCGAAGATGGGATACAATATGTTGGCCCTCGTCCAAATTATCATAATGTGCGTCGACTCCGCTCTCGAACCTCCAACCTTGTTTGACATTGTCCCAAAGACCGAGTCGTCCCCCAACCTTCTGCGTGCGCTCTCCTAGCCGCCAACCCGTACATGCCGACCTCCGCGCCTTCTTAAACTCAAATCGCGGGCCAATGTGTGAGTGGCTACACGACACCGCACCTCTGTACCCACACCCGGACACGTCGACAGACTATCGGCACTGCACAAAACACCACGCCATGTAGGGTCTCTGGACTAGGAACACCGGCGGCGGGCGGGTCAGCGTGTTCCGCGAGGTAGACGTCGATGCGAGGGAGCAGGAGGCTGAAATTTCGCATAATTTGACAGGCGACGATGCGGTCTTTTTTCTGTTGGTTCTGATGTGATGCCGTCTGGCCCTCTTCCCTTCTTTTCCCACGATCTGTGAGCCCTCATGTCACCACCGGTTCTGTTGATTTAGGCTGACAATTTCTCCACCAGGCCACCGAGCGACGGCCGTACGCCACCCCACTCGGCGCCCGCTTGTTGTCCCACGGACGGAATCGATGGATTTGGCCGCTGTTCGTTGAATTCGTTTCGATATGAAACGCAGCTGATCGACGAACCCTTGTTGCGGTGATATCCGCAGCCCATAATAGTATACATGCACCGCAATGTAACTGAGCATAACAGAGCCCCGATAGGCCCAACATACTCTGATAGTTCAGATGCGTGTGATGCTTCGCCTTTGCCTGTACGGATGGGGCCTTGATGGTAGGTAGGGTCATGGCTCTGCTCTGCGTCTTGTCATAGGATCAATCGAACATGAGGAGAGAGAACTCGAAGCAGGATGCCGCAAAGAATACAATTGACGACGCCACCCAAGTTATTCTAAAAACGTAACATTTAGCTCTACTCCGCGTACAAGAGACATTGCATCTCCAGCGGCAACTACGACGATGTGACAGACGGGAGAACATCCTCTGGACCCCCACAGCGACGATTAACAGAATACAAAGGGGGTACCCCCCAGCCGGCCCTTTGGTTCTTTTCAGGAAAGATCGAACCCCGCACCGGAGAAGACCGCTTGCAGGAGTTTCTGGCGGAGGACTCTTTCGCTTTGGTAGCGAGGGAGCGGCAGCCGATTCTCGTCGCCTCTTGCGTTTGCGGATACAGAACTTGGGGACGAGGCCGCTAAAACCTCTGTCAAAAAATATATCGCACGCACGCACGACAGCGCGACGGGCGGTTAGCGTATGATCGGCGGGTTATCACATAAGGTAGGAAGTGGCGCGTACAGAAGGGGGGGTCGCCCGATGTTCATGACGAAAGGCAGTAAAGCTCGTCGTTGTTCCGCGTCGAAACTCTCCACGACCTTAGAAAGAAATGGAAGTACGACAGGTGGTGAGACAGGAAAGGGCTCTTGCCGCTTGCACGGGCGTACCTTCCAAAAGGCGCGAATGGTCGGTTCTCCGTCGCTGTATAGGCCCCCGAAGCTCGCGTTCCGTCGCAGATCATCTATGTCGATCGGGGTATTCACACCGCCCATTAAGACTTGCAGTTCTTGTTGGTTAAACTTCCTACGGGGGGAAGTGGACGTGTGAGGAAAGATAGATGAAACCGTGTCAAGAGTGCATGTGCATTAACCGGAGCTATTTCGGGTCGATCATATCCGATAGGCCTCCGAAAAATACGTCGCTCTGCTGTTTGATTGCTTTGTGAGGCGGTAGTGCGACACGCGGAGGATGTACTCAAGCTTGTTATCTCACGTGACAGGGGTGTTACTTCCGTTTGTTTGAGGTCAATCGTCCGTGCGACGCCAAATTCTACGCATATATTGAGCGCGGAAATCGCCAGTTCGGTACAAAATCTCACCCTCGTCAGCTATGGTGAAACCGAGCGAGAGGTCTTCTGGATTTCCTGGGTAGTGCTTCGAGAATATAAGGCCATGGTACAAGTCCGGATCGAGAGAAACGGGGTCATTCAGGAAACTCTGCTCTCCTAGCCACTACAGAAGAAAGAATATAAACGTGGGCAGGACGATCAGACCGAGCGAGACAGGCGAACCCCAGCGAGGAAGAAGCCTGCAAACGCAACGTCCACCAAGCTTCCATCGTACAGCGCCTTGCCCAATATTTTTCCAACCAACCGGCACCAATTGAGGCTATGGGCTTTCAGTTGCAGAAATAAGCATCGAGAGGATAATGGAAGCACGACAATGTTTTGCTTACGTTCTGTCGCGCAGGAGCCATGGCTAGTAGGATACAGCTCATTCTTCTTGTTGGCGAGCCAAAGTCCTCGACCACTGCCGAACACCTCTTTCGACCGGTCTGTTAAGAACTCCTTGAAGACTCCCCCACCATTAACACCCATCCTGTGCAGCCCCCGCCGATCAGTAAAACTTCGCAGAAAAAGACCGCTGCGCTCACTCCTCCTCGCCAAACTGATCGATGAACGCAATCCCGATGGGGCGCTTCGGGTTCGCCTCCCCGAGTTTATCGAGCCCATCTACTGCGACATGACCGCGGCGCACGGTGGCATGTGTACGCGAACGAAACTTGTCGAATGAGCGTAAATCTGATTGCGTATATCGTTGACGATGAAAGATCGGGAAATGTTGATGCGAGGTTCGAAAGGTATGGCGAATGGGATGTTGTTGAGCACGCCGAGCCGTGGCGACAAGAACGCCATCGTTCGTTTCGAGACGGGCCGCGAACGTACCAGCGGAACAAACTCTGCTCCTCGCCTCTGTGTCACCAGTCAAAGAAACGTCGGATAGCTGCAGCAGAGACGGCTCACACGACGAAAGAGTCAAATGTCGATGCGTTCATTCACCAGCAAATGGCCAGACGGTGTGATAGCCTTCTCGAGCTGAAAGGCCGTAAATAAGCGCATACATGCTAGGGAGCTGCAGTGCGGACTCCCGCGTGTGCACCGCTTGCAGGAAACGCGTTAGTTT
>WNGR01012828.1_pt1 | contig 13145 bp, 12 predicted proteins | sample 5407581 | NCBI WGS metagenome assembly WNGR01 (sample SAMN13153383, study PRJNA577476) | soil metagenome | isolation source: 80 cm soil or saprolite under Garry oak tree replicate 2 | place: USA:California | collected 2016-06-15 | reverse complement strand
CTACACGACCGACGGGAGCACGCCGACAACATCATCGCCGGTCTACGGCGGTGCGTTGACCTTCACGCAGACCACCACGCTCAAGGCCATGGCGGCGGCGAGCGGGATGACCGACAGCGCGGTAGCCAGTGCCACCTATACCATTCAGCAGCAACAGGTAGCCACGCCGACGTTCAGCCCGGGTGGTGGGACCTACACGGGGTCGGTAACCGTGAGCATCAGCGACGCCACCAGCGGGGCGGCGATCCACTACACGACCGACGGGAGCACGCCGACAACATCATCGCCGGTCTACGGCGGCGCGTTGACCTTCACGCAGACCACCACGCTCAAGGCCATGGCGGCGGCGAGCGGGATGACCAACAGCGCGGTGGCCAGTGCGACCTACACCATCCAGCAGCAGAGCTTCACCCTGACGGTGAGCAAGACGGACCTCGGCGACGGTACTGTCACCTCGAGTCCGGCAGGAATCAACTGCGGGAGCAGCTGCTCGGCCTCCTACGTAAGCGGCACCACCGTGACCCTGACGGCGACTCCGGACTTGCTCTCAGGTTTCGGCGGGTGGAGCGGATGCGACAGCGTCTCGGGCAACACTTGCACCGTAAACATGAATTCGGCTAGGTCGGTGACTGCCGACTTCAAGCTCCTCGGCATCCTGTAGTTAGTCTCTCTCAGGCCGGCCAGTCTCCGGCCGGCCCGAGTCTTCATCCACTTGCGATTCCTAGTGCAAGGACTATCGGGCACATGCCACAAAGGCGGTACTTGAATGGCTAGCGCAAGAACGACCATGCCAAATGCAATCACTGCGCCGACGTCCAAGAACGTCTTCTTGAATGGTGAGTATCTCCAGCGGGTTCCGCAGTGGCACGCTGATGATGCCCCATGGAAGGCCAGGGGTATTCTACGCATGCTCCAGCTTAACCATCTTTTACCGCGCCGCATTGGCGAAGTCGGCTGCGGGACGGGCGAAGTGATGAGGCAATTGCAGCTTCAGATGGGTTCCGAATGCGTTTTCTGCGGATATGACATCGCACCTCAGGTGATCGAGTTGAGCCGAACCCGTGAGAACCACCGGCTCCACTGCCGAGTGGGGGATATTAGAGATATCAGAAAAGATCCCAACGCGCACTTCGACTTGCTACTAGTGCTGGATGTGCTGGAGCACCAGGAAAACTACTTTAGCTTCCTCCGCGATGTCAAAGCGCTTGCCCCCTACAAAGTCTTTCATACCGTCCTGGACCTTTCGGTGCAGGCGGTGTTGCGACGAAACGGCCTGATGAAACTCCGTCGAACATCCGATGACCTTCACTTTTTTACGAAAGATACGGTACTTCGGGCCCTGCAGGACGAGGGCTATAGAGTTCTTAACTGGTTCTATGCCCCGCGCGCGATTTATCGCGCTTCAGGAGTAGCGGATCGAATCAAGCAGTGGCCGCGAGCCGTGTGCTTTGCGCTCAACCAGGACTTCGCTGCCCGTGTGTTAGGTGGTTACAGCTTATTCGTGCTGGCGCAATGAAAACCGCCAAGACTGTTTTGGAGCACCTGCAGTGAAATTCTCACATGTGAAGAGCGGCTGCAATCCGAGTGAAATAAGAAGCCCTGCCCGGCCCGTATCGCCATGCCCCATTAAGACTGGCTATCCATGAGAATCGAAGGAGGTCTGTCACACCATGGACAAATGTGATGTGGCTATTATCGGTGCTGGCCCGTACGGCCTGTCGGCAGCGGCCCATCTCAAGCAATTGAAAGGCTTGGACTTAAGGCTCTTTGGCGAACCCATGTCCTTCTGGGAGCGCTATATGCCCGAACAAATGGTCCTACGCTCTCCCTGGGCGGGCACGCATATCGCCGACCCGGAGAATCGCTTGACCCTGGACGTCTACAAGAGGGCGAACGGGAACCATCACCTGGCATATCCCGTGCCGCTGACGGATTTCATAAAGTACGGCCACTGGTTCCACGAGCAGACTGCGCTGCCGGCGGATCAGCGTAAGGTATTGCGAACCGAGCCAGCGCCGAACGGCTACCAGCTCACTCTGGAGGACGGCGAAACGATTCATGCGCGGCGAGTCATAATCGCCGGGGGGATCCAACCTTTCGCTTATCGGCCGCGGATGTTCGAGCGTCTTCCCGCGTCCCTGGTCACACACACTTCGGAGCTGCGGGACTTCGGCCAGTTCCGGAACAAGGAGGTCCTCGTCATTGGCGCCGGACAATCGCGTGGATGTTTTATGGGAGCGCCGATGTTGGGCCCGCGGGCATCAGCCTGCTGGTGCAGCGGCCGAATTGGTTCCGTCGGTTGCCGCGTAGGGTTCAAAACTGGTGGGGAAGACGAGCGATTCGGCCCGCCGTTTCGCAGCGCTTGGAAGGCCGTACGCGCGGCATGCTCATTCAGACTGGGCGATTTCCCGTCCAGACGCGAGTTGAAAGAGAGCGACTCCGCGTCCGATTGAATGATGGGAGCGAGCGAGTTGTAGATCATGTGGTTCTGGGAACCGGGTATCGCATAAATGTTGCACTCTATCCGTTCCTTTCGGCAGAGCTGCTGAATCGCCTGGAGCTTGTGGACGGTTATCCTCGACTCGATGCGGGATTCGAGAGCTCCCTGCCGGGATTGCACTTCCTGGGAGCGCCGGCAGCCTGGAGTTTCGGCCCGCTTATGCGATTTGTCGCCGGCACTGAGTTCGTTTCACCGGCGCTCAGCAAGCGGATTCGTCAGGCAACGAAACGCTGCTGTGCCTCTTCTGTCGACAGAAGTCGTTTCGCATTGCAAGTCACCCAGAACGGAGACTAGGGCTGGCCACACCTCGGCTGGAGCCAGTTGCTGCCCATCACGAGGGCGCTGAGTATCGCCCGTAACCGCCTTGAAGATCTATACGCTCAACCCACTGGAGGATCCGCGCTGGCTGGAGTTCATCCACGGTCATGCCCGAGCGTCCGTCTTTCATACGCCCGGCTGGCTCGCGGCGCTGCACCGGACCTACGGCTATGAGCCCATCGTTTATACGACTTCGGCTCTGCGAGCCACTCGTCGAGCGGCCGGAAGACCAGAAGGAACTTTTCAGTTTTCTCAGGTGCGCAGTCCGGAAAGAAAAATGGAAGTATATTGAGATCCGGCCCTTGTGTTCCGACCTCTTGAGTGAGCCAGGTCTGGGGAAAGCAGATGTCTTTTGCCTTCATGTGCTGAATCTCCATCCCCCCTTGGAGACTCTCTTTCGGAACTTTCAGAAGGACTCCATTCAAAGAAAGATCAGGCGCGCGGGACAGGAATTCCTCCATTACGAGGAGGGCAGGTCGGAAGCGCTACTCACAAATTTCTATCGGCTCTTCCTGATGACGCGTCGGCGGCACAACTTGCCTCCGCAACCGATTGAGTGGTTCCAGAATCTGGCTACCTGCCTAGGCGATCAACTCAAGATTCATGTAGCGTTTAAGGACGGTCGGGCCATCGCCAGTATCTTGACGCTTCGCCACCGCGACACGCTTGTCTATAAGTACGGCTGCTCCGATGCCAGTTATCACAATCTAGGTGGCATACCGTTCTTGCTCTGGAAGGCGATCCAGGAGGCAAAAGAGCGCGGAATGCTGGCATTTGATTTGGGCCGCTCAGACGCTGCTGACCATGGACTGATTACTTTCAAAGACCGCTGGGGCGCCACCCGGTCAACGCTGGCGTACGGAAGGTATTGTGCTCGGCAGCGCCAAACTGCAGCCGAAGGGCACTCGATGCAGTTCGCCAAACGGGTCTTTGCCCGCCTGCCCGATAGTCTCTTGACCGCGGCCGGAAGGCTGCTCTACAGGCACATTGGCTGAAAGGTCCCTAGTCGGCGATCTTCCACGATCGTGGGCCACATGGCGATCCAACCTGCAACAAATCGAAAGATGGACGAACTGAACGCAGCCTTCTGCGATTTTTATCGATGCCCGGAAGCTTTCGCGACGTTTACTTTAATTGGAAAGTTATCTGAGGGCAGCGGTTACTTCCATTTTGGTCCGGACACGGTCTGCTACGGGCGGACCTCTCCCGGTTTCCGGGCAGCGCGCGCGACAGATGAACTCTATGATGTCGGAAACGACCTGGTCGCAGATGGAACGACCCTCGGGCTTCCTTTCAATCCGTCGGAAATCAGCGCCAACCTCCGCTACGAGCGGTATGCATCGAAGTCCGACGGGCCCGGGACAGCATCGCGCGCCGCATCGGCTCTCCGTGCAGGCTACTACCTGGCGCGACCGCTTCTGCCTGTCTCCGTAAGAAAGCATCTGCAGCGAATGCGTCTAAATGGGTGGAAAAAGATTGCTTTTCCCCATTGGCCGGTAGACACAAGCGTTGAGCGCATGTTCGAAAGGCTGCTAATTTCGTTACTTCAGGTTCACTCGGTCGAGCGTATCCCCTTTATCTGGTTCTGGCCGGATGGTTACCCAAGCTGCGCCATTATGACTCATGATGTGGAAACAGCGCGTGGCCGAGACTTTTGCCCAAATCTAATGGATCTGGATGATGCCTACGCTATCAAATCATCTTTCCAGATCGTGCCCGAGGAACGTTATTCCGTGTCGGAAGCTTTCCTCAGTGCCGTTCGGGACCGAGGGTTTGAAATCAACGTCCATGATTTGAATCACGATGGGGGCCTGGTCTGCGACCGCCAGCGATTCCTGCAACGTGCCGCACAAATCAATCGATACGGAAGAGCGTATCGAGCCTCCGGATTTCGTTCCGCGGCTCTCTACCGAAATCTCGACTGGTGGGAAGATTTAGAGTTTTCCTATGATATGTCTGTTCCCAGCGTCGGCAATCTGGAGGCGCAGCAGGGTGGCTGCTGCTCGGTGATGCCCTTTTTCGTCGGCAAGGTCCTGGAATTGCCTGTCACTACCGTGCAGGACTACTCGCTCTTCCATATTCTGAATCAATATTCCATCGATCTGTGGGTAAGGCAGATCGCTCTCCTTTCCAAGCAACACGGGCTACTCAGCTTCATCGTTCATCCCGACTATATTTCGGAACCGCGGGCACAAGATACATACAAATCACTGCTCGCCTATCTCGCAGATTTGCGGTCCGAGGGCAAGATCTGGATTGCCCTTCCACGAGAGGTCAATCAGTGGTGGCGTGATAGAAGTCAGATGAGGCTGGCACGGCGCGGAAGTAACTGGGAAATCGAAGGTCCGGGCAGTGAGCGAGCACAGATCGCCTTTGCCCAACTGGAAGGGAAGTCTCTTGTTTATCGGCTCGACCCTGGCTATGGAGGTGGTCCCACACTCCCGAAGGTGCCATGTGACGGCCGTTGGGAGAATCGCAATGTCTCATTCAACTGTTTACCTTGAGGGTGAGTATCTCGCGAAGAATCCGCAGTGGCATGTGGAGGAGTCTCCGTGGAAGGCGAAGCAGGTGCTTCGCATGCTTCGGCAGAACGATCTTACTCCAAAGACCATCTGTGAAGTGGGATGCGGCGCTGGAGAGGTGCTGAGTCAACTTCAGAGAAATCTGAGCCGCGAATGCGTCTTCCAGGGTTATGACATCTCGCCACAGGCGCTGGAGCTGGCCAGGAGCAGAGCCAATGAGAAGCTGCAATTTGAACTGGCTGACTTCCGAAGCGGGAGCGATGTGTTTTTCGATCTGATTCTCGTTTTGGATGTGATTGAACATCTCGAAGATTACTGGAGTTTTCTGCGGCAACTGAAACCGACAAGCCGCCACAAGATATTCCACATTCCCCTGGATCTCTCGGTTCAGACGGTGTTCCGCCAGAGAGCTCTGCTCAAGCGGCGCGATCTGTACGCACACCTCCATTACTTCACGAAAGAGACAGCGCTTCAGACGCTGCGCGATGCCGGGTACGAGGTGCTGGATTATTTTTATACGCCCCGCTCGATCGAGCTTGGCGCGGAACTCGGCGAGAAGCTTTTGAGCTTGCCACGCAGGCTGTGCTTTGCCATCCATCAGGATTTCGCCGCCCGCCTGTTGGGTGGGTTCAGCTTGCTGATCCTGGCTCGATAGCTCAAACCACAGTGCGGAGTCTTCAGGCTCTATGCAAACCTCGATTTGCAACGCGGTGAGTTCGGCCGGAAACGGTTGCCGCGGTCGCGCCGGTCAGGGCGCATTGGTCGCAGGCGCCGATTACCGGGGCTTAGGCGTAGTCCGAAGTCTGGGGCGCCGCGGCATACCCGTCTGGGTCCTGAACCACGCGGGTCACCTGGTGGGAGCTGTCTCCCGGTACGCTGCCCGAACGCTGCGTTGGCCTCTTGAGGACGGTCGCAAACAGCTCGACTTTCTGCTAGATCTGGCGACAAGGGAGAAACTCGAAGGCTGGGTGCTGTTTCCGACCGACGACGAAGACGTGGTTCTGTTCGCGCGTCATCACGAGTTGCTCTCAGCCCATTACCAGCTCACAACTCCAGTATGGGACGTAGTGCGTTGGCTATGTGACAAGCGGCTGCTATACCGGCTCGCGCGGGATCTTGCGCTGGACCAGCCTTGGACGGTCTGCCCTCGCAATCGCGAGGAGCTCGAGTCGCTCGATTGCCCGTTTCCTGTCATTCTCAAGCCGGCGATGAGGCTGGAATTTAATCGCCTCAGTGCGGATAAGGCATGGCGAGTCGAAGATCGAAGGTCCCTGCTCGCGCGCTATGATGAGGCTTGCGGGCTGATTGACCCCGAATTGCTGGTGATCCAGGAGGTTGTGCCGGGATGGGGAGAAACGCAGTTCTCGTTTGCTGCTCTTTGCAAGGATGGCTCTCCCCTGGCGTCGATCGTGGCAAGACGTACGCGCCAGTTTCCGATGGATTTCGGGCGTTTCAGTACTTATGTTGAGACGGTAGATGAGCCGCAAGTCGCCGAGCCGGCTTTGCGGCTGCTGGCCGCCCTCCGCTTCACAGGACTCGCCGAGGTTGAGTTCAAGAGAGACTCGCGGAACGGCAAATATAAACTTCTGGATGTGAATCCGCGAGTTTGGGGCTGGCACACCCTTTCCAACCGTGCCGGCGTCGATTTTCCTTACCTTCAGTGGCGCCTGGCTACTGGTCAATCGGTACCTGAAGCGCGCGGGCGGGCTGGCGAGCGTTGGATGCGCATGTGTACCGATATTCCCATGGCAATTCAAGAGATTCTGAACGGGCGACTGTCGCTTCGGGCTTATCTGCAAAGCCTTCGAGGTCCTAAAGAATCTGCGGTTTTCGCTTGGGACGATCCTCTACCGGGCTTCCTCGAACTCCCCTTGCTCGCCGCTATGGTCGGGAAACGATTCGTAAGGAGAAAAGGGGTCTAGCGCATCTCCGTATTTCGAGTACACCCGCCGGTGGCTCGCACGTTCTGCAATTAGGCACATTCCGTGACCAACCGAACCATGAATGCTTATCCCGGTCTTCTCATCGTGAACGCCGACGACTGGGGGAGAGACGCCCGCACGACCGGGAGGATCCTCGATTGCTTCCAGCGGAGGGCCGTGTCGTCCGTGAGTGCCATGGTCTTCATGGAGGATTCAGAGCGGGCCGCAGCGATGGCTCAGGAGCAAGGAATCGACGCCGGCCTGCACCTGAACCTCACCACGCGGTTCTCGGCGCCGGATTGTCCTGCACGGCTCCTTGAACGTCAGGGTGAACTTGCCCGCTACTTGTTGCGGCATCCCGCTGCCCGAGTAATCTTTAACCCTTGGCTCGTCCGCGACTTCGAGTATGTCGTCACGGCCCAGATCGAAGAATTCCGGCGTCTGTACCAGAGAGATCCGGACCGTGTGGACGGCCATCACCACATGCATCTCTCCGCGAACGTGCTGCTCCGGGATTTGCTACCAGGCGGAACGCTCGTGCGGCGACATTTTTCCTTCGAGCCCGGAGAGAAGGCGCTGCGCAACCGGTTTTTTCGCTGGTTTGCCGACGCCATGCTGGCGCGCCGCCATCGCGTGGTTGACTTCTTTTTCTCACTGCCGCCGCTCGAACCTCCGAGTCGTTTGCAACGGATTTTCTCCCTGGCCCGCCGGTTCGTTGTTGAAGTGGAGACACATCCTGTCAAACCGGAAGAGTATCAGTTCTTGTCCGGAGGCGACATTTTCCGCTTGGCCGGGGATTTGCCGATTGCCTCCCGTTTCGCGAGCGCGCGGAGAAAGGAGACGATCCATGCCTCCCGGCGTCAGGACCAGCGAAACGAAGCATATTAGCGTGTGCGTCTGCACGTATAAGCGACCAGACCTTCTTAAGCGTTTGTTGAACGAACTCGGCGTTCAGGATACGGGAGGGCTATTTACATATTCGATCGTGATTGCCGACAACGATGAGTTGCGATCTGCCGAGGCGGTGACGTTGGATTTTGCGGTTGCGTCGCGTATTCCTGTCCGGTACTCCGTGGAACCTCGGCAGAATATCGCGCTCGCCCGGAACAAGGCCGTCGAGAACGCACAGGGAGACTTTGTCGCCTTCATCGACGACGATGAGTTTCCGAGCAAAGGCTGGCTCCGGACTCTGTTTAAAGCCTGCAACGACTATGACGTGGACGGTGTGCTTGGACCAGTGAAGCCGTACTTTGACAAAGATCCGCCAAAGTGGGTCGTTAAGGGCAAGTTCTACGAACGGCCGACTTACCCAACCGGGTTGGTAATCGACTGGAGAAAAGGACGGACCGGGAACGTCCTGCTGAGACGCCGCATTTTCGCTTCTGGCGGACAACCGTTCAGGCCGGCGTTTCTGACAGGAGAGGATCAGGATTTTTTTAGAAGAATGATCGAAAAGGGGTACTCGTTCATCTGGTGCAATGAGGCCGTGGCGTTTGAGGTCGTTCCCCCGATCCGTTGGAAACGCACCTTCCTGTTAAGAAGAGCGTTACTCCGGGGAACAATTTCCGTAGTCCATCCGGCGTTCGGACCGCGTCAGATCGTAAAGTCAGTCATCGCCGTTCCCGTTTACGCGGCCGCGCTGCCGTTTGCGTTTGTGTTGGGACATCACAGGTTCATGACACTCCTGGTCAAATTAGCAGATCATCTGGGCAAGCTCCTTTCACTCCTGGGCATCAACCCGATTCGAGAGTCATACGTCACCGAGTAACTGAAAGACATGAGCCAGACGGAACTCGATCCTTTCATTGTCGGGCGGGACGATCTGATCCTCGTGACAGGGGCCACGGGTTTCATTGGATCCAGACTCGTGGAGAATCTGTTGGAACGCGGGTTCCGCAACCTGCGCTGTTTCACCAGAGCCTCTAGTGAGGCGGCTAGGATTGAAGACCTCTCTGTCTGCCATCGCAACGGCACCCGGGTGGAAGTGGTCAAAGGCAATCTTCTCTCGCGCGAGGATTGTGCTGCTGCCACCGAGGGCGCGGCGCTCATCTTTCACCTGGCCGCGGCCAGAGGCGAGAAGTCATTTCCCGATGCGTTCCTGAACTCCGTCGTCACCACGCGGAATCTTCTCGAAGCATGCCTCCGTCATCGTTGCGTGCGGCGATTCGTCAACGTCAGTTCCTTCGCGGTTTACACCAACACGCAGAAACGTCGGCGCGGCGTGTTGGATGAGTCTTGTCCAGTTGAAAAGCATCCCGAGCTCCGGGGAGATGCCTATTGCTTCGCGAAAGTCAAACAAGACGAAATCGTCACCGAGTATGGAAAGAGGTTCGGGCTTCCTTACGTCATTGTCAGACCTGGGTATGTCTATGGTCCCGGCAACGAGGGCATCACCGGCAGGGTAGGGGTCGGTACGTTTGGTCTCTTTCTGCATCTTGGGGGGTCGAACACAATACCGTTTACGTACGTCGATAACTGTGTGGATGCAATCACCCTTGCCGGATTGAAGAAGGGGATCGACGGCGAAGTATTCAACGTCGTGGACGACGATCTTCCTTCCAGCAAACAGTTCTTGCATCTATATAAACAGAATGTAAGACGATTCAAGTCAATCTATGTTCCCCACGTCATAAGTTACGCACTCTGTGCTTTGTGGGAAAACTATTCGAGCTGGTCAGAGGGGCAGTTGCCGCCCGTGTTCAATCGCAGGGGCTGGCATGCATTCTGGAAGAAGACCCGGTATAGCAACGAAAAGGTTAAGACGTCGCTCGGCTGGACTCCAGCGGTACCAACAACGGAGGGTTTGACGATTTATCTTCGAAGCTGCCGGGAGAAATTGCGACATGCTTAAGGTCGCCATCGTTGGATGCGGCAAGATCGCGGATGTGCACGCGTCGCAGATCCACAGGATCAAAGGATGCGAAATCGTTGGGGTCTGTGACCGGGAACCGCTCATGGCTCGGCAGCTCTACGAGAGGTTTCCGGTCAAGCGTTATTTCAGCGACTTGACAGAACTCCTGGGCGAAGCCAGGCCGGACGTTGTTCACATCACGACGCCGCCGGAAAGCCATTTCGATATTGCGAAGCTTTGCCTGGAAGGGGGATGCCACGTTTACGTGGAGAAGCCGTTCACAATTGACGAGGGGGAGGCTCGAAGACTAATTGCTCTTGCGAATGAAAAGAGGCTCAAGATAACTGTAGGGCATGACGATCAATTCCGACATGCAGCGCGACGCATGCGAGCTCTCGTCCAGAGCGGCTTCTTGGGCGGCAGGCCGGTGCATATGGAGAGTTATTACTGCTATGAGCTCGGTCGGTCCGGGTACGCGGGAGCGCTGCTTCGCGACAAGCGACATTGGGTCCGCAGACTGCCGGGAAAATTGTTGCACAACGTAATCAGCCACGGCATTGCGCGGATTGCGGAATACCTGACCAGCGAGTCGCCGAAGGTAATCGCGTGCGGGTTTGTAAGTCCGTTTCTCAAGAGGATGGGCGAACGGGAAATCGTCGATGAATTGAGAGTCATCATCTGTGAAGAGGAGCGCACTACCGCCTATTTCACCTTCTCGTCGCAGATGCGCCCCTCTCTGCATCAGTTTCGCATCTACGGTCCGGCAAATGGTCTTATTCTCGATCAGGATGACGAGACGCTCATCAAGCTTCACGGAACCCGGCTCAAAAGCTACCTCGAGCACTTTATCCGCCCTGTAATGATCGCAGAGCAGCATCTCGGAAATGTGACCAGGAATGTGGGATCTTTTCTCGCAAGGGACTTCCAAATGAAGTCCGGAATGAAGCATTTAATCGAAAGCTTTTACCGTTCGATTCTTCAAGACACCCCCGTTCCCATCCCTTACCGCGAAATTCTTTTGACCGCCAGAATCATGGACGCCATCTTTGCCCAGCTGCATGAAAAACAGTCAGAGGTCTGGGCGCACTCCCATATCCCGTTGCGGGCCTCTCTGACCAACTAGAACAGAAGTAGGTCGCCCTTGCTTCGTTCATCCTTGGCAGGTCGCCCGGTATCACAAGCGCGGGTCACGAGGGTTTCCCCGTCTTCAGACCGTGGACGTCAGGATCCTGCCCCCGTTTGAGCCTGCCCCCGTCGGTAATCTGAGGCAAAAGAAGGCATCATGAAGGTTTGCGGCAAGGAAATCAGAATCCAGGGACGGCTGATCCGGATCGCCCGTCTCGACGGTGACAAATACCAGTTCCTGGATGATCCAGAGCCAGTGGTTGACGGCCTGCGGAAGTGCGGAACCCGGATCGACCTCTTCACGTTTATGCAGAAATTACCTGAAACCTCCCCGAAGTATCGCTACCCAATGGAGTGGGACAACTTGGCGGTCCTGCCGGTCTCCACCTTCGACCACTGGTGGACGCAGCAGATTGGTTTCAAGGCCCGGAATAAAGAAAGGGGTTACGCTCCGGGAGGTACGTTTCGATCATGCCCTCATCCGGGGAATCTGGGAGATCTACAACGAGTGCCCCGTCCGCCAAGGAAAGCCGTTCCGCCATTACGGGAAGAACATCCAGGCCGTGCACGAGGAAGAAGCGACGTTTCCCGACAGCAGCATCTTTATCGGGGCGTTTCTCGGCGAGACGTTGATTGGTTTCATCAAGCTGGTAACCGACGAAACTCGAACGCAGGCGGGCCTGATGAACATAGTCTCTATGATCGGGCACAGAGACAAGGCTCCGACAAACGCGCTGGTCACACAAGCCGTCCGGTCCTGCGCCGAACGAGGCATCCCCTATCTCGTGTACTCGAATTTCGCCTATGGGAAGAAGTTGCGTGATAGTCTCAGCGACTTTAAGGAACGCAACGGGTTCCAGCGGATCGATCTGCCTCGCTACTACGTCCCTTTATCTTCCATCGGTTGGGCCGCTTTCCGTCTGCGACTGCATCGCCGATTTGTTGACCATTTTCCCGAACCTTTCATAGCCAAGATCCGCGAACTCCGAAACGCCTGGTACAACCGCAAGTTGCCAGGAGTCGCGGAAGTTTCATAGGCGAAAACAACATGCCGGGAATTGTCGGTCTTATCACGAAGGTGCCGCGCGAATTTGCCGAGCCGCAGCTGCTGCGGATGGTTGAGGCGCTTCGCCACGAGCCTTTCTATACCGCGGGCACATGGATTGATGAGTCGGCGGGCGTGTATGTAGGGTGGGTCGCGCGGAAGAACTCCTTCTCCGACGGAATGCCCCTTCAAAACGAACGAGGGGACGTCGTTCTGCTCTTTTCGGGGGAGGAGTACCCAGAGCCGGGAACAGCTCGCCGCCTCAAGGAGCGAGAGCATGAGTTCGACATGGAAGGGCCTGCCTATCTGGTCCACCTCTACGAGGAGGACGCCGCATTTCCGGCTGGCTTGAACGGGCGATTTCATGGAGTGTTGACCGACCGAACGCGCGGAACGACAACACTCTTCAACGACCGCTACGGAATGCACCGAATTTATTATCACGAGTCGAAGGAGGCTTTCTATTTCGCGGCAGAAGCCAAGGCCATCCTCGCGGTCCGTCCCGAACTCCGAAGGGCAGACCCTCGAGGGCTCGGGGAGTTTGTCGCCTGCGGTTGTGTGTTAGAAAATCGGACGCTCTTCGAAGGCATCCACGTGTTGCCAGGTGCTGCGGCCTGGGTTTTTCGCGGCGGTGCAATCCAGCGCAAAAGCACCTACTTCCTGCCGCGGGAGTGGGAGGAGCAAGACCCTCTGGGGCCGGAATCCTATTATGAGAAAGTCCGTGAGAACTTCTCGCGGAACCTCCCTCGGTATTTCAATGGTCGGGAGCGCATCGGAGTGTCCCTCACAGGGGGACTGGACACCCGGATGATCATGGCGTGGCAGAAGTCTCCGCCAGGATTGCTTCCTTGTTACACGTTTG
>WNGR01020403.1_pt1 | contig 13149 bp, 15 predicted proteins | sample 5407581 | NCBI WGS metagenome assembly WNGR01 (sample SAMN13153383, study PRJNA577476) | soil metagenome | isolation source: 80 cm soil or saprolite under Garry oak tree replicate 2 | place: USA:California | collected 2016-06-15 | reverse complement strand
AGATCGCCGACGCCATGGTGCTCAGCCCCGCCACCGCCAAGACCCACGTCAGCCGCGCGATGATCAAGCTCGGCGCCCGCGACCGGGCGCAGCTCGTCGTCTTCGCCTACCAGACCGGCCTGGTCACCCCGCGCGCCGCGGGGCAGGCCCCGGGACATGGACGAGTTTGAGGCCGAACGGGCCGTGGTAGCAGCTCGCGGGGCTACGCAAGAGTTTCGGTCCGAAGGAGGCGGTGGCGGGCATCGACCTGGAGATCGCGGCCGGTTCCCTCGCCGGGCTGGTCGGGCCGAACGGGGCAGGGAAGACAACGTCTCTGTCGATGATGACCGGCCTGCTGCGGCCGGACGGCGGCCGGGTCCTGATCAACGGGCTGGACATGTGGGCCGACCCGCCCGCCGCCAAGGCGGTCATCGGGGTCGTGCCGGCCGAGCCCAGGCTGTTCGAGCGGCTGAGCGGTGAGGAGCTGCTGGAATACGCCGGGCGGCTCCGCGGTATGCCGGCCGGCGAGGCCCGCTCCCGGGCGAAGCAGCTCCTGGACGTGCTCGACCTGGCCGAGGACGCCAAGCGGCTGGTCGCCGACTACTCCACCGGCATGCGCAAGAAGGCCATGCTCGGCTGCGCCCTGATCCACAACCCCTCGGTGCTGTTCCTGGACGAGCCGCTCGAGGGCGTCGATCCGGTCTCCGCCGACGTCATCCGCCGGCTGCTGACCCGGTTCGTCGGCTCGGGGTCGACGGTGCTGTTCTCCAGCCACGTCATGGAGCTGGTCGAGCAGGTCTGCGATCACGTCTCGATCATCGACAAGGGCCGGATCGTGGCCACCGGAACCATCGACGAGGTCCGGCACGGTAAGACCCTGCAGCAGGCGTTCATCGCCCTGGTCGGTGCCAGGGCCAACGACGAAGAGGTGCTGTCATGGCTCGGCTCCTCGTCCAGCTGAAGCTGCGCCTACTGGCCAACGCGCTGCGCGCCTCCACCGGGGCCCAGGTCGCGTTCATCTTCAGCACCCTGTTCGCGGGCGTGGTCGCGGTCGGCGTCTTCTACCTCCTGTCCATCCTGGGCGGCGGCATCGCGGCGGCGGACCTGAGCACGGCGATCTTCTGCTTGTTCGGGCTCGCGTGGCTGATCCTGCCGATCGTCGTCTTCGGCCTCGACAGCACCCTGGACCCCGCCACGCTGGCCCTCTACCCGCTCCGGACCCGCCCGCTCGCGGTAGGCCTGCTGGCCGCCTCGGCCACGGGCGCCTGGCCCGCGGCCACCCTGATCGGCCTGCTCGGGGTGATCGTCGGGCTGGCCCACGGCGCGCTCGGCGTGCTCGTCGCGCTGATCGCGGTGCTGCTGCAGGTGCTGTTCTGCATCACGCTGGCCCGGTTCGTGACCACCGGCCTGGCCGGGATGCTGCGCTCGCGCCGCGGCAAGGACCTCGCCGCCCTCCTGATCATCCCGATCTTCGCGGCGTACGAGGGCTTCATCCAGATCGTGCCGAAGCTGGCCTCCGAGGGCGCGCTGACCGCTTCGAGCTTCGGGGGCGTGGACCGGTGGCTGCGGTGGACACCGCCGGGCCTGGCCGTGCACGCGATCTGGGACGCCTCCACGGGGCACGCCGGCACCGCGCTGCTGCGCCTGGCGCTGCTGGCCGGCATCATCGTCGTGCTCGGCCTGCTCTGGATCCGGTCGCTGCGCCGCGCCCTGGTCACGACCGATACCTCCACGCAGTCGGCGGTGCGCGGTTCGGCGCTCCCGTTCGCCCGGTACGGCCTGCGCGGGACCGTAGCCGCCCGGTTCTGGCTCTACCAGCGACGCGAGCCCTTCGCCCTCATCTACTGGGCCATCACCGCGGTCATCATGGCGGTCGTGTCTTTCCGGCTCGTCCTGACCCCTGACTGGTTCGGTGGCCTGCTCGCCAGCGGGGCCGCCGGGGGCGCGTTTGTCGGCGCGTTCCACAGCAACGCGATCGGAATGTCCGGACCGGGGTTCGGCCTGGAGGCGATGGCGCTGAACGGCCGGCATGCGCTGCGCGCTTACTTCTCCGGGCAGAACATCGCGCTCGGCGCGATCGCCGTGCCGCTGGTCACGGCGGTCTGTTTCGGCCTGGCGGTCGTGGCCAAGCATCCGATGGACGGGTTCACGGGCACCGCGGTTGGCCTGGCCGGGATCGGCGCGGGGCTGGCCCTGGCCAACCTCCTCACCGTCGCGTCGGCTTACCCGGTGGAAAAGCGAAGCGGCACCCCCATACCCAGGGCGGCCAGCGGACATAACGGCGAGGCGGCCGGGTTGCAGCTCCTCACCCTGCTCCTCGTGGGGGTGGCGGTCACGCCGGTGATCCTCGCCGCGGTATTCACCCGAACGGGTCCGGCGGCGGTCTGGCTGCCGGTGCTCGTGCTGGGCGGCGCCGCGTACGGCCTCGCCCTGGCCTGGGCGGGCGTGCGGGGCGCCGCCAGCCTCGCCGAGCAGAAGCTACCGGAACTTGCCCAGATCGCCATCCAGAGCGCCTTGTAGGAACGGCAACGCGCGCCTTGGTCCCCGCTAGGCGTTCCGGACGGGCTGGTAGGTGAGGAAGGCGAGGCCGTCACCGATGGTCTGGGCGCTCACCAGGCGCATCGGCTTCTTGTCGCCGGTCGGGCCGAAGAGGCGCTCACCGGCCCCGAGCACGACCGGGAAGACGACAAGCCGCAGCTCGTCGACCAGATCGTGCTCGATCAGCGCGCGCTCGAGCTGGTAGCTGGCGTAGACGAGAATCTCCCCGGCTATCTCCTGCTTCAGCTTCGAGACCTCGTCCACCACGTCGCCCTTCAGGACGGTCGAGTTGCCCCACCTGGGCTCGGTGAGGGTCGAGGACACGACGTACTTGGGCATGCTGTTCAGCCGGTCCGCCCACTCGCCCGTCCGGGATGCCCACCGCGTGGCGAACCACTCCTCGCTGCGCCGGCCCAGCAGCAGGGCCTCGGCGCGAAGCGCCTCGTCGGTCTCGACCTCGGCCCACTGTTCGAGGTCCTTGCCCCCGAACTGGCCGAACCAGCCGCCGAGCTTGAAGCCCTCCTCGCCGTCCGGGTCCTGGACGACTCCGTCGAGCGAGGCGTTCGTCGTGATCACGAGCTTTCCCATGCCGGTTCTCCTTCTGGTTGGTCGCTGCCGGGTCCGGCGTCGCGCCGGAACTCACGGTGGGGCAGGCCCCGGGGCGGCGGGAAACTGGGCGCTGGCCGGCCGCCCAGTTCGGCTCCTGGGCGGTGTCTAGGTAGAGGTGATGACAGCCGACCTGATCTGTCGGGCGCGGGCCGGGGACGGCGACGCGTTCCGTGAACTGACCGAGCCGCACCGCCGGGAACTGCAGGTGCACTGCTACCGGATGCTCGGGTCCGTCGCCGACGCCGAGGACGCGCTGCAGGACACGCTGCTGGCCGCGTGGCAGGGCCTCGGCGGATTCGAGGGGCGCGCCTCGCTGCGCACCTGGCTCTACCGGATCGCCACCAACCGGTGCCTGAACGCGCGCCGCACGGCCAGCCGTCGCCCGGCGCGCGAGTGGGATATCCCCGGGGTCCAGCCGCCGGAGCCGACCCGGCTGGGCGAGGTGACCTGGCTGGAGCCGTTCCCCGACACCCTGCTGGACGGCGCGGCCGCGCTGCCCGGCCCGGAGGCCCGCTACGAGCAGACCGAAACCATCTCGCTGGCCTTCGTCACCGCGCTGCAGGTGCTGCCGCCCCGCCAGGTCGCCATCCTGATCCTGCGCGACGTGCTGGGGTTCCGCGCCAGCGAGGTGGCCGCCATGCTCGAGGTGACCACCGAATCGGTCACCAGCGCCCTCAAGCGGGCCCGCGCCAGCCTCCAGCACCAGCACCCGGCCGCCGGACGGGAGCCGCCTCCGGCGCCCGGCTCGCCGGCCGAGGAGCAGATCGTGGCCAGGTTCGTCCGCGCGTACGAGTCCGCCGACCTCGACGCGCTGGTGGACCTGCTGACCGGCGACGTGTTCATGTCGATGCCGCCGATCCCGCTCGAGTACGAGGGCCGGGATCTCGTGGCCCGTTTCTGCGCCCTGCAGTTCACCGCCGGCCGCCGGTTCGACCTCGTGCCGGCGCGTGCCAACGGCCAGCCGGCCTTCGGCGCCTACGTCCGCGGCCCGGACGGCAGCAGCCATGCCACCGGCCTGTTCGTCCTCACCCTGTCCGGCGACCGGATCAGCGCGATGACCCGCTTCGACACCAGCGTCCTGCCCCGGTTCGGCCTGCCCCGGTCCCTCCCCAGCGTGATCCGGTGGATCTGTTTCGCCTAGACGGCAAGGTCGCGTTGGTCACCGGGGCCGGCAGCGGCCTGGGCAGGCTGGACATCCTGTTCAACAATGCCGGGATTGCCGACCCGCAGGCTCTGCTGCTGCACGAGTACCCGACCGCCGACTGGCGTGCCGTGCTGAACGTGGACCTGGACGGCGTGTTCTTCTGCGCACGCGAAGCGCTGAAGGTGGCTAAGTAAGTGCCGCCCGCGTCAGCCCACCGGGCCGCCAGGGATTAACCGCAACGATGTAACATCGTTGCGGTTGCGTGCCATAGAGTCCGGTGACTGGTGAGGTGCCTTATTCGGTCGTCGTGTTCCGCGATCCCGACAACATCCAGCTCGAGCTCATCGACATGGCCGGGTGACGAAGGGGCGGGCGCGGTGACGGGCACCGCGGACCGTTCGGTCGTAAGAATTTCAATGTCCCGAACGGGCCGTGGCGCACCGGACCGCTACCGGTGACTGCCCTGCCCGGGCAGGCGCGCCACATCGGACACCGGCCCGAGGTGGCCGAGCTTGTCCGGGTTGACCACGGCGTGCATCGTCTGGATTGTGCCGTCAGCGACGTCGAGCTCCATCACGCTGACCACGCGCCCTTCGGCGTCGTACAGCACGGCGCCCGGCCGGCCGTTGACCCAGGCCAGCCGGATCGAAGCGCCCATGTTCCTGGCCCGGCGGAGCAGGCTGATCAGCATCCGCGTGACGTTCTGCCGCCCGGCCAGCGGCTTGGTGATCGCCTGCGTCTTGCCGCCGCCGTCCGCGTGCAGCACCACGTCGGGCGCGAGCATGCCGAGCAGCGCGTCCATGTCGCCGCCCGCGGCGGCCTCGAAGAACCGGCGGGCGAGTTCCTCGCCTTCCGCCCGCCGCGCCGGGGCAGGCGCGCTGTCGCGCGCCTGCCCTCCGGCGGCCCCTCCCGCGGCCAGGCGCTGCCGGGCGCGGGCGAAGATCTGCCGGCAGTTCACCTCGGTCTTGCCGGTGATCCTGGCCACGTCCGGGTAGCCGTACGCGAACACTTCGCGCAGCATGAACACCGCCCGCTCCACCGGCGAGAGGGCCTCCAGCAGCACGAGGAACGCCATCGACAGCGAGTCGGCCAGCTCGGCGTGCTCGGCTGGCCCTGGTCCAGCGGGCACGACGACCGGCTCGGGCAGCCAGTCCCCCACGTACCTCTCCCGCCGTACCCGCGCCGAGCTCAGGTAGCTGATGCCCAGCCGCGTCACCGCCGTCGTCAGGTACGCCTTCAGGTCGGCGACCACGGTCCCCGCCTGGCGGGCCCGGGTCAGGCCGAGGAACGCGTCCTGCACGATGTCCTCGGCGTCGCCCACGGATCCGGTCATCCCGTAGGCGATGGAGAACAGCAGCGGCCGGTACCCGGCCGCGTCCGTCTCAGCTGCCGACCCAGGCACGGAATCCCTCCCGCCAGCTCGCATACCGCGGCTCCCAGCCGAGTTCCTTCCTGGCCTTCTCGTTCGAGTATCCGCGCGAGGTGGTCATCTGGGCCACGACGAACTCCCCGGCCAGCAGCCGCCCGACCCAGGCCGGCACCCGCAGCGGCGGCTTCGCGCCCGCGACCTGGGCTAGGTACGGCAGCCACTCCGCGACCGGCGCCGGGTCGCTGTCCACGATGTTGTAGAGGCCGGGCGCGCCGCGGTCGACCGCGGTGAGGGTCGCCGCGGCGGCGTCGGTGATCTCGATGAACGACGAGACCCCGGTCCCCCCGCCGATCACCGGCACCTGCCGCTTCCGCAGCATCGTCAGCAGGACATCCGAGGCGCCAGGCCCGTAGAAGCCGCCGTAGCGCAGCACGATTCCCTCCGGTACCTCCATCGGCACGGTCTCCTCCACGTGCCTGATCGCCGCCGGGCCGCGCATGGCCGACCGGATGGGCCGCCAGTCGGACGGATCTGCTTCGGTCTTCAGCCCGCCGGGACGCCGGTCCGGCCCGGCGCCCGCGTAGCCTTGCGCGATGACCCGGCGGGTGCCCGCCCGCTTCGCGGCCGCCAGCAGGTTGTCGGTGCCCCGGCTCCGGAGGTCGTTCGTGACCGCGAACTGCTTGTCGGGATTGCGCAGGCTCCGCATGCTCGCCAGCGCGGTCATCTCGTGCAGGATCACCTCGGGCGTGGCGGCCAGCACCGCCGCGATCACCGCCTCGCGATCCAGCCCGTCCAGCACGACCGGCTCCGCGCCCGCCTCGCGCAGCTGCCCGGTCTTCCCCGGCGTCGTCGTGGTCGCGGTGACCTCGTGACCCGCCGCGACCAGCCCGGGCACCAGGTACCGTCCCAGTGCCCCGTCGCTCCCGTGACGAAGACTCGCATGATCTTTCCTTCCCGTGTGGTGCTTTCCCTTGAAGACAAGGCACTACCCGAAGCTGTGACATTCAGCGGTCAGGCATGGACCGGAACCCCCGGCGGCACAGTGGTCGGCACGGGGGTCGGCACGGGGGTCGGCACGGGGGTCGGCACGGTGGTCGGCACGGTGGTCAATTCGGGAACTGCGACTGCGGCGTCGTCGCCCGCGCCCCAGGCGTCGGGCACCGGCGCGGCGTCCGTGCCGACCCGCAGGTCGGCCCGGACGACCAGCATCCCGCTCTGGTCGATGGGCAGGTCGCTGTGGCTGCGGACCATCGGGTTCGCGCCGTTGCCGACGGTCCAGACGATCAGTTCGGAGTCGAACTCCGCACCGGTGGACAGGACCACGTGACCGTTGCGGGCCGAGAGGAGTTCGGCGTTCAGGTGCACACGAGCGCCACGCTTCTCCAGCGACCGCACCACCCAGCGCCCAGGCCGGTCGGACACCTCGGGGAGTATCCGGTCGCGCGCCTCCACGAGGTGGAAGTTCAGCTCCGCGGGACTCGGCTCGGGGTAGGACTTTTGCAACGACGTGGCCAGCGACAGCAGCTCGCCGAAGCCCTCGACGCCGGAGACACCGCCCCCGACGAACGTCACGGTGAGAAGCCGGCGTAGCCGCCGCCGACCACCAGAATCGTCCGCATGTCGTCCTCTGTTCTCTCGCTCTCGCAAGCTGAGACCAGACAGCGTGCCGGTTTGTGACACCTGGCGGAGGCGCGATCAGGCACAGGTCGGCGCAGCCAGGCGTCGGGCGGTGGGCTTTCGGCTCGAACTCGTGACCGGCTCTATGCAGGTTGATCTTGCTGCGGCCGAAGGCCAGCGCGGTGCGCCCCGCGCCGAACGTCACCGCCTCCATGCCGAGGATGCGGGTGTAGAAGTCCACCGTGGCGTCGATGTCGGCGACGGTCAGCACCAGATGATCGAGACGGTCGATACGCACGAGCCCATCGTAGGCGCGAGGCCGGGTTTATCGGCGAGGGACGGTGGTGGCGCAGGCGTGGTGTGGGCGGAACGATCCCGGTCCGGTTCCCCAGCCAGGCCGATCCCGGTGACGCCGGATGGCACATCGAGGGCAGCTTCGACCAGGGCGGGCAGTGGTGGGTCAACTGCCGCGGACGCCTGACCTTCCCGGATCAGCCGCCGGCCGGGGGGCGGCCGGTGTCGATGGTGGCGAACAGGTCGATGCCGTGATCTGCCGCGTACGCGACGAGCAGCCGGCTGATGAGGCCGGACAGCGCGTCGCGGTCCGCCGGCTCCAGGCGTTCGAGCAGCAGCGACATGTCCGCCTCGAAGCGGGCCGCGCGGTCGGACACGAGCGACCGGCCGTGGTCGGTGAGGGTGACCAGCATGGACCGCCGGTCCGCCGTCGAGGGAACGCGCGTGACGAGGCCGCGCCGCTCCGCCCGGTCGACCAGCCCGGTGACGCTGGACTTGTCCAGATCCAGGAGCCTGGCCAGCTCGTTCATGGTCGGTCTCAGGAGGGACGCCAGCATGGCCATGATGAACGCCGCCGTCGTGACATCGTTCGACGAGCCACCGCACTACCAGCAGTTCGAGGTTCCGCAGCCGGCCGGCGACGGGGAGATCCTGGTCGACGTCCTCGCCGCCGGCCTGCACCCCCGGGTCCGGACCGGGGCGGCCGGCGCCCACTACACCAGCCGCCGCACGCTGCCCATGATCCCCGGCGTCGACGGAATCGGCCGGCGCCAGGACGGCCGGCGGGTCTACTTCGCGGCCGGCGACGACGTCATCGGCACGATGGCCGACAAGGCCGTCGTCGACGTGCGGCGCGCGGTGGAGCTGCCCGACGGCACCGACGTGGCGAAGGTCGCCGCCGCGATGAACCCGGCCATGTCGTCGTGGGTGGCGCTGCGACGACGCGTTCCGATCGAGCCCGGCCAGAGCGTCCTGGTGCTCGGCGCGACCGGGAACGCCGGCCTGATGGCGGTCCAGATCGCCCGGCTGCTCGGCGCCGGGCGCGTGGTCGGCGCCGGGCGCGATCCCGGGCGGCTCGGCGCGCTGACCTCGCTCGGCGCCGACGAGGTCGTCCCGCTGACCGACGACCAGGACGCGACGGACCGGGCGCTCGGCGCGGCCGCGGCCGAGGTCGACATCGTCGTCGACTACGTCTGGGGCAGGCCGGCCGAGCACGCCATCATGGCGCTCCTGGTCGCGCGGGCGGACCGCAGCCGCGCGATGAACTGGATCCAGATCGGCGCGATGGCCGGCCCGACGATCGAGCTGCCCTCGGTCGCGCTGCGCTCGGCCAATTTCCGCATCCAGGGCAACGGCCAGGGCGCCGTCTCGACCGCGGCCTACCTAGCCGAGCTGCCGTCGCTCGTCCGCGAGATCAACGCCGGCACGATCGCGGTCAAGCCGAACACGGTGCCCCTGGCCGACGTAGAGGCGATCTGGACCCAGCCGGACCCGCCCGGCGAGCGCACCGTGCTCGTGCCGTAGTGCGTGATACCCGGCCCGTTCGGCCTAAAAGCGCCGCGGTGTGGAGCTGCCGCCGGGATGTGATGCCGAGCTTGGCGAAGACCTTGCGCAGGTGCCATTCCACGGTGCGTGCGCTCAGGTAGAGCTGGAACCCGATCTCGGCGTTCGTCAGTCCTTCGCGCGAGCCGGGCGATCTGTGCTTCCTGGCTGGTGAGATCGTGCGGCCTGTCCGCGGCCTGGGCCCTGATCTTCTCGCCGGTGGCCGCCAGCTCGCGCCGGGTGCGTTCGGAAAAGGCGTCCATCCCCATGTCGGTGAACATCTCGAAGGCCTGCAGCAGTTCGTGACGGGCGTCCACGCGGCGGCCTTCCCGGCGCAGCCACTCGCCGTAGACCAGGTGGGTGCGCGCCAGCTGAGGGCGGATCCGGGTCCGGCTGAGCCGCTCGACCGCCTCGCGATAGAGCGGCTCGGCCGCGGCGTCCGTGCTGACCAGCGCCTGCGAGCGGGCCCGGATACCCGCTCCCCAGTCGGTGTCGCTGGCCCGGGTTATCTCCTCGAGGCGCGCCAGCGCGTCCGCGGCACGTTCGGCCGCTCCGGCGCGGGTCGCGGCCTCGACGAGCTCGGCGAGCCCCTGCGTGTAGATGGTGACCCCTTCGACCTCGAAGGCGTCGGTGGCCGCGGCCGCGGCGAGCGCGTCCTGATAGCGGCCGAGGCCGTTGCACAGGACCGCGCGCGCGTAGTCGGCGAAGGCCAGCACCGCGCCCTCGCCGCTCAGCGTGAAGTCCCGGACGGCCGCGTCGATCACCTTCGAGGCCGTGTCCTGGAGGCCCCGCCAGGCGGAGACGAAGACGGGCCCGTAGGCCGGCGCGGGCGTCCCCATGGCGTCGGTGAGGGCTCGCATCTCCTCGATCAGCTGCTCGGCGGCGCTGAGCTGGCCGGCGAACGCGCAGGAGACGATGCGGGTGGTCAATGCGGTCGGCAGCACCGCGAGCACCCCGGCCTCGCGGGCGATCTCGATGTGCCGCGCGGACAGCACGTCGTAGGATTCGTCGTCCCACAGGGCCATCGCGACGTGGGCGGCGGGCCATAGCCAGCGCAGCTGTTCATCCAGGGTCGCGGCCGGGCCGCGGAACTCGTGCACGGCCTGCTTGAGCGTTGACACGCCGGCGGCGTATCCGCTGGTGAGCGCGGTCGCCAGCCCGTCGAGCAGGAGATCGGAGGCCGCCGGGGGCCCGTCGACGTGGGGGACGCGCCGCGCCGCTTCCGCCGCTTCGCGCAGACTGCCGGGCGCGAGACGACCGGCGAAATGCCCGGCCAGCACGGCGTCGAGGTAGGTCTGCCTGGCCATGCGCAGGTTGAGGGGCTCGAGCCGCCGGGCGGCCCGGAGCAGCAGCGCCGGCGCGTCGCTACCGCGGTTCTGGGAGTAGGCGATCTGGGCCCGGATCATGTCCACCTGGGAGCGCTCGAGCTCTCCCAGGGGGCCGAAACCCTGAGCCTCGGCGGTCGACAGCAGCCGGCGGGCGGCTTGGGGAGCACCCGCGAGGTATGTGGCCTGGGCGGCGGCCAGGGCACGGCGAGCCTGCGCCGGGCGGCAGCGCGCCACATGAGGGCGGGGTCGCCCACCGGTTCGGCCGCCGCGAGCAGCACCATGAGTCGTGACGCTTCCGGCAGGGCCTCCACCCGGCGGAGAAAACTCTCCTGGATCCGGCCTGCCAGCGAGTGATCCTGCGAGAGCGCCTGCGGCAGGCCGAAGCCGCCCGCCAGCTCGGCGGGCGAGAGGCCGCGCGGCAGCTCGAGCAGGGCCAGCGGATTCCCCCTGGTCTCGGCCAGGATCCGCTCCCGGACCTGCTCATCGAGCGGCCACTGCACGACCGAGCGCAGCAGTGCCCGGGCGTCGGGGTCCCGGAGTCCCTCGACTCCGAACCCGGGGATTCCCTCGAAATCCTGGCTCGGCTCGCGGGCTGCGAACGCCAGCAGCACGCCCTCGGCCTGGACCCGGCGAGCGGCGAAGGCGAGCGCCTGCGCCGAGGCCCGGTCCAGCCATTGGCAGTCGTCCACCACACAAGCGAGCGGCCGCTGCGCGGCCGCTTCCGACAGCAGGCTCAGGACGGCCAGGCCGACCAGGAAGCGGTCGGGGGCCGGCCCCTCGATCAGGCCGAACGCGGTCCGGAGCGCGTCCGCCTGCGGCTGGGGCAGGTGCTCGAGAAGATCGAGCATCGAGACGCACAACTGCTGGAGGCCCGCGTAGGGCAGCTCCATCTCCGATTCGACGCCGGCCGCGCGTACCACTCGCAGGTCGGGCGCGGCCCTGAACGCCTCGCTGAGCAAGGCCGTCTTTCCCACCCCGGCCTCACCGTGCACCATGATGGCGGCGCTGTGTCCCTCGCGGACCCGGTTGAGCAGCTCTTTCAGGTGCGCACCTTCGCGTTCGCGCCCAGGCAGCAAAGAAGCCCTCCGGAGTCACACGAGGCACGCTCTGGTCCTGAGTTGATCTTAAGCCTGTTCAGGACACTGAGGCTGCGTGACGTGCCTGGCTCCGCCTGGCTTCGCCTGGCTCCGGTGCTGCTGGGCGCGTGTCAGCCGCCTTCGGCCTCGTCTTGGGCCTCGGCTTCGGCCTCGTCTTGGGCCTCGGCTTCGGCCTCGTCTTGGGCCTCGGCTTCGGCCTCGGCTAGGAGCCGGCGGGCCGGCGCTTCGTCGGCGGCGGCGACCAGCACGCGAACGCCCAGGATCTGTAGCTGCGGGTCCTGTCCGCCGGCATCATCGGCCGAGACGTCGGCTCTCACGCCGTTGCTGCGGAGCATGCCAGCGATCAGTTCGGCCTCGGTGCGGCTGGTAACGACCGCCACCGGCACGTAGCTCGTGTTCATTGATGGCTCTCCTTGGTCCGATTAGTACCACCCTCCCGCCGCGAGCCGCACGTCGCGCCGGTGAACACCCTGGCCCGCGCACTGGAATCGCCCGCTCCGGGCCACCCCGGCCGGCCGGTGGAACCCCTAAGCTCGTCGCATGGCCAGGTACTTCGACGTCCATCCGGACAACCCGCAGCGGCGCTCGATCATCCAGGTCGCTGACATCGTGCGGGAGGGCGGCGTGATCGCGTACCCGACGGATTCCTGCTACGCGCTCGGGTGCCAGCTCGGCAACCGGGACGGTATGGCCAGGATCAGGTCGATCCGCGGCCTCGGCCATCGGCACCACCTCACCCTGCTGTGCCAGGACTTCGCCCAGCTGGGCCAGTTCGTATTCGTTCCCAATCCGGTGTTCCGGGCGATCAAGGCGGCGACCCCGGGCAGTTACACGTTCATCCTGCCCGCGACCAAGGAGGCGCCGCGGATCCTGCAGCACCCCAGGAAGAAGACCGTCGGGGTACGGATTCCGCGGCACGTGGTGTCCCAGGCGCTGCTGGCCGAACTCGGCGAGCCCCTGGTCTCGAGCACCCTGCTGCTGCCCGGCCAGGACGAGCCCATGACCCAGGGCTGGGAGATCGCCGAGCAGCTCGAGTACGCCGTGGACGCCGTGATCGACTCGGGTGACTGCGGCACCGAGCCGACCACGGTGATCGACTTCTCCCAGCCGGAACCCGAGATCGTCCGCAGCGGCGCAGGCGACACGTCCCCCTTTGAGTGAACCCCCGCAAGCAGGAAGTCCATCACCTTCCTGAAGGGCCAGCGGGTAGCTCTAGTCCCAGGGGTGTGCCGGGGGGCTTACCCGGCGCGGGCGGGTGGTCCGTGGCTGTGCAGCACCTTGGTCTTGTTCTTGTTCCACGCGCTCGTCGTCCCGTCCGGGTTCACCACCAGCGTCCAGCCCCACCGGTGAATCACGACCTGGTGATGGAACGGGCACAGCAGCACGCAGTCCGTCACCGACGTCATCGCCTCGGCCAGCGCGTCGTGATACCGCTGCCCCTTGGACCGGTCATCCTCCTTCCCCGCCGGGGCCGCCAGCGCGTCCAGCACCGCCGCCACCGCCGCCGCGCACCCGGCGGTCAGGTCGCCGTGCACCACCCCGGCGCCGCCGATCGTGGCGGCCAGCTTCACCTCCCGGTCCGCGAACTCCCGCCCCCGGTCCTGATCCGGCAGGTCCCCGCGGGCCCGCACG
>WNGR01016355.1_pt1 | contig 13151 bp, 12 predicted proteins | sample 5407581 | NCBI WGS metagenome assembly WNGR01 (sample SAMN13153383, study PRJNA577476) | soil metagenome | isolation source: 80 cm soil or saprolite under Garry oak tree replicate 2 | place: USA:California | collected 2016-06-15 | reverse complement strand
CCTTGATCGCCGCGTACTCGTTGCCGTAGTTCTCGCGGACCTCCCTGACCATCCGCACTGCCCGCTCCTTCATCTCCTGCGGGTACGGAGTCCTTCCTGCCATGACCCGATCGTCCTCTCGATCGAGCCTCTACGAAACTCGGGGCGATTCAGTCGGCGCTATTGCGCAACGCTGAGGTGGCGCTGGATGAGGATGAGGTCGCTGAACTGCACCGACGGACCGAGGGGTGGCCGGCCGGGCTATACCTGGCGGCGCTTTATCTGAGGGAGGGCGGCCCCTTGGCGAGCGCGGCGGTCCCCTTCGGCGGCGCGGACCGGCTGGTGAGCGAGTACATGGAGTCGGAGTTCCTGTCGCGGATCTCCCAGCAGAATCGGGTGTTCCTGACCCGGACCGCGGTGCTGGAGCGCATGTCCGGGCCGCTATGCGAGGCATTGCTCGAGCTGCCCGGAGCCCACACGATCCTGGCTGATCTGACCCGGTCCAACCTGCTGCTGGTGCCACTGGACCGGCAGGGCCAGTGGTACCGCTACCATCACCTGTTCCGCGACATGTTGCTGGCCGAGCTGGAGCGCAAGGAGCCCGGCCTGGTCCCGGTCCTGCGGCGCCGCGCCGCAGACTGGTTCGTGCGGAACAGCCTGCCTGAGGCAGGGCTAGAGTACTCGATGGCGGCGGGGGACGTCGACACGGCCGCTGTCCTAGTGGCAAAGCTCGTGATACCGACCCACCGGCAAGGCCGGGTCACCACCATCCAGCGGTGGCTCCGCTGGCTGGACGACCGGAGCGGGACCGAGGGACACCCGACGGTCGCGGTACTAGCCGCGCTGTTTTGGGCGTTGATGGGGCGGCCGGTCGAGTCCGAGCGGTGGGCCGACGCGGTCGATCGCTGGCAGTACGGCGATCCGGCGCGGCCCGGTGATCCCTCCACTGAGGCATGGGCCGCCGTGATGCGGACCTTCTTGTGCCGGCGTGGGGTAGAACAGATGCGCGCTGACGCAGACGAGGCGGTGCGGAGGTTCGCGGCGCAGAGCTTCGTGACGCCAGCACCTGCGTTCCTGCAAGGAATCGCGCGCGTCCTGTGCGGTGACCTGGATGGCGGCGACGCGTCCCTCGAGGATGGGATCAGCGTTGCGGAGGAAGTCGGCGCGCACGAGGATCTCGCAATCGCGCTGTGCGAACGATCGCTGGTGGCGATCGCAAGCGGCGACTGGGGCCGGGCCGAGGCGCTCGCGGAACGAGCACGCACCGTTTTGCGCCAGGCCGGGATCGAGGAGAGCTACGCGACTCCCCTGGTCAGCGCGGTGCAGGCCCGCACGGTCTTGCACCGGGGAGATCTCTCGGCGGCGCGCCGGGAACTCGTCAGCGCTCAGCGGCTGCGGCACTTGCTGACCTATGCCCTGCCCTACCTGGCCGTGCAGGCCCGGATCGAGCTGGCTCGCGCCCACATCGCGGTCGCCGACCTGGCCGGTGCACGGATGCTCATGCGCGAGGTCGATGATCTGCTCCGGCGCCGGCCCGGCCTCGGAACCCTGGTCGATGAAGCCCGGGCGATCCGGGCCTGCCTCGCTAAGAATCGCGACCCAACCATCGCGGCGGGCCTGCCTCGCTAAGAATCGCGACCCAACCATCGCGGGAGCATCGGCATTGACTGCTGCTGAACTTCGCCTGCTGCCGATGCTGTCCACCCATCTGTCGTTCCCGGAGATCGCCGAGGAAATGTTCCTGTCCCGCCACACCATCAAATCGGAGGCTATTTCGCTCTATCGCAAGCTGGGGACCTCCTCACGCAGCCAGGCGGTCGCCCGGTCGCGTGAGCTGGGGCTCCTGGACGGATGACGAGCCATTGTCACCCCATCAGGGCGATGGCGCTCGCCCCGGGCCCGCGGTGGAATGGTGGGTGGCAAGGAGCTGAGGCGTATGGTTCAGATGGCGGGATTCCAGGAGACCCTGCGCAGGCTGGCTATGATCGACGAAGGCTTCGTTGAAGATCAGGCCGGGGTCGGGCTCTGCCTGACTCGGACATCGGCCCTGGACCCCAAGGTCGCGGCGTTGCTCCAGCTAGGGGCGGCGGTGGCCATCGGGTCCCCGGCGGTTTGCCTGGAATGGAGTGCCACCCGGGCACTGGCGACGGGTGCGTCGGAGGACGAGATCGCCGACGTGTTGCTGGTGATCGCTCCGGTGGTCGGGCTCGGCCGGGTCGTCTGCGCCGCTCCCGATGTGGCGACCGCGCTGGGTTATGACATCGCGGCCGCGCTAGAGGAAATGGATTGATCCTAAACGGACCGGCGAAGGAGCATCCCCGGAGGCTGAGGACGAACGGCTCTCGCGGCAGGCTGCATGGCGCGTCGGGAAGTGTCCGGACGCCCTCGAGGGATCTGCTCAGGATTGCGTGGATCTGAGCTGCCAACAGTTCGGATTCATGCCAACGGCATGATGCGCCGCCTGATCGGCCGGCATTTCGTGGTTATGAGGGCGAGGCGCCCTCCACGGCTACCGACCGGGCCTGGCGGCCAGGCTTGTAGCCCAGTGTGTCATCTCTAATGGTCAGCAGCCTGATGGCCGCTGGCCGGGGGAAGAGAACAGGAGAGGACCCGATGGCGACCTGTGCTGCCAAACAGGTGGCGGCCCATGCCAGAAGGCCGACGGTTTGCGCCGACGTCCCGATCCTGGCAACTAAGATCACAGCGCCGGGCGTGCCGGACTGGGCGGTGCCGCGACCGCGGATCACCAAGCTGATCGCCCAGGGCAGCCGGCGGGGCCCGCTGACTGTTGTCACCGGCCCTGCGGGCGCGGGCAAGACAACGGCTCTGGCACTGTGGGCGGCGGTCGAACCCGCCACGGTCGCCTGGGTCGCTGTGGATGAATACGACAACCGGCCGGAGATCTTCTGGGCCCATGTCGCCGCGGCATTGCGTCGGTCCGGCATTACCGTTCCAGAGGTGCCGCCCGCCGCGCGAGGGCGGGAAGCTGGCCACATCTTCTTGCTGGGGCTTGCGTCCGCCCTGGCGGACCAACGCCCACTTGTGACGCTGGTCCTCGACGACCTGCATCTGCTGACCGACCCTGCAACGCTGGATGAGCTTGACTACGTGCTGCGAAACGCGTCGGCCGGCTTGCGCCTTGTGGTTTCCGCGCGGATGGATCCTCTGCCACTGCACCGTTACCGGCTGGCCGACGAGCTGACCGAGATCCGGGCCAGCGACCTGGCTTTCACCACGGCCGAAGCCGACCTGCTCCTGGCCCGGCACGGCAGCACGCTGACGGCAGACTCCCTCGAGACCCTCACCCGTCGGACAGAGGGCTGGGCAGCGGGGCTGCGCCTCGCCGCGCTCTCGATGCGCGCCCATCCCGACCCGGACCGGTTCGTCACGGAGCTGATCACCGACGACAGCGCCCTGACTGGCTACCTGATGGACGAACTCCTCAACACCCAGCCGCCTGCGGTCCGCGACGTCCTGCTGAGCACCAGCATCCTGGAGCAGGTCAGCGGCGAGGCCGCCAGCGAACTGACCGGCAATGAGCATGCTAGGAGAATCCTGCCGGCCTTGGCGCGCGCGAACGGGTTTGTCGAGCCCGCCGGGTCCGGGCGATACCGCTACCATACGTTGTTCGCGGAGGCGCTGCGCCTGGAGCTGAGACGCGAGCGCCCGGACCAGATGGCCGTTTTGCACCGGCGAGCTGCCCGGTTGTGCGAGCGGAACGGCCAGCTCACCGACGCAGTGCGGCACGCCGCCCAGGCCGGCGACTGGCAACTCGCCGCCAGCATCGTCATCGACCAGCTGGCAATCACCCAGATCCTCGAGCCGCGGGGCGGCCCGTCCCTGGCCGACGAGTTCGGGGACATGCCGAACGGCCAAGCCTGGACGGGACCTCAGCCGCACCTAGTTTCCGCCGCGGTCGCCGTGTCCGCTGACCGACATGAATCTTCCGCCGCTGCGCTGGCTGCCGCGGAAGGCATTCTTAGGCGTCTTCCCGCCGATCAGGAAGCCGCAAGCCGACTGACCGCCGCAATGATCCGCCTTGCCGCTTCCCGCCGCACCGGCGACTTCATGGCAGCGGCTTCGGCCGCGCGCGCGGCAGAGGTGCTGGTCAGCAGGGTCTCCCTCGACAAGCTCGCTCGGCACCCTGACGTCAAGGTGCGCGTGCTGTCCGGTCGCGGAGCTATCGAGCTGTGGTCAGGTCAGCTCGAGGAGGCGGCGTGTACCTTCAAGTCGGCCGTGGCCGCAACCGCTTCGGGCGCCGAGGACGAACGAGCCGACTGCCTTGGGCATCTCGCGCTGGTGGAGGCTTTGCGCGGTCGGCTGCGCCGCGCAACCGAGCTAACCGCTCAGGCGACGGCGCTCCTCACAGCCAGCGAGCAGCGGATGCCCGCCTCGCACGCCAGCCCCGCCGCACTTGTCGCACTCGCCTGGGTGCACCTGGAGCACTATGAGCTGCCCGAGACGCGGAGCCGGCTCAAGCAGGCGGACGCCAGCCTTAGCCAAGCCCCGGACAAGCTGATCGGGGCGGTGGCCTGGCTCGTAGCGGCGGCCAGTGGCCTAGCCCAGGGACGCGCCGCAACGACCGCGCAGATTATAGGCAGGGTCCGGTCAAGCTGGTCTGTCCCTGTCTGGCTCGACCAAAGGCTGAGCCAGGTCGAGTCGCACGCGTACGCGGCCGCAGGCGACGTCCCGGCAGCGCTCGCCGCAGCCGGGCGTGTCGGCACCGGCACCTCGCCCGAGGCCACGGTCACCCTCGCACACGCGTGGGCGGCCGCCGGAGACGATGAGAACGCAACGCGTCTGCTCGCACCCGCGCAAGCGACGCTTAGCGAGGCACCCGATCGGGTGCGCCTGAACGCATGGCTTGTTGACGCCCGGCTCAGTTACGGCCGCGGTGACCGCGCGCAGGGTCGCCGGTCACTTGCGTCCGCGCTGCGGCTGGCCGAGCCTGAGCAGCTCAGGCTGCCGTTCATCGTGGAGCAGAGCTGGATCGGGCCGGTGCTGCGGCATGACCCTGAACTGGCCGGTGTCTACCGGCGCCTGCTCGCGCCGACCCCGTGCCACGATCAGCTTCCGGCTCCGCAGGACGTCCCGAAGCAGGCCGCGATTCTAGCGGCAAAGCCGCTCACAGAACGCGAACGGGAGCTGCTACGACATGTGGCAGACATGCTGAGCACCGCCGAGGTCGCCAGCGAGATGCACATCTCCATCCACACCGTCAAGTCCCACCTCAAACACATCCGCTACAAGCTGGCGGCTAACTGCCGCGGCGAGGCGGTGCGCCGAGCCCGGCAGCTTGAACTGATCTGATGTCAGATAGTCACTCAGATTGCCGGCCGCGCTGGTGATCCATTGCCCGCTCAGGCTCTTGTCCTGGGTGAAGGCGCTCGGTGATGCCGACGCGGTCAGCAGATCGGGATGCGCATGATCGTCCTGAACCTCATCCTCATCGGCTTGGCGATTACGCTGGAACCGATTCCGCTCACCGCGTTCATCCTTGTCCTTGCGTCCAAGGGCGGCGTGCGGAAGGGCGCCGCGTTCATCTTCGGCTGGCTCCTGTCGCTCGCGATCGTGATCGCGTTCACGGTGCTCGTCACCGGCAACAACCCCCCGAAACCCAGCACGGCTCCCTCGCTGGCAGCACTGGCCGCCAAGCTTGCCATCGGCGTCGGGCTGCTGGTCATCGCGATCCGGGATTACAGGAAGATGGGCAAGCCGAAACCGCCGAAAAAGCCCCCCAGATGGCAGGCGCACATCGACAACATGACGCCGTGGTATGCCATCGGGCTCGCGCCACTCACCCAGCCGTGGGCACTAGTCGCCGCCGGTGTCACGGTCATCGTCGAGGCGAAGCTCTCGTCCTGGCAGAGTTACCTTGCGCTTGCGCTGTTCTGCGTCATCGCTACATCCTCGATCCTCGCGATGGAGATCTACGCCGGCTTCCGGCCCCAGCCAGCGCAAAGGTTCCTCGCCCGGTTGCGTGACTGGATCAATACCCATACCGACCAGGTCATCATCATCGTGTCCCTGGTACTCGGCTTCTGGCTAGTCGCGAACAGCATTTACTACATCGTCACTTAACTGCGGTCACCGCCAGGTCCCGCCAGGTGGGTAGCTGCCCCTGGCGCAGTCCGCGATGCTTCCGCCCGTTCGCGGGCACCCCAGATGATTCGCTGGACGCGCAGGCCCAGCGCGCCTATGGCAATCAGCACGATCACGTTGAGCAGAAGCTGAAATGCCGACCCCCGAGCCTCGCTCCAGCTGGCATACCCGGCGGACAGGCCTATGTCAGCGGCCGCCGGGATGGTCGTCACTGAGATAAAGACGCCGATAAGGGCGCTAGCTCGCGCTTCGGTCAACGAGACGACGCCGACGATCCCGGCCAGCACAGCGACCACTACCGAGAACAAGTTCGGATTGTCGATGAGGCTGGAGACTGGCCGCAGTCCCAGCGAATACGCCTTCGGCGTGTGCCCGGACCAGCGAATCACGAGGGCGAAGAGCAAAGTAACGACTATGGCAGCCGAGAATCCGGCAAGCAGGGCAAGGAGGCCGCGGAGCACCGGCTGCTTGGCCCGCTTGTCGATGCCGAGGGCCACACCCATGATCGCGTTGTATTCCGGCCCCACAACCATGGCACCGACAATGAGGATCTGGGAATTGGTGAGGATGCCGACCGCGCCGATCAGCCCGGCGATGGCCAGGAGGACGTAGAAACTAGGGGCGTAGACGGCGTCCGAACGGATCCGGGCCTCGACGAGCTCCCATACGGGGACAACGTCGCGCTGGACCAGAAGATGCTCCGGCGCCTGCGTTGCCCCTTCCCCGAGAGTGGCATCGATGTAGTCGACGGCGACAGTGCTGCCATCGTGCCGGTAGCTCTGCAGATACCGGAACACGGAGTTGGCGGACCGGGACCGTACATCGAACTGCACGGCATCGCCGTCTAGCCCCCGGGCAGCGCCGGGGAGCACGATCAGGTTCGAGACGCCGGCGTCGGAGGACAGGCCCTCAAGCAGGTCATCGGTACGGTCAGTCTGGCTGACTAGGCGTACGTGATAGGTCACCATTGCTCCACCCCAGGCAGATCACGATGATTGCGGTCCGCAGGCTGCGCCGCGAGCGCAGGCCCTAGGGCCACGATGGTGTCACCAGATTGCGGCGCCGGCGTACTGGCCTGAGTGACAGCGGCAAGCTGGCCGTCCGCGCGCACGACGAACAGAAGGTCCTGTCCGGCGGCAAGTATGCCGCCGCCGTGCGCGATGATCCGCGCGCCATCCTGATACCGTCCCGTGACAGCCGGCCTGGTCAGGCCGTTGCCGAACAGGATTTCCCCGGCAGTGTAGGGAGCGACCACTCCGTGGCTGGGCTGCGGCGGCGCCAGCCGGTACACGCGGCCCTGGACGCTGTCCGCCAGCAGCACCGAGGCGAGCGCGTTGAAGTCGTCCTCGTCGGTCAGCAGCAATACAGCCGTGATACCCTCCAGCCGCGCGCCGCGGCCTGTGGCGGTCGCGAGCAGCTCACCGGCCGCCAGTTCCAGCCCTGCCCGCTTGATCTGCTCCCGTTGCTGATCCAGGGCCGCCCACATCAGCACCTCCAGGCCCGCGGACTTCAGGGCCCGCCCAAGATCTATAACCCACGCGGCGCCGCCGACCACAAGCGGCCGGGTGCGGGCAGGCCGGCTGACGCCCAATCTCAGGGCCGCCGGTATCGCGGTCAGGCCGTACAGAATCACCGTCGCTACGATCACGACGAACGTGGCAGGCAGGATCTTGGCAGCACCGCCGATGCCCTTGGCGACCAGGCCCGCCGCGAACGTCGACGCGGTGGCGGCGGCAACGATACCGCGCGGAGCCATCCAGCCGACGAACGCACGCTCGCCCTTCGTCAGGTCCGTTCTCAGCGTGGACACGAACGCAGCAATAGGCCTGGCCACGAGAACAAGAACAGCGACCAGCGCCAGCGTGGGCAGCAGCAGATGCCGGAGTGACTGCGGCGTTACGGTAGCCGAGATGGAAATGAACAGGACGCCGATGATCAGCTGCACTAGTGTTTCGAAAAATGGGCGGCGCGCCGGGACGTCAAAACTCCGGTGATTAGCCAGGGTAAGACCCATGAAAATCGCCGCAAGAAGTCCGGAGTCCTCGCGAACCACATCGCACGCCGCTGCCACCGCGATCACCACGGCGAGTTGCGCGTTCGTGCCGAGCACTTCGCCCAGCCGGAGCCTGCGGAGCAGCAGCCAGAGCAGCGCCACGCCGATCACCCCGCCGGCCAGGCCGACGCCGACGCTGGCCGCAAACTGCAAGAGTTGGCTGCCCGGTCCTTTGCGGGTGCTCGCGATTACGGCATGGAACACCAGCGCGCCGAGGATTCCGCCGACCGGGTCGATCAGTGATCCCTCCCAGATAAGGACCTGCTGCACCCGTTCTGTGGGCCGGACGAAACTGAGCAGCGGGGCCACGACTGTCGGTCCCGAGACTACGAGGATGATCCCGAGCATCACCGCCGCGCCGCGCGACATTCCGAGGAGCGGGGCAGCCACAGCGGCCCCGAGCGCGGTGGTGATCAGCACCCCGAGCACGATGAGGCGGATCACCACCTTGCGGGTGTGGCCCTTGAGCTTCCGCATGTCGAGGCTCAGGCCCGCGTCGTAGAGGATGACGGCCACGGACAGGGACACCAGTGGCTCGAACGCCGGCCCGAGCAGGCGCTGCGGGTCGACGTCCATGGTCAGCGCGCCCGCGACGAAACCGGCCGGCAGCAACACGATGATTGCGGGAATGCGCATGCGGCTGGACAGGACCTGGGACCCGACGGCGAGTGTGAGGATCAAGCCGACGCCGATCAGGATCTGGTTAGTCGTCATGCCAGCCTCCGAAAAAGCAGGAACCACTAATAATTGCCAACCGTTTATCTACGGCTACGGACGCTCCAGTACTGACTATTTGCCACTCTCCAAGGTGGATGCGGCTGAAGCCGTAATCATCACGTGTCTTGGGTGATGAACTCTTTCTGATCGACCATATAGACCAGGGCATGGGGGCTGCGTTAGGCCGATTTAGCGTGATCTACGCCACACCACCCTGTGTGATCACCCCAAGGTCTCCAGTTCAGGCGTCATGCGCTGTACTGGAGCACCTGTGGTTGACCAGGCCGTATGTCCCTAAAGCAAGGACATTGGGCATGGGGGCCGACTCGTGAAGGTCAGCAGGCGAAACGAGCACGTCGGACAAAGGTCGGCACGGTATAGGGACAGCGCGGTACACCGAATTGCGACGGGCTGGCAGTGGGTGCTGAACAAGATCGGGTGGCCGGGTTCGGTCAGCTACAGGGCGGACTGCGGCAGGCCGGGGAATGCCCCCGGTGGGGCCCGTATGTGAGAGAGGGTCCGTGGGGCACGGTAGGGGAGGATTACAGCGCGGACGGCGAGGAGCGGGACTACCTGCCGCACGATCACGCATGTGGCAGCCATCCGGTGTCGGCGGCGGGGTTTCATCGCCGCGATATCGGCGGCTTGGGGGCGCCTGCCTCAACGCTCTTTGGCGCTGCTTCCAGGACTGAGCCTGTCTCGTCAACGGCAACAGCGTTGGCAGCCGCCAGGGCAGCCCGGGACGCCAGGTAATGGTGACCGCACAGCAGGAGATCAACAGAATGCGGGCGCGCGTAGGTGGACGGAATGAGTACCACGACCACCGGTCTGGCCGGGCAGCAGCAGCTGCGCTCAGCGAGATGAGGCGGCCCTGGCCAAGCGATCTGGTCATCGGCGATCTTCCCGGCAGCCTTGGCCTTGCGGCGCGGAAACCTCATCGTCGTTCAACCAGCTTTAGGCCGTGGCGAGTCGTCCCGACGTGCGCTATCTCTGTGCTCATCGACTCAGCTTCACCGCTCGAGGTCGCCGCTATGCGAGCCCGTGGCGGGTGAGCAGCCGTTGACCTCACGGACGAGATGGCCCGGTTGTTGAATTCCCTGGGGTGCCGCCCCGCGTGTATCACGCATGCCGCGACACCCGCCGCGATCGGGTAGGGCCCGCGGATCCGCTGACGCCCGGGTGAGACCTCGCGGTAATCTAGATCAGGATCGTCACCGCAGTCGCAGCAGATGATCTTAAATTCGTCGGTGTAGCCGCCGTCCGGCTGGCGATCAACCATGCGGACCGGCCGCCGCCGAAGCACCACTGTCCAGCCATGCCCGCGCTCACCTTGGTCATCCATGCTGCCCTCTATCGATGTGCTTCGCCAGAGATTCCGGCGGATGAGACGCACGCGGGCAACCATCTGCTCGGGGCGGGACTTGACGATTACGGGGACCGTTCATAAGTCAGTTTCCGCTGCGGATTGCTCATTGCGCGGTTAGGCGGCCAGGCTCGCGCGACTGCCGTAGGCGCACAGCCCGTACAGCGCAACCACGTCCATGGCGATGATCGTCAGCGCCCAGAACGGGTAGGCCGGGACGAAGAACATCATGTCGATGGCGTTCAGCGCGAGCACGGCCACCGCGAACCAGCGCGCCAACTGGTTGCCCGCCAGGATCCCGGCCGCGGCGAGCAGCTGGAGGACGGAGATGATGAGCGTGATCCAGCCCCACGTGTGCAGGTTGGCGAACACGTAGTGCGCGTTGGCGACGAAGACGTGCGAGTTGGCGATCGCCGCGATGCCGTAGATCATGTTGAAGAAGCCGACCACCAGCAGCAAGATGGCCGCGAAGAAAACCAGCCCGTAGCCGCTGCTTTCTGCGGGGCGTCCCCTTGCCCCCTAGATGGCGTAGTAGTTGCCGACGTCATCGTGACCTCCTAACGTTATGTCCTCAGAATCGCCGGATTTCTACTCCGGTCTTACTCTCTGCACTATCGATTTCACCGCGCGCGGCTTGCCCAAGCATCCTCCCGTTGGGGGGATAAGGGGGAGGTCGGCTGCTGATCGGCCCGGCCAGGTCCCACGGGTGACGGGTTGACAAAACAGTCCTGCCACCATCTCGTGCTTATGGCCTTACCGCGTGTGCACGAGTTGTACCAGCGTCTGAAAGCGGACAGTGAGCGCTTGAGGAAATCACCCGGCCCGGAGTGAGTCCTCCGCGACCCTGAAGGCCAGATGATCAGGTGGGCAGCTCGCTCGCAGGGAGTGCTGCTGGCCGCCAGCGGCATACCGGCAAGGAGAACCTGTAAGTGTGCCGTCGACACCGCGGGTGCTTCCGACGCGGGCCGTGCGCCCCGAAGCTCGGGAGGACTTGATGACGACACAATCCGATCCGCTTGCGCTGCTGCGGCCCGGAGCTACGTAGCGCTGCTGGTGCTCGCCGCGATCATCGGCGCACCCGTCTGGCGGCTGCGCACTTCTTTCTCGCCCTAGTCAGCAAGCTGCAGGTATGGATCTTCACGCACCCGGCCATGGAGGGAGCAACGGAGATGGTTACGGCCAGCCGCATCCTGGGTGATCAGGTAGGCTCCACCGCGCCCGCCTTCCTGGCCTTTCTGGTCCTGCACGTCATCGTCGGGCTGACGGCCGTGCTCACCGGCGCGATCGCCGCCCTGTCGCGCAAGGGAAGCCCGCCGACACCAGCGACGCGATCGCGCACTGGATGAAATACGACAGCTGCCAGCCGCACACCACATTCCCGCAGACCCGCGGATACCGATCTGGCCCGGCCCGCCCGGTTCCGGCCAGCAGGCAGAACCTCCAGCGGCACGAACGCAGCGCGTTGTGGTTCGAGCTCTACCGCCGCGGCGGCCGCGTCATCCTGCACCACGGCCACATCCGCCCCGTCCTGATCCGCGACTGGTCACCCGACATGGACGGCATCGGGACCACCATATGGGCCAGCCAGACCATGCTGCTCCCGGGCGGTATGAAGTCCGGCACCCCCGCCAGCGGCCGCCGGCCACGCCCGGCTAGCAGGCATGCCCAAAAATACTTGCACAGAAAATTATGCACAATTATCCTTGCAGCATGAGCGAGCCCCTGCAGCCCCGCGAGGTGCGGGATGTCGAGGAACTGCGGACACTGGCGCATCCGATGCGGCAGCGGATCCTGCGCCGCCTGCACCAGGCCGGGCCGGCCACCTCCACCACGCTGGCCCGTGACCTGGGCGAGAACAGCGGGATCATGAGCTATCACCTGCGGCTGCTGGCCGGGCACGATTTCGTGCGCGAGGTCGCCGGCCGCGGGCAGGGCCGGGAACGGTGGTGGGAGGTCTCGCCGCAGCCGGTGTGGATCCCCCGCGAGGGCCTGGGCGTCGAGGCGCAGGCGGAGGTGTCCGGGCTGCAGCCGGGAGGCCTGGCCGAGGACCTGGAGGGCTTCGCGCGGTTCCGCGCCGCCCGCGCGGCCATGGGCGAGTGGGGCCGCGGGACCTGGGCGCTGCAGCGCGCCAGGCTCACGCTCACCCGCGAGGAAGCCGGCCGGCTCATCGCCGACCAGCAGGAGCTGATCGGCCGTTACCAGCGGGAAGCCGGGGATGCCCCGGCCGGGGCCCGGACCGTAGTCTTCGGGTTCCTGGTCTATCCGGAACCGTCTCCAGGCGATGATGCCGCACGTGAGGATCCTGAAAACCCGGATGAGCCAGCCGTCAGCGCCGAAACCGAAGAGATGAACCGAACAACACTCACCCGAACCGTCCAAGTCAATTCTTCGGAGCCCAGCTAGTACGAGGCGCCGTCGAAGAGATCAACTGAACGAGACAGGCGAGAAAGGGGCGAGTGAGCAGGCGATACGAAAACTTCAAAGTTGATGCCGAAAAAGTGCTGCTTCGTGCCGGGACAGCGCCTTGGCTGCGGGTGCTTTACGGGCTCGGGGGTGCGGGGACTAGTATCCGTTCGGCCTCATCATGCCGAGGCCCAGAGCTGGGTGCTGGTCAGGTCTGCTGGCCGGCTCGGTTGGCTAGTTCGGCGTCGATGGCGGCCATGTGCGCGAGGATGGGCGCCTGTGCCGGTGAGCCGGGTCTGGCCAGGGCCAGGGCGCCTTCCGCGATTCCGCTATTTATTTTCCGCATTTCCAGGCATAGGTTTCCGCGTCTCCCAGAGCATGCTGCGGCAAGTTCTAAGGACAGGTCACCTGGCGGCCCGTGCAGGATTAGCAGGGGCGCCGTGAGCCTCGCCGCCGATCCGGCCGCTCAGTTCAGCCTGGTAGGTCAGTGCCGCTCCTGGTGGTGGCTCGTTCGGCCCAGTCTAGGATCGCATC
>WNGR01005870.1_pt1 | contig 13151 bp, 10 predicted proteins | sample 5407581 | NCBI WGS metagenome assembly WNGR01 (sample SAMN13153383, study PRJNA577476) | soil metagenome | isolation source: 80 cm soil or saprolite under Garry oak tree replicate 2 | place: USA:California | collected 2016-06-15 | reverse complement strand
TGTTCCGCGCGATATGTATCCCACAAGGACAACGACGACACGAAGCGGAATCCTTCAGCGCGATGCACCTGGTTGTCGGGTCCGCGATATTCGCCGTTTGCATCCATGCTTGTGCTGGGCGCCATCATCGCGTGATAAAGAGCGGTATAGAGTGACTTCTCCATGGAGGGCGACGCACTGAATTCGACACGCGATAGTTCCTCACGCCACATTTGCCGGGTCCTGGCGCGCGTCCCGTCAAAGTCAAATCCCGGTGTCTCCGCGTCCATATTCGCGATTGCGTTTTCTTCGCTCACCGCCGAGATCGCTACTTTGACGATCAGCGGGGTGGATGAAGGCGCAAAATCGAATACCGCCTCCAGCCCTCGTCCTTCCACGCTCTGGGTATCCTGCGGTGAGGTTCCGGGCGTTTTGAAGCCGTGATACGGTGGCGGATCTTCTTCCTTGTTATAGAGTGCATGTCCCGACATCGCCGCGGAGAATCGGATCGCAAAGAATAGCTGCCTTCCTGGCGCCCACCCGCGAGTCTCACGCACTCCGGTCACTGTGCCGTCCTTGCGCACCCGTATCCGGGACCAAAGCACTTTCCCGGGATAGTTATAGATGCTGCTGCGCAGGTCGAGCAGCAGATGACGCTTCGCTCCCCCGGCAAACGTGTACCGGTGCTCACCGACTCGCTCGCTCGCGGTCAACTCCGCTTGCACTCCGGAGTCCTGAAGGAACACGGAGTAGTAGCCCGGTTCGGCGTGTTCGCTGGTGTGCGAGAAACGCGAGCGATATCCCGGTCCGGTCTTTTCCAGATCGCCTGGCTCAAGCGGCACGCTCTCGCCGCTCACCGGCATGATGAGGACATCCCCAAGATCGCTATGGCCCGAGCCTGAAAAATGCGTGTGCGAGAACCCTAGAATCGTCGTATCTTCGTATCGATAACCCGCCGCCCATTTGTAGCTTTGTTTGAATGGCCGAACCTGCGTGTCCGGCGAGAGCTGCACCATGCCGAACGGCGCCGTCGCTCCCGGAAACGTGTGTCCCTCGGGGCCGGTACCAATGAACGGGTCAACAAATTTCAGGGGATCGGGTCTCTGGGCGAAGGCCATCGTGGCCGCAATCAGCACTGCGAAGCTCAGCGATTTCTTCATCCTTCAACACTACCGCAGCGCTGGGTCTCCCATCCCTTTCGTTCAGACTTTGGATGCCGATGTCCTGGAGCAACTGCCCTGATCCGCTGCCCATTGCAGTAGAGCCACTCTGCCGCGTACCGCGACCTACAACTTTGAGGTCCTTGCCGGAAGATATATTTCGCTTAGCATCGACCCTGAGCTTGTGCTCTTTTCCGGTAAATGGGGATCTGCCTCGATGCGTGCTGCCATCCTTATGCTTGGTCTCGGTTCGATGCTCTCCGCTGGTGTGGCGCAGTCTCAGGTGTGGGTGGGTTCAACAACACGGGACGCATCGTCGCCCCAGTCCTCGACCACCTACGTGGGCGGTTCAAGCTGGAACACGAATGCGGTGGAGCTGGTCGAGCTGACCGGAATGCGCAAGCGTTTCGAAGCTGACCGCACCAAGGGGATGGCGGAGGCGAAGCAAGACCTGCTGCGCGCGTATCCCAGCCTGACCCCGGCGTTTGTGAACGAATGGGCCAGGCGAGTGGCGGCGGGAATGAATCCGGATGACTACGTTGCAATCGAGGCAGCGGTGTATGCTTCGCACTTCACCAACGACGAACTGGTGGAGCTGGTCCAGGCACGAAGGAATGTAAACGCGGGAGTGCAGTCCGGCGTCCCCCAGCCTTTGCGCGATAAGGTGCGGCGCGTGTTTCCGACTGTGGTGGGAGAGATCGCGGCCGGAATCGCGCAGGCGAACGGAAAGCTCGGCGCAGAGGTGATGCAACAGGTCGCCAAAGAACACCCAGAGTGGCTCAAGCCGTCCGCGGCCGCCGGCGCATCGAGGTAGAGGGGCGCTCAGTCTACCTTGCGTGGAGCGGCTCGCTAGGAAAACTACCCGCCTCCAGGTAAGCCAAGGCTGGTAGCCTTGGCACTCGGGCGTGCGAAATACTCGGCTGTTGCGAACAGGCCTTAGCGTGAAGAAGGAGAACGACGGGCAATGAATAGGGATTATGCACTCTTCGACCTATCTGGGGCTCGATGGAGCTGAGCGGGAGATCATACGTTACTTATTCGGAATCTCAGTTAATCCTGGACGTTGGCAGTGCCGGACAAAGGTAATGAGATAACGAAATCCAGAAATGCGCGGGTCTTGGCTGGCAAATGCTTCCGCGATGGGCAGACGGCGTAGAAAGGGAAGCGCTCATCCGGCCAGTCGGGGAACAGGTCAATCAGCTTTCCTTGCCTCAACAATCGCGACACGGCATTTTCCATCACCTGCACGATTCCAAAGCCTGCCAGGCAGAGACTGTGCATCGTGATGATGTCGCTGACGATGATACGACCATTTGTGGGAACCTTTACGATTCTTCGGCCACGATGGAATTCCCATTCGAACGGTCGCCCGGTCTCTGGGTTGCAATAATCAATCAGAATATGTCCGCCCGTCACGAGATCCAGCGGCGTGGCTGGATGCTTGTGGCGTTTGACGTAAGAGGGCGCAGCGACTGTCACGATGCGCGTGTCCCGGAGCTTTCTCACAACCAGGCTCGAAACCGGTGGTTTTCCGATATGGATGGCAACGTCGAAGCCCTCACTTACCAGATCGCCGAGTTGATCCCGAGTTATCAGCTCGAGTTCGAGTTCCGGGTGGGCTTCAAGAAACGCGCTGAGCCGCCCTCCTTCCAGGAAATGTGCGAACGTGCGATGCATTTGCACGCGCAGCCTGCCCCGTACCAGTGCTCGTCCTTCCATCACCGATCCCACGGCCTCTTCGAGGCCAGTCAGCAGCGGACCGATTTGCCCGTATAATCTCCGTCCTTCATCGGTCATGGAGACGGAGCGGGTGGTTCGCTCGAACAATCGTATTCCGAGGCGAGCTTCCAGCCGGGCAATGGACCGGCTTACCCCTGACTGCGACATGTTCAACGCTTTGCCTGCGCCGGCAAAACTGCCGCACTGCGCAATCGCGGCAAAGATGCTCATCCCATTCAGTATCCGCTCATCGAGATTCTGATTCATGCATTTCGTCATTTGTAAGATGCCATTCATGCCCAAATCGCTGCAATCGAATCCGACATCTGATCTCCAGGTCAACAAAATTCCCGAGGGGGGCGATTATGTTTGCAATTACTGGAGTAACAGGCAAGGTAGGCGGAGCGGTGGCTCGCAGTCTTCTGGCACAGGGACACAAGGTGCGAGCGGTGGTGCGGGATGCCGAGAGGGGACGTTCCTGGTCTGCTCAAGGCTGTGATATCGGAATCGCCAGCGTTGAGGATGCAGCCGGTCTCACCAAAGCCTTTCATGGCGCCGAAGGCGTCTTCTTGATGACGCCTCCAAACTTCGATCCTGAACCCGGATTTCCTGAGACGCACAAGGCGGCTGCGGCCATTCGGCATGCCATCGAATCTACCCGGCCGGGGAAGATCGTGTTGCTCTCCACGGTTGGAGCCCATGTTGCGGAACCCAACCTTCTGAACAACTCCAAAATCACGGAAGAGATGCTGCGCACTACCTCGGTCCCGATTGCTATATTGCGTGCTGCCTGGTTCATGGAAAACGCGGCATGGGATGTGGAAGCTGCGCGCAAGGGTGTGATTCCCAGTTTTTTGCAACCTCTCGATCACCGGATTCCGATGGTTGCCGCAAGCGACATCGCGCGAACGGCAGCAGAACTCCTCAATGAAACTTGGATGGGAGTCCGTGTTATTGAACTCGAAGGTCCCAGGCGCTACTCCGCGAATGATATCGCTGCGGGTTTTAGCGCCGCGCTGGAGCGTTCGGTGCGGGCGGAAGCAGTTCCACGTGACCAATGGGAGACACTGTTTCGCTCGCAAGGCATGAAAAACCCCATGCCGAGGATTCGAATGGTCGACGGCTTCAACGAAGGTTGGATCGACTTTGAATCTGGCGAGGCGAACTCCCGCAAAGAACGCACGACCCTGGAGGCGGTTCTGCGCTCTCTCGTCACGTCGAATCCGAATAGCTGATCTATTTTGACCGATGGTCGACACTCCAACAAGCCTCCCACCTGATCAACTGTTTCGAACAGCCCTTGGCGTGAAGAAGGAGAACGACGGGCAGTTGGCGCAATGGCGATGTTGCACTCATTGAGGTCGTCCAATACGCAACTTCCGGATTGCCGGCCAATCGTCCATAACACCCCAAACTTTCCTGCTCAGGGCTCGATGAGTGACTCGCCCTGTTCTCGCCAAATGAGAATCAGCTCAGACGGTTATCGAAAGTACGACTTTTCGGGCGCGACAGGCGATAAAGCCCAACGCTTGATGCGAAATCTTTTTCCTACTACAACTTTGCGTACTCCGCTTTGGCTTGTTGCAGGACCGGAATATCGGGGTCGGCGTCCTTCCATAGCGTGAGGAAATCCTCATAGGCCGCCTTGGCCTTGACGGTGTCGCCCTCCAATACGTAGGCGCGGCCGAGTCCAAGATGAGCAAGAGCACTGATGGGGCGGTTCAGGACGAGGCCGCGATGGTCGAGGATCTTCTGGAACTCGGCGGCGGCTTTGCTACCCTGACGCGCAGCCAGAAAGGCTTCGCCACGGACAAAGACCGGAAACATCGCGTTCCAATCCAAATCAGTGGCTTTCGACACCCCAAACTCATACGGTGCGGCGGCCTCAAGACTCACAATGGCGTCAGAAGCATCTCCTTTGTTGAGCGCAAGCTTTCCGCGGATGCTCGGCAGATAATTGAACCGTACAATCGTGTCTTCCGGAAACCTCTTGTCCAGATCGTCGGCCAACGCTTTCGCCTGCGCGTCATTCCTGGAATAGGCCAACGCGAGCGCAGCAAAGTACAGCACATCACGGCTGGTCGAGAGCTTCAATGCTAAAGTCGCGTGTCGCCGCGCTTCGCCGGTGTTGCCGAACCAGGCTTCTCTCAGCGCGGAGGTGCCAGAGTAGAGGGCGGGTGCGTCCTTCTCTCCTGCGCGTTGGACGTTATCCATCGCGCGGCGGCTGAGTTCGCGTGCGTCTTTAAGGTGTCCGGAGTAAGCGGCCGTATCGCCTTCCATACTCAACAGTTGGTGCTCCCACTTCGGCAGGGCCTCCAGCTTTGCCGCGTGTCGGGCCATCCCTGCCGTATCGTTCTCAGCGAATGCAAGGTTATACATGACGAAATCTATATAGGGGTTATGTAATTTGGCTTCAGGAGCCTGCGCGAAGGTAGCCTTCGCCTCATCGAAGCGATTAAGAGCGGTGTACGAGAGGATGCGGAAAGCGTAGGCGAGGGAATAGTCAGGACGCAGACGAATTCCCTCGGTGGTTTCTTCCACGGCTCTCTCATATTGTCCAACGACCGGCAAAATGGCTGCCCCCAGGTAGGAGTGCGGCATCTCGGCGCGCGGATAAGCACGGCTCCAAAGATCGCAGGCTTCTATGGCCTTTGGGATGTTGCCAGTGACTCCTTTATGGTAGGTGGCTGTAATCCAATACTTCTCCGCCTCACTGGTCCGGTCGCGCAGTTCATAGGCCTTGGTGCGGTAGTTCACAGAGAGGCCGGGTTCAAGAGAATTGGTTGCCAGGATGCCCAGGTAGGCGTACGCCACCGCAAAATTCGGGTCGAGTTCGACGGCACGTTTGAAAAACGGCGTCGCCGCATCCGGCCCTTTTGTCCTGACCGTTTGCATGCCCGAGCTGTAAGCTTTGAGAGCTTCAAGCGAGGGTGTCGTCGCCTGCTCCAAAGGAGTATCAAACTTCTGGATCGTGCTGAGAGACTCGCCCAGCTTATTCCGTATCTCGGTAGACACCTTTCCAAGTGCATTGAGCACATGGTTCTCGTCGCTTGCCTGTGCCTCCGTGCTGGCCAGCGTTTTTCCGCTTTCGCAGTTGACCGCCTTAAGCGTCAGAAGGTATTCAGTGCCAATCCTTGCAATCGAACCATCGAGCACCGCGGCGCTCGCCGTCCGTTGGCAGATCTCTCGCGCAATTGCCGGTATCAGCTTTGCATCGAGGGGCTGGACCATCAGACCGAGGGTTTGCTGGATCTTTTCGTCAGGGATGATGCTGAGGAAGGGCGACTGTTCCAGTTGCACGGAGAGCCCCTGCCGCAGCGTGCCGTCGAAGACCGGATCGCCGGTGGCGTTGGCGAAGTCCGCGAGCACCAGCACATCTTTGTCGGTGAGGGGGGAGCTTGTGTGCGGTGCTGCCAGAGGAAGACTGCGCCAGCGGTGAGGAGGAGCGCGGCAGTCGTTGCTGCAATTTTGATCCAAGCGAGCCGGGTGGGGTGGAGGCGCTTGTGATCTTCATTATTGTTTTTTGCGTTTTTTGCGGCAGGAATGACGTTTGGCTCAGCGGAAAGCCTGCGGTCCATGAACTGAGGAATGTAACCCCCTTTGGGGAGAGCGATTAGGATGCTATCGTCGCGGCCTTCGGCAGCGTAATAGCGTTCGAGACGGCTTCGGAGCCGTGAGGCCTCGGCTCGAACGATGGTATCGGTCCGGGGGTCGAAGGATTCACCTCGGCCGAACGCCTCAGCTCCTACGGTGTACTCCTTGAGGCGATCGGTCCTTTGATTGACGGTCTGTTCGACGACGAATTTGAGGAGCGCGCGGGACTGGCCGGCGTTCGCAAAGAGCGAACTCGAGAGTATCTTGCTCAGTTGCTCGAGGATGGATTCAGCAGAGATCGGCGCAATCTGCATCTCGTCCACGCTCCGGCTGCAAAGCTAACTGGTTGATTGTACGACGCAGGCGCGGCTCCCAGCCGCTCCGTACTTCCATTGATCGATCTCTTCCCGCAGGATTCACCCCAGCTTCACGAAATCCTAAGGAGATCCACCATGCGAAGTTCACGTTTTGCTTTCTTGTTCAACGCCGCTCGAATCGCTTGCGCCCTGATCCTCGCTTCTATCGTGAGCATTCCGGCCCAGGCAGCAACCATCAATGTAACGTACTCCCTCAGTGGGTTTGGCGCAGGAGACCCGCTGAATCTGCCGCTGATTGGCAGCGCCACCGGTTCACTCCTTCCGCTTGGGAACGTTACCTGGAGCGACATGGTTTTCCCCAATTTTGCCACAGGGGCCGGCGACGGAACGTTCAAGATGACGTTCGCCGATGGAGACACACTATTTGGCGCTCTCCACGAACAGGGTGATTTTTCCACCTTTCCAATCGTGCCTTTCACGCAACTGCTGACGGTGACAGGCGGCACAGGCGCGCTCCTTCTGTACCACGGAACACTCACCGGTCTCCTGATTTCGGATCAAACCAACGGCACGTTCACTTCATCAGGCGCCGGAACGCTCGAAACGACTCCCGAACCCGAGTCGCTTATCTTGTTCGGGACAGGGTTAGCTTCGTTGCTTGCGCACCGAATGCGAGCACTTCTATTTCAGAAGGACTGTCGGCAATCCGAAAGTTAGTAGTGCCCCCCAATCTCGTTGAGCGATAAATCGCCATCGCACTCACCGAACAGTGCGGACACAAAACTTTCCAGATTTCTGGGTTCTGGGCGGACCGGCTAAACCGGAAGTAGCCCGTCGATAGCGTGTACGATGAATCCATGCGGCGCCTGCTCCAGCTCGGGACTTTGTGTCTGTTCCTCGCCGTATTTCTGGCGCCGCTGGAGGAATGCTTCGACCACTGGGACCTGCCGGGAATCGCCAACGACACCGAGTTCGCCGTCTTCGCGCTGATCCTCACGCTGTGCCTGGTGCTGCTCGTCAGCAAGCTGCTGTCGGTGCTCGCGCTGCGGATCGGTTTCGTCGCGCAGCCGCATCGACAGCGATCGCGACCCGCCAGCTTGCAACAGACAAACTCTCCGTTCGCGATCTTCATTCCTCCCATCGGTCCGTCGCCGCTTCGAATCTGATCCCGCAATCCGCGCCCTGATCGGCGAGCGCAAACGCTCGTCGCCGTCACTCGTGTCTGCGCCAAATGCAGACCGCGCTGTTCGATTCGGGAGACAGAGTTCCATGTCCGTTGCAAAATTTCTTCGCATCCTCACGCTGTCCTGTCTCTGCATTACCGCACCGATCGCCGCCCTCGCCCAGAACGGCGCGGTCGCCGGAACAGTCACCGATCCCGACGGCAACCCAGTCGCCGCGGCCACGGTAACTCTCTCCGGAGTTGACGGCCCATCGCACTCCGCGTCCACATCGGCCGAAGGCGAGTTCCTGCTGCAGGAGCTTCCCAGCGGAACGTACACCGTGAAGGCGGCCGCCGCGGGATTCGCCGTGCTGGAGCAGTCTTCGGTCGCCGTCGCTGTCGGCCGCACCACGCACCTGACGCTGCGGCTCATGCTCGCCGGCGTGCAGCAGACCGTCAACGTCACCGCCGCCGCGAGCGCCTTCGACACCTCGCAATCCTCCTCGGTGGTCAACATCGACCGCGACCGCGTGGAGGAGTTGCCCATTCCCAGCCGAAACTATCTCACGTTCGTGCTGCTCTCTCCACAGGTCGCCGCGGCGAATCCCGCGCTGCTGCAATCCAGCGGCACGCAGAGCACCGGCAGCTTCAGCTTTGGCGGACTTCGCCCCGGCTCGAACGCGGTCTACCTCGACGGCGTCAACGATGACGACGAGTACAGTGGCAGCAGCCGCACCCAACTCTCGCCCGAAGCCATCAGTGACTTCCAGATCGTCAATCACGGCTTCGCGGCCGAGTCCGGCGGAGGCGCAGGCGGCTCCATCGATGTGCAGACGCGCTCCGGGCTGAACCGCATTCACGGCGACGCGTTTCTCTTCGTGCAGAACGGCGCGCTGAACGGAACGCCTCCGCTCGAACTCACTCCGCGCAAGCCGGACGAGAGCCGCCAGCGCGCCGGCATCGCTCTCGGCGGCCCGGTCTGGCTCGGTTCAACGCAGCAGAACCGCACGTATTACTACGTCGCAGCCGAACAGGAACTCGCCCACGGCGAAGACGCGAACGACCTCAAGACCTCGACGTTGAACGCCATCAACGCCGCGCTCAAGCAGTACCGCCCGCTCTCGACCATGACGCTCCAATCCGGCTTCTTCCCGACGACCGACCAGGAGACGGAGCTCTCCGGCCGCATCGACCGCGCGCTGACGGCGAAGCAGGCGCTGATGCTGCGCTACGCCTTCACCAATAGCCGCAGCGTCAACGACGCCTTCCACACAGATGAATTCGCCGACCGCAGCGCGCGCGGCTCCTCGTTCCTCGCGGACAACAGCCTGAACGGCACACTCACCTCGACGTTCAACTCAACTCTGTTTGATAACTTCAGCTTCGAGCTTGCGCAGCGCCGCGCGGTCGACCGCACCCAGAGTGCGTCCGGCCCGGGCATCCTGATTCCCGGCATCGCTCTGTTCGGCACTCCGTGGGCCGGCAACGATCGCCGCTTCGAGACGCATATCGAATTCGCGGATACCGTGTCTGTCCAGCGCCGCCAGCATCTGATCAAGGTGGGCGCGCGTCTCGATCGCGTCGCCCTGCGCGCCAGCGTGCACGACGGCTCGCAGGGCTTCTTCGTCTTTGCGAATCTCGCCGCGCTGCAGGCACGCACGCCTGACTTCTTCACGCAGAGTTTCAGCAACCAGCCTTCCGGCTTCAACACAAATTTCAGCGAGGTTCGCCTCTCCGCCTTCGCGCAGGATCACTGGACTCCGTCGCACCAACTGACGCTCGACTACGGCGTGCGCTACGACGTGAACCGGCTGCCATCCCCTCTGCCGCAACGTGTGCCGAACATCAGTCCCCGCGTCGGCGTCGCGTGGACGCCGCTGAAGTCGCTGGTCGTTCGCAGCGGCTTCGGAATCTTCTACGACCGCTTCCAGCTCGCAACGATTAACCGCCTGCTCGAGTTCGACGGCACGCGCGGCTTCACCCAGACCCTCGAAGACGCAGCAGCAGCAACCATCTACCAGAGCGGCAGCATTCCCACAGCGCCTCTCGCCGCCATCGCCCCGAGCATCAATCGCGCGCAACCTGGCCTGCGCAATCCATACAGCGAAGTCGCATCGCTTGGCCTCGAACAGGCGCTGCCATTGCAAACCACTCTCTCCGCCGAATATCAGTTCGTACACGGTCTTCATCTCGGCCGCACCAGCAACATCAACCTCGCGCCGCCTGTCACGGTGACTTCGGCCAAGGCAGCGTCGCTCGGCATCTCCAACCCGACGGCGCAGCAGCTTGGCCGACTCGCTTTCCCCACTACGCGCCTGAACCCGGCCTACGACGCCATCAACCAGTTCGCGAGTTCCGCCGGCTCCACCTACAACGGCGCCACCATCACGGTGAACCGCCAGTTCCAGGACGACCTGCAGATCATGGCGGGCTACGCGTTTTCGAAGACCTTCGACGACGCCTCGTCCGATACGGAGCAGCCGCAGAACCCCTACGCTCTCGGCGCCGAACGCGCGCTGTCGTTACAGGACCAGCGCCACCGCTTCACACTCAGCGGTCTATGGCTCATCGGCCCGGACCTCGGCGATCCCGCCGACGCCGCGAAGAATGCCAACCCCGGTCCGCTGATGAAGGCGCTCACCGGCTTCGAGTTCGCGCCCATCGTCAGCATCGCCAGCGGCTTCCGTGCGAATCCCATCACCGGACTCGACAGCAGCCGCGAGCACATCTACCCGTTTGCCGCGCGCCCCGCAGGACTCGCGCGCAACTCACTTGCGACGCCCGCGAACGTCGACATCGACCTGCGCGTGCTGCGAATGGTCGCGCTGGGCAGCGGCCACCTCGACATCGTCGCCGAGTCCTTCAACATCCTCAATCACCGCAACGTCTCGCTGCTGAACACAGCCTACGGATCGGACGTGCAGCCCGCCGCCAACTTCGCCAGCCCCATCGCCACTGCCAGCGCACGCCGGATCCAGTTCTCCCTGGATTACGAGTTCTGAACAGCGCGCTACACCCTCGGTTAGAATGGGCCATCCTTGAACGATAGGAGATCTGGTTGGGCAATATAGCGTTATTCGAAGAGCGGCAGGTGCGGCGCCTTTTTCACAACGACGAGTGGTGGTTCGTCCTGGTCGATATCGTTTCCGCGCTCACCGACTCGACAAACCCTTCTGACTATCTGAAGAAACTGCGCCGCCGCGACTCTTCATTGGCCGATGCTTTTAAAGGGGGGGGACAATTTGTCCCCCCCCTTTCGTTGCCCTTTGAAACCGCGGGGGGTATGCAGCGGCTGCCATGCTGGCACATCCAGGGAATTTTGCGGCTCATCCAGTCCATACCGTCGTCGCGGGCCGAACCATTTAAACGTTGGCTGGCCAAAGTCGGCCACGAGCGACTGCAGGAGATATCCGACCCAGCCATGGCGCTAGACCGCGCACGAGAGAACTGGCGCAAGCTCGGACGAAGTGAAAAGTGGATCACCCAGCGCATGACCGGTCAGGAGACCCGTAATAAGTTGACCGATTATTGGTCCGCTAACGATGTCAAGCATCCGCAGCAGTTCGCCGTTCTCACCAACCTTATCCATGAAGAGTGGTCCGGAGTTTCCGTCAAGGCGCACAAGGATTTGAAGAACCTCAAAACGCAAAACTTACGTGACCACATGACCGAAGCGGAACTGATCTTTACCGCGCTCGCCGAGCTTTCTACGAGACAGGTGGCCGAGACGACCTCCGCAAAGGGACTGCCCGCGAATAAAAGGGCCGCGCACACCGGCGGTGGCATCGCCAAACGAGCCCGGTTAGAACTCGAAAAGACCACCGGCCGGAACGTAGTCTCCAAAGAGAATTACCTGCCACCGCCGAGGACGAAGAAAGCCCTTAACCCGTAAAGGTTGCATCACTTCATCGACTGCGCCGCCGGCAGGCTGGAGACGGGCGTCCTCTGATCCGCGGGCGGCGTATACCCCGACAGCGCCGGCGTGCATTCCGACAGCACCGTCATCACCAGGACAAACACCGCGCCCCACGTCCACGCCCACACCTTCGCCGCAGCCGAATCCACCCGCTTCCTATCCCGAACCCAGCCCATCGGTCACTCCTTTAAACGCCGCCGTCATTCCCGGCGCTGCTCCAAGGAGATTCTTTTGGCCATAAAGAGTGGGTAGAAGAGTCGTAAAGAATCCATAAGTTCAGCATCGCAACCCACTCGACGATGCTGAACCTGAGAACTGGCAACCGGCAACTTCCCTCAGCTCGTAATCACATGCAGCGAGAAGATCGCGCACACTATTGTCAGCGCGTCCTCACCCACCGCAACCTGCCAGTCCGGGCAGGCGAACTTCTCCACCAGGTCGCGCCGGATCATGAACCCGGCAAACGCGCCCAGCAGCGCCGCGACTCCGCCCAGCAGCACACCTTCGAGTCCTGGCCCGGACATCGCCGTCGCGGAGATCGACCCCGCCAGTCCGCCCAGAATGATCCGCGCAATCAGCGCTCCCGGATCGGTCCGGTTCGGCGTCCGCGGAAGCTTGTCCACCACCAGCTCGCCCAGCGCCAGCACCGTGAACAGGATCGCAACCCACAGCCGCGCCGTCCACTCCGCCCACGTGCCGTCGACCGGCAGGTATCCCAGGTACGCGTACCAGCACAGCACAGCCATCGGCGTCATGGAGCGCAGCCCGGTGGTCAGGCCGAGCAAGGGGACCGCAAGCATCCACGACAAAATCGCTATCGCCACGACGTTCTCCGTTGTCCGTTCTTCGTTGTCCGCTCTTCGCTATGGACGCAGAAAGACCGCGCATTGCTGCATTCACGCCGACGGAAAGTGTCTCATGGAAAGCCGTCCCCGTGCGCGAAACCTCAGAATCTTGACGAGAACGGTCAACGGAGAACGGTCCGTTATGCGCGCAGCCAGGCATACAGCGGGAAGCGTTCGGCCATCTCCAGCACCTCGCCGCGGATCTTGCTGAGCTTGGCCGCGTCGGTGCGATGTTCGAGCGCCGCAACGATCCACTTCGCGATCGTCCGCATCTCGGGCTCCTTCATGCCGCGCGTGGTCAGCGCCGGCGTGCCGATGCGAATGCCGCTGGGCTTCATCGGCGGGTTGGTGTCGTACGGAATCGCGTTCTTGTTCACCGTGATGCCCGCCTCGCCCAGCGCATGCTCGGCCTCGCTGCCCAGAATGCCCTTCTGGAAGACGTCGATCAGGATCAGGTGG
>WNGR01005868.1_pt1 | contig 13154 bp, 11 predicted proteins | sample 5407581 | NCBI WGS metagenome assembly WNGR01 (sample SAMN13153383, study PRJNA577476) | soil metagenome | isolation source: 80 cm soil or saprolite under Garry oak tree replicate 2 | place: USA:California | collected 2016-06-15 | reverse complement strand
GGCGCGCGAGCTGCACCGCATCGGCCTGTGCGATCTTCGCGAAGCTCTGTCCTCGACGCGTCATGTCAGAAGAAAGGGGCGGGAGAAGGTGGGCAGGTGGACGCACGCCAAATGACGGACGGAGGATCTCGACCTCCGTCCTGTTCACGCGTGAGATGCTCGTGAGCGCCGTGGGTAGTGTCCAGATCAGCGTGGGCAGGCGGTGCTCGGACTGTTTGTAGGCCGTGAGGTACTGGCCTGGCTCGTCTGCTCTGCATGCGCGCGCGCGTGTGCGAGGGCTGTAGTGTGGCCCGGGGCAGGTGGTTTGGTGGTTTGGTGACTCGGAGAAGCTGCTTACGACCAGGCCACGATGACGGTGATGTTGTCGAACAGGCACACACTCTCATCAGCTCTCGAATGGGATCTTGGTGTTCAGACTGAGAGCGGGATGAGCGGAATGCGCAAGAATAAGGGGAATACGACACACGATGTCACACATGAGGAGTAGAATGCGAAGGTTGTAAGTTAGGTCTGGCTAGACATTCTATGCACCGGTGGGTGTACTCTGGGTGGAAATGGTGATATCTCAAACAGCGGGACAAGGCCACCCAATAATACACAATACATAGTCCGCAGGTGGGACTCGGATGAATAGGCAAGAACATGCAAGAACTGAGAACCTGAGGGAACGAGCACACCAGTCGCTCTACCGACCTGGCAGTCGGGTGTTATGTCGGTAAACTGCTCTGGGACGTTCAAGTTGTGAATGCATTTGACGACTGGGCCAACACGTTGACATGGATTGATGATGATCGAGCTGCCTGAGCCTGGTTGTACGGCTCGTGGTTGCTTTCCCTTGGGTTCGGTGGTCAAATCCAGTCAGGGTCGATGAACGATATATACAGTAAGCAAGGTGAACCGGCTCAATCGCGTAAACCATCGATCAAGAATGGAATCAAATCGATCAACAACTCTTACTTTCCCAACACCATCGCTCCAATGCACACCCAACAACCCCGTCCTCGAATTCCAGAGTTCCAGTTCCGAGTCCTTATTATAGGAAGGGCAAACGCAGGAAAAACATCCATCCTACAAAGAGTCTGTGAAGCAACGGAGAGCCCCATTATTTACCAGGGACGTAAGAAGGTACGTGGTCCAACCTTTTTGTCGGCGAATCTGATCTCACTGCCGACCAGGTTAAACTTGACCCGTCCATGGATGTTAGTGACAGTAGTACTTCTCTTCGCTTGCCTCTAAACGTGGAGTCAGCGAGGCGAGCACAGCATCGACGATGAACTTGTGTTCTCCAATCATGAGGGTTATGTCTTTCACGATTCCCGCGGAATTGAGTCAGGCAGCACGGAGGAACTCGGGATTTTGCAGAAATTTATTCGACGCAAGTATGGGGAAAGGCGACTGCGAGATAGATTGCATGCGATCTGGTTTGGACTCTCTAGTGTTCACGATTACGACAACTGACGGTCATATTTTGAGGTACTGTGTCCCAATGGACAACCAACGACCACAGCTCGATCTGAAATTTTTCAGGGGCATATGCCCAGACCAGAATGGTGCGTCGTTACGAACATTCATGACCGTATATAACGCATCACCCTGAAGTTCCCGTCGTTGCGGTGTTTACCAAATATGACCAATTCTTGCGCAACGTCCAAATGCATCTGGTGGATTACCCAAATGAATACCCGGATAGCAACTTATCTGAAGTGGCGGAGAAACTATTTCGAGAGCACTACCTGCATCCCCTTGGTGATGATGCTAGATTTGTGCGATTACAAAGTGGGTTCAGAGTCAAAAATGCCAGGGTTACGTGCTGATGCTTTTTCGGCAGAAATGCACAGGCAAAATAGTCGCTGCGACGACCTTATTCAGAAGACGGCTGCAGCATTGGATGAGGATGTCGTCGCATTGATGCTTTTAGCCGTGCAAAGGGGTAATATAAAGTTAAGTGTTAAAATAGCTTTGAATCGGTGAGTGCGCTAGTTGAAGTGGCGAAGTGAGCAACGATCTGAACTAAGTTCAACAAACATTACAGTGTCCATTCGCGTGCTGGGTTACAGGTCAAACATACAGAGGATATAGTTCGGGAATGTCTTTTTCCATTTCCATACCTCTGGGTAAGTGTTGATATAGTCTTAACATCTGGTACATGCCTCATGATTCTTGATGTCGCCCAACTCGTAGTTGGTGAGTGTCAGCTCTTACTCACGTTGTTCAGATCGACCGACCTGACCATTCTGGTGCTCTGTTCTCCAGGTTGTGAGTGGTTGGCGTGCCCTACTGTGTTTCAAGCGTGCTGACGATGCCTGTCCTCGGCTTTCCAGCCTGTGAGTGGCTATCCCACCTCGCTGGGTTTCAAGCTTGCTGACAACGCCTGTCCTCGGGCTCTCCAGAGAGTGAGTAGCTACCGTGGCTCTCAGGGTTTCAAGCCTGCTCACGACGCCTGTCCTCGGCTCTCTAGCAAGTGAGTGGCTTCCGTACCTCGCTGCGTTTCAAGCCTGCTGACAATGACTGTCCTCGGCTCTCAAGAAAGTGAGTTGCTGCCCTGCCTTGCTGGATTTCGAGCCTGTTGACGACGCCTGTCCTCGGCTCTCCAGGGAGTGAGTGGCTGCACTGCCTCGCTACGTTTCAAGTCTGCTAACGACGCCTGTCCTCGGCTCTCCAGCCTGTGAGTGGCTGCCCTGCTTCGCTGTGTTACAAGCCTGCTGATTTCCTCGGCTCTCCAGCCTGTGAGTAGCCGCCCTGACTGCCTCGCTGCGCTTAAAGCCTACTGATGACGCCTGTCCTCGGCTCTCCAGAGAGTAAGTAGTTGCCGTGCCCTATTGTGTTTCAAGCGAGCTGACAACGCCTGTCCTCGGCTCTCCAGAGAGTGAGTGGCTGCCGTACCTTGCTGCGTTTCAAGCCTGCTCACGACGCCTGTCCTTGGCTCTCCAGGATGTGAGTGGCTGCCGTGCCTCACAGTGTCTCAAGCCTGCTGACGATGCCTGTCCTCGGCTCTCTCTAGCCTGTGAGTGGCTGCCGTGCCTCGCTGCGTTTCAAGCCTGCTGACGACGCCTGTCCTTGGCTCTCCAGAGTGTGAGTGGTTGCCGTGCCCTACCGTGTTTCAAGTGAGTTGACAACTCCTATCCTCGGCTCTTCAGAAAGTGAGTGGCTGCCGCACCTTACTGGGTTTCAAGCCTGCTGACGACGCCTGTCCTCGGCTCTACAGGAAGTGAGTGGCTGCCGTGCCTCGCTGTTTTTCAAGCCTGCTGAAGATGCCTGTCCTCGGCTCTTCAGTATGTGAGTGGCTGCCGTGCCTTGCTGCGCTTCAAGCCTGCTAACGATGTCTATCCCCGGCTCTCCAGTGGGTGAGTGGCTGTCATGCCTCGCTGCGTTTTAAGCGAGCTGATAACACCTGTTGTAGGCTCTCCAGGAAGTAAGTGGTTGCCGTGCCTTTCTGCGTTTCAAGCTTGCTAACGACGCCTGTCCTCGGCTATTCAGGAAGTGAGTGGCTGCCATGCTTTGCTGCGTTTCAAGCCTGCCAATGATGCCTATCCTCGGTTCTCCAGGAAGTGAGTGGGTGCCATACCTGAATGGGTTTCTGGCCTGCTGACGGCGCCTGTCCTCGGCTCTCCAGGAAGTGAGTGGCTGCCGTGCCTCGCTGCGTTTCAAGCTTGCTGACGATGCCTGTCCTCGGCTGTCTAGTCTGTGAGTGGCTGCTGTGCCTCTCTGCTTTTCAAGCCTGCCGACGACGCCTGTCTGCTCTCCAGGAAGTGAGTGGCTGCCCTGCCTCGCTGCGTTTCAAGCAAGCTGACGACGCCTGTCCTCGACTCTCCAGGGTGTGAGTGGCTACCCTGCCTCGGTGTATTTCAAGCCTGCTGACGACACCTATCTTTGGCTTTCTAGTGGGTGAGTGGCTGCCCCGCCTTGCTGTATTACAAGCTTGCTGATGACGCCTGTCCTCGGCTCTCCAGTTGGTGAGTGGTTGCCCTACCTCACTGTGTTTCAAGCCTGCCAACGATGACTGTCCTCGGCTCTCCAGGAAGTGAGTGGCTGCGATGCCTCATTTTGTTTTCAAGCCTGCTGAAGATGGTCCCCGGCTCTTCAGTATGTGGGTGGCTGCCCTCCCTCGCTGCGTTTCAAGCGAGTTGACAACCCCTCTCCTCGGCTCTACAGAAAGTGAGTGGCTGCCATGCCTCGCTGCGTTTCAAGCCTGTTGACGACGCCTGTCCTCGGCTCTATAGGAAGTGAGTGACTGCCGTGCCCCGCTGCGTTTCAAGCCTGCTGATCGCCTCTCCTCGGCTCTCCAGTTGGTGAGTGGCCGCCGTGCCTCACTGTGTTTTTTTTGAATCAGTTCATGCTACCTCGCTGTATTTCACGCATGCTTACAACACCTGTCCTCGGCTCTCCAGGGAGTGAGTGGCTGCCCCGAAGGGCAGCCCCTGCTTTGCTGTGTTTTAGGCCTGCTGACGATGCCTGTCCTCGGCTATCAAGAGAGTGAGTGGCTGCTGTGCCCCACTGTGTTTTAAGCCTACTGATGATGCCTGTCCTCGGCGCTCCAGTATGTGAGTGGCTGCTGTGCCCCACTGCGTTTCAAGCCTGCTGACGACGCCTGTCCTCGGCTCACCAGGATGTGAGTGGCTGCCGTGCCTAGCTTCGTTTCAAGCGGGCTGACGATGCATGTCTTCTGCTCTCTAGTTTGTGAGTGGCTGCCATGCATCACTGGGTTTCGAGCCTGCTGACGACGCCTGTCTTCGGCTCTCCAGGTGGTGAGTGGCTGCCGTGCCTTGCTACGTTTCAAGCGAGCTGACGACGCCTGTCCTCGGTTGTCCAGTCTGTGGGTAGCTGCCGTCCCTCGCTGCGTTTCAAGCCTCTGACGATGTCCGTCCTCGGCTGTCCAGTCTGTGAGTGGTTGTTGTGCCTAGCTGCGTTTCAAGCTTACTGAAGATGCCTGTCCTCGGCTCTCCAGAGAGTGAGTTGCTGCCATGCCTCGCTGTGTTTCAAGCCTGCTGACAATGCCTGTCCTTGGCTCTCCAGGTTGTGAGTGGCTGCCGTGCATCGCTGGGTTCCAAGCCTGCTGACAACGCCTGTCTGCTCTCCAGTTTGTGAGTGGCTGCCCTGCCTCGCTGCGTTTCAAGCAAGCTGACGACGCCTGTCCTCGACTCTCCAGGGTGTGAGTGGCTACCCTGCCTCGGTGTATTTCAAGCCTGCTGACGACACCTATCCTCGCTTTCCAGACAGTGAGTGGCTGCTGAGCCTTGCTGCACTTCGACCTTACTGACAACGTCTGTCATCGGCTCTCTAGGGAGTGAGTGGCTTCCCTGCCTCACTACGTTTCAAGCCTGCTGACGATGTTTGTCTTCGGCTCTTCAGGGAGTGAGTGATTGCTATGCCTCCCTGCGATTAAAACCTGCTGACAATGCCTGTCCCCGGCCCTTCAGAGTGTGAGTGATCGCCGTACCCTACTGTGTCTCAAGCCTGTTGATAAGGCTTGTCCTCGGCCCTTCAGCCTGTGAGTGGCTATCCTGCATCGCTGGGTTTCAAGCCTGCTGACGACGCCTGTTCTTGGCTCTACAGATTGTGAGTGGCTGCCATGCCTCGCTGTGTTTCAAGCAAGCTGACGATGCCTGTCCTCGGCTCTCCAGATAGTGAGTGGCTGCCATGCCTCGCTGTGTTTCAAGCGAGCTGACGATGTCTGTCCTTGGCTCTCTAGCATGTGAGTGGCTTCCCTTCCCTTGTGGGTTTCAAGCCTGCTGATGATGCCTGTCCTTGGCTCTCCAGACTGTAAGTGGCCGCCTTTCCTCACTGTGTTTTAAGCCTGTCAATGACGCCTGTCCTTGGCTCCTCAGAGAGTGAGTGGCTGCCGTGCTGTGTTGTGTTTCAAACCTGTTGACGATGCTTGTCCCCGGCTCTCTAGGAAGTGAGTGGCTGCCCACCTCACTGCGTTTCAAGCCTACTGACGATGCTTGTCCTCGGCTCTCCAGGGAGTGAGTTGCTGCGGTGCCTCACCGCATTTCAAGTCTGCTGACAACGCCTGTCCTTGACTCTCCAGGAAGTGAGTGGCCGTGGTACCTAGCTGCGTTTCAAGCCTGCTGACAACGCCTATCCTTGACTCTCCAGCCTGTGAGTGGCTGCGGTGCCTTGCTGTGTTTCAAGCCTGCTGATGATGCTTGTCCTTGGTTCTCCAGATAGTGAGTGGCTGCGGTGCATCGCTACGTTTCAAGCCTTCTGATAACGCCTATCCTCGGCTCTCCAGCCTGTGAGTGGCTGCAGTGCCTCACTGTGTTTCAAGCTTGCTGACAACACTTGTCCTTGGTTATCCAGAAAGTGAGTGGCTTCCCTGCCTCACTGCATTTCAAGCATGCTGACAATGCCTGTCCTTGGCTCTCTAGAGAGTGAGTGGATGCCATGCCTTGCTGCGTTTCAAGCCTACTAACGATGCCTGTCCTTGGCTCTCCAGTTTGTGAGTGGCTGTCATGCCTCGCTGCGTTTCAAGCCTGCTAACAACACTTGTCCTTGGCTCTCCAGGAAGTGAGTGGCCGCCGTGCCTTGCTGCGTTTCAAACCTGTTTACGACGCTTGTCTCCGGCTCTCCAGAAAGTGAGCGGCTGCCTGCCTCACTGCGTCTCAAGCCTGCTGATGATGCCTGTCCTCGGCTTCCCAGATGGTGAGTAGCTGCCATGCCTCACGGTGCTTCAAGCCTGCTGACGGCCCCTGTTTGGGCCTTTCAGAATGTGAGTGGCTGCCTTTCCTGCTGCGTTTTCTGCCCGCTGATGACCCCTGTCCTTGGCTCTCCCCTGATCGTACTCATCCCTGGTCAATTAGCCCGTGCGTACATGCTCTCCTTTCAAGCCTGCTGATGGTGTCCACCTTTCGTTCTCCAGTATGTAAGTGCTCTTCGCACGCCCACTCAAGAAAAAATCTCACTCCTTTATAAGACAATGCAGATTATGTCACTGCCTACCATCCAAAATGTATAATCTTCGTATTACAGTCATCTGTCTCTGTGGCTTAAGATATTTATCTCTCTAGCTCACCACCACCAGTCTTAACCATCATCATTTCGTCCTTGGTACTATTGTATTTCACTTTATCATTTTAGAGTGTATTTAACCTTTGTGGAAGCTGTTATCCTTATCTTGAAGCATGCCACTTTCTTACGTCTCTCGCACTTGTCACCTAAATCAGCTCTAACCCGTGCGGAGCTGAACTATCGAGAGGCGAATGTTGACTTGAAAATTCAACAACACCTTGTGGCATCTTCTCAAGAGCACTCTGTCGAGCCATTTGCGGCCTTCATTATGGCTATGGATTTTGGTTCGTTTATTCTTGCAGTGCATTTGTTAAGATAATATCTCATCAAGCTTTTAGCGCCATTTGAGTCTTCGGGCACTGAAATTAGTTCGTTTATTTATACTTGCACCTGTTAAGATAATATCTCATCGGGCTTTTAGTACCCTCTGACTCTTCGGTCGAAAACCTTGTGACTAGAAAAGATCATTAGTTCAAACGGTTTTGGGAGCTAGTATTCTCGAGCAAGTCTATCCCCTTGCCGAAGTTGAGGAACACCATGAGGAATGATAAGTAGATCCAATGTCGAGCGTCCAGGAATTGTGTTCCATTGTTGAGCCATGTATAATGTGTACGATACACTCGGTCTTTGTGCATTGTTGTCGTAGCTTCACTAAAACGGGTTTCCGTTCATGAGATAGGAGGGGTGGATTACTATATATGACCAACAAAAGACTCGATTCTCTCGAGCTGGGTTTAGGACTATCCCCGCCACTGGTACAATCAGAGCTGTCGGGATACTGTTCCACTTCCCTTTCCCTCTCCCCACCAACAAGTGATCACTTAACATATGTCCCATAGCGGGCTCTTCTGCTCCTCGCGCAAGCGCCTGGACGGCGCATCGCCGCGCACCGGCGCGGGTTTAGGAGTGGGTGAGTTGAGATCGAGCTCGATCTCCCAGACCGCGTCCACGTCCATTCGTCCGCTCGCACTGCCGCTGTCCCCGCCTCTGCTGTCACTAGGCGGCGCGGCCATAGCAGGTACAGAGGTTGCGGCGGTCATAGAGGTAGATGCAGACGCAGAAGGCATAATGGTGGTGGGGAGCGCGTCGCCCGCAGTGCCCTGTCTCGAAGTCTGTCTTGTTCATGCGCAGGATGCTCGTGAGCGCCGTGCGTAGGAGCGCACCTGGGATTTTGCTCACACGCTTGCGGATCAGCTTGGCCTGTTTGTTTGCTGAAAGGTACTGGCCTGCTTCGTCTGCTCTGCACGCGCGTGCGTGTGCGCGCGAGGGCTGTAGTATGGAATGTGGTTCCATCGTTTGTGGGAGGCTGCTTACGACACTGGCAGGCCACGATGACAGTGATGTTGTCGAGCAAGCACACTCTCATCAACTCTCGAATGGGATCTTTGTGCTCAGACTGAGAGTGGGATGAGCAGAATGCGTACTCGTGAGGGGGACGCAACGCACAATGTCACACATGAGGAGTAGAACGCGGAGGTTATGGGTCTGGTCCAGATGTTTTATGTGCTGGTAAATGTATTCTGTGGAGGCGATGATATCTCAAGCAGTGGGACAAAGCCACCCGATAATACATAATACATAGTCTGCAGGTGGGATGAATGGGCAAGAACGGAGAGACCTGAAGAAAAAAGCACACCGCTCGCTCTACCGACCTGGTAGTCGGGTGTTATGCCGGAAAACTGCTCTGGAACGTTGCGAATGCATTTGACGACAGACCCAAGACGCAGACCTTCCTGAGCCTAGTTGTACGACCGGTGGCTGCCGCGACATTCCCCTGGGCCCAGTCGTTGACGAGGCCAAAGGAAGGACCGTTTGGGCTAGACGCCGGGTCCGGTTCCTTATTTAGTAGTGCTTATACTTGTCGACACACGAACTGTCATTACGATCTTAGCTGACATCATCACCTCCATAACTTACGTGGGGCAGATTCTTGGTCGACCCAGTACCGAGCCGCGTTAGATTGCGAATGGTCGTTTCTCTATGATCCTTTCGTCGACTTGGTCACCAAGATTGAGCGGGACGCTCAGGGAAGCGCGGGAAAGAGCGGCGTGGGCGGAATGAGGGAGGATGTGATAGCGAGAAAGAAGCTCTACCGCGTTGGCAAGGCAAGAGGATGTCAGGATGTCTCTTACGGAGAAGTGCGAAAACTGGACGACTGGCGAATCATCGACATTGACGATGATGACCAGACAGGAACAAGCAGACAACATAGCTTACTGTGGGAGGCCAGTCGATGCGATATTCTGAATCTTCTCCGGCGTCAAGATGAACGGCAAGTACATTGGCGAGCTCTTCAACGCGAAGCGGACGAATGGAGACTGCGAGGCACCGAAGGTGGTAGGCATATTCTCGTTTCGCCTTCTCGATGCCTAGCAAGGTGCGAGAGTATGTTGCGTCTAACGTTCAGGCAATTCCTCGAGAGCATGCCGAATTGACATGGGAAAACGGCCTCACAATGCCTTTATTTGGCAGAAAACTCGGAACCTATTACTAAGTGAAAATCCCGTTGTTACTTACATCCCGTCAACTCTCCGCGAGAGCGTGTCAATAACCAATTCCCTATCTTCAGCACACCATTTTGGCATATTTCTATCGGACTGGACAGCAGAACCGATGTAGTCGATAACATCCTGCTTTTGACCGGCTTCGTCGTGAAGAGAAACAGATTGGGATACCAAGGGCCCAAGAGCCCCTTGGATATTGGCCTTGATGCGACTGGTGGCGCATATACGAAGAGAGGATTTGGAAGATGTAACACGACAAGGCCCTCTATGAGGTCAAGAACGAGTACTCGTGGTGATGGTGCCCCAAAGAAGTTGGGGCACTCGTCGAGAGCATCGACAACGATATAGATTGGGGGCTGTCCCGGGAGTTCAAGCATGTCTTTCAGGCATTGGGTGAGCGCGTCAACATTGGGCAACTGCGATCTGGCATCTCGCTTGGAATATAAGTCAGAAAGGATGTCGAAGTAAAGATCCGGCTTGGCAGAGAGCTGGACGATGAGGGAAGATAGCAAGCCGCGGGTATCCTGCTTTTAAAGTCGAAGTAGCAATAGGCCGTCAAACCTAGTCCCGCATTGCGTAGCGCCTTGACCTCTTCAATGATGCTGGAACTGGTCGACAAGTATCAATATGAATAGTGCTAGACGAAGATATGTATGTGGTACCTACAATAGGATGTTCTTCCCTGATCCCGCTAGTCACGAATTGACGTCAACAGCTGGAAAAAGAGTAGGGAAGGTTTGGGAAACACGCACGTTTACCATGTATCCACAGAACGCAGCCCGTCAGACTCCACTTGTCGAAGGTGCGGCCTCGGATAAACCACACTGCAGATCTACGGTAGTTCCGCGTGCAACGGTGTCGCTCTTAGACGGGTCTGGAGGTGAGACCCGGCTTCTGGCATCCTTTGTAACTGGTCGCCTGTGGGGAAGATTCCCCTCCAAGGTACTAAGAGTAGACGAGATGACGCAAGCTTCATCCAGTCAACTTCATCCGCAACCTCTTGCGTAGTAGCTAGGGTTCTCCAATGGCCTGGGAACATCGATTCACGCGTAAAGGTTGAACAGACCAAGAGTCCTTAGGGTTGCACTCGTTGACGCATCCCCGCCTACACAGACAAAAGTTTGATCAGATGTTTAGAATTCGCTAGGTAGCTTCACTTACCGTCTATGCTCACCCTCATATTATTCAAAACACCGTGAACGACAGCCAAGGTTTGCGTCGCAGTCATGCGGGCCTCTTCCCCAGCAACGCGTTCAGAGGTAGTCGCCTATAATTATAGCACGGACCCGCTTACCGAGTCGGCGTTGGTTGATCTATTTCTTCGCTCGAGCAAGAATCGAAATCAACTCGGCTATCTTCGTGACTATATCCGTCATCAAAGGGTCCAGAGGGATCCAGTTTAAATAGGGAGACGGTTGAGGAAGTTTCCGATGCTTTCAAAGAGTTCAAGGAGTGCATCAAGCTCAGCTGACTCCTCAAGCCGCTTAAAATTACTCGGATATCAGATAGACTTGGTTAGTGAAAAAGGGAGACGCGCACAGCGAAGAGAACATAGATGCCAAATAAGATGAGTTTTGCAGGTTAGAACGACTCCTGGTGAGGAAAGAGCGAAAAAAAAATTGAGAACGAAATGACGGCCCACCAGTCCAGTTGCCTCACCAAGAGCTCCAGAGAAGGCGTACATGAATTGTACTACCGGGCTAACAAGATCAAGGGCTAGTATGACTCTCCTGGTGCTGTCCTCCTCCCACCTCAAGAGAACTTGAAAGCGTTCAGAGACTATCGTAACAAAAAGCTGCAGTTCGTCAAATACCTCGGCGAGCAGACTTTCCTTTAGATTTACCCAACGTATTTATCCACACCATCGAGAATCGATGTACAGTATTCGAGTTCGGAGGGAACGTCTGCCAGTGAAAGTTGCAAGTGGTCACAGTGTGTGCGGCAGTGGCGTGGGAGTTGGCCTCAAGGAAGTGCGCTCATTCACTGGCACAACACGTTCAGGTGCGCGAAACTGTCCCAGCTCAAACTGTCCTTGCTCACCCCCCCCCCCAACATGTCACGTGACATGACGTGATCTACAACGCGCACAAATTCGAACCCTAAAACATAACATAACATCAACATATAAAATAAATCAAAATTTATTTATTATAATAAATGATATTTTAGTGCATGATTTCTCAAGTCAACCCTTATAGTCAAGAGTAAAGTGTATTTATTATTTAATACAAGTAAATTACATAAACTACAAACACTTTTTTTTGTCTAAGTCAGTCCACTGTAAAGAGGGCATTCCATATGGTCCCCAATGGATGCAGAGGGGTGCAAAAGCGCCCCCTCCCGTTTCTGCACCCCATTTCTGCACAATGGAAGTGGGCACAGGGGGGAGGGAGGGGGCACGCCTGTTCCCATTCCCGCACCCCTCCACATGTGTCGCTCCTGCCCACAAACAGGGAGCAAGAGGGGGGGCGCCACTGCAGGTTTCCATGCGGCCCCCAGTCTGCATGCCCCCTTGTGTGGAAACAGTGGCAGGCGGCAAAAAGGGGGGTGCTGTTACATTACCACTAATGTCTGCCTTGACGTAGGCTGAGTTGCCGATCAGCTGAACTACACAAGTCGATAATGTGGATGATGATGCAAACCACTAGCTGAATAGCAGTGCAAGTGATGTAGAATAGTGTCCACTCAAGGGAAAGATGACTAGCCACACTGGATGAGAGGAATAGAGGGCTCTGCTATAGGCTCTAGTACTTCTGCGATAGAATACAAGAAGTCAAGCTGGAGAACTACCAGCAACTCTACTGTGGCTTATAAGGACTCCTGCTAGTGTACAGTAACACACTATGAGTCATGCTCAGTAAGCGATCAGTAAGCGATCAGTAAGCATCAATGAGTAAGGTGAACAATGATGAGTAAAACCAGATATATGCAAAGGGAAGTGAAACAACAATGAGGCGAGATAAGAAACATGAGGCATACAGTAGCTCAGTCATCCATCAATATCCAGGCACGAACCATGAGTCCAGAATTCTCCAGTGCCTTCTACAATCTTCCAGTATCTTCCAGGCCTTTCCATGGGCAGCACACCCCCTTCGATGGTCTTCCATCCATCGGCATTCTCCACGATAGCCCCTTGCTTATGTAGTTAGCCCGATTCATACTAGGGCTGGGCTTTCACTTAGCTAATCGTCTATAATCTCCTTGACATATGCTCCTCCACAATATAGGCGTTGCTTCATTGTGTAACGCCACAGCCGGCGTTATCGTGCGACGTGCGCGGTGTCGGTTTATCGTGCGTGAAGTCGTATCAGGACTTCAGTTTGGTGATGAATAAGATCGTGGGAGCTGAGCTCAACCAGATGTAGTGGGGATCTCTACCAGGGATGCAGAACGTACGTGGTCTGCCGGCGAGGAGCAAAACTATAAGGCCCTCTCTCGCACCCTTAGGGAGGGCAAAGGGTGACTGTCCTAGAGATTCGAGTAAACGCTGTGATTCGAGAGATATCGAGTCTACCGTACAAGCTAAGTAGACTACGGTTTATATAGTACAAGCCGGTGTTTGTCCGAGACAAACACATGACGCGATCCTGTTACGAGGATCCCTAGGAATGAGTCATCTCTATCGTACATGAGTAAGCATGC
>WNGR01006118.1_pt1 | contig 13159 bp, 10 predicted proteins | sample 5407581 | NCBI WGS metagenome assembly WNGR01 (sample SAMN13153383, study PRJNA577476) | soil metagenome | isolation source: 80 cm soil or saprolite under Garry oak tree replicate 2 | place: USA:California | collected 2016-06-15 | reverse complement strand
GGCCGAGATGGAAGACTCGCTGCGCAAGATCTACGAGGACCACGCCTCGCTCCTCCACTTCCTCACCGAGTCGGGAATGGCCACGCCGCCCGCCCTCGCCATCGCCGCCAACTTCGCTATCAACGCCAGCCTCCGCCGCGCCATCGAGGCCGACAACTTCGACGCCGTCGAAATCGCAGCGCTCTTCGCCCGCGCCACAGCCGACCAGGTCGCCCTCGATACCCAGGTGCTCAGCTTCGCCGCGGGCGAGCGCATGAAGCGCGCCATGGTCCAGCTCGAAGCAGCAGTCGCAGCCGACCGTGTCGTCACCGGAGCGCTCCAAACCGCGCTCACCATCGCCGTCGCCCTGCGCACCATGCCCTTCGACGTCAACCTCTGGCAGGCGCAAAATATCTGGAACGACCTCTTCCGCCGCAGCGACAGCAACGGCTGGCCCGACGAGTGGAAGCAGACCTTCAAAAAACTAGGCAAAGCCCTCTACATCAGCGTCGGCGCACTAGTAATCGACGAAGGCGTCTCCACCTTCTAAGCTGACGCGCCCCGAAGTTTCCCACAATCGAAACCTGACGTCTTGCACCTGACTTCAGCTTCGCCAGTGCAACGTGACCGGCCCATCCATCGGATGCTGTCCTGTCCCTTGCAGCCGAGCCTGCTTCAGCGCGAAGTACCACTTCGCCGGCTTGTCCGCGTCGTCGATCAGCATCAGCGCCGGCCCGTAGCGCAGCCCCTCGGCCTGTTCGATCATCGTCTCCTGATCCTGGCGCACGAAGATCGCTCCAAAATACTTCAGGATCGGTGTGAAGAATGGCACCCACGCCAGAACGTTCCACGCCGCGCACACGTCGATGCGGCACGTCGACGGCGTCACCGGAGTCACGGTCGTCAGCGTGCTGAACCACTTGTCGCCGCTGCGAATCGTCTCGTAGCGCCGGTTTGGCAGCACGAAGTCGATTGTCGTCGTCACCGGCCCATGCGCGCCGAGCAGCTTGTACGGCAGGCTGTTGCTGCTGGGCGCGTGCGCAGACATTCTGAACCCCGCGTTCCGACCTTTGTTCTCGACGTCGAAGATCGGCTCGAAGTGCTTCTCCTTCGCGTGAATGCTGCCGCGGCTGCGCCACCACCACGACTGGTGCACAAACGGCCCATGCGCCGGATCCATCAGCCCGATGATCCCGTGATCGACATTGCACGGCAGGTCCGCGCTGAGATGCGCCGTGCGGTAGTTCCCGGAAAACACCGGCACCTCCGGGATCGGCGGCAGCGTCTCGCCCATCCGCCCCGCGCCCGGTTCCGGCATATACACCCACGCATGCCCATCGCGCTCCTCGCACGCATACGCAGCGGCAAAAATCTTCGTGGCATCCAGCGAGTCCGCGTCGGTGAGCGAAGGGATCAGCTTGCACTGCCCGCTGCACGGCTCGAACTCCCAGCCGTGATACTTGCAGGTCACCGTCTCGCCGTCGAACCACCCTGCCGACAGCGGAATGCCACGGTGCGGACACAAATCGCGCATCGCGAAGATGCGCCCATCTGATTTCCGCCCGAGGAGCAAAGGATGTCCGAGCAGCAGCGCCGTCGTGGTCTTGCCCGCGCGCAACTCGTCCGCCCGCATCGCCGGATACCAGTCGCCGTAGATCAACTCCGCCGACGGTCCCGGCGCGTTCGCAATATCAATCAGATCGCTCACGCACACCCCAGAAAGGCCCAACGCCGACGACACCGATCTAACCGATTAAAATCATTTTTGGAAAAGAACACTAACAAGAAAATCGGTCCAATCGGTGTCATCGGCGTTAAGCCTTTAGCTTTCCAATATAGTCGCGATATGCCGTCCGAAGCCGCTCCGAAGCGCCCGTTGACGACGACGCTCACGCTCGTCGCGCTCTGGATCGCGTTCTACGCCAGCTTCACACTCTTCCGGCCCGCGCTGCTCGACGATGCCGACTCCGTCCACGCCGAAGTCGCCCGCGAGATGCTCCTCCGCCACGACTGGGTCACGCTCTACGCAAACGGCATCCGCTACCTCGAGAAAGCGCCACTGCTCTACTGGTCGATGGCCATCTGCATGCGCGTCGTGCAATTGCTTGGCCATTCTTCCGCAAACGCACTCGCGGTCGCCGCGCGCATCCCGCTCGCGCTCACCGTTCTCGCGCTGGCCTTTGCGGTCGAAGCGTTCGCCCGCCGAGCCTTCCGCAGCGCCCGCGCCGGACTCTACGCTGCGCTGATCCTGCTTTCCTCGCCCGGCATCTTCCTCTTCACCCGCATCACTCTGCCCGACGCGATGGTCTGCCTCTGGCTCACGCTAGCGATGCTCGCCTTCTGGCTGACCGAATTTCCCTCGAACCTTGAACCTCGAACCTCGAACCTGCTCTGCTACTCCTTCTCCGCGTGCTGTGCGCTCAACGTCCTGACCAAAGGCCTCATCGGAATCGTCTTCCCCATCGCCATCGTCTTGATCTATCTGCTGCTGACCCGAGGCCCGAGCCAAACCATCACGCGCATCTTCGAACTCCACCCGTTCTCCTCCACGGCCGTCTTCCTCGCCATCGCCGCGCCCTGGCACATCCTCGCGGCATGCGCGAATCTTACGCGAGGCAATCCCGGCAACCTCACCTTCGCGCTTCATCCAGCCGCGGGCGCAGGACACTTCTCCGTCCCACTGCCCACACAGGGAAACGTCCACGGCTGGCTGTGGTTCTACTTCGTCAACGAACAAGTCCTCCGCTACCTCAACCTCCGCGTCCCCCGCGACTACGACACCGTCCCGCTCTGGCTCTTCTGGGGCCTCTGCCTCATCTGGCTCATGCCCTGGTCCGCGTTCGTGTTCAAGGCCATTGCGAATGCGATCCGAATCGCTCTGAAGTCGATCCCTATATGCCAACCTCGCTCAAATCTCGGGGAGCGTCCGGACGACACGGTCGCCCATGAAACAAGCGCCAACGGCGCGCCGATATACCAGCCTGGGCCGCAGGCCCAGGTATCCGGCCCTGTGGGAAGCCAGAGGGCTGAAGGCCCGACATATCTCCTCCTCATCCTCTGGGCCGCCCTGCCCCTCATCTTCTTCGCGTTCTCAACCCGGCAGGAGTACTATGTCCTTCCCGCACTTCCTCCGCTTGTCATCCTCATCGCCGGATGGCTTGCCCTCACAGCGAAGTTTAACAACGCCGGCGAACGAAAGCCTCGCGGTTTCGAATCGGCTCAAACCCTCGTTCTCTCCCATGTCGGAGATTCGGAAGCAACAACAGTAATCCGCGAAGGCATCGCCGCAACTCGCATCACCGCCGTCCTCGTAGCCTTCGGCACGATCTTCGCCGCCGCCGCGGTCTACTTCCTGCTCCACACACACACGCCAGCGCCGAACGCCGATCTCGCCGCCCTCCTCCAGCAGAATCCCAGCGACTACGCCATGAGCATGGGCCACTTCCTCGACCTCAACGCCCAGGCCCTCGGACTTTTCCGCCTGCCGCTGGCCCTCGCCGCCGCCAGCCTCTTCCTCGGCCCGCTCGCCTCTTACATTCTGCGAAAGCTAGCGCGACCCCACGCCGCAACTCTCGCCCTCGCTGCCGGAGCCTTCGGCTTTCTCCTCGCCGCGGACCTCGGCCTTCAGACCTTCGCCCCGGTGCTCAGCTCCGCGCAACTCGCCGCGTCCATCGCACCGCAACTCCACCCCGACGACCTCATCGTCATCCACCAGGAATACGAATACGCCAGCACCCTCGGCTTCTATCTCCAGCGCCCCGGTTACCCAGTTGGTGTGCCCCATTCATCGCGCAGCGATGAATGGGATCCCCGAATCGCCGTCAACCCCATCCACATCCTCACCGACGCCGAGTCGAACGGCGTCGCCAACTACGGCCGCAGCTCGAACCTCTGGTACGGCAGCTTCTTCCCCGACGCGCCCGCGATCTTCGAAACCCCGCAGACCCTCGCGCAAAAATGGCCCGGCCCGCAGCGCATCTTCCTCTGGCAAGACCTCGCCAACCAGCCCAGCCCGCTCCCCGCGCTCCCCAGCCGCGTCTACGTCATCGCCAAATCCGGTGGCAAAGAAATCGTCAGCAACCAGCCGAACCGCTGATAGCATGTTGTGTTGAAAGGATTGACTGAATGACTGCCCCAAAGGAATCAGAGAGATTAGCAAAGCGTGCCATAGAAAACGCCGGTTTTGAGGTCCATGATGCGAATATCATCTTTCGCGCAAACTGCAAGAACATTGATCTGGTTGTGTATGGGAAGACGGAAGCGATTTACGTTCAGGTCAAATCGTCGGAACGGCCTGCAGGCAAAGACAACATCATTATCGATGGCTCGCCGTGGACTGAAGACCAGCTTTATCGAGACGCACCCATTTACAACCGGCATTGCGATTACGAGGCCAAGTTCGTCGTTCTGGTGGACATAGAGTCACGAAGCAGTCCAGAATTCTACGTGGTGGAACCTGATAGACTCTCGCAAATGGTGAGAAAAATTGGCCGCGATTTCGCCGATAAACCTAAGAGAGATGGCGCGAAGCGTTCGATTGGATTCCGTAAGGAGCTTCCAAAGAAAGACCTTGAGCCTTGGCGAAGCGCCTGGCATCTGCTCGGCGAGCCAAAGGAAGACCGCGAGTGGGTCGATGCGCCCAGAGTGGGCCGCGAATTGACTTGAACGATCTGCGACGATTCTGCGTATCATCATCGTGCCATCCGCCGCGAGGCCTCCGATGCGCTTCCAATCCCTTCTGATCGCCACAGCTCTGACTGCCAGCACTGCACTTGCGCAAAGCACAGGCGCCACGCCGGTCAAGCCCATGGCCGCCGATGCGCATCCGTCCTTCGCCGTCGCTGCGATCAAGCCGCACGATCCTAACTCACGCCATCAGGGCTTCGATGCCAAGGGCGACCGTGTTACAGCCCGTGACCAGTCGGTGACCGGCATGATGATGTTCGCTTACGGCATCCATCCACGCCAGATCGCGGGCGCGCCAGGGTGGGTCTCCGACGATCGCTGGGACGTCGAGGGCACGAGCGACACGCCCGGCGAGCCAAACCTGCGCCAGCAACAGGAGATGCTGCAGAAGCTGCTCGCCGACCGCTTCGGCCTTCACTTCAACCGCGAGAAACGGGAGCTCGCGGTCTATGCCATCCAAGTGGCAAAGGGCGGCCCGAAACTGAAGCCCGCTGCCAACCCCGACGCCGAGGCGGATCAAGACGGCAGCGGACATGGTACCGAGTTCAGCTTGAGATTCACCAGCGTCTCCCTGCCTGAGTTCGCCATGGGCATGCAGTTCTTCGTCCACGACCGCCCTGTCGTCGACCAGACCGGCATCGCCGGCCGCTACGATCTCACCCTCCGTTACACCTTCGACGAGGCAAAATCGACCGACCCAAACGCGCCGCCCGGCCTGTTCACCGCAGTTCAGGAGCAGCTCGGCCTCAAGCTCGATGCCGTCAAAGCCCCCGCCGACGTCTTCGTCATCGACCACGTCGAGAGGCCGTCGGCGAATTGACCAAAAGACTTAACACGGATGACACGGATAAAAGCACGGATCAAAAACACACATCAAAATTGAACATCGTCGTTAATCCGTCTTGATCCGTGCAATCCGTGGTCGTTCTTTTGCTGTAAATCGATCCAATCTGTGTCATCGGTGTCAAGCTTTTTCCTCAGGCCACCCGAGCGATCCGCCCATTCGTCAGCTCGAAGTGTTCCCCGCGCCACACCACCGTATGCGATGCGAAGCTCCACGCCCAGAATCCCAGCCCGAAGAAGTCCCTCAGCGGCAGCAGCCAGATATCGCGCAGCACCTGCCCATCGCGCAGCACGCCGACACCCACCGTCAGCGCCACCGAAACCCGCGCCAGCAGCACCACGCTGAACAGCGTAAAGCTCCACAGCGCAAAGCCGCTGGCCACGCAGTTCAACACCGCCCACGGAATGCAGTACGTAATTCCAAGCCCCACATATCCCCAACGCCGCGAGTCGCGCGTCGACCGCGCCCAGCGCAACTGGTGGTCCCAGAAGCCGCGAAAATCGTATGCCGGAACCGTCGTCTCCACCACCTCGCCGCACAGTTCGATGCGGTATCCCGCGCGCGCAATCCGCACGCCAATTTCGTAGTCGTCTGCCAGATAATCCACCAGCGGTTCCAGCCCTCCCGCCGCATCGAGCGCCGTCTGCGACACCGCCAGCGTCGAACCCAGCCCGAAGCGAATGCCGCCTTCGATCTTGCGCGCCGTCAGCACGCCGGGCAGGAAGTCGGTCGAAATCCCCAGCGCCTCCAGCCGCGCCCACAGCGTCAGCGCCTTGCCCTCTGCGGCGGTGCGGCCGAGATACGGCGCCGTCACCATTCCCACCTGCTCGTGCCCGAAGCACTGCATCACCCGCGTCAGATAGTGCGGCGAAACGCGAATATCGCTGTCGTTGATCAGCACGTACTCGTGCTGCGCCTCGCGCAGCATCTGGATCAGGTTGCTGACTTTGCCCGATGTACCCAGCCGCTCCGGGCATTCAATCAGCCGGATGGCGCATTCGGGAAACTCCGTCCGCAGCCGCTCGATCTCCGCCACCGCCGGATCGTCCAGGCTGCTGACGCCGAACAGGATCTCGAACTTCCCCGCGTACTCCTGCCGGCAGTGGCTCACAAAGCCCGCATACATCCGCGCGTCCACGCCCTTCAGCGGCTTCAGGATGCTGACATCCGGCGTGAATCCCGGCCCGTTCGCCGCCGCCTGTGCGAGCCGGCGGCAATACTGCTCGAAGTCCCGCGCGCCCCACAGCGCCAGCAGCATGTAGACCAACCCGCCCACAGTCAGTAGCGTCGTGATCAACTCTACTGCCGTCGCCATTCCAATAGTTTACCGAACCGCCAGCCTCGCGCGACCGGATCCAAGTGGTAATTGCCTATCGCAATTCTGTGGCCTCGACAAGAGCGAATCACAGAGATCACAGAGGAACGGAGAGAGCACAGAGGAGTTCACAAAAAAACCTCTGTGTACTCTCTTCTGCTCTGTGGTCTCTGTGATTCGCTTTTGCACACACTACTTCGCCCCCGCAAAGTCCACATCGATCCGGTCAATCATCCCGGTGAACCGGAACGGACTCTCGTAATCGCCCACCGGAGACGCGCTGTCCTCCCCCACATCGAACGTCTCCTCAAAGGAAAAGACGTTCGGAACCGTCTGCGCAATCTGCGCCGTGCCAACCTTCCGGTCATTCACAGAGAGCGTCGCGACCGCAGTCTTGCCGATGCCGACGCCGTCATACGTAAGCTCGAGCACAATCTTTGCCGGGCCAGCTGGCAGAGCGTTCGGCGCAACGACCGTCGTCCCGTGCCGGAAGAAGTTATACGTATAGGTCGGCCGGCCATCTTTCACGAAGAGCGAGAACCCTCCACCCTCGCCGCCAACCGCGGCCAGCACGCCATCTGCGCCCTGCTTGGGAATCTCGACATACGCGGTAATGGTGTGCGACTTCGTTTCGAACGGCGGCGTTAGCTCGTTATAAAGATGTCCCGTGGCGGTGTAATACGTGTAGTGCCCCGCCGGAACATGAAATCCGCGGCCGCTCATGCGCGGGTCCAGCGGATACACCTGGTTCTTCTTCGCCTCGTCGTCGAAGATCGCCTGCATCTGCTTCAGCTTGCCGGGATATTGCCCCGCCAGATTGTTCGCCTCCGAATAGTCCTTGCTCAGGTCGTAGAGCTCCCACGGCTGCCGCATCATGTCCTCGGGAGATCCCGCATACACCCACGGCAGCAGGCCGCTGCGCGCCGACGCCATCCACTCGTCGTGATAGATCGCGCGATTGCCCATCATCTCGAAGTACTGCGTCGTCCGCCTGCTCGGTACTGTAGCGGACGCGAAAGTAGCAAGCATGCTCATCCCATCCACCCGCTGCTGCTTCACGCCATTCACCTCGACCGGTTCGGGGATTCCCGCTGCCTCCAGAATGGTAGGCGCAACGTCGGTCACATCTTCAAATTGAGATCGCAGCCCGCCCGCATCCTTGATCTTGCCCGGCCAGTAGACGACCATCGGATCGCGTGTCCCGCCCAGATGCGACCCAATCCGCTTGCCCCACTGAAACGGCGCGTTGCCAGCCCACGCCCAGCCCACGGGATAGTGCGGCGTCGTCTTCGGCCCGCCCAGATCGTCCAGCACGGCCAGAGCTTCCGCGGTGTTCTGCGGCTCGCCATTCACCTGCGCCATCGCATTGGCCGTTCCGTACAGCCCACCCTCCAGGCTCGCGCCATTGTCCCCGGCAATGTAGACGATCAGCGTGTTATCCAGTTGCCCCAGCCCACCGATAGCGTCGATCACGCGCCCTATCTCGTGATCGCTCTGCGCTGTAAATCCGGCATAGACCTCCATCAGTCGCGCAGCCACCTTCTTCTGATCCGCGCTGAGCGAGTCCCATGCGGGAATCTCCGCCGGCCGTAGCGTCAGCTTCGTATCCTGCGGCACCACGCCCAGCTTCTTCTGCCGCTCCAGCACAATCTCGCGATAGCGGTCCCAACCCATGTCGAACTGGCCTTTGAACTTGTCCACCCACGCGCGCGGAGCCTGCAGCGGAGCGTGGCTCGCTCCCGGCGCGTAATAGATGAAGAACGGCTTCTCCGGCGCGAGCGACTTCTCCGCCTTGATCCAGTCGATGGCCTTGTTCGCGAGATCCTCGTTCAGCGTGTAATCGCCCTTGCGTCCGGGCGGCGCCACCATCTCGATCGGCTGCGTCCCCACCGTCAGCTCGGGAAACCACTGGTTCGTCTCGGCGTCGATGAATCCGTAGTAGTAGTCGAAGCCCTGGTGCGTCGGCCAATGGTCGAACGGTCCAGCCAGCGTCACCTCCGGCTCAGGAATCAGGTGCCACTTGCCGAACGCCGAGGTCGCATACCCGTTCTCGCGCAGCACCTCCGGCAACATCGCCGCACTCTTCGGAATCGAGCCGGTATATCCCGGCTCATCGGTGCTCCAGTTCGCGATCGTGCCCATGCTGACGGCGTGATTGTTCCGCCCGGTCAGCAGCGCCGACCGCGTCGGCGAGCACAGCGCCGTCACATGAAAGCGCGTGTACCGCAGCCCGCCCGCGGCCAGCCGGTCCAGCGTCGGCGTCGGGATCAGCCCGCCAAACGTACCCGACTGCCCATAACCTTCATCGTCCAGCAACACCACCAGCACATTCGGAGCGCCCACCGGCGCACGCAGCGGCGGAATCGGCGACGGAACGGACTCCTTGTACGTCGTGCCCACTGTCCCGCGAAACGGCGGGGGCGCAATCGGCAGCACGGTCCGGTCCGGCTCCTGCGCCCACCCCGTATGTGCCACGCAGAAAAGACTTGCCGTCGCCAGGGTACATGTCACGTGCAACGAGGATCGAGCGTACATAAAGGTCTGCCCCCCATCAAGCTATGCCGCTATCGCATCTTACTATTGCCCCAAAAAAATCCCGTTTCGGCAGGTGGCCCACTCATTATCCACGATCCGTTTCCCCAACCACCCAAGTACCCGTGCCCCATTCATCGCGGCTTTATCGCGATGAGTGGGTCTACCGACCCCGTCTGACCAGCCCCTGTCAACCGAACCTCCGAGCAAGGCGGGTAGCCCAGGTCTATGCCAACCTGCTATCCTTTAAATAGATAAATAGAGTTAAAGAAAAGGCTCAGCCCCTCGGCTGGGCCTTTACACGTTGGCCCCAACGGTATAGACCGGTCCAGACTTAACTCATCTAGATCGAAGACTTTGAGACTTTAGGGGGAGGGGGGTACCCCGCCGAGTACATGGATTGAGGTTCGCGAGGTGCAATCGGAACCTTCCTTGCCGGGGACAGCTTCATCACCAGGCACTTCGCGGCACCGCCTGCCTTCAGGAATTCGTCCAGCGCGACCTGAATCACGTCGAAGCCGCGCCGGCGCAGCGAGCACTCAAGTTCGGCGCTGATGTGGTTGAGCACCACGGTCCTGCCCACGTTAATAGCGTTGCAGGCGAAGCGCAGAGCGTCTCCTTCGCTGACTGCGATGCGCGCCGCGGGTGGGTAAAAGGAGTGAATGCGGCCCAGCGACGACGCGTCAAAGGCAGCGGGATAGTACAGCAAAGATCCGTCCTCAAGCGGCGCGAAGCAGGTGTCGAGATGGTAGAAGCGCGGATCGATCAGGTGAAGGCTCTGCACATCAACCGGCCACACCGCTCCCAGCGCGGCATGGCTGGCTCGCTGCGTACGCGCGCCGTAACCGGCCCACAGCGTTGAGCCATCGGCGGAGAAGAGCGCGTCGCCTTCACCTTCGAAGAAGGTCCCGCGCGGCAGGTCGACGACACGATAACCCGCCTCGGCAAACCAACGCCGGAAGTGCTGCTCCTCGTCCTGCCGCTCGGGATGGTGGAAGTTGCTCACGACCACGATACCGTTCCGCGCCAGCCCGGCGTTCGCGGTGAACACCATATCCGGCGATCCCGCGACGGGCTCTACCAGAATCACCGAGGCGATGCCGGAGAGCGCGGTACGCAACTGCCGCCACTGCTCGATAGCACGCACCTGGGACGACTTGCCCAGGTTGCCCTCCATCCACGGATTGATGATGTAGCTGACCTCGTAGAGGGTCGGCGGACACATCAGAAAAATCGGCGCAGGGGCGCGGAAGGAGGAAGGGAAGTGAGCTTCAGACTGGCGATCGGCAAGCATGTTCTCCATGCCTCTGGAGAAGAGCATGGCAGACCCCCAGAACAAAGGTCAATGCTAATGAATATCCATTATAAGTGAATAGATATGCAGGTTTTAGGGCATTCGAAAGCAGTGCGTGACCGCATGAAAACGTTACCGTTTGTCATGCCTCGGCAATAGGATTCGGGAAATCCATCGGTCGGAAAACTGGTCGGCTGGTGAAGTTTATATGAGATAATATCAACTAGATCGACTATAATTATGGTTGAAATGGTTTGGAGGCCAATATGGCTGTCTGGCAGGTGCAGGAGGCGAAGACGAGGCTGAGCGAGGTGATCGAAGAGGCCAACACCAAAGGCCCGCAGATCATCACGCGTCACGGCTCGGAACGCGCCGTCGTACTCTCCATCGCGGAGTACCGTGCCCTCACTGCGCACAAGCCTGACCTGCGCGCATACCTGCTGGGCGGCCCGAAGTTCGACAGCTTCGAGGTGACACGCGACCGCGATACCGGACGCGAAGTGACCCTGTGAGCCAGCCGGTCCAATATCTCCTTGACACCAACATCCTCTCCGAGACACGCAAGAAAATCGCCGATGAGAAGGTCCTCGCGTTCGTAGCAGACACCGACCCATCCACGCTTTACGTCAGCGTTCTGACTCTCGGCGAACTGCGAAAAGGTGTCGCCCAGAAACACCTCACCGACCCGGCGGCGGCGAAGAGCATCAGCGCATGGATCGATGGCCTGGAGTTCGGATTTGCCGAACTCATCCTCGGCATCGACGCCACCACCGCGCGCCTATGGGGAGAACTCTCCGCCCAGCGCCCAAGACCTGTGGTCGACACGCTCCTGGCCGCGACCGCGATGGCGCATGGCTTGACCTTCGTCACACGCAACACGAACGATGTGGAGGATATTGATGTGAGGCTGTTGAACCCATTCGCGCGATAAGAGCATCATTGCGCCAGTCCATAGTGTCTCGGCCATTACTCGTACCGCAGCGCCTCGATCGGATCGAGATTCGCCGCCTTCCATGCCGGATAGATCCCGAAGACCAGCCCGATCGTGCATGAGCACAGAAACGCCACCACCACCCACACCGGAGACAGCAGCGTCGGCAGCAGCAGCTTCAGCCCGAACGCAACGCCGCCGCCCAGAATGATCCCAATCACGCCGCCTACCGCGCACAGCGTGATCGCCTCCAGCGTGAATTGCGTCAGAATCGTCCGCTTGGTTGCCCCGATCGCCTTGCGCACTCCTATCTCGCGCGTTCGTTCCGTCACGCTCACCAGCATGATGTTCATCACACCGACGCCGCCCACCAGCAGCGCCACGCACGAAAGCGAAAACATCAGCAGAAACAGTCCGCCCGTAATCTGGTCCCAAAGCCGCGTCAGCGAGTCTGTCCCGAAGATCGCGAAGTTGTCCGCCTTGTCATTCAGAACCTTGCGCCGCCGCCGCAACAGCTCCCGCAGTTCGTCCTCCACCAGCGGGCGGTTCTTGGGATCGTCGTACTTCAGCGAGATCCAGTAATCCAGCATCTCCGGATGCATGTAGTGGAAGGTGGTGATCGGGAAATACGCCTGGTTGTCGTTCGGATTCTTACCTCCTCCGAACGCCTGCTTCTGCTTCTCGAGCACGCCCACCACGGTAAACAGCATCCCCGCCGCTTCGATTTCCCTGCCGATCGCGCTCTGCCCCGGAAACAGTTGGTCCGCCGTATCGTGCCCCAGCACTGTCACGCGCGAAGCCCGCTGCTGGTCCTGCTCGGTAAAGAAGCGCCCATCCTGCAGATTCAGTTGCGTCACATCCTTCTGGTCCGGAGTGTTCCCCGTAAGGATCGTGTTCTGCATGGTCTTGCCGCCGCCTTTGATCGCGGTCACGCCAGCCCTGCCCGGAGCGTTATTGTCCGTAAACTGCAGCGCCGGCGAGACGGCCACCACGTGCGCCAGATCGCGCATCGCCACCGCGTCGTCGTACGTAAGCTGCTTGCGCGTCAGCATCTCCGTCGTCGGCCGCTGCCCGAACACAGGGAAGCGGAACACAAACAGCACATTCGATCCCAGTGACTCCACCAGGCCCGACACACTCTGGTTCAATCCATTGACCACCGACGAGATCGTGATCACGGTCACCGACGAGATCGTGATCACGGTCATCACGCCGATCACGATCCCAAGGATCGTCAATCCGCTGCGCAGCTTATTCGCCCGCAGCGTATCCAGCGCCATCGTCACCGTCTCTTTGAAATCGCCAGCCCGCATCATGACTCCTGCTAAAGAAAAGTTGTTAGTTGTTAATTGTTAGTTGTCAGACTAAAGGCAACTACGGAGATTCTGTGCTTCGCACAGAATGACGCCGCGGGAGGATGAACCGACAACCTGCAACCTATCAACTGACAACTCACAACTGCTTTACAGCTCCGACCGCAACGCCACAATCGGATCCAGATGCGCTGCCTTCCATGCCGGATACACGCCGAAAAATATTCCCGTCCCTGTCGCCATCACCAGCCCCAGCGCCACGCTC
>WNGR01005865.1_pt1 | contig 13159 bp, 13 predicted proteins | sample 5407581 | NCBI WGS metagenome assembly WNGR01 (sample SAMN13153383, study PRJNA577476) | soil metagenome | isolation source: 80 cm soil or saprolite under Garry oak tree replicate 2 | place: USA:California | collected 2016-06-15 | reverse complement strand
GGAGACGGTGAGAAGTTGGACCCACGATAACACACCGAATGGACGCCTCACAAGGCAAGCAAAGAGTTTACACAGCCTATGGGACAATGTCAGTTGATCATCTCTGCCCCTAAGGTCATTGTAAGCGTACATTCACCCATCACCCAACAGATTGACACCCAAAGCATAGAGGAAGGTGAAACTACGAACTGGTCAATTCATAAAATAAGAAAATCTCATAAGGGAAAGATTGCGACTAAAATTTCTTACGCTGATAATCGCGGCGGTACCAAGGAGGCTGCTTATGTTAGTTTGGGGTCGTAACGTAGACGAGGAACTCACCTCGTCAGCAAACCCGAATTGATACTGTAAGCCACCAACGTCATGATTATTGAATTAGTTCTGTGCATGAACGTCAGCTAGGTCTACGGCATAACCGTCAAAAGGACGAGCTTGCCTCGCGAACCCGGTCCTATTGCGGTAGAGAGACCAGCACATCGCCGCAGCGATCAACAACTCCGCCAACGCGACTGCGGTTATTCCTACGCACGGACCCCACTATAAAGCTGTTAGCGTAGGTGAATGTGGTGTAAGTCGAAACATACAAGTAAGGACTGCAACTTGGAGAATCGCTTTAGAGCGAATCTAACGATGGGTTTCAATTTATTTGATACACCCAAGGAAGAAGTATACCTACTCTTTTGCGGTCAAGACTAGCATGCCAAGTTTAAAAATAATTCACGGACGAAACAGTGAACACAAAGCGGGCAACTCACACAATCCGAAGGCTACAAAGACGAGAAGGAAGACAATTACGGATGCACTTCCCAGGGGATAACAAGAGCACTTACAGAAAGAAATAGTAACTAACGCCACCTACGAAACCATATTCAGAGGTGCTTCGGTAAGTCAACTACCAACTACGATAACCTACGATGAGGATCGGGCAGATAATACTTTGGCTCACTGGTGGAAACCAAATTGTGGGTTATAAGTGCAGTAAACGACAAAGGAAACAAACTCACCTATGTAAATCCGCCTTGCGTAGAAGCTTCGCTGCGTTAGGACAAATAGCAAGTTAGAGACAGAGTGCAAACGACGAACAGCTGCAAGGAAGCGCCGACGATAGCCTACAGTGATCATTAGTAAGTACATGACAGATTACCGAATGCATAACGTACTCCGATTGCGACCTGAATCTGCGGACGTGCTGTAGCGTGAGTGGCTGTGGAGATAAGATTCCTCCAGTGATTACGTACGCTCATGGCCCTGAGGAATAGATCAGAAACGACTCAGCCGCCCCAAAGTGGGTTGACTCACCACATAATATAGTCCAGGCTTTCGACATTGCCGAAATTCAGGATCAGGTACCTACTATAATGAGCACATGGAGGACAGTGTGCGTACTACCGTCTCACCAGTAGATCGCATAAGCGCGAGCGATTGTATCTAAGGTATCCATGACTCTAATGAAAACTTTGCAACTTGGACGAGCTGAAACATGAGCAACACTACGCACGCTATGAATGCGATGAAGAACTTGAGTGCCTTTGGGTCTCTATTCCGATAGTGCCTGGGACTAGTTAGTTTGTTGCATCCGGAGACAAGGACTAGTTACCAGAAGTATATCCATCTACAAGAAGAGTAAAATTGCCCAGTCAGCGCGGAAAAGGAGAAAGCGTTCACTCGAGCTCACGTCTGCACGATTGTCAAACCGAAGAGCCTACAAGTTTAATAGTTCAGGAGAAATGCCGGTAAGGAAAGAGCCCAAGGGAGCACTCACGTAGTACTGACAAGCAGCCCGATGAAAGCTACCCCCAAGGAATTCCGGATGTCAGCGAAAGGAGAGTCAGGCATGTTGATGCAATCAAGCTAGGTTGTGTTTTCGGGGGATATATAACACACACACACCCCGGAATAAGTTTGATCGCAGCTAGGCAAAGCGGATTGAAAAAAAAAGAGTGGGCGGGCCCGGGGGAGGGTGCAAACGAGGAAATAGAAACCATGGCATGAGGTACTTTGAATGTGGCAATCATTGCATTGGGTTTGGGTACTTAGAAGAAGCCCGCACGCACATAGTACGGCACTGTACAGTAATTTGCACGGGGATATGAGTGTGATCGGATGGCGGATGGGAAGATGGGGCCGAGTTGGCGGCTCCGGCTTCAGATCAGATCAGATTTTTCCGGCTCGATACACTGCAGCAAGGGGGGCCAGGACACCCCTCCGTGTGGGCGCTAAGCTAAGGATCAGGGGACAACTGAAACCAGGGTTGGCACGGGGGGTCAGAGTGACTTCTGATCAAGCTTCCGCCGATCTTTGGACCCTGGTATAACCCTGCTCCGTAGGGGTCCATAAAATTTATTAAGGTTAGAGAATGCACTAAGTCATAATCAGGCTCTGGGTCATCGGCAGCGGCAGCCATGGGGTTGTGCTTGGAGACATTTTTATGTTTTTACGTTCTTGCCTGGTCAAAGTACAGACAGAGCTGTGCACCAAAACAGTATAGGAAATGGAATTTCAATTCACATAGATTTCAGTCATCGCCTTGGTCATCGCTGATGTACTACTAAAAGCTTCATGTCCGCATTCCCCCAGAAATAGTTCATCGGCCAGGGAAGGAGTAGGAGTCAGCGCAGTGGCGGGGGCGATGGTTGAGGTGGGCCCGAAGGCACCGTGTGCCTGAAGGACTGGGGACATTCCGAGATGGCAGCCTCGGGAAACGCCGGGGGTCGCGCCACGGGTGTACAGTAGCTCTGCTCTGCGACACGAACACCGTGAGTGAGGGTGACGATACCTGGCTGCGCCCTTGGCTGGGTGCGCACCTCGTGTCAGTCTCAAAACGCGATAAGATGCATAAATGGATGCGCTATCCCTCATACACACTCTACCATTTATCCTCCGCTCCCGCTCAGCCAAACCGGTCGGTCGCGGGGTGGGCTGAATCCGATGGACTGTAAGCCGCCTAGGACCAACACACTGTCTAACTTGGACTTGATGTGACCCAACCTATCTTCGTCCACCCTGGGTACGTACTATACCGTACCCCCTTGACCGCACTAATTGTGTATTTTTCCTTTTGGCGATTCTGCGGCGGTCTAACGTACGGTCCGACAGCGACACGACTGTATGCTAGCGGCGTGTGTCAAAAAATGTTTGCCGATGGTCGAAACGTCCCTCTTCCGCGACGTCTGGCCCCAGATCCAAGCGTCCCTCCTACACGCCCTGCGCGCTCTCGGCTCTCCACCCGCGCACACCAATGCAAGCGCTCCCCACGAACAAAAATGTCCAAACACGAGGCAGGCGCGGATCACGGAGAGGGAGAGGAAGACGGGGAGGAGGACCCACCTGATGCCGCACGCGCTCTCCGCGGCCGCCCCCGTTCAGCACAAGGTCTACATCGCACTGCACGCGTGTTCCCTGCGTCTCGCGCATGCTACGACAGGAGCACCCATCGCGCTGCGAGCACCCGGCGTCACGGTTCACACACGCGTTCTTCCTCCCGACACGCCTGCGCCACAGGTATACCGCAGTGGATCGCGCTGTTCCTCGCGGGTGACACGCCCACGCCCACACTGCCTGCCGTGTCCCGCAATAACAACAATAATAACGGCGCTGGCGCTGGAGCAGAAGCGGGAAGAGGAGCGGGGAAGGGAAAGGAGTAGGCTGCGCGCGTTTCGAACTGGTCGCTCGGTTCCTGCGGCCGGCCCGGTCTCGCGCATCACTCTCCACTCTACATCAGTCTACGTCCACGTCTGCACCCTCTTCTTCGTCCTTACCCCTCGACGGGCTCTCCCTCTCCCTCTCCCTCTCCCTCTCCCCTGCACCAGGCGCTCCTCTCTCCCTCCTCTATTCCCTCTCCGCCTCCACCACCACCACGGCCACGGGCGCCCACCCCGCTCCCAAACTTATCCAAGTCGAGCGCGACGGGCAGCACGTGCACCGTCGTCCTCACGAGGCGCCACGGCCCCCGCACCACCCCGACCGAGAGAAGCGAATAAAACGGGAGAAGAGACGGAGTTTCAGATGATCGACGGAAGGAGAGATAGGGCCGTCAACGGGGGAGGATCATACTGGGGCCAGGGCACTACTCGACGTATAGGACGAGGAGCGAAAGGAGAAACAAGGGGAGATGAGAACACCGAAAGAGAAGCACTTGTTGTCAATGCGCCAGAGGAAGGAGACAGCTTATATAGCGTTGTTGGATCTCCGCAGCTTGGGCTGTCATCTCGCAACGGTTGCGAGATAGATGCCCTCGCAAAGTGAGGCCTAGTGAGGCCTGAGGTTGGGCGCTGAACATCGAAGAGAAGCTTCTACCCTTGGACTTCGTTTCGTCGCCGTTCTGCATCGCCAGCCATGGTCACTTGGGTTTAGCACGCTTCAGAATCCAAGCAATGTTGTTTCCATTCTTCACGCTTTTGGTGGGAGTACCACGTTCCGGAACAAACAAGGCAAACAATATCACAGCTCTCCACTAATCTACCGATTGATGTACGGTAAATATACAATATATGTACTTCGCTGGTTAGATATTTAAGGAACAGTTGTCTCATTTCTTCACGTTTTCCTCCGGATATAAGCCAAAAGGGTCCTTGGACTCGTCATTCCCTTCCCCGACATCCAGCGTCAAGCTCAATCTGCGCCATCCTGTGGCGTTCATGGTATCATGTCTGTTGCAATGGGGCAGCGTGGTCCCTGTTCATACCAGTGCTGCGCTCTATTAAAAAGTGTGTAACACCAAAATTTTCCTCGGGGGAGAAGCGCTCACCTTCGGGCCCCGGGTGCAATGGGACTAGATCTTAGTCGTTCTCTGGGTGAGCTTTCGCATCATGGTCAAGCAGAACGCCTGCGATATCAAGCCTTCCACGATAGCGTGCCAATTGTAACGGGGTTGCGTGGTCCTTGTCTTGTGCATTTGTATCTGCACCGCACTCCAATAATAGCTCTGCAATACCGACGACGTGTTCTTTGGAGATATAATTGCTTCGTGACACTAGGTGCAACGGCGTCTCGCCCTGGTCGTTCTCCGCGTTTGCGTTTGCGCCTTGGTCGAGAAGCGCCCTCACGATCTCGGGCCTCCCATTGAAAGCCGCCGAATGTAATGGGGTCCACTCGTCCTTCGTCCGTGCGTCCACATCCACGCCGTGCGCCAGCAATAGCAACGCAATACCGACACCGTGTTCTTGGGAGTCGTATTTGCCTCGTGACACTAGGTGCAACGGCGTCTCGCCCTGGTCGTTCTCCGCGTCCACGTGTGCACCGTTCTCGAGAAGCACCCTTGCGATTCCGGGCCTCCCATCGAAAGCTGCCCCATGTAACGGGGCCCACTCGTCCATCGCCTGTATGTTCACGTCCGCGCCATGCTTTAGTAATAACCGTGCGATATAGAGAAGATCGTCTTCGTCGGAATAACCGTTTTCAAACAGTAGGTGCAATGGGGTCTTGCCCTCGTTGTTCCCCGCGTTAGCGTCAGCGCCATTGTTAAGAAGAATCCCCGCGCACTCGCACATCCACGAGCCCATTGTCAGATGTAACGGAGTATTGTTGTCCCGGTCTCGTCTGTTCACGTCCGCGCCATGCTCCAGTAATAACCGCGCAAAATCGGGAACATCGTCTCCTCGATAATTGTCTTCAAACAATAGGTGTAACGGGGTCTTTCCCCAGTTATCCCGAGAATCGACATCTGCCCTGTGCCCAAGTAGCACCCGGGCTACCCCAAGTTCTCCGTGAGATGCCGCCAGATGTAGTAAAGTACGGAGATCACCCTGCCGGTAATTTACATCCGCGCCATGGTTGAGTAGAAACTGCAACATGTCGACGTCTGTGAATGATACTGGCCGCCGTTGGCTAGTTCCGCAGATATCAACATTCGCACCGTGCTTGAGTAGGATCTCCGCAACCTGTATGTGTTTCCCGTGCAGTGCTGCAAGTAGCGGAAACTCGTATCGGCCACCAATAGCATTTACGTGTTGCGGGTATTTTATGGCGAGGTGTTCAACCAAGTCGCTGAATCCACAGAGTGAGGAATAGTACAAGGGGGTGGGTATCTTCGAGGGCAACTTCCCATAGGACTGTTCGTCTATGTTGTATATTCCAACCCATGCCGCGAAATGAGGTTTGTCGCAGTCGAAGAGAGACTCCATCCCGTCCTTCACGCGTGATGCGACGCCCTCGAATTGAGCATGCGTGACCCAGTGTTCCGCAGCATATTTCGCCAAAGGGAAGTCGTTGACGCTCTCTTCATCGACGTGATCACCCAAGTGGAGAAGAAATCCGAGACAGGCCTGCGCAAAGATGGTGTGCGCAGGCCCGGGAAGGATGTGATATCGAGTGAGGTCTCCGAGTTGGGATGCGAGGCGATCCGACATCAAGAACTCCTCGACGGAGAAGTGCGAAAACTGGACAACCTGAGAACCATGGTCGTCGACGATGGTAATCAGACTTGAGCACGTGGACAGCACGGCTTGTACTTGGTCATTCGGCCTCCAATCCGCACGGTATATTGGAACCGCTCCCTGGGCTGTACCGAAATCGAATGCAAGCAGTTCTGCAAGCTCTTCCACACGAAGCGGACGGACAGCCACCATGAGGCACTGCAGCATACGATGAGCGTGTGCTTCGTTCGCCTGGGGGATTTGACTAAGTACGCGCGCATAGGTCTCGTCTAACGTTTCGGGTAACTGGTCAAGGGTGTGCCGAATACTTTCCGGGAAACAGTGTCGCAGCACCTCTAGCTGACAAAATACCCATCTAAACCTGTATGAGAAAACATCAGAGGACATATCTCCGAGAATGGCGGGATACCCTTACATTCCGTCCGCATTGTTAGATAGCTCCTCGACAATCAGCTTCTTCTCTCCATCCCGCCATTTCCGCATCTTCCTGTCCGAGTAAACAGCGGTTTTAACGTAGTCAGAAATATCCTTCTTTTGCCCATTTTCATCATGTAGTGAAACAGCATTATAGGCAAGTGGTTCGAAGACAAATTTGATGTCGACCTCCGGGCGGCTAGTAACACATATATGCAAGTTTGGAACGCGCAGACCGACAAGTCCCTCTAGAAGGTTAAGGAGTACCGCTCGTGGGGTTGGCCGCCCAGAGATGTTGGGACACTCATCGAGTGCGTCGACGATGATGTAAATTGGCTGTTGTGCGGCGACAAAGAGCATCTCATGAAGACATTTCGTCAAGACGGCAAAGCTGGGTTGTTGCGTGCCCTTCCCGTGTTTTGAATAAATATCGAAAATTATCTTGAGACGAGGGATCGAGTGGGCAGAAAGTTGAATGAGAAGAGAGGTGAGAAAGTTGCGAGAGTCTTGTTTTTTTTCCTTGTCTCGAAAGTCAAAGAAGAAATACGCTAACGAGGCGTGTGCGGCATCGCGCAACGATATAACGTGTTTGATGATCGCAGAGCTTTTGTCAATATGAGTTCCCGTGCTTGGGGATGATAGCAGGGAAATGACGAACCAAAGGATGCTCTTGCCCGAACCCGCTAGGGAAACGGGGAGATCATGAGGAGTTGAGCAGTGAAAGATAGGAGGAACGCACGTTTTCCATGTATCCAGAGGAGGGAACCGATTAATTCCCACTCCTTGAATATGCTACCTTCAAAGAACCACGCGGCAGTTCCTTCTCGGTAAGCCGCTCGCGCGATGTTGTAATTTACGGACGGGTCCGGCGGGGAAAACCATCTTCGAACGTCCTGTTTTATCTGGTTCCCTGCGGCGAAGTTTCAGTCTCCACAACGGAGGCAATGGAGAGAGCAGACCACGGACACTGTATTTCGTCCAACTTGTTCGCTATCTGTTGCATAGCCCCATCGGCTTTCTTGGCATTTAGTAGTAGGACAAAAGTTCAGCGAGGAGTGGGTGCTCGTCAATGGGGCTGCGCACCATCTTTGAGCTCATTGGTAGCCTTCAGAACCTGAGCTATCGCCATCCGAACCTCCTTCTGTGTCAGGCTATCGAGCCTCTTCAGGGCGTTCTCAATATCAGTCCTTCCCGCTAATTTCTTCAGATAAGTTTCTGATTAAATACGAGAGCGGTCAAGTCTTAATTAAGTATATCTCGCAGAAATAACTTACTTGCTCGACTTTGTTGCATCTCCTTCGTCGCGATGGAGAGTATAGAGAGTACTTCGACCACGATTTTCACAAGTATCTCCACCATATCCTTGGTCGGTGAAATCCGAGTATGAACCCCAAGGCGCTTGAGGAAGAATTGAATGCGCTCAAAGAGGTCGACGAGCGCATCGTGGCTCGCCCGGACATCCTTTGCTGCCTGTAAAACATCAGTATTAAATGGGTCGAAAAAAAGGAACACCGATGAACGAACAGCGAGGAGGACACCGATTCCAACAAAGGCCGCTTTCGCAGAAGAAGGCACCTGCACGAAGATGTTAGAATGCACCTCAGGCATCAGGTGAATTGTTTCTTGATTAGTTGATACGTACTATGCCAACACCCTCGCCAAGAGTCGCAGAAATCATGTAGAGGACGTGCACCGATGGACTGATCCATTTCATTAACCTCTTATCGCCTTCCCTAAACTTATAAAATGCCTCGGCTTGATGTTGAACTATGTCCAGGACGGCCTCGGCGGAGTCGCAGTTTTGCAGTTCCTTGGCAACCCAGTGATTTTCAAGGTCATTCCCGGTCTTTTTCTTGTACTCGCTCAAGGCAGCATCAAGGATTTGTTTGACGTCCGAGGACGAGGTTGGGGCATTGAGAGGCGAACACATGGCGCCAGTGGTGAGTTCGTTGGTAACGAGAGGGGACTGGAGAGAGCGCGTGGTAATCATACTACCACTTTCCGAATCGGAAATTCTCAAAACTGTCGCAGAGCTATTAGAAGCGACGCAGGCATGGCAACAAACATAAAACTTACGCTGCCCTTCAAAGGTGGCCGAAAGCGAAGCTACCCTAACAATTTCCGTAGCAGCATTTGCACCGTTGTTGCCGGACGATAGATCTTTCGGGTGGGCGCTGTGAAAAATAGAAAAGTTGTGGCACGGGTAAGAACTCACCCGGGCCCAACACAACCTCATGAATCACTAGCTTGGAGTTTCGGAGGCAACTTAACACTACATCTGGTTGGAGAGCTTCGAGTGACTGTCGGCGTGAAAATATCAAACCCGTCGATGTAGTGTACAGTATAAGCTTCTACTCACAGCACCGTCACCAAGTACGTCAAGCAGTGCTAGGTCATCATCATGAACGATGACCATATCGCAGTTAGGTCTCTCCTATACAGTGCATATTAGTACCAAACGTGCAGAGAAAAGTAAGTCTTGTGCCCACGGCCCTCACTTCGGCGATATATTCTAGCATGACGTGAAGAGGGTCGCGGTACTGTGAAAGCTTAAGACGATGACTAGAAAATGCCAAAAGGGCGTTGTACCTTTGGTACAGCTGGTATCGATATGAGTTCCGCGTCCGGCTCACAGTCGTCGTCCTTTGGGTCTGGATTGGGTCCCGCCGCCGCTTCAAGCCTTGGCCACAATATCATGCGCTTACGGACGCGAAACCCTCGAATAAATATACACTGCTCCTCGGGTAGGTTCTAACATGAACGAGATCGCGCCAAAGGTATCTCAGCACTTATTGGTGAAAAAACACTGCGTGCTATCATACCTCCCCACTAGGTCCCCAATTCCACATCGCCCCTATTTTGCGCTCGGGTGAGAATTGCCAGTTGATTCTAGAATGGCCCACTTCAACACCGAACGATACCCGTGCATCTGCTTGGCCTCCAAGGAAAGCGACATTAGCCCAGGATTTTGTGCGATCAGTCCCAGTGACAAGAACGATATCTTCCATCTGGTCGATCTCCAATCCTTTGTGCCGGATCCAGGCGAACCAGAGGTCGATATGCTTGATCATCCACTTGCCAAAATCTTGACGCACTAAGGTATTCTTCCTCTCGGCGTGTATTGGAAGGGATAATACTGCGCCTTGCTTCCCTCTGCACGAAAACGAGACTTCCCTGGGATCTCTTGGCCTGAGAGAATACTATGAGTGACACGACACCTGAATTGTGCATCTCGGCAACCTTGTGGCAAATTGCCTTAATTCATCGGACTCCAAGGTGACTCCGGCCGAACAAAAGTTGTCGGGACGAAGTATACCAGATCTGATATGTTCCGACACTTTGGGCTTGAAGGGTTCGTGATTATCTGGAACACCAAAGATATCATGGGATGGATCATCTGCGGGTAGCAAAATGTTGAAGAGACGGTGGAATCTGCCTTCGCTAATGTAACCGACGTCGCCAACCCCCACGACCTGATAAAGATCCCCTGGAGACGGCTCCCAAAGTGCATGTCCGAGGGCAGGAAACCTAATTGCAAGCTGATCGCGAAAGATATCGTAGTGGGCCATTGTAGCGATGTAGCGACCACGAACAACCCTAGAAACTCCTGCGCACCGATAAGGGGGAGACGTTGGAACGGATCGTACTTGACAAGGAGTCTTACTACTTGAACGAGCAGGACATCCAAAACCATACGCCTGGGCTCATTGGATCGCGCGAAATTTCCACGGCAGATGCCGGATGATTTTACGGGTAGTCCTCGAATCCAGTGGCCTCCGTGCCTCAATAAATCAGAAGCACACACCCATGCGCTGCCGGGAAAAGATCACAAATACACGGTTACCCCTACCGGGAGCGCTGCCTACCCACTTAACTGAACACCCATACATGTTGTCCGCACCAACAACACACCAGTAAATAACTAGCTGGAACGCCCACGAGCACGGACTACAGTACTAGTAAGACACCCACCTACAACCGCACACACCTACAACCACGACCACAATAACAGTAATTTGCCCCGAGGCGCACAAAAAAATGGATTCCAAAAAAAAAAAACCACAATAACACGAGCACCAACAACGCAAGAATTCACCACCGCGCTGAGGAGAAGATGAGACGAGCTTCTCACGCTCAAAGAGGCTTCTAATGCCTGCGAAAAGTCGAATGCGTGGGCCGCAACATGGCGGCAGCATAAATCGGCACTTTCGGGTTACAGGTCTATCATCTGGCCCCGAGCCCCTCTATCGTGCGTTCCGGTTCGCTTCTCCGAGGCTGAAACGTCCGCCTTCATCACGCCCTTATTAAGGCCATATTCCCCGTCCACACTATCACGCCTTCATCGCCCAGATGACACTATTCCACCAGAGGTAATAACCACGAGCGCGTCCTACAATGCAGTCGGACAGGCTGCCCTCCAAACGCTTCTAAGGTCCGTCGACTCCGCTCTGCGCCTCGCCCCGGCGCGGCCTATCTGCGACCTGCGGCCCCAGATCGATTGTCCCTCCAGCGTGCCCTCCACGCACTGGGCTGTACAACGCAAGCGCTCCACCTCTCCCACACAGACGGCCCTTCACTAACAAAAGACCAAACATCAGACAAGGTAGGAAGATGAGGAGCAGGCGCACCGCAGCTGACGCTGCACACCACTCTCTGCCACCGCCACCGCGCCGCCTTCCATGTCCGGCGAACTACTACTGTGACAACAACAAAAAGCGGTGAAGGGCGGCAAGGAAAAGTGCAGCGTGCGGTTCGAGATCGCGGCCAGCGCGGTTCCGCGCATCACTCATTCCTCGTCCCTCCTCCACATCTGCATCTCTGTCGAGGCCTCCCTACACGTACACAGGCGCACGCTCCACCCCGCACCAGACGCTCCATTCATCTCCATCTCCATCTCCGCCTCCATTTGCGCCCACCGCACTCCCAAAAAAGTTCTCCAGATCGAACGCGTCGCACTGCGCACGGGTATCACTGCCTTCCGCGGTGTACGCGAGATGTTACTCTGGCCCCTGGATGGCACCTCCGTCGGCGGTGCGGGGAACTTAGCGGAGGCACGACATGACAAGTTCTGTGCACTCGCGGATCTCAAGCGCGCGTGCGCAGCGCAACGGGTCGTACGTACGCTGCAGTCCTAACCCGCCGCTCCCGTCCCCGCCTTGAGCGCCAGCGGCGCCACCCAAAACGAGAAAGGAGAAGGAGAAGGAGACGGCGTGAGTGAAGTGAAAGAGTGGGTGCGGAGGGCATGAAGGTGCGTCTGGGATCGCAAGCGGCGGGTGGAGGTGGGAGGTGGTAGTGGTGCAGTGGCGAGAGGAACAGGAACAGGAGACTCGGACTCGGACTCGGTTTCAAGGCGGAGAGGGGGGGAGAGTGACGGCGTGTCCCCGTCATCCAGTAGCCCCAGGTCCGACCCCAGCAAACCATGGGCACAGCGGAGAAACGACGTCGACGGAGAGACGGCCGAGCTCGACACAGCCTCGCGCGGCGGAATCAACAGGCGCCCACACAGGATGTCGTGAGCTGTGATAGGCGGTGCCGTGGACTTGGCACTTTTTTCATTCCGTCATGATAACCGCCATTGGACTTGTCATCGATGACCTTCTCCAACACCACCACCTGTACGCGACTCCCACGACCACGGGCGCAAAGACGACGACGGTAAGAGGGAAGTCAAGCTCGAGAACTGACGGCACTGAGTGGACGTGCGATGCTGATCCCGCGCTTTCTGTATTACCGTGACTACATCTTACAAGCAGCCAGTGGCCCTCAGGCAATTAGTTTAAAGATCCTTATCAAAGGACCCCCTCCTGGACCTATGTCCGATCAAGAAAAATGAGAAGGATTGGCGTGGGCGTGTGTAAATGTGTAAAGGGAAAGCAGATTGTCAATTACAGTAAAAAAAAAAAAAATAGTACCAAATATCTGAATACTGATAGACCTGGAGTCCTGCGCACTGAGGAATCCCGTCGCGCCGCCTAGCAGGCCGATACAGATGCAGACGCTCCCGCTCGGTTCGGGGCTGCTCCCGCCTCTTCCCTTCCCCTTCCCGATCCTCGTACGTACACATGCGCTTGCCTCTATATCTGTTCTCCTTGGCTTGGGTGTGCACTTCGCGCCAGCCTCGAAATACATGACGCATAAACGCATAAACGGATGCGCCATTCCCTTCAGCACACTCCGCCATTTTAGCCTCCACTCACCGCTCAGGCAAACCGATCGATCGCGAGGTGGGCTAAATCCGATGGACTGTAGGCCACCAAATGACCAAGGTACTGTATAACTTGAACTTGATGTTATTAATGCTGGTCGGAAGGTTCGCAACCTGTCTTCGTGCGCCGTGGGTACGTACCCTGCTGACCTGTACCCTGCTGACC
>WNGR01005864.1_pt1 | contig 13159 bp, 12 predicted proteins | sample 5407581 | NCBI WGS metagenome assembly WNGR01 (sample SAMN13153383, study PRJNA577476) | soil metagenome | isolation source: 80 cm soil or saprolite under Garry oak tree replicate 2 | place: USA:California | collected 2016-06-15 | reverse complement strand
CAGGCTTTTCTGCGGGATTACTCATTAAACAACACAAATCCTGCCCGCGAACCGCGCGGGCTTTTTGCATCGTCTATCTGTGGGCCTAAATCCTTAAGCGATGACTTAAAGAGCTAAAGAATCACGTTAACGCGGGGTTAAATTAACCTTTGGCGGTGCGCCTGCGATCGGAGCATGCTTCCTAAAATCCTGGCCCGGTTCGAACCGGTCTCCCGACAGAGGCGACGTATCCAAGGAAACCCAACTTTCGTCCATCAAGGCACATGAAAACCCGTCATCTGTTGTTGGTCGCTCTCACGTTGATCTTTGCCGGCCCGCCTTCGGCGCGGGCGGACGATCCGCCCGCCAAGGATGTGGCCGTGATCGGCGACTGCCTGCGCAAGCAGCAGCATAAGAAGGGCGGATCTTCGCAGGAAGGCGACGAGGCGGCCTGCCTCATGACCGTGGCGAAGCCCTGCATGGGGGGCGATGAAGCCGCCGCGGGTGACCGGCGCAAAATGGATTGCCTTTATCGCGAGCGGCTGGTCTGGGACAAGATCGTCAACGATTCCTACAAGACCATGATGAACGCGCTCGATCCCGACCAGCAGGCCAAGCTGCGCGAGATGCAGCGTTCGTGGATCAATACCCGCGATCTGACCTGCACGTTCTGGTACGAATATTTCCAGGGCACGATGGCCAATCCGATGATCGCCTATTGCAACAACCGCGAGACCGCGCGGCGCGCAATCTACTTGCGGGTTTTCGCCATCGACATCGCGGACCGGAAATAGCGCGCCCGGTCGGGCTCTACCGCTCCAGCCGCGCCAGCAGGCTCGACGTATCCCAGCGCTTGCCGCCCATCTTCTCGACTTCGGAGTAGAACTGATCGACCAGCGCGGTCACCGGCAGGTTGGCGCCGTTGCGGCGGGATTCGGCGATGCAGATCGAGAGATCCTTGCGCATCCACTCCACCGCAAAGCCGAAATCGAACTTGCCGCCGTTCATGGTCTTGTAGCGGTTCTCCATCTGCCAGGACTGCGCCGCGCCCTTGGAGATGGTCTCGATCACGGCGGCGACGTCGAGACCGGATTTTTTCGCGAAATGAATGCCTTCCGAAAGGCCCTGAACCAGGCCTGCGATGCAGATCTGGTTGACCATTTTTGTTAACTGCCCGGAACCTGCCGGCCCCAGCAGCTTGCACATCCGCGCATAGGTCGCGATGACGGGCTCGGCGCCGGCATAGGCGTCCGCTTTGCCGCCACACATCACAGTCAACACGCCGTTCTCGGCGCCGGCCTGACCGCCGGAAACCGGCGCATCGATGAACTCGAAGCCGGCCTTGGTGGCGGCGGCATCGAGCTCGCGGGCGACTTCGGCGGAAGCGGTGGTGTGGTCGACGAAGGTCGCGCCCTTGGTCATGCCGGCGAAGGCGCCGTCAGTGCCGATCGTGACCGCGCGTAAATCATTGTCGTTGCCGACGCAGCACATCACGAAATCCTGGCCCTCGGCGGCGGCCTTCGGGGTTGCCGCCGTGCGGCCGCCGAACTTGTCCGCCCATTGCTTCGCCTTTGCAGCCGTGCGGTTGTACACGGTGACCTCATGGCCGCCTTTTTTCACCAGATGGCCCGCCATCGGGAACCCCATCACGCCGAGACCTAGAAAAGCGACTTTAGCCATGTGTGCTACCTTATCGTTTGCCCTTTCGGGCTTTACCTTTGGGGGGCGCCGGCATTGAACGGGCCGGGCGGTATCTTGGAGGTGGGAGGCCGCACCATAGACCCTGCGCCATGAAGGGCAACGGCTTCGTTTGGCGGTCAAGGCCGGTTTTGTGCTAGGATCGGGGCGTCCAAGAACTTCACAAAAAAGGGAGTGAGATCGCATGGGCGTCAGCGTGGGCGTGCTCGATCATTTCAACATCCGGACCCGGAACCTCGCCGAGACGGTCCGGTTCTACGAGGACATTCTCGGCCTGGAAAAGGGCGCCCGGCCGAACTTCGCCTTTCCGGGCGCGTGGATGTACTCGGAGGGCAAGGCGGTGGTGCACCTGGTCGATATTTCCAAGACCGATGAGCCGCAAAAGCCCGATTCCGGCGTGGTCCATCACGTGGCCTTTGCCAGCACCGGCTTTGCCGGCATGCAGCAGCGGCTGAAATCCAAGGCGATGGCATTCGACTCGCGCCAGGTTCCCGGCGGCGACCTCTGGCAGATCTTCGTCACGGACCCCAATGGCGTCATGGTCGAATTGAACTACGAGGCCGCCAAGGAGGGCGGGGTGGCGGCGCCCGCCGAACGCCGGGACGACGTCGGAGCGAGGTAGCCTTTTCCGCTGCAACGTTCTATGGGTCGCATCCCAAGCATAGCGTTTTCAAGCGAAGTGGACCTCCCGGTTCGCGTTAAGAAAACGCGTCAAACAAAAAATAGAGGCCGGTTCTGATGCAATCAGAACCGGGCTCAAGGAGATGCGCCGGTGAGCGTTACGCAGCAACAGGTCCTCGATGCCTTGGCCGGGGTGGCCTCGCCGCGCGGCGTCGCCTTGACCAACGCCAATGTGCTGTCGGCGATCTCGGTCACCGACGGCAAGGTGTTCTTCTCGATCAATGTCGACGCCGCGGAAGCGCGCGCGTGGGAAAGCGTGCGCGCGCAGGCGGAAACCGCCGTGCGCGCCGTCCCCGGCGTCAGCGTCGCCATGATCGCGCTGACGGCCGAGCGCAAACCCGGTGCGGCGACTTCGCCGTCACCCGGTGCGGCAGCTCCGCCGCATCGCCACGCGCATGGTGTGCAGCCGGTGTCGGCGCACAAGCCGCCGCAAAGCCCGGCCTCGCCGATGTCCAAGCAATCGGAAATCCCCGGCGTCGCCGCCGTGATTGCGGTGGCGTCAGGCAAGGGCGGGGTCGGCAAATCGACCACCGCGCTCAATCTTGCTTTGGGCTTACGCGATCTCGGCCTGCGCGTCGGTCTGCTCGATGCGGATATTTACGGTCCGTCGGTGCCGCGGCTGACCGGCATTCACGAGAAGCCGAACCTGAACGACGATCGCAAGATGATTCCGATTCCACGCTTCGGCCTTTCCATCATGTCGATCGGCTTCCTGGTCGAGGAAGACACCGCCATGATCTGGCGCGGGCCAATGGTGATGTCGGCGATCACCCAGATGCTGCGCGACGTCGCCTGGGGCACGCTCGATATTCTCGTCGTCGACATGCCGCCCGGCACCGGCGATGCTCAGCTGACATTGGCGCAAAACGTTCCGCTGAAAGGGGCCGTCATCATCTCGACCCCGCAAGATCTCTCGCTGATCGACGCGCGGCGCGGGCTTGCGATGTTCAAGAAGGTCAACGTGCCCGTGCTCGGCATCGTCGAGAATATGAGCTACTTCCAGTGCCCGCATTGCGGCACGCGGTCGGACATTTTCGGCCATGGCGGGGCGCGGCACGAGGCGGAGCGGCTGGGGGTGCCGTTTTTGGGTGAGATCCCGCTGCACATGTCGATTCGCACCACCTCCGATTCCGGCAATCCGGTGGTGGCAAGCGAGCCGGACGGACCGCACGCGGCGATTTACCGCGCGATCGGGACCAAGGTCCGCGACCAGCTTCAGGGTGCGATTGCAGCCGCCTGAGGCCGTTTTGTGTCCCGGACGCGGTGCAGCGTGCAACGCTGCTCCGCAGAGCCGGGACCCACGAGCCGCCACACAGGATGGACCCCGGATCAGCAGCGCATCACGCCGAAGGGCGGCGCGCTGCGCAGCATCCGGGGAACGCAAGGCCGGTTCTACGCCTTATGCGACTTTCGTTTAATCAGTTCAGTCATGCCATTGTCGCGTTTTCGCTGGGCAACTTCCATGTTAAAGCCCCCCGACCAGAGCGCCCCGGAGGCCGAGGAATTCGCCCCGCCGGAGGTTCGCTCAAGGAAATATGGGAAACGCCCCGGCTCCAAGGAGATGTCTGAATGAAGCGTCGTGATTTTTTGAAAGTATCAGCGGCCGGCGCTGCTGCGACAGCCGTTGCCTCGCCGGCAATCGCGCAGTCGATGCCCGAGATCAAGTGGCGCTTGACGTCGAGCTTCCCGAAATCGCTCGACACCATCTACGGCGGCGCCGAGCAGTTGTCGAAACAGGTCGCAGAAATGACCGACAACAAGTTTCAGATCCAGGTGTTCGCGGGGGGTGAACTCGCGCCGCCTCTACAGGCGCTCGACGCGACCTCCAACGGCACTGTCGAGATGTGCCATACCGTCTCCTATTATTACGTCGGCAAGGATCCGACCTTTGCGATCTACGCGTCGGTTCCGTTCGGGCTGAACGCCCGCCAGCAGAACTCCTGGTGGTCCCAAGGCGGCGGCATGGAACTCGGCAACGAGTTCTTCAAGAAATTCGGCGTGATCGGCTTTGCCTGCGGCAACACCGGCACCCAGATGGGCGGCTGGTTCCGCAAGGAGATCAAGACGGTCGCCGATCTGTCGGGTCTCAAATTCCGCATCGGCGGCCTCGCCGGTCAGGTCCTGCAGAAGGTCGGCGTGGTGCCGCAACAGATCGGCGGTGGTGACATCTATCCGGCGCTGGAAAAGGGCACCATCGACGCCGCCGAGTGGGTCGGTCCGTATGACGACGAGAAGCTCGGCTTCCAGAAGGTCGCGAAATTCTATTATTATCCCGGCTTCTGGGAAGGCGGCCCGATGGTCCACGCCTTCGCCAACCTGGAGAAGTGGAATTCTCTGCCGAAGAGCTATCAGGCGATCCTCACCAATGCCTCGGCGAATGCAAACACCTGGATGAACGCGCGCTATGACATGCTCAATCCGGCGGCGCTGAAGCGTCTGGTTGCCGGTGGCACCCAGCTTCGTCCCTTCACCAACGAAGTGCTGGAGGCCTGCCTGAAGGCGACCAACGAATTGTGGGGCGAAATCTCAGCCAAGAACGCCGACTTCAAGAAGTCGGTCGATGCGATGCAGGCCTACCGGTCCGATCAGTATCTGTGGTGGCAAGTCGCCGAATACACTTTCGACAGCTTCATGATCCGCTCGCGCACGCGCGGCTGATCTAGCCTTAAGTAGTAGAAAAAGCCCGGTCTCCGCGCGGAGGCCGGGCTTTTTGCATGGCGCCGGCAATTCGGGATGGAAATTGAGAACTGGATGTTCCATGCTTGCCGCAAGCCTCGACGAGAAGGCTATCCGACACAATCAAGAGAGGGTGGATTCCATGAAGCGAAGAGATTTTCTCAAAGTCACCGGCCTAGGCGCCGCCGGCACCGCAACCCTGGCGGCGCCGGCGATCGCGCAATCGATGCCGGAAATCAAATGGCGCATGCCGACGAGTTGGCCGAAATCGCTCGACACACTCTATGGCGGCGCCGAAATGATGGCCAAGATGGTCGCCGAGGCCACCGACAACAAGTTTCAGATTCAAACGTTCGCAGGCGGCGAAATCGTACCCAGTCTGCAGGTTCTGGACGCGGTTCAAAATGGCACGGTCGAGATCGGGCACACCGCGTCGTATTACTATTTCGGCAAGGATCCGACCTTCACGTTCGGGTCAGCCGTACCGTTCGGCCCGAACACGCGTCTCAACCAGGCCTGGTACATGCTGGGTGGGGGCAGGGAGATTCTGAACGAGTTTTACAAGAAGTATAATGTTCTCTCGCTGCTCGCCGGCAACACGGGCTGCCAGATGGGCGGCTGGTTCCGCAAGGAGATCAACACCGTCGATGACCTCAAGGGTCTCAAGTTCCGCATCGGCGGTTTTTCCGGACGCGTACTTCAGAAGCTTGGCACCGTGCCGCAACAGATCGCCGGTGGTGACATCTACCCGGCGCTCGAAAAAGGCACGATCGACGGAGCGGAGTGGGTCGGCCCGTATGACGACGAGAAACTTGGATTCTACAAGGTCGCCCCGCACTACTACTATCCGGGCTGGTGGGAAGGCGGCCCGATGCTGCTGGCCTATGTCAACCTCGACAAATGGAATGCCCTGCCGAAGTACTATCGGTCCGTCCTCGAGCAGGCCGGTCACTATGCCAACAACTGGATGATGGCGAAATACGACCAGGCCAATCCCCAGGCCCTGCGCCGCTTGCTCGCAGGCGGCGCCAAGCTGCATGCCTTCACCCCGCCAATTATGGAAGCTTGTTTCAAGGCCGCGAAGGAATTGCACGGTGAGGTCGCCGCGACCAACGCCGACTTCAAGAAGACTCTGGAATCGCTCACCGCGTTCTCGAACAGCGGATACCAGTGGTTCCAGGTCGCGGAGGTCGGCTACGACATCTTCATGGCGCGTCACTCGCAGAGCTGATCTGCGTCGGACAATTTTGTCGAACGGAAATAGCCCCGGAGCATGCTCCGGGGCTATCTCTTGCAAGTAGCAATGAGAAACGGAATCAGTTCTTTGGCGGCTGTCCAAAATCGAGCGGCGGCAGCTCGATCTGCGGTACCTCGATCTTGATGGTGTTCGGATCGATCGTCGAAAGAGTGCCCTTGTAGTGCATCACCATTGACGGGAACGAGATGACCAACAGCACCATGATGACCTGGATCACGACGAACGGAACGGCGCCCCAATAGATCTGGCCTGTCGTGACCGGCTCCATCCGTTTCTTGGTGACGCGATCGATATAGGAGTCCTTCGGTGCCACCGAGCGCAGGTAAAACAACGCAAACCCGAACGGCGGATGCATGAATGATGTCTGCATGTTGACGCCGAGGATCACACCGAACCAGATCAGGTCGATGCCGAGCTTCTCCGCGGCGGGGCCGAGCAGCGGGATGATAATGAAGGCGAGTTCGAAAAAGTCGAGGAAGAAGGCGAGGACGAAGACAAACGCGTTGACGAAAATAAGGAAGCCGATCTGGCCGCCAGGGAGTGAGGTCAGCAGATGCTCGACCCAGACGTGGCCGTTCACGCCATAGAAGGTCAACGAGAAAACGCGCGCGCCGACCAGGATGAATACCACGAAGGCCGAAAGCTTCGCCGTCGATTCGGTAGCTTGCCGGATAAGATCCCAGCTCAGCCGTCGCTTGGCTGCGCCGAGGATGATCGCGCCGGTGGCGCCCATCGCTCCGCCCTCCGTAGGCGTTGCGATGCCGATGAAAATCGTGCCCAGGACAAGGAAGATCAGAAACAGCGGCGGCACCATGACGAACGTCGTTTGTTGCGCCATCGCCGACAGGAAGTGGAACCCGGTTAACTTTTGGATCGCCCAGTTCAACACGGCCACGAAGAACGCAAACAAGATGCCAAAGAACATACTGAGCACGACGAAATCGGCGCCGTGGGTGTCGGAATTCCGCATCATGAACCAGCCGAACGCTACGCTGGCCAGCGTCAGCACCAAAAGCGACCACAGGCCGCGGCTTCCATCCGGCTTCCTGAAGCCGATCGCTTCCGGAGGCAGCCCCGGGGCCGCCTTCGGGAAGATCAACGTGACGAAAAAGGCGTAAAGGGCATAGAGCCCCGCCAGCACCAGTCCCGGAATGAAAGCTCCCTCGTACATGTCGCCGACGGACTTGCCGAGCTGGTCGGCCATCACGATCAAAACGAGCGAGGGCGGGATAATCTGAGCCAACGTTCCGGATGCCGCGATGATGCCGGTCGCCATCCGGCGGTCGTAGCCGTAGCGCAACATGATCGGCAGCGAGATCAGGCCCATGGAGATCACGGAAGCCGCCACCACGCCGGTCGTCGCCGCGAGCAGGGCGCCCACGAACACCACGGCATAGGCCAGGCCGCCGCGGATGGTGCCGAACAACTGTCCGATGGTGTCGAGCAAGTCCTCGGCCATGCCGGATCGTTCAAGCACCAGTCCCATGAAGGTGAAGAACGGGATTGCAAGCAGGGTGTCGTTGTTCATCACGCCGTAAACGCGTTCGGGCAGTGCTTGCAGGAAGTCCGGCCGGAATTCGCCAAGCTGGATACCCACGAGAGCGTAAATCAGGCCGACTGCGCCAAGCGAAAATGCCGCCGGATAGCCGAGCAGCAGCATAACCACCAGCGAGGCGAACATGAGCGGCGCCATATTGGCGATGAGAAAAGCTGTCATCTCGTGTCCCCTGCCACCGCGCCTGCGATCAGTGTTTTTCGATCACTTCGAGGAGGTGTCCGACCTCGGCCTCGAGCGCGTGAACTTGTGACGCGTGTGGATCAGGAATTAGGCCGCGCATGACGGCGATGCGCTTGATCAGCTCGGAGATTCCCTGGACGAACAAAAACACAAATCCGATGATGATCAGCGATTTGGCTGGCCATTGCGGAAGCCCGCCGGCGTTACCGGATTGCTCGTTGATCTCGTACGACCGCATGAAGAAGGGGCCGCCCGTGATGATCATCACGATGCACAGCGGCAGCAGAAAAAATGCGTGACCGACGACGTCGATGACATTCCGTGCCGTCTTTGGCAGCGTATTGTTGACGATGTCGATCCGGATGTGTTCGTTGTCGAGCAAGGTCCACGGCGAGCAGAGCAGGAAAACGATGCTGAAGAGCACCCATTGAAGTTCGAGCCATGAGTTGGAAGAAATGTCGAAGGATTTGCGCATAATCGCGTTGGCGGCCGACACCACCACGGCGGCAAGAATCAGCCAGGCCAGGCGTTTACCCGTCCACCTCGTGAACGCGTCAATTCGATTGCTCAATTTCAAGAGCGCTTGCAACGGTACCCCTCCCCAAATCGCATCCGCAGTCTTGACCACACCCTTTGGGGCACAGCGGCTTGTTCTACCGGGCTAGCATGAAGCTACCGCACCAAACCAGCGCGCGCAGCTGCCGTCAATCGGAAGTTTGTTGATATTGAAAGGGAATTAGCCCTGTGGGTTGGGGTAGGCGACGGCACCGGCCAACCGGGGCTGATCGCGACGCGGGACCCGGCTTGCCTTTGCGTGTCCGCGAGAATTACAGGCCGTGGGCTAAGTCCAAAATTATCTCTCGTAACCAAAGTTGCGCCGGATCACGGTCGACGACTTCGTGCCACACCATCGACTCCTGAAAACTTGAAACAGCGGCGGGGACGGGACTCGTGTCTAAATCGAATGCCCTGCCGAGCCATCTCGCCGCACGGCCGTGCATCGTCGCGATCAAAGGGGTTTCCAGGAGCAGGTGTGGCACGACCAAAAAGTGCGGCGTCGACAAAACGATTCGTCGACGATGTCCAATCCGCGCCAGCGCGTCGTCAACTTGCCGCTCCATTACGCCGCCTCGTTGCGTGACGAGAACGTGAGAGCAGGAAATATAGTCCTTTAAAGCGATTGGACTGGCTAGATCCAGTCGTGCTGACGAGAACAGCGCCAGGACATTCTCTTCCCACAGCGCGCGCTGGCGATGCCGTGATTTCAACTCGCCCGCAAAGCCGACGTAAAGATCGACGGCTCCATCGTCCAACCGTTCGAGGACATCGTTCCAAACTGCCGCCGCATGGACTACGACAGTGGCATTGGGCGCTTGTGCCGCGAGTCGTCCGAGCAACCTCGGCGTCAGCGCCATATCCATCATTGGGGTCATCGCAAGACGAACTTTCCCGGCCCATGCTGCGGGATCGAATGCCGGCCGCTCGAGAAGTTTTTGCTGGGCCTCCTCAAGTACGGAGCGCACCCACGCGCTGAGCGCGAGCGCTCGGCTGGTCGGAACGAGGCCGCGGCGAGTAGCGACGAACAGGGCATCGCCGGTGAGCTCCCGCAAACGGCTGAGAGAGTGGCTGACGGCCGGTTGACCGAGTCCGATGCTCGCGGCCGCTCGCGTAACGCTGCGCATTGTGAAGAGCGCGTCGAATATGACGAGCAAATTCAAATCGATGCGCCTAATATCGAAGTACTTCATGCCGTATATGAGTCCTATCGATTGTACTGATGTTACTCGGAAGGTTACCGTCAAGCAATCAAGAACGCTCGATGGAGATGAGCAATGAAACCAATCCGCGACGGCCTCTTGGTTGTTTTTCTGGTCGTTGCTGCTACCGCCGCGAGCGTGTCAACAGTCGTAGCGAGTTGGCCGGACCGGAATGTCCGCATAATTGTAGCAAGTGCGCCAGGCAGCTCCATCGACGCGGCAGCCCGCTTGTTCGCCGAACAACTCGCTCAGCGTTGGGGGCGGCCGGTCCTGATCGACAATCGCCCCGGGGCCGACGGCATCCTCGCCGTCCAGACGCTCCTGCAGGCTAACGACGGCCATACGCTACTTTTAGCGTTTCCCGGCGTCGTCACAGTGGTCCCGTTGCTGCATGAGCGACTGCCCTACGATCCTGTCGGCGATCTCGTGCCCATCAGCTCAGTTGCCAACGATTTTTTGACAGTAGCGGTGACCTCGGCGTTATCCATTCAGTCACTCGATGAATTGGTCAAGCGAGCGAAGACACAGCCGGGACGTCTCAACTGGGCAGCGGCGCCCGGAGCACCCTATCTCACCTTTCTCGAATTCCAGAGGCACGCCGGCGCCGAATTGACCTATGTGCCGTACCGAAGCTCGGTGCTTGCGTTGCCGGATCTCGTGACAAATCAAATTCAGGTGGCGGTGACGCCGCTTTCCTCCGCCCTCGCTCTGGCCCGCGACGGCAAACTCAAATTGCTCGCCGTCACTACGCTCCAGCGCGTGGCAGCCGCGCGTGAACTTCCCACCGCCACTGAAGCCGGCTACCCAGAACTCACTATCGAAGCCCCGCTCGGACTGTTCGGCCCGAAAGGCATCTCGCCGGATCTGCGCGAGCGCATCGCCGCTGACGTGCAAGCGGTAGCCTCCGAACCGACGATCGTAAAGCAACTTGAAGCCGTTGGCATGCTCGCGAAGGCCAGCAAGCCGTCTGAATACGCCGCCGCGCTCGATGCGCAGCGAATTCGTTGGAAAACGCTCGCTCATGCCTTCGGGGTGCAGCCGCAAAAGTGATTTCGAACCACGTATTCAACGCGCAGCATCTCAAGGCTCAACGCACGTCTGACGGTATGGCACACGCCCTCAGCATACTCGCCTGCATGTTCCAAGGCGGTGGCAATGTCGCGCTGATTTTGCCGATCCTTACTGACTTGATCGCGCGTGGCCACAGCGTACGCGTCATGGCAGGCCCCGGCGTCCGCCGATCGCGTCTGAAGCCCAGCCGATCGCTCCTGCAGCGGTTCGAGGAGATTAGAGCGGCGGTAGTTCCTTTCCACGAGCCTCGCATTCATCCCTTTGATGACGCGATCTTCGCCGACCGAGGCTTGATAGGCTCCTGGACGCCACGTTTGTTTCGCGGCGTGCAGCATGAAGCGCGAGCGACGGTGTGGGCGCCTGCATGGGCTCTGAATGTTTCGAACGAACTGCACCGCGAGAAGGCGGACCTCGTAGTTGCTGACTTTGTCTTGCTCGGAGCTCTGGTCGCTGCAGAGGCAGCCCTGGTACCGCATGTAGCGCTCATGCATACCGTCTATCCCTGGCCTAACCCTGGTGTCCCACCCTACGGGCCTGGCTATGTGCCAAAGGCAGGGCCTCTGGGTCGTGCGCGGGACGTGACCGCTCGAGCTGCGATCGAGCGCCTATGGGTTCGCAATGCCCTTCCGCCGCTAAACCGCGCGCGGTCGCAAACAGGATTGCCCGCGTTGAACTCGCCCCTTCAGCAGTACGAAACGGCGACGCGGATCCTCGTACTCGCGAGTGCAGCATTTGACTGGCCGGCGTCGCATTGGCCTGCCAACGTCCGTCATGTCGGCACCCCGGAAGATCGGGTGAAACCCGCACAGGAGGGGCACGATTGGCTGACCGACGGGAAAGGGCCATTCATCGTCGTGAGCCTTAGCGCGCTCAATCAAGGACAAACCGCCACCCTGAAAAGTATCCTCGCCGCGTTGTCCAGTTTGCCCATCCGCGCTTTGGTCACGCTGGGTCCAGCGCTCAACGCGGAACAGTTCGAAGCTCCATCCAATGTTCGAATAGAGCAATTCGTTCAGCACGATTTGATGTTGCCACATGCGGCAGCGCTGGTAACTCAATGCGGGATAGGCACGCTGACAAAGGCTTTGCGGTATGGCGTACCGATGGTTTGCCTGCCCTTGGTCGGCGATCAGCACGACAATGCCGCCCGCGTTGTTGCACGGAATGCGGGTGTGCGCCTTGCGGCCGAGACCAGCCCCGATCAACTTCGGTCCGCCATCGACCGAGTGATGAAGGATGAACGATTCAAACGAGGCGCACGCGAACTCGGGACAGCGATGGCGCTTGAAGGCGACGCCATACGGAGGGCTGCCGACGAGATTGAATTCGCTGCTCAAGATTGCAAATGACCGCTGGCAATCGAATTATGAATTCCTGGTCATTGTTTTGGTTGACCGAAATCCACCGGCGGCAATTCGATCTCAGGTACCACAATCCTGACCTTGTCGAGATCGATATTCAGCGGCTTGTCCAGCAACGCCGTCACGGTGATGGGAAGGCGATGACGAGCACGACCATGATGGCCTGTAGTCCTATCCAGGGCATGGCGCCCCAGTAGATATCGGAGCTCTTTACTTCCTTTGGCGCAACGCCGCGCAGGCAGGTAGAACAGCGCAAATCCGAACGGCGGATGCAGGAACGAGGTCTGCATGTTGACGCAGAGCATGACCCCGAACCAGATCAGCGCCGCGTCGGGGCCGACCACCGGCGCCAGCATCTTTTGCGCGATCGGCGCGATCATCGGCAGGATGATGAAGGCGATCTCGAAAAAATCGAGGAAGAACGCCAGGAAGAAGATGAAGATGTTGATGAAGATCAGGAAGTAGCGGATCACCACCGGGACGCATCGTGGTCGCCCCGGAACCCGCCATCAGCGCACACCGATGGTTGCGGCAGTCGATGCCAGGCCGCGGTACATGAGGCGCGCGGCCCCATGAACTTCCAGACAATGCGATTGCAACGCTGATCCCCCAGTCTCGTTTCCTCCGTCTGGCTACACAGTTTAAGTGCAGCGGCCTATCTGGCCGGGCTGGCGTGAAAGTCGCCGCACCATTTCAGCGCGTGGAGGCACGTCAATTGGAGGAACACGCAAATTAACGCGGTGTCGATTCGGTTGTGGGGAGGGTGCACGCGCTGGCGGAATTTCAACCGCCGGTAACGCTCATGTGGCGGCTGACGCTCGGGCGATTGTGGCGGCGGTCGATGATGAAGTCGTGGCCCTTCGGCTTCGTCCCGATGGCGCGGTCGATCGCGGCCGCGAGCAGGTCGTTGTCGGGCGAGGCCCGCAACGGCTTGCGTAAA
>WNGR01017316.1_pt1 | contig 13161 bp, 13 predicted proteins | sample 5407581 | NCBI WGS metagenome assembly WNGR01 (sample SAMN13153383, study PRJNA577476) | soil metagenome | isolation source: 80 cm soil or saprolite under Garry oak tree replicate 2 | place: USA:California | collected 2016-06-15 | reverse complement strand
ACCGTCCCCGACCTGCTCGACGCGATGGCAGTGGCCCACGGCGTGTACCTGACCGAGCAACTCTCGCCCCGGTTCGACGACCTGCGCGAGATCGGCGCGCTGATGGCCCGGCTGCGCCAATCCCCGCCGACCGAACTGGTCGGCGTCCCGGTCACGTCTGAAGACCTGCTGCCCGACGCGGACGTCTTCCGGCTGCGCGGCGAGGGCCTGCGGGTGGTGGTTCGGCCGTCGGGCACCGAGCCGAAACTCAAGGCGTACCTGGAGATCGTGGTCCCGGTGAGCCAGCCCGACCACCTCGCCGACGCTACCGCCCGAGCGACCGAACGTCTTGCTCAACTGCGCAGCGAGGTGACAGCGCTGCTGATGACATAGCAGGACCATGCTGTCAACTCACCTGTCCACAACCCCGCCAGTTATCCACAACAGCCGCACACCAGCCCCCACGACAGTCCAAAACGGACTAGACTCGAACTGGGGGGCGCCCCTGTTGGAGTGGCATGGTTTCGGCGATGTCGCAGGGTTGGCCGTGCTGTTTGGCTGGTCGGCACGTTGTGGGCTTCTGCATCATCCCGATACGGGCCGATGCAGAAGAACTGGACAAGCCAGGTATTTAGCCATGCCGCGAGGTTCCGGCCAATCCCTCAAGAAGCCAAGGGGCAAAAGACAAGAGCAGCGCCCCGGCTGGCAACCTACTCCCGTTCGTCCGGCGGCTCATGTTTGCTCGAGGTCTGGTTCCAGTGCCGGGGCTCGAGTGCGTGCTCCGTTCACTCGGCGGCTCACGTCTCGCCGAGCGTCAACCACCACACACCAGAACCCGCTGGAGTCAGCGGTGGCGAAAGTCGCAGTGGGTGCCCAGCGGACTCTCAGGAGGCTTCGCCGATTGCGGGTGACAAGTCCTCGCCGTGCCACTTGCGTTCGACGTGTTCGTAGTTGGTGATCTTGTAGTCGAGCATGCCGAGGCAGGACTGGAGTTCGTTGATGCGCTCGCGCACCTCGGCACGGTGGTCGACCAGGATCTGTCGGCGCCGGGCGGCGGTGCCGTCGCCACGGTGGCGCAACTGCGCGTACTCGCGCATCATCCGGATGGGCATGCCTGTGGTGCGCAGTCGGGTGAGGAAGTGCAGCCAGGACAGGTCCTCGTCGGAGTACGTGCGCCGGCCGCCGGAGTCCCTGGCGGGGGGTTCCACCAGGCCGATGCGTTCGTAGTACCGCAGCGTGTCGATCGACAGCCCGGTCTCCGCCGCCGCTTTGGCGATCGAATAAGTCACGTGAAGACCGTAAGACCTGGAGTGCGGTCCAGGTCAAGTTTTCGGGCTGGCCCACTCGGCGAGACAGTCGGCGGCGGCCTTGATGTCGAGTTGGCCCCGGCCGAGCTGGCGGACCAGGTCGAGTGCCTCGTCCTCCGCGGCGTCGATCCACCAGCCGTTGATGTCACACAGGGTCACGGCGGCGACCCAGCCGAGCCGCCAGTTGCCCTGGGCGAGTGGGCGGCTACGCACGATCGAGTCCATCAGGGACGCTGCCTTCGCCCACAGCGTCTCGTAGGCCTCGACGCCCAGCACGGTCGCCCTCGGCCGGTGTGCTGCCGCGTCCAGCAGGCCGAGATCGCGGACCACGAGGTCGCCGCCGATCACGGCCGTGGCCAGCACCAGCAGGTCGCTGGCGTCCAGGTACTCCGTCATGGAGTTCTCAGGCCGAGCCGAGCCGGTCCAGGAGGCCCCGGTAGCGCGGCAGCACGCGACCGAGCACCTCGCCGAGCTCTTCCTCCTTGCGCAGCCGCGCCCACCGTTCGGCCAGCGCCAGCCGCACGATCTCCTGCTTCGATCGCCCCTCGGCGGTCGCCAACTCGGTGAGTTGGCGGTTCTCCTCGTCGGTCAGCCGCAGAGTCATCGCCATGCGACCGAAGATACCAGTCTGGTACCTGGGCTAGACGGCGCCATAGAGCCGGTCGCCCGCGTCGCCGAGGCCAGGCACGATGTAACCGGAGTCGTTGAGCCGCTGGTCAACGGCGGCCGTGACGAGCCGGACCGGGAGACCCGAGTTGGTCAGCTGCTCGATCCCCTCCGGTGCCGCGAGCACGCACACCGCGATCACGGCGGTCGCGCCCCGCGCGGTGAGCAGCCGGATCGTGTACTCCATGGAGCCGCCGGTGGCGAGCATCGGATCCAGCACCATGACCGGCCGGTCGGCCAGGTCGTCGGGCAGCGACTCCATGTAGGGCGTCGGCGTGAGCGTGTCCTCGTCCCGTGCCACGCCGACGAAGCCCATCTGGGCATCCGGGATCAGCTTGTGCGCCTGGTCGGCCATGCCCAGCCCGGCCCGCAGCACCGGCACCAGCAGCGGCGGGTTGGCCAGGTAGTGGCCGACGGTCTGCGCGACCGGCGTGTGGATGCGCTCCTCGCGCACGGCGACGCTCCGGGTGGCCTCGTAGACCAGCATCACGGTCAGTTCCTGCAACGCGGCCCGAAACGCGGCGCTGTCGGTGCGGGCGTCGCGCAGCGTCGTCAGCCGCGCCTTGGCCAGCGGGTGGTCGATGACCAGCACATCCATGGGCCAAGACGGTAGCCCAAGCGGTTGACAACCAGGACGTCGTGTCTCTATAGATAGGCTTACCTAAGTTAGCCGAGGCAAACCTTACGGAGTGGCTGATGTTGCCGACGTTCGTGATCGGACTGCGGGAAGGCCTGGAAGCCGCGCTCATCGTCGGCATCGTCGCGGCGTTTCTCGGCCAGAGCGGTCGGCGGGACGCGCTGCCGAAGGTCTGGCTCGGCGTCGGCCTCGCCACTGTGATCTGTGTCGCCTTCGGCATCGGACTGCACGTGCTGTCCGACTCGCTGGACTTCACGCAGCAGGAGCGGCTGGAAACGGTCATCGGCGCGTTCGCTGTGGTGATGGTCACGTACATGGTGTTCTGGATGAGCCGGCACGCCAGGGACATGAAGGGCGAACTGGTGGGCGCGGCGGCCACCGCGCTGGCCAAGGGCTCGGCCAGGGCACTGGTCACGATGGCGTTCCTGGCCGTGCTGCGGGAGGGCTTCGAGACCGTGGTCTTCCTGCTGGCCGTCGCGCAGCACAGCCAGAACTCGTCGTCTGCGCTGATCGGGGCGCTGCTGGGGATCGCGGTCGCGGCCGGCATCGGGTACGGCGTGTATCGGGGCGGGGTTCGGCTCAATCTGGCCCGGTTCTTCAAGGTCACCGGTGCCGTGCTGGTCGTGGTCGCCGCCGGGCTCGTGATGTCGACGCTGCACACAGCGTGGGAAGGCGGCTGGCTTTCGTTCGGGCAGGCACCCGCGCTGAACCTGACCTGGCTGGTCAAGGCCGGCACGCCGCTGGAGTCGCTGTTCACCGGTGTGCTCGGCATCCAGGCGCGGCCGACCGTGCTGGAAGTGGCCGGGTGGCTGGTCTATCTGGTGCCGATGCTCGCCGTTGTCTTGTGGCCCAAGGCCCGGCGGCCGGTTCCGTTGGTGCTCGCGGTGATCAGCCTGCTGGCGGCGGCGTGCGTCAGCCAACCGGCAGCCGGTGGGTCCAGCGCCGCCAATGGTGACGTGAGCGTCACGCTGACCGATGCCGGCTGCCAGCCCAGCCCGAAGTCGTCACCGGCCGGCGTGGTGAACTTCAACGAGCAGGAGAACCTGTCACCCGGCCTGTCCGGCGGTTTCTCGCTGCGACTGGACAACGGCAGCTACCAGATCTACTGCCCCGGTGCCACGCAGGAGAAGTGGGAGTTCACGGTGACCGGCACATCGACCGCGTCCTGGCGGACCAACCCGGCACTGGTCGCCGCGACCCAGCAGTACGCCACCTGGATCACCGGCCAGGTCAACCAGTTCGTCGTCAGCACGCAGTCCTTTGTAGACGCGGTGAACGCCGGCAATCTCCAGCAGGCCGAGGTGTTGTACGGCGCGGCACGGGTGTTCTACGAGCGGGTCGAGCCGGTCGCGGAGATCTGGGGCAGCCTCGACCTGGACATCGACGGCCGGATCGACGACTTCGACAAGCCGGCCGACTTCCAGGGCTTCCACAAGATCGAGCAGCTCATGTTCGCGCAGCACACGCTGTCCGGCGCGTCGACGTACGCGAACGCGTTGCTGGCCAACGTGAAGAAGCTCCAAACACTGGTCGGCCGGGCCACCTACCAGCCCGCCGAGATCGCCGACGGCGCGACCTCGCTGATCGACGAGATCCAGAAGACGAAGGTCACCGGCGAGGAGGAGCGCTACTCGCACATCGACCTCGTCGACTTCCAGGCCAACCTGGACGGCTCGATGCAGGCGTTCACCGTGCTGGCACCGGCATTGCGCAAGATCGACCCCGACCTGGCCAGCACGGTGCAAGATCGGTACAACGCGGTCGTCACGGCGCTGGCGCCCTTCAAGCAGAGCCCCGGCTACCTGAACACCGGCTTCGTGAACTACGTCACGGTCGGCGACGCTCAACGCAAGACGCTGTCCCAACTGGTCAACGCCTTCGCGGAGGAGATGTCCAAAGTCGCCGCCAAGGTCGCCTGATGGATGTCTCCCGACGCCGGATGCTGGCCGGACTGGGCGTGCTCGGCGCGGCCGGGCTGGCCGCCGGTGGGTTCGCGGTCGCCGATTCGTCCCAAGGCACAGCAGCCGGCCAGATCGTGCCGTTCCGGGCGGCACACCAAGGCGGCATCACCACCGCGCAACAGGACCGCCTGCTGTTCGCCACGTTCGACGTGACCGCGACGGACTCTGCTGAAGTGCGCGACATGCTGCGCGACTGGACGGCCGCGGCCGAGGCGATGACCAGGGGCCGGCCGGTGCCGGGCCGGTTCACCCCGCAGGCACCGCCGCCGGACACCGGCGAGGCCGACGGCCTGCTGCCGGGCAACCTCACCATCACCATCGGCTACGGACCCACCCTGTTCGACCACCGGTTCGGACTGGCCAGCCGGCGGCCGGCCGCGCTGGCCGCGCTGCCGCCGCTGCCGCTGGACAACCTCGACCCGGCCTACACCGGTGGCGACATCGCGATCCAGGCCTGCGCGGACGACCCGCAGGTGGCCTACCACGCGATCCGCAACCTGGCCCGGATCGGCACCGGCACGGTGGTGCTGCGCTGGATGGAGACCGGGTTCGGCCGCACGGCGTCCACCAGCGCCGGCCAGGCCACCCCACGCAACCTCATGGGGTTCAAGGACGGCACCCGCAACATCACCGCCGATCAGGCGGATCTGCTGCGTGACCACGTGTGGATCGACGCCGCCGACCAGCCATGGGCGCGGGGCGGCAGCTACCTGGTGGCGCGGCGGATCCGGATGTACGTCAACCAGTGGGACCGGGACTTCCAGGCCGACCAGGAGAACGTGTTCGGCCGCGTCAAGTCGACCGGCGCGCCGCTGACCGGCACGGCCGAGTTCGACACCCCGGACTTCGCCGCACGCAACGGCGACGGCACCCCGGTGATCGCGGCCGACGCGCACATTCGCCTTGCCGCGCACGAGAACAACAACGGCCTGCGCATCCTGCGGCGCGGCTACTCGTTCACCGACGGCATCGACGCCACCGGCAACCTGCTGGGCGGCCTGTTCTTCATCGCGTTCATGCGCGATCCGCGGCAGTTCGTCACGCTCCAGACGAGACTGGGCACCCACGACGCGCTCAACGAGTACATCCAACACATCGGCAGCGCACTGTTCCTGTGTCCGCCGGGCCTGCCGGCCGGCGCCACGTGGGCGGAGCAGCTTTTCCCAGGGCCGTGACTACACTTCGTGGGGTGACCGAGCAGCCGGACCGACCAGCGCACCTGGAACTGCGGGCGTCGGATGCCGACCGGGAACGGGTGGCCCAGATACTGCACAACGCGACGGGTGAGGGCCGGCTGACGATCGCCGAACTCGACGAGCGGCTCCAGCAGGTGTACGCCGCCAAGACCCTGGGCGACCTGGTCCCGATGACCGCCGACCTGCCGATCAACGCCGCGTCCGCGCTGCCGACACCGGTGTCCCGCCCGCTGCCGTCGTCCCGGATCGGCGGCACGCCCACCGGCCAGAACGCGTTCGCGATGATGTCCGGCTTCCGCCGTGACGGCGTGTGGACCGTGCCCCGGTTCTTCAACGTGTTCGTGTTCATGGGCGGCGGCGAGATCGACCTCACCCAGGCCCGGTTCGCCGAGGCCGAGTGCACCATTCAGGTGATCGCGTTCATGGGCGGCGTCGAGGTCATCGTGCCGGACGACATCACCGTCCGGGTGACCGGTTTCGGCTTCATGGGCGGCTTCGACCATCGCGGTGGCCACGAGGGCCCACCGGGCAGCCCGGTGCTCACGGTGACCGGTTTCGCCATGATGGGTGGGGTCGACGTGCGCCCGCCCAAGCGCAAGAAGAAGCAACGCGACCGCGCCCAGTTGGACGCCTGATCCGTCCTACGTGGACGGTCCGGCCGCCCCGGCTGGCTCTAGACTGGCACGCATGGCTGCTCCGTCAACGTCGACCGACCACGCCCTACCGGCCGATCTGGCCGAGGTGACGCGGGACGAATCAACCCTGCGACGGTTCCTGCACGGCCTACCGGGCGTCGACCAGGTCGGCGCCGAGCAGCGCGCTGCGGTACTCGGCACCCGCAGCATCAAGAAGGCCAGCAAGCTCTGGGCCATCGACACCGCCATCAGCATGGTCGACCTGACCACCCTGGAGGGCGCCGACACCCACGGCAAGGTCCGCTCGCTGGCCGCCAAGGCCCGTCGGCCCGACCCCGATCGGCCCGACACACCGCAGGTCGCGGCCGTGTGCGTGTATCCGGACCTAGCGGCGGTGGCGGTCGAGGCGCTGGCCGGCACGTCGATCGGGGTGGCCAGCGTGGCGACCGCGTTCCCGTCCGGTCGGTCCGCCCGGTCGGTGAAGCTGGCCGACGTGGCCGACGCCGTGGCCAGCGGTGCCACCGAGGTCGACATGGTGATCGACCGGGGCGCGTTCCTGTCCGGCCGCTACGGTCAGGTCTACGACGAGATCGTCGAGGTCAAGGCCGCCTGCGGCGACACGCACCTGAAGGTGATCCTGGAGACCGGCGAGTTGGTCACCTATGACAACGCGCGCAGGGCGTCGTGGCTGGCGCTGCTGGCCGGCGGCGACTTCATCAAGACGTCCACCGGCAAGGTCGCCCCGTCCGCCACGCTGCCGGTGACCCACGTGATGCTCCAGGCGGTGCGCGACTGGCACGACCGCACGGGCCAGCACCGGGGCGTGAAACCGGCCGGCGGCATCCGCACCACCAAGGACGCGATCCGCTACCTGGTCGCGGTGCACGAGGTGGCCGGGCCGGCGTGGCTGACGCCGAAGCTGTTCCGGTTCGGCGCGTCCAGCCTGCTCAACGACCTGGTGATGCAGCGAAGAACCCAACTCGACGGCCACTACAGCGGCCCCGACTACGTGACGGTGGACTGATGACCGTGTGGGAGTACGCGCCGGCGCCGGAGTCCCGGGACATCGCGAACCTCAAGCCCAGCTACCGGATGTTCGTGGACGGCCAGTTCGCCGACGGCACCGGCGAACCGCTCAAGACGATCAACCCGGCCACCGGCGAGGTCCTGGCCGAAGTCGGCACGGCGAGCACGGCCGACGTGGACCGGGCGGTCAAGGCGGCCCGCCGCGCCTACGACAAGGTGTGGGGCCGGATGCCGGGCACCGAGCGGGCGAAGTACCTGTTCCGGATCGCCCGGCAGATCGCGGAACGGGCCCGTGAGCTGGCGGTACTGGAGAGCCTGGACAACGGCAAGCCGATCCGCGAGTCGCGGGACGTGGACGTGCCCACGGCATCCGCGCACTTCTTCTACCACGCCGGCTGGGCCGACAAGCTGGGCTACGCCGGCTACGGCCCGGACCCGAAACCGCTGGGTGTCGCCGGTCAGGTGATCCCGTGGAACTTCCCGCTGCTGATGGCGGCGTGGAAGATCGCGCCCGCACTGGCCTGCGGCAACACCGTGGTGCTGAAGCCGGCGGAGACCACGCCGTTGACCGCGCTGGTGCTGGCCGAGATCTGCCAGCAGGCCGACCTGCCGCCCGGCGTGGTCAACATCCTGCCCGGTGCCGGCGATATCGGCGCCGCCGTGGTCAGCCATCCGGACGTGAACAAGGTCGCGTTCACCGGTTCGACGTCGGTGGGCAAACAGATTCAGGCGGCGCTGGCCGGCAGCGGCAAGAAGCTGACCCTGGAACTGGGCGGCAAGGCCGCGAACATCGTGTTCGAGGACGCACCACTGGACCAAGCCGTCGAGGGCATCGTCAACGGGATCTTCTTCAACCAGGGCCACGTCTGCTGCGCCGGCTCCCGGCTGCTAGCTAGCGAGTCCATTGTGGACGATCTGTTGGCGAAGCTGCGCACCCGCATCGCGACGCTGCGGGTCGGCGACCCGCTGGACAAGAACACCGACGTCGGCGCGATCAACTCGGCCGAGCAACTGGCCAAGATCACGGAGCTCGTGGCAGCAGGCGAAGACGAGGGCGCGGAACGCTGGACGAGCCCGTGTCCGTTGCCGGACAAGGGTTTCTTCTTCGCGCCGACCGTGTTCGCGAACGTCAGCCAGGCGATGCGAATCGCGCGCGAGGAGATCTTCGGCCCAGTCCTCTCGGTGCTCACGTTCCGCACGCCGGACGAGGCGGTGGCCAAGGCCAACAACACGCCCTACGGCCTGTCCGCCGGGGTGTGGACCGAGAAGGGCTCCCGGATCCTGGCCATCACGCAGAAGTTGCGGGCCGGTGTGGTGTGGGCCAACACGTTCAACCGGTTCGACCCGACCGCGCCGTTCGGCGGCTACCAGGAGTCCGGATTCGGCCGCGAGGGCGGCCGGGCCGGGTTGGAGGCGTACCTCGATGTCTGACCGGGTGACCGTCGCGAAGACGTACAAGCTCTATATCGGTGGCGCGTTCCCGCGCTCCGAGTCCGGCCGGTCCTACCCGGTGACCGACGCGAAGGGCGCGTTCCTGGCCAACGCGGCGCAGGCGTCCCGCAAGGACGCGCGGGACGCGGTGGTGGCCGCACGCAAGGCGTTCGGCGGCTGGTCCGGCGCGACCGCGTACAACCGTGGCCAGGTGCTGTACCGGGTGGCGGAGCTGCTGGAGGGCAGGCGGGAGGAGTTCGTCGCCGAGGTCACCGCGTCCGAAGGCGTGCCGGCGCGCCGGGCGCAGTCCCTTGTGGACTTCTCGATCGACAGGTGGGTCTGGTACGCGGGCTGGACGGACAAGATCGCCAGTGTGCTCGGTGCGTCGAATCCCGTTGCCGGGCCATACTTCTCGTTCACCGTGCCGGAACCGACCGGCGTCGTCGCGGTGCTCGCGCCGCAGGCGTCCTCGTTGCTCGGGCTGGTCAGCGTGGTCGCGCCGGTGCTGGCGGCTGGCAACACGTGCGTCGTCGTGGCCGGCCAGAACCGGCCGCTGCCGGCGATCACGTTGTCCGAGGTGCTAGCCACGTCGGACGTACCCGGCGGTGTGGTGAACACACTCACCGGCCGCACCGCCGAACTGGCCCCGTGGCTGGCCGCGCACGGCGACGTCAACGCGCTGGACCTGACCGGTGCCGCCGCCGGCCAACGCACCGACCTGGAACGAGCCGCTGCCGGCACGGTGAAACGCGTCCTGCGCCTTCCAGCGGCGGAACCCGACTGGACGGCGATGCCGGACATCACCCGGCTACGGGCATTCGTGGAGGCCAAGACCGTGTGGCACCCGGTCGGCGTCTAGCGGAACCGGTTGAGCGCGTCGACGACGGCGGACGAGAACGCCGTGCCGCCGCCGTGCCCTGAGTCGACGACGACGAGTTCGCTGGTGGTCCACGCCCGGGACAGGTGCCACGCGGTGTCCAGTGGGCAGCTGATGTCGTTGCGGCCGTGGATCAGTACGCCGGGAATGCCGTTGAGTTTCGGGGCGTCGCGCAGCAGTTGGTCCTCTTCCAGGAACGCGCCGTTGCGCCAGTAGTGCGTGACGAGCCGCGCGATCCGCAGCCGGAAGTCCGGGTCGTCGAAGCGTGCCGGCATGCTCGCCCGACCCATCTGGGCGTTGTCCCACAGGCACCACTCCAACGCCGCCCGTTCCCGCACGATCGGATCCGGGTCGAACAGCAGGGTCGCGTATACGTCGGCCAGCGGCAGGTCACGCATCGACGCCGGCACGGCCGAGACGAACCGGTCCCACGCCTCCGGGTGGACGCGCCGCAGGTCCCTGGTCATCCACCGCACCTCGCGCCGCGTGGTCGCGGTGATCAGTGCCAGCACGAGCGCGCTGACTCGCTCCGGATGTGCCTGTGCGTAGGCAAGACCGAGAGTGGTTCCCCAGGAAATGCCCAACACCACCCAACGCTCGATGCCGTGCAGTTCGCGTAGCGCTTCGATATCGGAGATCAGATGGCCGGTGGTGTTGGCACTCAGGTCGGCATCTGGCTCGTGCGCCGACGGCCGGCTGCGGCCGGCACCGCGTTGATCGAACAAGACCACGCGGTAGGCGTCCGGATCGAAGTACTGCCGCTGCCCTGGGCTCGCGCCCGAACCCGGGCCGCCGTGCAGGTAGACTGCGGGCGTGCCGGCCGGATTCCCACAGGCCTCCCAGTAGATCCGGTGCCCGTCACCGACATCGAGCAGACCACTGTCGTAGGGCTCGACGAGCGGGAATCTGTCCGTCATGTCGGACAAGCTACTGATCACGGCCGCGGGCGGACGAGTCGTTCAGGCGGGTGGGCGGCGTTGGCTACTGTCCGGTAGGGTCTGGCCGCATCGGACACGTGGCATCCGGAGGTGGCGATGGGCACGTACCACACCGTGCTGGTCGGAACGGACGGCTCGGACTCCTCGTACCGCGCGGTGGACCGGGGAGGCCTACCAGGTGGTCGGCTCGTCGCCGGCCGAGGACTCACTGCTCACCGCGGCCGACCGAGCCACGGCCGTGGGTGCCGAGGACGTGGTGACCAGTGCCGTCAGCGGCGACCCGGTGAAATCGCTGATCGCCGCGATCGACGAGCACCACGCCGACCTGTTGGTGGTCGGCAACCGAGGGCTGAACACGCTGGCCGGCCGGCTGCTCGGCTCGGTGCCATCCGACGTGTCGCGGCACGCGCGCTGCGACGTGCTGATCGTGCACACGGTCCGGTAGGACGTGGCCGACTCCGTGCCGCCAGAAACGGTCCAGCGGCAGATCGAACGCGCATTGCTGGGCGGGGACCGGAAGTACAACCGGATCGAGGTCACCGAGGCCGCCGGTGTCAGCCTCGATCGGACCCGGCGACTGTGGATGGCGATGGGCTTCGCCGAGGTCGGTGACGACGAGTGCGTGTTCACCGATGGCGACGTGGAGGCTCTACGGATCTGGGGCGCGCTGGTCGGCACCGGCCTGGTCGCGCAGGCCGACGAGGCGTCCGTGGCCAGGGCCCTGAGCCAGCCGCTGTCCCGGCTCGCCGACTGGCAGGCGCAGCAGGTGCTCGCGCGCAGCCGTGACCTGGACGCCGGACCGGACCAGCTGGCCGGCCTGGCCAAGGGACTGCTGCCGGTGATCGAAGGCTTGCAGTCCTATGTATGGCGCCGGCATCTCGCCGCGGCCACCGGCCGCGCGCTGTCCTCAGCGGGCGACGAACTGTCCACCCGGACGTCCGTGGTCGGGTTCGCGGACATCGTCGGCTACACAACCACCACCCGGCACGCCGGCAGCGACGAGTTGTCCGCGCTGCTGGAGGCGTTCGAGAAGGACGCGACCGAAACTATCGCCACGTACCGGGGGCGGGTGGTCAAGACCGTCGGCGACGAGGTGCTGTTCGTCACGGACGCGGCGGCCGACGCGGCCGAGATCGCGTTGCGCCTTGCCGATCCGGCGCGATCCGACCAGGGACTGCCGATGTTGCGGGTGGGCATGGCGATGGGTCCGGTACTCAGCCGGTTCGGCGACGTGTACGGCTCGGTGGTGAACCTGGCGGCCCGGCTGACCGCGTTGGCCCGGCCCGGCACCGTGCTGGTGGACAAGGAACTTGCCGACGCGCTGCGCGCCGACTATCAACTGCGTGCCCGCCGACCGGTGGCGGTCCGCGGGTATCACCACCTGCGTTCGTGGTCCCTACGTCGCGCCCGGTAGGTCGTTTTCCGGTACGACCCGGAATCGTGTCGTGACCGTGACCCCGTAGGCTGCCGTGGTCCCCGGCTCGGAGTGTCTGTGCCGGGCTCCATTTGTATCTGTGGCCGGGGAGGTCGCATGGCTCAGGACATCGTCCCGATCGAGCTCGGGCTGCCGCAGGGTGACGTGGTCACGCTGTGGGCGCCCCGCTGGCGGGAGGACGGCGAGGAGTGGGAGGCATTCCTCGGCCATGAGGAGGACCTCTACGCGTTCGCGGACACGGCCCGGTTGGCCGCGTTCGTGCGTACCGACACCGAACACGATTTGGCCGACCACCCGGCCTGGCATGTGGTGCCGGCGCTGTCGGTCGCCGAGCTGGCCCCGGACGAGGACCACCAGTACGACCTGGTCGGCGTGCCGGAGCTGGTCGCGGAGGAACCGGACACCTGGGTGCTGTCGGAGCTGGCCGACATCGTGGCGATGGTGCGGTCGCTGGCCGATGTGTGCGAGCTGGAGCAGGTGCTGGAGATCCTCGACTCGGCAACGGGTTTCGGCCTGCTGAGCCAGGGCACGCTGCCGTTCTCCGGTCGCGAGGGCGCGATCGTGTGGACCGAGCTGGCCGAGGTGGTCGCGGAGAAGTGGGACGAGGTGCTGGACGCGATCGACGCGGTGGTGTCCGAGCCCGAGGTCGACCCGGCCGCATTGGCCACCGCGCAGACCGAACTGGCCGAGCTGGAGGCCCAGCTCGCCGACGAGTCCGTTGAGGCCGACGAGGAAGACGAATCCGACGAGATCGACGAGTCCGATGCGGACGAGGTCGAGTCGGAGACCGAATCCGAGTCCGAGGTCGCGGTCTCGTCCGTGGAGTCCGTGGACGAGGTCGAGGACGAGCCGGTCGGCTTCTGGGCCGAGGTCGGCATCGATCCGATCAAGATCATCACGGCCGACGCCGAGGTCTACACGATGCGTTGCTACCTGGACGACGAGCCGCTGTTCCTCGGCTCGGACGGCCAGATCGACGTGTTCCGCTCGCCCAAGGCGCTGGCCCGCTACGTCGCCGACGCCGGCGCGGACGAGGAAGGCAACGACCTGGCCCAGGTGGTCACCTGGCAGGA